>R25__coassemble_49_pt1 | contig 78718 bp, 75 predicted proteins | sample R25__metabat2_low_PE_009 | metagenome-assembled genome bin R25
CCCGGGAGGGGAGTGAAATAGATCCTGAAACTCAGTGCCTACAAGGTGTCGGAGCCCAGCTTGCTGGGTGACGGCGTGCTTTTTGTAGAACGATCCAGCGAGTTAATTTTGTCGGCAAGGCTAAGTCAGATGATGGAGCCACAGTGAAAGCGAGGGTGAATAGCCCGTCTAGTCGGCAGGATTAGACCCGAAACCGGGTGACCTAACCATGAGCAGGTTGAAGCAGCGGTAACACGCTGTGGAGGACCGAACCAGGGTACGCAGTAAAGTGCTTGGATGACTTGTGGTTAGCGGTGAAATGCCAATCGAACTCGGAGATAGCTGGTTCTCCTCGAAATAGCTTTAGGGCTAGCGTTGTGTAGTAGCATCTGGGGGTAGAGCTCTGAAAAGGTCTGGGGCCCGCAAGGGTACCCATCCTTATCAAACTACGAATACCGGATGTGTAATCACGGCAGTCAGAACGGCGGGGCTAAGCTCGTCGCTCAAAAGGGAAACAGCCCAGACCATCGTCTAAGGTCCCTAATTAATACTAAGTGGGAAACAAGGTGAGATTTCTTAAACAGCTAGGATGTTGGCTTAGAAGCAGCCATTCATTTAAAGAGTGCGTAACAGCTCACTAGTCAAGAGATTTTGCGTGGAAAATGTAACGGGGCTCAAGTATTAAACCGAAGACATGGATTGTTATATAGATTCGTCTATATAGCAGTGGTAGAGGAGCGTTGATATCGCGGCGAAGTCAGATCGTAAGGTCTGGTGGAGCGTTATCAAGTGAGAATGCTGGAATCAGTAACCTTAAGACAGGTGAGAATCCTGTCGGTCGTAAGAGCAAGGTTTCCAGGGCCACAGTAATTGTCCCTGGGTTAGTCGGTCCTAAGCCGAGGCGTATTAGCGTAGGCGATGGACATCAGGTTAATATTCCTGAACAGGTAGTAGTTGTTAGCAGTTCACGGGGAACATCTCGGAGCGGATTCATGGTATATATCCGTCCAAGATTCAAGGGAACTTGAACCGAGTGAAAGTTATCCTTCGGGATGACGATTCTGGGGCAGGCCCTGGCTAGAAAAGCTGACTAACTTATGCTGCTGCCTACCGTACCGCAAACCAACACCGGTGCTCGAGTCGAGTAGACTCAGACCTACGAGGGAACCTTCGTTAAGGAACTCGGCAAAAAAGCGTCCGTAACTTCGGAATAAGGACTGCCCGCTCGCATTAAGCGAGATTTGCTTAAGGAGTAACTCAACGGAGAAATTCGTTAAGATTACATTTATGTATCTTATGTTTAGTCGAATTTTCTTTGTTGAGACAGAACACTTCTTTGGCAGCTCAATCGCGCTTAGCGCGAGCGGGCCGCAGCTAAAGAGCCCACGGAACTGTTTACCAAAAACACAGGTCTCTGCTAACGCGAAAGCGGATGTATAGGGGCTGACTCCTGCCCAGTGTCGGAAGGTTAAGGGGAGAACTTCACGGTTCAAACTGAAGCCCCGATGAACGGCGGCGATAACTATGATCGTCCTAAGGTAGCGAAATTCCTTGTCTGGTAAGTTCAGACCCGCACGAATGGAGTAATCATGTGGGCACTGTCTCGACGAAGGTCTCGGTGAACGTGCATTGGCGGTAAAGATGCCGTCTGATCATGCCAGGACGAGAAGACCCCATGGAGCTTTACTACAACTTTGCATTGATTATTGGGATATTTTGTGTAGCATAGGTGGAAGACTTTGAAGCAGATGCGCTAGCATTTGTGGAGTCGCAAGGTGAAATACCACCCTGAGTATTTTAGTAATCTCTACTCAAACCGTAAACCGGCTTGAGGACCGTGCATGGCGGGTAGTTTAACTGGGGCGGTTGCCTCCTAAAGAGTAGCGGAGGCGTTCAAAGGTTGGCTAACTACGGATGGAAATCGTAGTGATAGTGTATGCGCAAAAGCCAGCTTGACTGTGAGGGCTACAACCCAAACAGACACGAAAGTGGGAGCAAATGACCCGCTGTATAGAACTTCGGTTCAATTTACGTGGGAAAGACAGCGCACACGGATAAAAGTTACCCTGGGGATAACAGGCTGATCGCGCCCAATAGTTCACATAGACGGCGCGGTTTGGCACCTCGATGTCGGCTCATCACATCCTGGAGGGGGAGCACCTTCCAAGGGTCCGGCTGTTCGCCGGTTAAAGTGGTACGCGAGCTGGGTTCAGAACGTCGTGAGACAGTTCGGTTTATATCCGGCATGATCGTTAGGAATTTTGAGGAGATTTGCCTCTAGTACGAGAGGACCGAGGTGAACGAATCTCTAGTGTATCGGTTGTGGCCACCTGCTGCATTGCCGAGTAGCTATGTTCGGAATAGATAAGCGCTGAAAGCATATTAAGCGCGAAACTGACTCCAAGATAAGAATTCCCTATGACCTCCCAGAAAGATGATCTGGTTGATAGGTGCAAGGTGGACGCATGGCAACATGTGGAGCCGAAGCATACTAATAGAGGCATTGCCTTTTTATGTTTCTACTTATTGCTTTTATGCTTGCATAAATACAATAAGTAGAGTAGACTTAACTAGTAACTGGTGTTTAATCACCAAGTCAATTAAAATTCCATTGCATCTTACATCGAGATAAGATACTAAAACAGTACCATTGGATTTTCGGTACGCCCTTAGTGTCTTTTCTCGGTGTCCATAGCGCCAGGGAAATACCTGTTCTCATCCCGAACACAGAAGTCAAGCCTGGTAGCGGCGATTATACTGCTTTGCGGGAAACTAGCAAGATGCCGAATTATACGAAGAAGCCACCCCAACGGGTGGCTTTTCGTCTATCTAGACGAAGTCTAAGATAGCGAAAGCTACGCGATGGGGTGAGTGAAGCTTGCTTCACAAAACGCGTAGCGTTTGCTTCTTCGGATAACGACCGGGCGCCTCAGCCCCGGGAGCATTAGATAAAAGCCACCAGAGAGGTGGATTTTTTATGTTTTCGATAGATGTTATTATATTATTATGAATCAAGAAGGGCTCAATAATAAGCAAGCAAAACCACAAATTAAAGTTACGGAAGAGCAACTAAAAAGATACTCCACGCTTAGCTCCATCACTCTGTTGGCTATAGTTCTTGCCGTGTTTACTGCAATATTCGCTAGTGCTATAGCAATCATCAATCTTAACTACAATAGAGTTGATGAGGAATATATTCAAAAAAAGTGTACGGAAATGACACAAAAATATGAAGATTATCCATATGAGGTTTGTTACAATAATGAGCAACCAGATCTCGCCGATACACTTATAGTTCTCAATGTTGCTGCGGTGGTTTTGATAGTTTGTATCATATCATTTGCGCAAAACATTTCTACGAATCTTAAGATCAAGAACGCTATGCGGGGCGGCGATCTCGATATTAAAGTTCTCAAGGATAAACAAGCTGCAATATTGGCCGCATTCCTAGTCATGTCAATACTGATACTTTTTTTGATAAACTATAGCGGGTGTTTGAACAACTGCTTTGCAATGCGAACAATCACTGGCGCAATGACCGATAAGATTATGCAAAAAGATCCAACCACTGGGATTATAACTAGCAATATTTTGGCTTGCTTATATGTGGCTACTGGTATTATTTTTCCGACAACCACAATTCTTCTTTTGAGGAAAAACTAGCTTATTCAATCCCACTTAAATCACCATTGAGTACTTTGATGTCAAAGGAATAGATCTCGTCATGGATGTATTTTTGGTTTGGCAATGGATTTAGTGCATAGATCGGTTTCTCGTGGTAATATGCAAAACCAGCCTCTAGGAATGTGTTAGCACCAATGTAATTCTTGATGCGCTTCTTTGTATAATTACAGATTAGCATCACGTCGGCTTCTAATATCTTATCGAAATGGCCACGAATCGCATTATATCCGTTGCAAGTCTTAGCTTTTACGGGGTCAAAATTCGGATCTTTCATTACGTCGAGTAAGATTCCATTGGGCAGCAATACTTCGTGTCCCATCGCCTCGAGCTCTGCGGCAACTTTTTTAACTTCGTCTGAAAAGGATAGGCTACAGCAAATACAAATCTTCATATCAATATTATATCTTCTAGCTCTCAAAAAACGAATTCCGAAGCGTAATTTAGCCGTCTAATTAACTGGCAGACTTACTGGATTGCTTTTTCTTGGCCATCAATAATAATAATGTTGGCATTACTATAGATGTGACCACATATAAGGTGGTGAGGACGTTACTTATTATGATGGCAGCAGTTGTGTTAGTTTTTGCTATTATATCAGCCGTAGGACTAACCATTGTATTGACGGGGCATGAATCTAGACATTGATTAATGTTCAATGTTAGATAATTTCCCGCAAAAAGCGCCAGACTGGTAACGATAATTACAATTTGTATGGCATTGAAACCTTTTATTGTTGGCGAGTTTTCTTTTATCGCATTTTTGACATTAGCCTTCGCGACTATTTGTCCGATAAAAGCGACTATGCACGGCGTTATTATGGTCGCAACACTAAGAAACTCAGCTACGCTGGTGTCAATGTTGCTATATATGTGGTTATCAAACAGATAATTGTCGTAGCATCTTTGATATAAGTTACTCTTTTTATTTTTGTCGTATTTATTCTCGCAATACGTCTGAGCTTCTTCTAACCGCGCGGATGTATATATGTTGCCACTAATTATATGTATTGCGGGTGCGGCGATGATCGTCGCTATAGCTAGCACAATAGTGACATAGATAGCCTTAAGCAGCCCCGAGTACCTATGTGTTGTTAGCTTATCTTTCATAATCACTTATTCTCTAATAGCCTACGAATCTTGGGTCTTTGCCAGTTAATAATTCCCAAAGCGTCTGCTCGGTCTTAACGCAAACATCTGGGCAGGCCATGTACGGATCATTATTGCCGCGGCAAGGCGAGTCGCAATCGTTTCTAATTACGACGGTGTTTAGCGCAACTACCACGAGTATGATAATCGCAATTACGATACCACACACTACGGGCGCAATACCGGTATTATTGTTTTCCTTTTGTTCCTTTTTCTTTGCCATTTTTTACTCCTTAATCGTTATCGTAAGTTGAGCTTCTTTGTTTATTATTAACATCGTTCGTGATCGCCATAATAATTGCGAGAATTAGTACGTAATCTTTTTCGTCTAGAATCTCAATTTCGTATTTATCACCAATAGAGAAGAATTTGCGCTTTAGGATACCTACGGTCTTCCCGGTATTGTCGGCAATTGTAAAATCTAATGCAAAAATATTTCCGTCAACCTTGTAGCCGTTAGACAACTCGTAATCATTTTTTAGTAGCTTAAACTTCTTCGTAATCTGGCAGAGCAACGCGCCGTTAACGTAAATATTGTAATGCGGCATAAGATGTAGGATTTCTTGCTCCATATATGCCAGCTCGTTGCCATTTAGATCTTTAATCTAGGTCTTGCGACCGAGAGAAATCATTTGACTAGACATCTCGAGGACGTCGTTACCTTGTTCATCCTTGATGAAAAATCTGTGATGAAGTGAAAAGATTTTTTCGTTGATATATAGCTTCACTTTTAATCCTTCTCGAATGGGTTCACAAATTCGATTTTATTTTCGCGAATATATTTTTTTGCATCTGCAATAAACTTTTCACAAACTAGCCAAATCCATTCCGTAAACTGCACCATCTTGGTAAAGATTGGCTTCGTTAGGGCAATTAGGGCTGCGCCAATTACAATGGTCTGGAACGACATACGAGTCATGTCAAAGAGGCCCGGCAAGAAAGCGTAACAGAGGAATAGGCCAGCAGCGCAGAGCCATACAACAATCTTTTTGTACCAATCAATCGGCTTTGCGGCACGGATAACCATAATGATGCCGACTACTGCAATCATAATCGTACAGGCAGTAGAGACGTCCTCGCTTGGTAGATTAAAGATTGAGCCTAGCAATACCATTGACGCCACCATCACTACATCGGTAAGGCCGCCAGGAATTGCGCGCTTTAGAATGTTAGTTACAAAGTGGCCTTTGATAATGTCGTGGTTTGGTGCCTGAGAAAGCAAGAAGCCAGGAATGCCAATCGTAAACATCGAAATGAGGGATATTTGTGCCGGGACAAGCGGGTACTTGATTGCGAATGCAATGGCGATAAATGAAAGTAAGACAGAGAAGACATTCTTTACAAGGAAGAGGCTACCAGAACGCTCGAGGTTGTTTACGACGCGACGTCCTTCCGCCACAACTTCCGGCATACGAGAAAAGTCGGATTCCAAAAGAACCACTTGCGCAGCTTGTACAGCTGCGTCGGACCCGCTCGCCATCGCAACGGAACAGTCTGCATCGCGGAGCGCCAAAACGTCATTAACGCCATCACCGGTCATTGCAACAGTCTTCTTGTCTGCCTGTAAGGCTTTAACGAACTTGCGTTTTTGCTCTGGCGTAACGCGGCCAAAAACTGTATAACGGCGCATCGCGTCGGCAATTAGCTCGTCCGTATCGAGTGTAGAGGCGTCAACGTAATTTTCGGCACCTTTTATTTTTGCGAGCTTTGCGACCTCGGATACGGTGACTGGGTTATCGCCGGAGATAACCTTGATTTCTACGCCCTGATCCGCAAAGAACTGGAATGTTTCGGCGGCACTTTCGCGCACTGGATTGGATAGTAATACTAGGCCATAAACTTTAACTTTCTCGCGGAGTTTTTTGCCATTCAACTTGCCATCATATTTGCCAAATACTAATACGCGGTAGCCTTTTTCTCCCTGTTCCTCAATTTGTGCACGGAATTTCTCATAATCGTCGCGCAAGACAAATTCTGGTGCACCAAGAATGAACGTCTCGCCGTCTTCGAAGTTTACGCCACTATATTTATATTCGGACGAGAAAGCCGACACGGACTCGACGTCGCGATCCGTAATCTTTACAAAGTAATTCTTGAGCGCCGTCATCGTGGCATTGTCTGCTGCCTGAGCGCGACAAAAATCACTAAGGATTTCTTCTAGATCGGTCTTTTTAATCTTTTCGCCACCCTTAGCTGGCATATAATCATGGACCGCCATGGTGTTCTCAGTGATGGTGCCGGTCTTGTCCACGCAAAGTACATTTACGCGTGCAAGCGTCTCGATACTCTTCATATTATGTAGAAGCACCTTATTCTTTGCGAGACGCATCGAACTTACGGCGAGCGCAATAGAGGAGAGCAAGAATAGCCCCTCTGGAATCATACCGATAATCGAAGCGACGGCACTTTGTACGGATTCCTTAATTGGGAGGTCACTTCCAAAATAACTCTGGCAAAATAGCGTGGCGCCAACAGGGATAATAATAATGCCAGCAATTGTCACAATTGTATTCAAGGAGCGAATAATTTCTGATTGCTCTTTGGTCTTGAGCTTCTTTGCCTCGAGCGTGAGCTGAGAAATATAGGAATCTTCGCCGACTTTCGTAAGCTGCGCGCGACATTCGCCAGAGATAATAAAGCTACCAGACATGAGTTCTGAACCTTCGGTTTTATGAACCTCGATCGCTTCACCGGTCAGCAATGACTCATTGGCGGCAACTTCGCCAGTAAGTACGACGGCATCAGCCGGAATTTGGTCGCCAGCGCGGAATACTACGACGTCATTTTTTACAAGTTTCTCGGCTACAATTGTATGCTCGACGCCGTCGCGAATCACCTTCGCGGTTGGCGCGTTTAGAATCGTGAGCTCGTCAAGCACTGCCTTGGCGCGAACTTCCTGCAAGATGCCAATCAAGGTGTTTGCGATAATGACAGGCAAGAATGTAATATCGCGCCAAGAGCGTACGGAAATAAGAATAATCGCAAGAATCAAGAAGACGAAGTTGAAATATGTAAAAACGTTACTATAAACAATCTCTTTGACAGTTTTGCTCGGCGGTTTGACGTCGCGGTTAATCAGACCCGCGTGTTTCATCGCGCGAACTTGTTCTTTTGAAAGGCCCACCTCCGGGTCGACTTTCAAAAAATGTTTATCTCGGTTTTCGTTTTCCATTACCTTAATATTATATAATAAAATTATTATGGCTTTCTATAACAAGACAACAGCAGAAATTTTTTCAGAATTAAAATCCAATGAACATGGCTTAACCTCAAAGGAGGCGCACGCTCGCCAGGCAAAATACGGCAAGAATATTCTGCCAAAGAAGAAAAAGGATAGCATCCTCAAAATCTTTATCCGTGAGTTCATCGACCCGATGGTATTATTGTTGGTCGCAGCGATTGTTGCATCCGCCATTGTCGGCGAAATTATCGACGCATTAGTGATTGCTGGTATCATTCTTGTCGATGCAATTATGGGCACTTATCAGGAAAATAAAGCCAATAATACTGCCGAAGCGCTCGCAAATCTTGTTACTGTAAAAGCCAAAGTATTCCGCGATGGGGAAATCCGTGATATTGATGCCGAAGATTTGACTCTTGGTGATGTTGTCGCACTAGAGTCCGGCGATAAAATTACCGCCGATATGCGTCTTATCGATACGCAAAACTTCACCGTCGACGAATCTATTCTTACCGGTGAAAGTGTCCAGGTCGCAAAGACGCCAGATGTTGTCCAAAAAGAGAAAGTTGCCATTAATGATCAATCGAATATGATTTTCTCTGGTACGACGGTTGTATCTGGTCGCGCGCATGCTATCGTAACTGGTATTGCTCTTGATACAGAGCTCGGCAAAATCGCCGACAGTCTCGCAAATACTGAGGAGGAAAAGTCCCCACTTACGATTCGTGTTGAAAAGCTCTCAAAGCAAATCAGTATTCTCGTTTTAGTTGTTGCCGCTCTTATCTCTATTCTTCTAATCGTCAAGCAAGTTCCATATAACGAAATCTTCGTTACAGTTATTGCCTTCGCGGTTTCTGCAATGCCAGAGGGTTTACCTCTTGCATTAACCATGGCGCTAACCATCGCATCAAACCGCATGGCAAAGAAAAATGTTATTGTGCGTAAGCTCAAAGCGGCCGAATCTCTCGGTAGCTGTACGGTGATTGCCTCTGATAAGACCGGCACGCTCACCGTAAACCAGCAGACCGCAAAGATCATTCTTTTGCCAAACGGCCAAGATTATCAAATTTCCGGTACAGGCTTTGACACGAAGGGTAAAGTCACTGGCGCAACTCTCCAAAACGCAGAAGAAATCGGCCTCTATGGCGCGCTAAATAATGAGGCGAATATTGACCACGAGCCAACTGGCGACTCTATCGACATCGCATTCTTGGTTCTCGCAAAGAAGCTTGGCGTCAAAACTAATCACATCAAAGTCTTACATATGATTCCGTATGAATCCGAAAACAAGTATTCCGCCGTCTTCTATGAGAAGGATGGCGAGACATATTGTACCGTAAAGGGCTCGCTCGAAGTGGTCAGAAGTTTCTGTTCCACAATCCGTTTTACGAATGATACGGCCAAAGATTTTAAGAAACTCGATCAGCAAAATGAAAATCTTGCGCGTGATGGCTATCGTGTAATTGCGCTCGCAAATGGTAAAGTCCCGCGCAAAGACGAATATAGCGAAAAAGACATCAAGAAGCTTGATTTTGCCGGTATGGTTGGCTTTATCGACCCAATCCGCAAAGAGGCCGTCGCCTCGATTGGTGAATGTCGCGAGGCTGGCATCAAGGTCATGATGATTACTGGCGACCACCCGCTTACGGCCTTCTCGATTGCCAAAGACCTCAAGCTTGTCGAAGATTATAATCAAGTCGCTACTGGCAATGATGTAGATGTCGCCTTCAAGGAGGGCAAGGCGCACTTTGATAAGTTCGTCTCCGAGAAGTTGGTCTTTGCACGCGTCACGCCAATTCAGAAGTTAAATATCGTGAATTCCCTTAAACGTCAGGGCGAATTTGTAGCTGTAACTGGCGATGGCGTGAACGATGCGCCGGCGCTTAAGGCTGCCAATATCGGTGTCGCAATGGGTTCCGGTACGGATATTGCGCGCGAGACTGCCGACATGATTATCGTCGACGACAACTTCAAGTCCATTGTTGCCGGCGTCAAAGAAGGTCGCGTTGCCTATTCTAACATTCGCAAGATTATCTTCTTCCTTATCTCCTGCGGCTTGGCGGAGGCGGCATTCTTCTGTCTTGCCATTGCTATGGATATGCCAATGCCACTCGTAGCGGTTCAGCTCCTCTGGCTCAATGTGGTTACTGACGGCATTCAGGACTTTGCAATGTCCTTCGAAAAAGCAGAGAAGGGTATCCTGCAAGAAAAACCACGCAATCCAAAAGAATCCATCTTCGACAAATCACTTTTGCGCGAAATTGTCGTCTCCGGCACAATTATCGCAATCGTCGCCTTTGCGGCATACTGGTTCTTCTGCAACATCCTAAAGATGGATATCGAAGTTGCTCGCGGTTATGTGATGTGTTTGATGGTCTTCATCCAGAACGTACACGTCTTCAACTGTCGTAGCGAGCGTCGCTCCGCCTTCAGCGTTCCGATTCGCCGCAACCCAATCATGCTCTTCGGCATTCTTGGTACTCTTATGTTGCAGATTATTGTCATGGAAGTTCCAGTACTATCTAATCTGTTGCAGACTGTTTCGATTCCGGCGCCACAGATGCTCGGCCTATTTGGCATAGCGCTTGTCATTCTGGTAATAATGGAAATCTACAAGCTTATCGCAAATTCAATCGCAAAATCTAGACAATAGGAAAAGGGCTCCCCGTAGGGAGCCCTGTGATGTGATAGTGGTGTTACCACTTTGTGTTTTTCAACCAGTCGCTGAACTTGAAGAACAGTCCAATAACGAACAGCAGGATAAGAAGTCCTGCGCAGATGAAGAACACCCACTTGCCGACGAAGCCGATGGCTCCGATGATCCAGGTGATGACTTTCCACTTTGCGGGAATCATCAACTTGAGCAACAACGAAGCAATCCACACGATAAACGCGATGAAGCCAACGCCTGCGAAGTAAGAGCTTCTGCCCCACCAAATCTCATGCTTGGTGCGCACACTTTCTCCACGGTTAAACGGATTCATCTCGCGCCATTCTTCGCGCAAACTGCGTTCGTAGTTGGGATCGTATTCAGCATAGCTGTGGTTTTCACCAGGTTTTCTTCTAGCCATAAAATCCCTCCCTTCTACAGTCTAGGAAACCTTTTTCTCGGAACGAGCCTAGGTTTTGATACCTACAATTCTTATTATAGCACAAACAGTATAAAAAGTCAATATCTACCCCTAGTGTATAATAAGAATATGTCAGAAATAAAATGTCCAAAATGCGGAACCACCTTTAAGGTAGACGACTCTAGTTATGCAGATATCCTTAATCAGGTTCGTACGCATGAATTTGAAGATGAAGTAGAGAAGCGCATCAAAGAGGCGCTAGACAAGGCTAATTCCGCCAGAGAACTGGCCGTCGAGAAGGCAAAGAACGCTCAGGCTGCAGAAATCTCTGAGCTCAAGGCCAAATTAAAGCAGGCCGATACAGATAAGGAGCTTGCCGTTACACGCGCACTTGCCCCTGTTGAGAAGGAACTCGAATCCGTAAAATCCGACCTCAAATCCAAGAATTCCGAGGCGAAACTCCGCGAGGAATCGCTCAAGAGCCAGGTAAAACTTCGTGAGGCTGCCCTAAAAACCCAATATGAGGGCGCAATCAAGCTTAAGGATGAAGAAATTGAACGGCTCAAGGACCTGAAGTCTAAGCTTAGCACAAAGATGGTTGGCGAAACACTCGAGCAGCATTGCCAGACCGAATTTAACCGTCTTCGAGCGACCGCTTTCAAAAACGCCTATTTCGAGAAAGATAACGATGCTCGCACCGGTAGTAAGGGTGATTTCATCTATCGCGAAGACGACGAAAACGGCAACGAAATTATCTCTATTATGTTTGAGATGAAGAACGAAAATGAAGCCACTGCCACCAAGCACAAAAACGAGGACTTCTTCAAGGAGCTCGACAAAGACCGCAAAGAGAAAAAATGCGAATATGCCGTATTGGTCTCACTTCTCGAATCTGATTCCGAACTATACAATACCGGCATCGTCGACGTCAGCTACAAATACGAAAAAATGTATGTTATTCGTCCGCAGTTTTTCATCCCGATGATCACACTTCTGCGCAATGCCGCGCTCAACTCCATGAAGTACAAGGAAGAGCTTGCAATTATCCGCAACCAAAATATCGATATCACGCATTTCGAGGAAAATATGGAGAATTTCAAGCAATCCTTCGCGCGCAACTATGAGCTGGCTAGCCGCAAATTTTCCACGGCTATCGAGGAAATTGACAAGACTATCGCGCATCTCCAGAAGACCAAGGAAGCCCTCCTTTCTAGCGAAAATAACCTACGCCTAGCGAATAATAAGGCCGAGGATCTCACGATTAAGCGTTTGACGCGCGGTAATCCAACCATGGCGGCCAAATTCGCAGAATTAGAAAAAGACGCCGCTTAGGGCGCCTTTCAGAAGAAGAGGTTAGTTGCTTATTCGGCCGGTATCAGCCGAGAAAGAATCTGGCACAGCGTTGCTGCGCCGGTGGGCGTAAAGTTCACGGGCTTTCCGAGTACGGTCACGGTAATGGAGCAGCCTTCGTCGATGTCGAAGGTTTCCCAATGTTCGCCATAGCCCTGCACGGCAAAGGCTTCCACCTGGCTGTGCCTTGCCTTGCCAGCGTGAATGATGATAGTTTCCATCATGTTTTCGCTGACCAGCGAGACGAAGGCTTCGTCGCCGACGGTGTAGTAGGTAGGGTCGAGTCCATAGAGCTCCACGAAGCCGCTCCAATTGTCGTCTCGGAGCAGGTTATATGCATCCTTGCTCCTTTGATCTGTGAGTACGTTCATGACGTTTTCCTCAATTGCGTTCTTGGTAGAATTGTTGCGGCTGATGCCGAACAAGATACTAAAAGCAAGGGCAACAACGAGAAGGAGGACCAGGCCAAGATAGACGGTGCTGCAGATGAAATCGATGAGTTTACGCATAGATTTTCGCCTCCCAATGTTCTTATTCGCTCCCAGAGGAACGATACGAGTAAGAATTATAGCACAATCATCATAAAAAGTCAAGTAAGCTTGAACGTTTTAAGCTTCGGTGTAATAATGAAACTATGGATTCACACGATAGGGCAAGAAGCGGTGCTGGCAAAGTTTTATTATTCATTGCTATTATCTTTGCAATTGGCATGATTGGCGTGTTGGCTAAGGGAATCATGAAGCACGTTGATGGTGATACTTTTACTATTAATTCCAGTGAGACGGAATCTTCCGAAGAATGTGGCGATGAGCAGGCTCAAGAAGCCATGCGTCGCGCCGGCGTAAAAGTTCCAGTAAAATGCAAGAACAAGAACGCCAGCCAGAACACTAATACGAACAAATAAAAAAAGACCCCTGCAGAAGGGGTCTTTTTGATGTCTTATTCTTGGACGTTTTCGGCTTCGTCTTCTTCGCTATCCTCGATAGCAGAGAGGAGGGAATCCTCGACGTTCTTTTTCTTCTTCTTTTCTGGGGCTTTTGCGACCTCTACGTCGATTTCGTAACCAGTCAAATCGGAAGCGAGGCGTACGTTCTGACCAACGCGGCCGATTGCAATCGACTGCTGATCTTTTGCGACGTAAACTGTTGCGTGCTTGTCTTTGATTTCAACGGTCTGAATCTCGGCTGGGCTGAGGGCTTCGCGGATGTATTCAGAGATGTTGTCGCTCCAGTTGACGATATCGATTTTCTCGCGATCGCCGATTTCGTTCATAACTGCCTGAACGCGAACACCGCGTCCACCAACAAAGGTACCAACTGGGTCGATGCCTGGCATAGTAGCGGCGACTGCAATCTTGGTGCGGCGACCAGCTTCACGTGCGATAGCCTTAATTTCAACGGAACCGTTCTCAATTTCTGGAACTTCCTGGCGGAAGAGATATTCGATAAATTGTGGGCAACCACGGCTAAGAATTAGCTGTGCACCACGCTCGTTGCGCTCAATCTCCTTAATGTAGACCTTTATGCGGGAGCCAACAGCATAGAACTCGCCAGCAATCTGCTCGGACTTTGGCATAATACCAGTAGCTTTGCCGAGGTCGATGCGGACAATCTTTGGCTCAACGCGGACAATCGTGCCGTTTACGACGGTGCCGATTTTATCTTCAAACATTGCAAGTACGGCGTCGCGTTCTGCTTCGCGGAGGCGCTGAATAACGACCTGCTTTGCAGTCTGGGATGCTACGCGACCAAAGCTACCAACTTTGTGCTTTTCTTCGACGAATTCGCCGATTTCCTTGCCATTTGCTTCGGCTTTTGGAATTTCGGTAGCTGGGTTGTAGGCGACGTCATCTTCGATAACTTCGCGCTTAATGTAAATATCAGCTTCGCCGGTGTTCAAATCGAGTTCACAACGAACATCCATATCTTTATCGCCGTTATCTTTGCGCCATGCGGCAGCAATTGCTTGCTGGATCACGTCAATCACAGTCTCTCTTGGTAGGTTCTTTTCTTCAGCAATAATGTCGACCATTGCGATCATCTGCTTCAAATCTAGATCCATATAATCCTTTCGTTAATCTTTTACACTAATAAAACCGCCTCTTTTCGAGCCGGTCCTTATCTGTATGTTTTTATTTTAGCAAGTCCAGAGGACTTTGTCAAAGCCTAAATACTAAGCATAAGGGGTGCGGGACTTGACAAATAAGCTTAAGTTTGATATAATATATAGGTACTCGTAATTCTCTATAGAGTCTTACGCAATACGCAGCATTAACAGCCAGATTATTACTGCGTACAATCTACGCAGTAAGAAGAGAAGCTATATCCTATAGTTCCACCCTCTGGGAAAGGGTGCTTGCTTGCTAGCAATAGTAAGCGCATATCTAGTGTCTTATGTACCAGCCCACAAGGGCAAAAATTCTCCGAAAGGAAGGTGGTAGCATGAAGATTAAGACAGCGAGAAAGGGCGCAATCATTAGCGCCGTGTTTCTACTTCTTGCCATTTGTTTCTGCGTTCCGTCGATCAAGGGTAGCATCATCCAGGCAGCCTACGCTGCTTCTGGTAGGGTGATCCATTACTTCAATGACGACGTCAATGCGGACCAGATTGGCAACAACAACTTCAACTTCGGCCCGGACCGCAAGGCTCAGGCCGACCAAGCCGTCGCAGATGGTAAAGCAACCTCCGTCCAGGAATGGGTGGCGACAAACCAGGGAACAGGTGACTTCTTCGAATCGATCAAGGTCGACCCTGCACTTTGTGCCGCAGTAGCAGTCCACATGGACGAGAGCCTTGTTTTGCCGGAGACGATTCTCCGCGACGAGCAGGACATCGTTGTCGGACAGAGGGCCGACGAAGCGCATCTCCATTTCTTGAAGGATCAGGATTATTGGGATCGCGCAGTTGCCTTGATTACTGACTATCTGACCAGTTCGGAAATCAGCATTCAGGGCCTTGACCACTATACGTCCCAGATGTATCAGTGGCATAACCATCTTGAGGGTAATAAGCCCAGCGTAATCGTTCGTGACACACAGAACGAAGGTGGCCATGTTGTCGTGTTTGACATGGGGAAGCCGGGAATCGTGAAATTCAGATTGGAGTGTGGCTACCAGCCGGTAGACATTCCTTACTGGACTCCGCCGGTACCTCCCGATGAACCTACACCGACTCCTACGCCGACACCGGAGCCGACACCGACTCCTGAGCCTACGCCTGAGCCGACACCCGAGCCGACTCCTAAGCCTACGCCAGAGCCTACACCGGAGCCTACTCCGGAACCGACTCCTGAGCCTACGCCAGAGCCGACTCCTACGCCTGAGCCTAAGGATCCCGACGCGGGTCCGCAGCAGCAGGCCGATCCCGAAGATCCTGGCTATGAGGACTTCGGCGGTGGACCGAATCACGACAGTGACGAAACCATTACCGATGAGCCGCAGTCTCCGGAGACCTATACTCCGCCTGCACCGCCTCAGCCAGATCCTGAACCTGCACCTTCTCAGACTCCTACCGAAAGACCGACAACGTCTGACGGTCAGCCCGATGCCTCTACCGGAACCGACACTGGTTCCGCGACAATCGACCATGACGATGGCACGACAGAGCAGCACGGGGGCGAGACTTACGAAGTGGTAGCCGGTGATGGTGAAGACCATGGGGATCTGAACCAAATCCAGGAAGAGCAGCACGGTCCCGAAACCGTGGAACCTGCCGTCCAGGATGACGGTGTCAATGAAGGGGATCTTGATCCCGCTGACATCGAATAGCAACTCTTCTTTGGGCTGACCCACAGCCCGCAGTACCTTTCGAGGGGGAGCCTCAAAACTCCCCCTCATTCCCAAGATTGCACTTAGTAATAATCTGACTATGCAGAAGCCACCCAAACAGAGGTGGCTTTTTGCTGTACCTTGACATTTTAAAGCGTTTGTGCTATAATTATATCTGAATTGACACATATTGAAGAAAGGTGGTGATTCATGTGTCATTTAGTTCTTTCACGAGTGCCAAAAATGGAAAAGAACTCTACTATTGGAGGTTGGATGCCTGGCTCAAAACGGTAGGCGAATATAACCAGATCAGGGGCGTCTACGACAAGCTTGATTGTTATATGCCTCCCGAAGTCCAGTTCGTCTTCAACAAGTATTACGGCAGAAATTCCCGCATCGTTGTTGAGAAATACAACGAGCTCAGCGCCCGTATCGAGCGTCAGTGGGGTGCCGTGATGGAGAGCGTCAAGGAGCTTGGTATTGACTGTACCGAACAGGACGTCAAAGACTTCCGCTCTATGGCTCGTTCTACGATGCCGGAAAGCAAGTTCCGTACTGCAATCCGCAACAAGGTGAAGCGTCTGTATGAAGCAGCCGTCAAGGCTCGCGAGAAGACCGCAGAAGGCAAGAAGGTAAAGGAGCAGCCTATCATGACTCTCCGTGACTTGATTGTCTGGTATCAGACTCCGAAGAAGAGTGGTTCCAAGAAGCACTAAGAGTTGGTAGTTTTGCTACGAGGCAGCTAAGGCTGTTTGGTAGCAGGAATCAGCTTACCCCGCCTTCACCGGCGGGGTTTTCTTTGACATCTTTATCTGTATTTGATATAATAAAACCACTAAGTTATTACTTTTAGCGCAACAAATCTTATCTACCTATTTCTGTAGGAAAATACTGCGCCTTAAGTGTGGGAATTAAATATTAAAGCTATTAAAAAAAGGAATAAATGAACGATAAAAACAAGGCAGAAGCGGAGCGCCGCGCAAAACTTTTGAAAATGCGCGCCGAGCGTTTGCCGGACATAAAAAAGGCATTCGAAGAAAACCAAAAACGCAACTTCAACGCCAATTTTGCGCCAGGTGGAAAGGATGAAAAGCTCGTCCGCAAAAAGACAACCACCAAAACCGCTGCCGCAAAAACCGTAAAAAAGGCCGCTACGCCAACTGGCAAAAAAGCTGCCGCAAAGAAATCTAACACTTCGCGTAATTCTAAGGCGACCAAGCAGGCCGCAAGTAACACCGACAAAAAACGCGACGTTAGTTTGTTAGTTACTACCCGCAAGGGCGAGATGGTGCATCATCAGCGCATGCTTAGCCAGGACGTAAATGCCCAAGCTACGCAGCATATCATCGGTATTCCAGTAAATAAATCTCGTTACAACGGCTACAATGGTCAGCAGATTACGATGGCACAGATCAAGCAGGCTCGCCAGCACAAAGAAGCTGTCCGCATTATCCCAATCGGTGGTCTCGGTGAATTTGGTATCGGTAAGAATATGACCGCCATCGAGTATCAAGGCGAAATCGTCCTTATCGATATGGGTACGCTATTTGCTAGCGAAGATTATCCTGGCGTTAACTATATGGTGCCAGATTCTAAGTGGCTCGACGATAACCGCGACAAGGTCAAAGCGATTCTCTTTACGCACGCGCACCTTGATCACATTGGCGCTTGCCGTCATCTTTTGCCATATTTTGGCCCACTTGTACCGATTTATGCCACTCCATTTACAATCGGCATGATCAAAAAACAGATGTCCGAGCTTTCCGATGTTCCAGACATGAACTACCATGAGGTGGATCCGCTAAAGCACGAAAACATCAAGCTTTCCGAGCATCTTTCTGCAGAATTTATTCATACTTTGCACTCTATTCCGGGTAACACATCTATCGTCATTCGTACGCCAAACGGCAATATTATGCTTTCTGGCGACTGGCGCTTCGAGAATAATCCAATGGATACGCCGGCCGATTACGATCGTATGCTCGAGATTCGCGACAAGGAAGGCTATGCGCTTCTTCTCAATGAATCTACGAACATCGACACCCCAGGCACACACCCTCATTCCGAATTTGATGTCGGCGAAAACATGGGTCGCGTCATGGATCATTATGCTAATGGTCGCGTAATTATCTCCTGTTTCTCGTCTCAGGTAAAACGTATCGAGCTCGTGCTCAAAGAAGCCGCCGCACGTGGTCGCAAGGTCGCCTTTGCCGGCTACTCGATGATTAACAACGTCGAGGTTGCTCTCCGTGCCAAGGCTATCAAGGTGCCAAAAGATACCATCATGAAGATGGAAGATATCATCAAGCTTCCAGACGAGCGCGTTACGATTGTTTGTACTGGTTCGCAGGGCGAAATGAACGCCGTGCTTAGCCGCATGATTTCTGGCGCACATCGCTATATTAAGATTAAGGCTACTGATACGATTGTCTTCAGCTCCAATCCAATTCCAGGCAACGAGCCAAAGGTCGTCAGTACGGTTGGTGGTCTCCTTCGCGAGGGCGCTCAAGTTATCCAAAACGGCAAGACTCACCTTACGAATATTGGCCCACTTCACCTTTCTGGCCACGCCTACTTCGAGGATCACGTCAAATTCGTCACCGATATGCGTCCAAAAAACTACATGCCATATCACGGCGAATTCTACATGTTGCAGCACAACGCCGAGATGGCAGAGAATGTCGTTGGTATTCCAAAAGACCGCATTATCGTCGCGGATGATGGCGATATCATCGAATTGATGCCAGATCAGACCATCCACAAAAATGGTCGCATTCATGTTGGCAACAAGCTTTACGACGACGCCGATCAGCAGGTAAACGAAGCCGTCGTAAAAGATCGTATTCATATCTCGCGCGAGGGTATTTTCGTCGTAATCCTTACTCTCAGCAAAAAGACCGGCCGCCTCATCAAGACGCCAGACATTGTATCGCGCGCATTTATCTACCTAGATAATTCCGAAGAGCTAATTGGTAAAATTCGCCATTATCTCCGCGCCAAGACTGATCATACCGTTTCCACGGATGACGACATCAAGGCGATGAAGGAAGAAATCAAGGAAGACGTCACACATATTCTCTTTGATGCCACTGGTCACACGCCAATCGTGATTCCGGTTATCAACAAGGTCTAAAAACAAATATCTCCCCGCGGGGAGATATTTTTTATGGTAAAATAAGCTTAAACGTAATAGGAATTCTTATGGCAAATACTAAATCTTCGAAAAAAGTTGAAAAATGTGAATGTGGCAAAGATTGCAAGTGCGCAAGTTGCGGCTGCAAGAGCGATGCGCTCCCAATCTGCTTCTTGGCCTGTGTGCTGACCGCCGTTTTGGTCGCATTGACCTTTGCGATTTCCTTTACGGTTATCTTTGATTACTCTCTCAAACATAAATATGGCCATCAATTTATGGGCCAGTTTGAAACCGAGCTTCAAAATGCGGAAGACGGCGAAATACTCAGTATTGGCGCTGGCTCCGTAATTGATTTCTATGAAAGTGGTAAAACTGGTTTCATCTACGCATCGTCCGATGATTGCGCAAACTGTTTCAGCTTCGAGGAGCGTCTCACCGAAGTAGCAGAGAATAAGAACGTCCTCGCAGATGTTTATCATTATAACTATCCGAATAGCGATCCTAGCCAATATGATGACTACGCCGAAGAGATTACTCTTAACGGCGAGCAAGCCCCAGTCCTCCTCTATGTACGCGAGGGCAAGATTTATGACCGTCTAGATGAGACTAATGGCTCAGCTGGTATTGAATCGTTTATCGAAAAATACAAAAAATAATCCAACAATCAATTTGCCAAAGAAAAGCGGCCGTTCCGGAATGGAGCGACCGCGCATTGTTTATGGATCTTTTTGGCCTAAGTTAAGCTGACGGCACGAGCCGTAATGTTGCGAGCAACCGCGGCAAGTCCCGCGTCAGTTCCAGTAGGTTCCAAAGAAACGCCATCAACAACCATCGCCGCGCGGAGATTGGACTTCTCGTCCTCGGTCAAGGCGTCGACGCCAAGACAAACCAAACGGCTAAAGTCCTCACGTTTCGCAATCTGTGCGAAAACATTATCGCGAAACTCTTTTCTCTGCATCAAGTCGATGGCACTGGCATTGTTCTTTACGTCTGCCATAACCATCACCCCCTCTTATTTTTTATTACTTAATGACAGAAGTAATATAATTATTATAGCACACTTTGTCTAAAAAGTCAATCGTTTAAGCTTACCAGTAGTTTCTTTGCTCGTGCTTGCGACGAATTTGATCGACGCGGTCGCCGAATGCATGCGTATAGAAGGATTCAAAGACGTGCCTGTCGTAGCTCATACGGCTAGACATGGCGGGAGTTTGGCGTTGATTCTGACTGGTCCAGAAGTTGCGTGGCGTAAATGGTCTAGTTCCATATTTACGCGCCAAATCGTTCAGATAGTTTAGATGCGTAATTGCGTCATTATGAGCGGATGTGCGGCGCTGTTCAAACTGCTTTAAACTCCATTCGTCGTCGCCGTATTCTTCGCGCAGCTCGGCCGTGGATGTATATTTGCATTCAAGATGATCTGCGACGGAAGACCAATAGCTACCGACGAGGCTTAGGTCCGATTGTTTTGTCTTTTCGTCGGAGGCTTCGATTGCTTCGCGCAATGCACGTGCGCGTTGAGTGAAATAATCTCCGGAACGAGCTTCAATTGCCTCATCGAGGTTGGCTTGGCTCTTAAACATGACCGACTCGACATCAGCTTCGTACTCCATTGCTTCCTGTGAGCTATTGTCGTAATCCATGCGCGCCAAATCTTGCTGCATGTAGCGCCAGTTGTCGGCATAGTCATCTTCCCAGCGTTCGAATTCTTTCTGTGACATTTCGCCACCAGCCTCATTGATTTTTGCGAGGCGCCCACGAAAAGCATCTTCGGTGTCGGCAATGTCCGCGGCGCGACTCTTTAGAATTTCTCTGCGTTGCGGATCTACACGCAAACCTTCGATGTATTCAGCACGGGTAATTTTCTTAATTGGCGTCGAGCCCTCATCGACGGCATCCTGTTGGATATCTTGTTCGTTGCCGTATTGTTCTGCTTGCGGTCCAGCGGCTAAGTCGTCCCATCCGAATTTTTTCTTTTTGTTTTGCTCGGTTATTTGCTCGGTTGATTCCGGTTTTCTTTCCATAATTAAAGTATAATACATTTAATGGAAGAAATTATTTTTGTCGATAAACCATCTGGAATGAGCTCTTTTGGCGCTGTAGCGCGTGTCCGTCGTTTATTATCCGAACGCGAAGGCCATAAAGTGAAAGTCGGGCACACCGGTACACTCGATCCATTCGCGACCGGACTGTTAATTTTGCTTGCCGGTAAAGCTACCAAGAAGGCTCCAGAATTAACAAAACTCGACAAAGTTTATGAAGCCACGATTCGTCTCGGTGCAACTTCAAGTACTGGCGACCCAGAAGGCAAAATTACTATTACGGATAAAAAACCAGAAATCTCACGCGAAAAAATCATCGAAACCCTCGCGCAATTTGTTGGCGAAATCGAGCAAACTCCACCGGCTTTTTCTGCTATCAAAATAAATGGGCAGCGCGCTTATAAGCTTGCGCGTGCGGGTAAAGCTGTCGAAATGCCGAAGCGCAAAGTCACAATCTACGAGCTAGAATTATTGGATTATACGTCGCCATTTTTGAAGATTCGCACACATGTCAGCAGCGGCACATACATCCGCACACTCGCGGAAGATATTGGGGAAGCGCTCGGTTGTGGCGCATATACTACCGAACTTCGCCGCACGAAAATTGCCGATTATGACATTGCGGAACTGCCGCTTTTTGACTTGCCGCAATAATTAAACTTGTTCCAAATCGCGCTCTAGTTTTAGCTTGTGCCCAGTAAGCCCGGATTTTCGTCTGAACGATTTATTGAAGCTAGCATAATTGCGATGTCTGTAGTTGCTATTCGTGGAACGCGTTGTAGCCATATCGGTATAGGCTGCACTATCGCAGGTCTGTAGCGCGAGCATCATCTGACCAAAGCCATAAGTTTCCTCTTCGGTAGCCGGTTTGCCTAGGTATTTCCCAATCGTATCACTGCAGTAATTATAAAAGGAAACATTAGACCCTTCTTTTGCTTTAATTGAGAAATCCGTCGTCTGTTCCATGCCTTCACTAATCATCGAAAGGACTAATTCGAGCGTGCTATTGTCGACATTGTTTTTCTCCATAAAGTCCCTAGCATAGGCGACATTATAGGCTTTTTGATTTTTCTTGTTTCCTTCATTTGCGACGGCGACGCCTTTGCCAATGTCGTGAGTTAGTAGTGCCAAACGCATTAACGGCAACATTTTGGCTGGAAGTTTATCTGCGTAATTATCTTCAAAAACTTGCAGTGCGGTTTCGGTGTGCTGTTGAATCGTGAAGCCCTCCCAAACTCCCGCGCTCGCTTCGAGCACCATGTCGTATCCTTGTGTTTTCTTTGCGGTCTCAACGATAGTGTGCGGATCGGCATATAGGTCATTATTCAATAGATCCATAATTTCGCCCTGGCTCTTATCGCCTTCTGGCGATTTTCGATGGAGAAGACCATAAATACCGGATCGTTTCGGGTTCATTTTCTGCGCAATTTTCATCGCAATACTGCCCATGCGACGCTGTTTTGCGATGCGCTCTTCTTCGATGCGCGCCTCAGTATCTACGTCGTCTAGCTCAAACATGAGGTAGTTGTCTAGCTCTTTACCGAGCGTCGCTGATCTAACAGGATATTTCGCACCCACAATGTCCATATTTTTGAACCAATTACCGATATACTCCCGACTAATTGGGATATTGGTTTTATGTTGTTGGCCGGTAAAAAGAATATTTATGCTATCTTTGCCGTCTACGTAAGCGTTTAGAACGTCGCGCATAAATTCTGGCGTCTGCGCCATCAGCAATTGGACGTTGCGCGCTCCGCCAATTTGCTCGGCCATTCTCTGACTCACGTTAAGATTCGTGGCTATTGCATTAATATCTTCGGAGGCTGTATATGCACCAAAAGGGCCACCGCTACAAAATTGAGTCTCATGAATGCGCGTGCCAAGGCCAGCATTGCGGTCTTCGAAGGCAAGATCGACACCCTCTGCTATAGAAGGCAAAGTTTTGCGAACGGCTTTTGCTGCCTCGTCCCGCTCTAGGCTCGAGAGGCTATTCCAGTCGAAGTCTTGGTTCAAAATTCTCGCGTCTGGATTGCGTGATTTCATGCGATAAACTTCCGCACGTCCGCGACCGCAATCTCTGGCCTGCGCGAATTCTAATGCGATATCTTTTGTGCCTGTACTCAGCGCTGGAACTTTATTTACATTGCGGCTTCCGGTTGCGTTGTCTGCATTGTTGAAATCTGCACGTATATGCCAGTTTGGCGTACCGTCGTCGGTACGGCCATGATAAAGCTCTAGGTCTTTCATCTTGGTTAGCATGCCTAACCTAGTTAGAGCTTCCGCGGCTTGAAACTTTTCTGATTGTTCGTTCGAGCGATCGATTTCTTTTCTTGTTGCGGTTGTATAGTTCTCGCTACTGCGCATATTACCTAAATTATACAACGCTAACGCCTTATTTATTTAAGCTTTTGATATAATGAATAATATGTTTGACTTGCAGAAGCGACTAGATTCGCTAAAAAGCGAATTTGATATTGTCTGGCAAAAATTATCTATCGACCAAAAACTTGCAGAACTTCAGAATCTCGAAGAAGAAGTTGCTGTGCCGGAAATTTGGAACAATCCTGATGTTGCGCGCGAAAAAACCACCAAGGTCGCAAATCTTCACGACGAACTTGATCCGTGGACTTTATTAAAGACACAAATAAATGATTTGACTGAACTCATGGAGCTCGGCGACGAATCGCTTGCCGAAGAATTTTCTGGCCAGCTCGATGCAATGGAAGAAAACCTCAAAACTATGCGCCAAGCACTTCGTTATACGGGCAAATATGATCATAATGATGCAATTTTGCGCATTACGGCTGGTGCTGGTGGCACTGAGGCAATGGACTGGTCTGGTATGCTCGAGCGTATGTATTTGCGCTGGGCGGAGCAGCACAAAATCAAAGCGCAAATCATTGACCGCGTCGAAGGCGAAGAAGCCGGCATCAAGACTTCCGTTATGGAGCTTTCTGGTACAAATGTTTATGGCCAACTAAAATCCGAGCACGGCACGCATCGTTTGGTGCGTCTTAGCCCGTTCAATGCGGACCATTTGCGCCAAACCTCCTTTGCGCTAGTTGAAGTTTTGCCGGTCATTAAAGACGATTCCGAAGTCCAAATCGATCCAAAAGATCTTCGTATTGACGTTTATCATTCCGGCGGACACGGCGGCCAGTCGGTCAATACGACGAATTCCGCTGTCCGCATCACGCATATTCCTACCAATACCGTTGTTGCAATTCAGAACGAGCGCAGTCAGCTTCAAAACAAAGAAAAAGCCATGGAAATTCTGCGTGGCAAACTCCAGCAAATGATGCAGGAACAAAACGCTGAATCTGTCGACAAGCTTCGCGCTGGAGAATCTGCTAGTTGGGGGCAGCAAATTCGTAATTATGTCCTTCATCCGTATAAACTCGTCAAAGACACCCGTACAAAGTACGAAGAGAACGATGCTGACGCGGTTTTAGATGGAAAAATAGATAATTTTATTGCTGCATATTTGGACAACTAATCAAGCTTATGTTAATATAGGCGTATGATATTACTCGATGACGTCGTCAAGTACTATCCTGGCGATAAAGAGCCAGCGCTTAAGAATGTTTCTTTGCACATCCAGCCAAAGGAATTCGTCTTTCTCGTAGGTAAATCTGGTGCCGGGAAGTCTACATTGATAAAAATGCTCACTCGTGAGGAAGTTCCTACTTCCGGTAAAATCATGGTGGGTGGCATTGATTATGATTATCTCAAACGTCGTCATGTTCCACATCTTCGTCGTCGTATCGGTGTCGTCTTCCAGGATTACAAACTTCTGCCGAATCGCACTGTATATGAAAACGTAGCATTTGCGCTAGAGATTGTTGGCGTATCAAACGCCGAGATTCGTCGTACTGTTCCAAAAGTTCTAGATTTGGTTGGCCTCGCAGACAAAGGCCATCGCTTCCCAGAAGATCTTTCTGGTGGTCAGCGCCAGCGTGTCGCAATTGCGCGCTCAATGGCACGTCAGCCAAAGATTCTTATCGCGGATGAGCCTACTGGCAACCTAGACCCAGAAACTGCATGGGGTATCGTTCGCTTGCTTGAAGAGATTAATAACTTCGGTACGACTATTCTTGTTACAACCCATGATGATAAGATAGTCAATCAGCTCAAGAAACGCGTTATCACGATTCGCGACGGTAGAATTATTGGCGACCAAAAGAATAATGGCTATTACGATCTCGACGCAACGCACAGTAAGATTGTTAAGCGTCCGCTAGCATCTACACATCGAGCCGCGCCAACCGCAACAGAAATTCGCAATGCTACTAATTCTAGGCCACAGCATATCATCGTTCCAGAGTCTCCTGCCGAATCAGAAAAGATTATTCGCAAGGCCGCTCCAAAGAGGAGGTTTATAAACTAATATGGCAAAAATGACAAAAGCAGAAAAAGAAGAGCAAAAGAATACTGCTCGTATTAGTAAAGAGCGCCTAAATCGCATCACTAAGACCCGCAAACATCATCTCCGTACTGGTGTACGCGTAATGAAATACGGTACCAAGAGCTTCGTACGTAACACCTGGCTTAGCGTAGCTGCTATTGCAATTATGGCCATCACATTAATAGTTCTCGCGGCGACATTGGTTGCTACTAGTGCAATGAATACCGCCATTACCATGGTGGAGTCTCAGGTAGATATGTCCATCTACGTCAAGCAGGGGGCTACCAATGAGCAAATCGAAAAAATCACTAATCGCCTAAAAGAACTTGATTCCGTGACGGAGGTGAAAGCTACATCCCCAGAAGAAGCGAATATTGCCTCAATCAAAAAGCTTATCAAAGAAAGCAATATTACAGATAAAGCGTATATCGAAGCTCTGTATGAAGCTCCAAATAAGATTCCGTGGACAATAAACGTAAAGTTGCGCAACCTTAACGACACCTCCGAACTAGAAAACTTCGTAAATACCGACGAGTCGATGGTGAACATGCTAGATGCGCGTCCACCGAGCTACTCTACTAGTCACCGCGAGACGATTGATCACATTGCGTCCATTATGAACCGCATCGAAATCTTTGGTCTTGGCGCAGCAGGTGTCTTTGCTCTCATCGCAATTCTAGTTGTCTTTAACACGATTCGCATGGCAATCTTCAACCGCAAGGAAGAAATCTACATGATGAATCTTGTTGGCGCCAGTCACTGGTTCATCATGGGGCCATTCGTAGTAGAGGCAAGCCTATATGGTATTGTTGCAGCCTTCATTGCGGGCGCAGCAATCTACGCTACGGTATTCTCCTTGCAGGGCAGCGTTGGCAACACCTTGGATCCAACCGTAGAGCTTATGACCAAGTATTGGTACTTTGTGGCGGCAGGATTGCTTGCAGTCGGCATACTAATTGGTGTAATATCTTCATTGTTGGCTTCCAGCAAATATATTAAGACCAAAACAAAGGCCGATCGCGTGCGTGCCGTGAAGAAGACGCACAAAAAGAAGCCAGCAAAGAAAGAAGCTGAATAACGGATAAAACAGACTTGGCAGTCACTTGCCAAGTCTTTTTGCTTATGCTATGGTATAGACATGAAAGTATGGCGTAATCTATTCTGTCTTGCTGTCGCTATAACTATAGTTTTTTCTTGTGTACTCCAGACCACCGTATCTGCATACACCCAGGACGATTACAACAAAGTCACAAACGAAATCAACGACCTTCGTAAACAAATCAGCGAATACGAGTCTCAGGCCAGTGCTCTCGCTGCAAAGGCGAACACCATCTCAAATCAGATTGCTATTTTGCAAAATCAGCAGGCCACACTAAAGAAGCAAATCGATCTAAAGCAGGCCGAGCACGACCAGCTTGTTATCGAGATTGAGACCGTCCAAAACCGCATCAATGAGAACTCCGATACGGTCGGCTTCATCATTGCTCAGTTCTATTACAACGACAGTGTCTCTACGATCGAACGCCTTGCTTCTTCGGAAAATTTCTCGACTTTTGTTGACGAAGAGGTAAAGCTCACGAGCATTTCCGACACACTCTCGGATATTATCGAGGAAAACAAAAACCTCAAGGAAGAGCTCACCGTAAAGAAGAAAAATGCAGAGTTAATCCTAAAAGATTTAAGCACTCAGAAACAACAACTTGCCGCATCTGAAGCAGAGCAAGCAAAGTTACTTGCAGAGACCCGCAGCAGTGAGGCTGAATATCAAAAGCTAAAGAGTGACGCAGATGGCCAAAAGGCCGAGCTCGAGAAGAAACAACAGGCAATCTTGGCAGATCTTGCTCGTCAATACGGCGGCACAGTCACTCCTGGTGACCCAGGGAAGGGTGGCTATCCGTATAGTAGCGTTTGTCCAAAGCAAAAGGATGCTTATTCCGATCGCTGGGGTATGTATATTTGCGAATGTGTTAGCTATACCGCGTGGAAGGTCTATCAGACTTACGGCTACATGCCTTATTGGGGTGGCCGCGGTAATGCAAATCAGTGGCTAAACAATGCTCGCGCAGCCGGCTATCTCGTTACGACCGAGCCGAAGCCGGGTTATGTTGGTATCTCGCTCAGTGGTCCTTATGGCCACGCAGTTTGGGTAGAGTGGGTAAATGGCAATCAAGTTCATGTTTCGCAGTACAACTGGACTCGTGGTGAATATTCCGAAATGACCGTAAATAAGGCCATGTTCACCTACATTTATTTCGGCAAATAATCTATTCTTTTCAGGTATAAGCATTAGCTTCGTGTTAAAATAGTTCTATGACTAAACGAAGCGAAACTAATAAAACTAGCACACAGAAAAACAAGAATGAAACTCGGGACTTGTATTATCGCAGTCCTGCATCCGAGAAAAAAGTAAACCTTGCAACCTCGATAATTATTAGTTTTATCACCCTAGCAGTAGGCTTCGGTGCTGGTATGAACTGGGAGACGATGCTTGGTAAATTCGCTCCATATTTGGGCGGCAAAAGCACCACGGCTTCGGAAGTAGATTTCAGTTCGCTTAACGCTATTTATCAGCGTTTAGTTCAGAATTATGATGGCGCAATCGATAAAGACCAAGTCATCCAAGAAGCAAAGCGCGGTTTAGTCAACGCTGCTGGTGATAAATACACTTATTATATGTCCGCCGAAGAGGCAAAAGAGTTTGAAAAAGATCTCAACGGTGATGTTGGCGCTGGTATTGGCGTAGAAATCGGCGAACGTGATGGCTACGTCAAGGTTCTTCGCACTACTCCAGACAATCCAGCTCGTCGTGCTGGCGTGCTTGCAGGTGACATTATCTATAAGGCTGATGGCGAAGATATTTCAAGCTTATCTGTTGAAGATGTTGCAAAAAAGCTCCGTGGTGCAGAAGGTACAAAAGTTGTCCTTACTGTCATGCGCGACAATGAAGAAAAAGAATTCGAGCTTACTCGTGAAGTTATCAACAACGTAAGTGTCTATTCCGAATACCGCGACGATACGGCAATTATTACGATTACTCGTTTCGACCTTGATACTGGCAAACTTGCACGCGAAAAGGCACAGGAAGCGGTAGATCGTAACGTCAAGAAAGTTATTATCGATCTTCGCGGTAATGGTGGTGGCTACGTTAGTGCTGCAAAAGAAGTTGCATCGCTTTGGATTGATGGCGATATTGTTGTAGAGCAAAAGTCCGCCAACGGTGTTTATAGTGAAAAAACTTACGCCGAACGCGGTAAAGCAATTCTTTCCGGCAGGAAGACTATCGTGCTCGTTAATGGCTCTACTGCATCCGCATCCGAAATCGTTACCGGCGCCCTTCAGGACTACGATAAGGCCACTATCATTGGCGAAAAGACCTACGGTAAGGGTAGCGTTCAAGCTCTCGAAGAATTCACTACTGGCGAAATCCTCCGCGTTACAGTTGCCAAATGGTATACGCCAAAGGGCAAGAATATCAACGGCGAAGGCATTACTCCGGACAAAGAAGTTACCCGTAGCTTCGAGCAAATCAATAAAGAAGAAGATCCGCAGCTTCAAGCGGCACTCGACGAATAATCTGTTAAAATAGGTACATAAGAGGAGGAGAATGGAAGAAAATACCGCCGGCCAAACTGGCCAACCAGAATTTGACGTTTTTCAGTGGGCGAATTCCGTCGATGAAATAAAAAACAACGTATCCGTAGAACTATTCTTGTTCAACAAGAATTACACCCCATACAAAGTACGCTACAGTGACGTATTGATGCAGACTATTAAGTCTCTATTTATGCTAGAGGCAGTCGAATACATCATTAAAGAGGCAGACAAGGGCCTAGAATGTCGCGAATATGAACTTTCCGATGGTGAAGATAAAGTTATTTATCGTATTGAGCTCGAGAAAGTCGGCCGCGCCGAAACCCTAATCCATCTTATCGAGCACGAATACAAAGATATCGCATTCTTTACTGATGACGAATACGAATTCAAGCGCATCAAAGGTATTGTTGCAAAGTTTACTTACCCGGGCGAAGATGGCCAGAAGACCTTCTATATCGCTAAGAACCTCGCTGCAAGCTCCGCTCTCAAGGGCAAGCTCGGCTGGGAGCTAAACGGCGAAAGCTTTGAGCCGCTCACCGCTGATGTCGCAATCAAGGTTCCGGATGGCAATGAAACCGCTATCGTAGATGGCCAAATCGTCATCTTTAACCAGTCCAAGTTTGAAAAACTATTCCAATTTGATTACAAATCTCAGGTTATTTCCGAGCAAAAGGCCAAGGAAATCCAAGAAGCCTACAGCCTAAGCTTCCCGGAAGGTCTCACTCTGAACGCTTTGCTCGAGGACAAGAAGCCTCTCGTAAAGAAACTCCAAAACATCGAAATCGGCGAAATGAAGCAAGACCAGCTTCTAGATTATGCCGACGAGATGCAGCTTGAGCTTATGACCGACGACCAGGGCAAGATCATTATCATGGACGACAAGGACCTCGGTATGTTTATTAATCTTCTCAGTGAGGATTACTTTGTCTCCCCAGTAAATGGCCGCCGCTACGAAATCAAGAGTAAGAAACTTCTAGACGAGCCAGAAGGCGAACCGCCACGCGGTCTTGAGGGCTAATATGCTCATCGATTCGCATTGTCATATTCATGATAAGCAGTTTTTTGACCTCTCCAAGACCGACGAGGTTTTAGTGCACATGCACGAAAATGGGGTCGAAAAATGCATCGTTATCGGTACGGATCCGCTCGATTCTGCAGCTGCTTGTGATTTTGCGAGCAAACACGAAGAAGCCTGGTGGACTTTTGGCTACCATCCGAACGATTTTGATGGCGACAAAGCCAAGCTCGAGGCTGATTTGTCCGCCGCGAAGCCGATTTTGGCTGATAAAAAGCTCGTCGCTGTGGGGGAAGTAGGGCTAGATTATCATTTTGATGGCTACAATAAAGATTTTCAGCGCTATTTATTAGAAAATATGCTGCAAATTGCGCAAGATCACAACCTGCCGGTTAGCTTCCATGTGCGCGACGCCTATGATGACTTCTGGCCAATTTTCAATAATTTTCGCCTTCCTACCTCTGTTCTCCACTCATATTCCGACTCCAAAAAGAATATGAATGCCGGTCTAGAAAAAGGTCTCTATTTCGGCGTAAATGGCCTTGCTACCTTTGCCGATATTGTCCATCCTCCTCTCGAGAGAATTATTTTCGAAACTGACGCTCCCTTCTTGACACCAAAGCCATTTCGTGGTACAATAAATATGCCAGGCTATGTAAGGAACATAGCCGAATGGGCTGCTGATCATTATCAGCAAGATTTCGCGACAATTTCAAAGATTACCTCTGAAAATGTCGAGAAAATCTTCAAAATCTAACTTAAAGGGAGGATTTATGGACGAGCAAGATAATTCCACATTCCGCATTCCGGTATCTAATCTTGTGCTTGAGGCTCAAAAAGCTGCCATCGAAGAAATGCCAGTCACTCCGGCTACGCCAATCGTGATTGAGCAAGCTTTTCCATATCGCTCAAAAGAAAAACAAGAGCTCGATCTATATAACGAGCTATCCGCCGTATCCGACGAGGTAATAGCATGCCGAAACTCAATCTTAAGCAACATTTATTAGCTCCTCGCGAGACGCCGAATCACAAAGCGCGCGTCCAGGCCGTAGAACGCAATTTAATTAACGCAGAATCCGCGCTTGGTCGCACGGTTTTCGGTAGTATTAGGCCGGGCCACTCACGCGAATTCTTCTGCCTCAAAAAGAACGTCTGGATTTGGTACGAGGATGGTATTACCATTCGCTACGAAGTCCGCAAAAACGGCGTTTACAAGAAAGTAGGCGAGGAAGAATACTATAAGAAGATCGAAGGCGAAGAGCTGACGAACTTCAAGAATGCCACCAAAGCCTATCTGAGACTAATAAAGCAAAGCATTTATAAATAAAAACTATCGCTCGTGGAGGGCGATAGTTTTTTGTGCTTGTGCTAAAATATCTCTATGCTTCAAAAACTTCGCGCACTAAAAACCAATGAGAATATTCTTGTTGCTGCCGATGTTTTGCTCAGTAGTAAATCTTCATTCATGAACATCTTTTTGATGGGGTTCATGATCAATATTTCCGCTTCTAGCTCGCCGACGAGTTTTGTCGTCTACTGCATTATTCGCTATACTCTCATGGCCTGTTTTGCTGTTATTTTTCTGCCATTCTTTAGAAAACACACCGTGGCAGCATGGCGCCTTAGCATGCTATTTTCGGTATTTGAAATTATCTGCGTAATGACGCTCGATGCAAAAGCAATTTATTTTCCTTATGTTATCGCAATATTCAACGCGGCAGAATCGTCGCTGTATTGGCGGCCTAAAATGCATTTCGACGTCACAGAGATACCAGATTCGCACCGCCTCGCTTTTAAAGGTAGAACGGCTATCCTTACCGAGATCGTAAAAATCGTAATGCCTTTAGTACTTGGTTTTCTTATTGGAAATAGTGGTTATACGCGCGTCGCAGCGATTATTTTAGTCATATCTTTGATGCAGTTATTATTGTCCCTTTGTTTTCGCCCAACCAAAAAACGCACTAGTATGCCGGCGCACAAAATGTCGGAGCTATACGACGCCATCGCAAAGCATGAATCAATGCGAAAACTATTATTAATTCAACTAATACGCGGCTTTGTTATTTGTAGCTCCGCATATCTTGTGATTTCTCAGATTTGCCTGTATCGCAGTACTGATTCTAGTATGGATGTGGGCGTTTTTACGTCATTGTCGTCAATAATTACAATTATTGCCGTGTCTTTGTATAGGAAAATCCACAAAACATCACACCAAAAGGCATACCTTGCGGCCTTTATTCCGGCGCTGATTTTACTTCCGGTCTCTTTGATTTTGCTACCAGATAATCCAGTGCTATCAATCGCGCTATACGTATTCATGCAGAGTATCGTAAATGGTCTCTTTGACGGCACGGTTACGCAGACGCGTTTGCAGGGATTGCTCAGCTCTCACCTAAAGAACGATTCTTATCGCATCGAAATGGAATGCCTAAGCGAGGTGGCATTGTCTGTCGGTCGCGTCGTGGGTTTGTGCGCGCTGTTATTCATTATTATGTTTGGCGATGGACAGCAAATGCTCTGGCTTGCATTTATCGAATCGCTATTCATTATTCCGTGGCTTGGAATGATTCTGCCGAAGAAATATCACTATAACTGATATAATATAGGCATGATTTATCTAGACCATGCAGCCGCCACTCCGGTTTCGGAAAAGGCATTAAAGGCTATGTTGCCATATTTTTCTGAGCAATTTTATAATCCATCCGCCGCATATTTGCCGGCTGTCGAGATTCGCCATGCCTACGAAAACGCCAAGGATGAAATTGCGCACGTTATTGGCGCAAAGGGCGCGGATCTAGTAATGACATCTGGTGCAACTGAGTCAATTAATTTAGCTTTTTCTCTAATTCCGACTGATTCTGATGCGGAAGTATTAATCTCTGCCGTCGAGCATGCCGCCGTGCTAGAGAACGCCAAGCGCGCAGGAAATTATCAGATTATCGATGTAGATAATAATGGCCGTATTCTAATCAAAGATTTAAGGAATAAACTCACACCAAAAACGCAATTCATTTCGATTTGTCTTGCCAGCTCCGAGCTTGGTACTATTCAGCCAATCTCCGAAGTCGCTGCCATTGTCCACGAAGAGCGCACGCGCCGTGCAATTGCTGGCGAAAATACACCATTATATTTTCACTGCGACGCATCGCAAGGCCTTGGCGTGATGGAAGTAAAACTAAATCGTATGGGCGTAGATTTGCTTACGATTAATGCCGCAAAAGTTTACGGCCCGAAGGGAGTTGGCGCACTTTATGTTGGACATAATGTAAGGTTGCAACCACTTACTGTCGGTGGCGGTCAGGAAATGGGGCTTCGTAGTGGTACGGAAAATGTGCCAGCGGTAATTGGCTTCGCTACAGCGATTACGGAAGCAGAGAAACATATCAATTCTGAGCGTAAGCGTCTAATGGATTTGAAAGTCAAACTACATCGTCTCCTGGAAGATTTGCCAAATATTAAATATCTCGGCAATATCAAGACACAACTCGCGGGCTTTATGCCGATTTGCCTTCCAGGGCTTGATGCTGAACGTATTATTTTTGCACTCGAAGATCGTGGTATTTGTATTTCTACGGGTGCCGCCTGTGCTGCGAGTAAGGGCGTAAAATCGCCAACCCTTCGCGCTATTGGTCTTAGTGACGAGGAAATTGCCGGCTCTTTGCGTATTACGATGGGCAGACTAAATACCGAAGAAGATATAATAGAATTCAGCAAAAACCTACACGAAGTCGTTGCCGCGGAATTAAAACGCCTTAGCTAACTACCAGCATTTACTCGTTGAGGCGCTACAGTATACGCCGCTGGAACCAAAGCCACGGTTTCTAATATTATCTATAACCTTTTCCGGATTTTGGTTCTCATGAATATTCTTTTTGTTCTCATCGGATAATGGCGAAGTATTACCTCCATCGCCATCGTCCCCGTCGTTGACTTGCTCAATATAGTTCATGTATGCAACTACCTGAGAACGCTTATTGGATAAGCGCGAATCGGCCGCGCGTGCCTTTTTGTCTTTGCTTTCGTCCGGATCATTTTTGTCAGCACAATCATTCTCGTATAAAACCGACTGCGCTGAGTTGTATAGAACAAGCGCGTCTTCATAATTCTCGTCGTCAGACAGCTCGTCTGCCTGTTTTTCGATACTCAGAGAGAGATTCACGTAAACCTGGCAGAGAATTTCTTTTGGCGGATTATTTCTTAGTGTCTCACGGAAGCTTTCTTCAGCCTCTTTGAATTGTTCTCGTTTCAAATTAATTGTTCCCGTATCGAAATACGCTACGTATGGAGCAATAATATTTCCAACCTTCTGTTCGTCCGCCAAAAACTTTGCCGTATTATAATTTTGGTTTTCGAAGGAAAGGCTGTATACGATGTTGAAAAATGTTGTGCGAAGGAAAAATACGCCGATTAGAATTAGAATGAGTGTTGGCAAGAATGCAATCTTTAACAAGCGCTTCCTGCGTAGCTTTCGGATATGATCTTGGTCGACAAGTTCAGGATTCAAATCAAGCATGCTTTATCTCTCTTTCCTTTAATACGCGAATCAGAATATCTCTAAAATCTACGATCAATAAAATAAGGATAATACCAGAGAAAATCCAGTACAGGTCGGTTGCGCCAGCGTACGCCACATCATCTTCATATACGATACTTTCATTAATCTCGTTAATGAGCTCTGCTGGAATATCCCCACCGTCGGTCCTGTTGTAGTATTTCACTTTGAACGTATTCGCGATAGATTCTAGATTCTTCTCGTTTATTTTTGATAATATGCAGCCATTGTAATTCCTAATGCAGCTTTCGGTCTTGGCTGGTTGGTCTATGATGGTAGGAGTATACGTTACGAGATTTTCCTCCATGGTGGCACCTTTTTCCGTCCCGTACCCAAATACAGCTCCGCCGGATGCTGCTTTTTTGATGGATGCTACCGTCGATAATGGCCTGTCGTTTGTGTCCTCTCCGTCAGAGAAGAAGAACATTACGCTTGTTCGCTCTGGATTGCTTCGATTGTATTTTGCAATGCGCTCATTAGCAAACGCTATTAGATCATCTAGGTTTGTGCCCATGCTTTGATAATAGCTGCGCGGTTTAACGCCATACAGCGCCGAACTCAACATGTCTACATTTGAAGATAATGGCATTGCGGTAAAAATACTGTTGTCTTCTACTATAACCGAATAGCGCGATCCTTTGAAACTCTTAGCTATTTTCTTTATATCTTCGCGCACCTGCTCATAGCGTCTCATCTCGCCATTTCCGACATCCTTGGCGGACATACTGGCGGTCGAATCTACCACAAAGAATAAGTTTAAATTATTTGTTTGTTTAACATTTATGCCGCCAGTTAGCATCGGGCGAAGAAGTATTAATCCCATCATTATGCCAATTGTTATGCGTATGAAATTTTTCTTCTTGCGCCATTTCTTGAAGATTATGCACGCAACAAGTAGACCAACGCAACCAGTTAGAATAACAACTACAAATGGCAGCGGTATAAGCGGTTCAATTCTCATTATAGTTTTAGCCTCCAGATAACAAATATAAATAATACCAGCGAGATGGTTGCCACTAGGGCAGGAATTTGTGGTGTGTCTCGGCGTACTACCTGGCCGGCGCCTTCAAAGATAGCCGCTTCTTGTTGCGTAATTTGGCTTACTATTTCATCGACGGAATATTTTGACCCAGCAAACAAATAGTAAGACCCACCAGTCATTGTTACGGCTTCGCGGAACTCTCGGCCACTCTTTGACTCTGACTGATTTGAATAATCTGTCTTGGATGCAGATTCGCCGGTATTTAGGCCATAGACAGTAATGTCATAGCTTCGCGCATAAGCAGCCGCCTGCTTAATATTAACCTCTTGCGATGGATTCGCGAAGTTATCCGTAGCAAGAACGATTGAGCGGGAACGCTCAGCTTCGCCTAGAAGATCGAAGGCCTCTACGCATCCAACCAATCCCGGACCGATTTCTGAGCTCGAATGTTGCTGATTGGTGGCGGCGCCCCAAAGCGAAGGTCCATAATTATTAAAATCGTCTCTCAAATTCTGCAATACTTCTGATACTGCGGCGTAGTCATCGCTTAATGGCGAGAGTGTGACATAGACGCCGTCAAAAATGGTCACACCAAAGCGTTCGCCTTGCATTTTGTCGACTAGATTTAGATAGTAGGTCAATAATTCATTAACGTTGTTAGACATTGATCCGCTTACATCTAGACACAGCATAATATCGCGGTTTTTCTGATCGGAATGTGAATCCTCGACCGATACCAGGCGTGAAGTAACTACGGTGATGCTAGACGCGCCAATTACGAACAGAACGGCGGCTAGGCAAAGTAGCATATTGTAGCGCTTCTTTGCGGCTTTGTATTCTGGTAATTCGCGAATAGTTTTTGTGTGTGCAATTAGCGATGAATTATCATGTTTTGGCTTGCGTAATTTTCGTTTACGAAAATGCAAAATCGTAGTCACTGTTATAGCGATAATCGCAATTAGTGGTAAGACGAATAACCAGCTGTATCTTATTGCGTACATTACATATCCTCCACGAGTTTACGCGCATTCTCGGCCGCTGTTTTTACTGAACCTTTTTCTAGGGTGTCAAATTCATCTGGATATAAGTTTTCAATCGTGTTGATAAGTTTTGTGTAATTGGAACGCTTTAAATCGCTGAGTGACATGATTTCTGCATGGAAGCCAACCGCCTCGCAGTAGAATAAACGCACGATGAGGCTAAAGTGCTGGTGTGCAACGGAGGCTTTTATTTTGTGGTCATTATAGTTGCGCTCGGCTTGATCAATAAGACCAATATATTTCTGCTTGAGCGCGTTCAAATCTACGACTTTTGGTTGCTGGATTTTTAGCGTTGCCAAGCTCTTTAGTTTCTTCTTTCTGGTTAGATAAAACATCAAGAATACTAGTCCTACGGCAAGTAGGATGAATATGATGCCAACCATCGTCCAGCCGAAGCTGTAATAAATCGGGCCATGCATGTATTTGCTAACGTCGGACACGCTTTTGCTCCTCTAACATTTTGAAAATCATTGGAATTGCCTTTTCGCTACCAGGAACCGTTGTGCTAACTACGCCGAAACGATGTAGGCCTTTTTGAATCTTTTCTGCTAGGCTCTTGCGATATTCTTCCTCGGCTGCAGCAATCTTTTTATTTGCACGGAAATAATGTGGCAAACGTACGCCATCATTCATATCGTTAACGTCACTATTTAGGAGAGACTTGTTAGTAAGCGGAGAATCTTCAACGAGGATGTACATCTGCTCATGACGAGCATTTAGGCGACGTACGAGATTTCTATCAAGCGTTGCGGCACTGTTTGGATCGGTTATTACAATTAAGAACATTCTTTCACGGAACGATTTTGAAATATAAGTTAATACGGAGTTGATGTCGCTCTCTGCGCCATCTACTTTGATGGATTGGCTATATTTTTTCAAGAAGTTTTCGATGTACGGCGTATCTTCTTTCATGGCATAGCGTTTGTTGCCATCCTTGTTACCGTATACCATACCAACCAAGTCGCCATGTTTTTGAGCGACATATGCGATTACGCCAGCGCAAAATGCGGCTACTTCGGCCTTACTTTCGCCACTCGGCGCCAGTGCAGCCATGGAGTTGCCATTATCTGCAACAATCATAATATTGTGCTTACGAATTGCGATATAGCGACGAATCATAATCGTGCGCGAACGTGCCGTTGCTTTCCAGTCGATATCTTTTACGTCGTCACCATAGTTGTATTCGCGCAAATCGTCAAAATCCATACTACGACCCTTGAATACGGAGCCGTAATTGCCGGAAAGAACATTCCTTACGCGTCTCTGCGCGTAGATGTCCATTTTCTTGCGAACTTTAACGAGATAACTTGGCATTTTTCTTTTCGATTATTTAACTATGGGGTTTGAATTTTATTAAAGATTGCGTCGATGATAGCTTCCGGGTGAACTTCGTCTGCAGCTGCCTCGAAGTTTAGGATAATGCGGTGGCGAAGTGCAGCGTAGCGGAGACGTTTGACGTCGTCTGGCGTTACGTATGCGCGTCCGTCAATCAAAGCGAGAGCCTGAGAGACCTGCATGAGTGCAATAGCACCACGTGGCGAAACGCCGTATTCGACATAGCGCGCCAAGCTTGCATCAATAAGCTCGCGTGGGTTGCGGGATGCGGTGGTGATGTTCACGATATAATTCTTAATCGAATCATCGACGGCGACCTTCTTTGCGAGAGTCTGGAGCTTCTTGACTTCGTCGATGGAAATCTTCTCGTTTTCGGAGAGCGGGGCGGTAGTCTGGCCGGAAAGAATGTAGTTAAGAATCTGCATTTCTTCATCGCGGGAAGGGTAGCTAACGATTTCCTTTAGCAAGAAGCGGTCGAGCTGAGCTTCCGGAAGCTCATAGGTGCCTTCCTGTTCGATTGGGTTTTGGGTTGCCAAGACAATGAATGGTTCTGGCATCTTGTAGAGGACGCCACCAACCGTAACTTGATGTTCCTGCATCGCCTCAAGCATAGCGGACTGGGTCTTTGCACTGGAACGGTTAATCTCATCAAGGAGTACGAAGTTGGCATGAACCGGGCCTACCTTCGTGTCGAAATCGCCAGAGTTGTAGTTGTAAATCTGCGTACCAATAATATCGCTTGGGAGCAAATCAGGCGTACATTGGATACGGCTAAAGCTACCATTCGCAGCTTCTGCGAGTGTCTTTGCGGCCAAAGTCTTTGCAAGACCTGGCACAGATTCGAGCAATACGTGGCCATCAGCAATTAGGGCTACGACCATCGATAGACGTAACTCATCCTGGCCTACGACTTTCTTTGCATATGCCTTGCTTAGTTTGTCGATAATTACACGGGCTTCGCCGGCTTCCGACTCCGTCAGTTTGTTAGGGTTGGTATTTTCGGTTGGGTTCATTTTTTGCTCCTTTATGCCCAATACAGGCTAATATTATTTGCCATACTTATTTTTTGTTCTTCGCTATAGGTATCTGGTTGATCGAAATAGTGGTCGTCGTCAAAGAAGGTATTTGGCAGAATGTCCATGTAGGTACATCCGCTGGTTTCAATCTGGAATTTATCTGAAATTTGCGAGGTAATATTTCCGGCCGCACCAGAGACGCTCAACGGACTGTATGCTTTTAGCATATTGAGCGCAACTTGGATTTGGAATGATTCCTTCAAGACGTCTGCAAAAAGGATAATCTTGCGGCTATTAAATGCGGCGAGATCGAAGTTTGGATTTGGGTCACGTTCGGCGTTAATCCTCGAGAATGCCTCGCGCTTACGCTCCTCGATAATGCTCATGAAGTCGCTGTTAATGAAGTCGTATTCGGACTGGGAGATTTCTGGGTTTAACACGAACTCGCCCTTGGAAGTGATGGCTCCGAGGTTACGGGTAATGTCGTATGGGTCGGCGATTTCGGAATATTGCAAGATATAGATATATGCATGAAGGTGCGCTGCAAGTTCAATGCAGGCAAGTAGAGAGCTTTTTTTGAGGCAGAAAATAATACAGTCGGAATTTTTGAAATCGGACAGTTTTGGCGCAAGCTGGTCACCTAATGCTTGCCGGTTCGGATAGAACATCCCACCTCCATGAAAGTTAACACTATATCTATTTTAGCATAAACAAAATGCCTTTCGCTCCCTTGATTTTTCCATAATTGGTTATACTATCGCGTCAATGCCGCATTGCAGTTATGCCGCAGCTATTCTCCGCGGACGCTTACGGCGCCCGCCGTTGCGGGGCCGTTCGCTCTTTCTCGCCGTAGCTGCGAAGGCCGCGAAGAACTAGCCGCGACATAGCTGCATTACGGCCAGGGCTCTCCGCATCCGCAGTCACGACGAGGACGAGTGTGGCGACCCTGCGACGGCAGGCGTCGCAAACGTTGGAGAGACGTGGCTGTATTGTGGCTGCAGCGTAGCTGCAATGCAATTTTGATGTTATAATATAACCAATGAAAGTATTCTTAGGTATGTCTGGTGGCGTTGATTCGGCTGTCTCGGCCTATCTTTTGCAGCAGCAGGGCCATGAGGTTATTGGCGTCTATATGAAGAACTGGAGTAAGAATCTTCCGGGCATGAAATGTCCATGGGCAGAGGATCTTGCCGACGCAAAACGCGTTGCCGTAAAACTCGGCATCGACTTCCGCGTTTTTGATTTTGAAAAAGAATACAAACAAAAAGTTGTCGACTATATGTTGGAAGAATATCAGAAGGGAAATACCCCAAATCCAGACATTATGTGCAACCAAGAAATCAAGTTCAAGCTCTTTGCCGATACCGCCTTCGAGCAGGGCGCGGAAGCGATTGCGACCGGCCACTATGCTAGGACGGATGGCAGAGCCTTACTTCGCGCCAAGGACGACAATAAGGACCAAACCTATTTCCTCTACCGTATCTCGGAAGGCATCATTCCAAAGGTAATCTTCCCAGTTGGCGATATGGAAAAACCTGCCGTCAAGGCGCTCGCTGCAGAGATTGGTCTCAGCGTGGCGCACAAGCCAGAATCTATGGGCGTCTGTTTTGTTGGTGATGCAAATATGCGCGATTTTCTTGCGGAATTTATCGAGACGAAGCCTGGCGACATCATTGATATTGATACCGGCGAAAAGCTTGGCGTGCATGATGGTGCAATTTTCTACACACTCGGTCAGCGCCATGGTCTGAATATCGGCGTTGGTTTGCCGCACTATGTCGTCAAAAAAGACATGGAAAAGAATATTGTCTACGTTTCGCAGAATCTCAACTCGCTCAAACTCTGGACCAACCAAGTCAAGCTCAAGGATGTTATTTTGCGCCACGGTGACGATGGCCGTCATATTAAGGCTCGCATTCGCCACCGCGCTCCACTCGTTGATGCGGATTATCAGGATGGAATTTTGACTTTTGCGGAAGAGCAGAAGTCTCTCACACCGGGCCAGTCAATCGTCTTTTATCGTGACGAAATCTGCCTTGGTGGCGGCATTATCGAGGCATGAAAAAGCCGCCCCGTGGGGCGGCCAGGAAGTTAGTTGGTTGCATAGGTCTTCAGCCAGGCTTTGACGGCCTTTTTATTTGAAGATCTACCGTCTCTGGTATAGCTGAGCGCAATCTTGCCACTCTTGCGTACGCCTTTAACGACGGCGGTGAATTTGTATTTGCCGTTTTGGTAAATATGTTTGCAGGTTGCGACGCCACTCTTGTAACTCGTTTTATCGGTGACGGTCCAGCCCATCTTCCTTGCATACTTCGCAAGCGTATCGGCCGCAATGTTGACTTTGTCTTCCAGTACGGCTCTCTTGCCAGCACCGGATGCGTATCTCTTCAGTGAGGCCTTGATGCCAGCCAACACGTAATTCTTGCCGCCAATGTTGTACTTGGTGGCAATGGAAGAACCCTTCTTCTGTGTCGTCTGTGTGACGTTGAAGATGTAATTCTTCCCATTGAAGAGACGAATCGATGTTACGATCTTGCTCGGAGTCTGAGACTTTGTCTTTACTTCGGCGGACCAGCCATAGTATTCGCCAGCATTAACCAGGGCCTGAGTGTCCTTTGTGGATCGCTTCATGACGGCGCTGTTGTTGTTGGTTGCGGCGAAGGCGGTTGTCGAAAACGCACCAAGCATCATGACGACAGTGAGCAACATTACGAGTGTCTTTGTGGTTTTTCTCATACGAACCACTCCTTCCTATTAGAGAACGCGGGGACAATCCCCCGAAGAAACATAACCCCAAACGGTTATCCTTTGATTATAGCACAAATGGACAAAAAAGTCAAGTATAACGCTAGCGTTTTCTGTATCTGTAAGATTATTGTATAATAACCTAATGAATGCAAGTGAAGTACGTCAAAAATATCTAGACTTCATGAAGTCTAAAGGTCACGTGGTGATTGAGCCAGCGCCACTTGTCCTAGAGAATGATCCGACGACATTATTTACTGGTTCCGGCATGCAGCCATTGCTACCATTTTTGCTTGGCCAGCCACACAAAGAAGGCAAGCGCTTAACGGATTCTCAACCATGTCTCCGTCTCCAAGACATCGACGATGTCGGTGACCCGCGCCATACAACCGTTTTTGAGATGCTTGGCAACTGGTCCCTCGGCGATTATTTCAAAGAAGAGCAGATTCGTAACTTCTTTACCTTCCTTACAAAGGAAGTCGGCCTCGACCCAAAGAAAATCTACGTTACCTGCTTTATTGGTAGTGAAAAATACGGCATCCCACGCGATGACGAGGCTGCTCATATCTGGCAAGAAGTTTTCAAAGAAGTTGGTATCGACGCCGAAATCGCCGAGATTGATACTGCCGAAAATGGCGACAAGCGCGGCATCAAGGGCAACGAGCGTATCTTCTTCTATAACGACAAAGAAAACTGGTGGTCCCGCGGTGGCGGCATCGAAACTACTCCAATTGGTGACCCATGTGGCCCAGATTCCGAGGTCTTCTATGACTTTGGCGAAGAGCACCAGGATGAGGAAAAATATGGCAAGGCTCACCCGGCATCTGACGGCGCTCGCTTTATGGAAATCGGCAACCAAGTCTTCATGCAATATCGCCGCCTAGAGGATGGCAGCTTTGAAGAGCTCGAGCACAAGAACGTCGACTTCGGCGCTGGTCTCGAACGTATTACTGCCGCTTCCATGGATTCTTATGACGTATTCAAAATTTCACTGCTAAAGCCAATCGTAGACAAGCTAGTCGAACTTTCCGGCAAGAGCTACGAGTCTAATACTGCCGAGATGCGCGTTATCGCAGACCATCTCCGTGGGGCTTATCTTCTTACCGCACAAGGCCTCAAGCCTTCCAATAAGCAGCAGGGCTACGCGCTTCGTCGCCTTATTCGCCGTGCAATCCTTAAGGCCCTCAATCTAGGCATTGAGCAAGATTTCCTCGCCGAGGTACTTCCACTCATTGCCGACAATTACAAAGATCTTCCAGACAGCATCCTAACCACGCGTGAAGATGTGCTTGATGTACTTAGTCATGAAGAGCAGGCATTCCGCAAGACGCTTCGTCGCGGTATGAAAGAACTTGCGCGCTTCAAGAAAGACGGCCTCACTGGCAAAGAGCTCTTTATGCTTCAGGATACCTATGGTTTTCCAATGGAGCTTTCCGTTGAGGAAGCATATCGTCAGGATATTCCACTTACCGAAAATTGGCGCGCAGAATTTGATGCCGCTCTCGAAGAACAGCGCGAGCGTTCCAAGACCGCAAGCAAGGGTATGTTCAAGGGTGGTCTCGAGGACCATGGCGAGCAAACCACGAAGTATCATACCGCAACCCACTTGCTCCTTGCTGCTTTACAGAAGTTGATTGATCCAGAGATCGGTCAGCAAGGTTCCAATATTACCGCCGAGCGTCTTCGCTTCGACTTCAACCTCGACCGCAAATTGACTCCAGAAGAAAAGCAGCAGATCGAAGATCAAGTCAACGAATGGATTAAGGCCGACCTCAAGGTTGTCCATGGTGAGTACGACAAAGCCTACGCGCGCGATACGCTCAAGGCTCACGGTCAATTCTGGGATAAATATCCAGAAAAGCTCACCGTCTATACGATTGGCGACTTCGATAATCCTGTTTCTCGTGAGGTCTGTGGCGGTCCTCACGTCGAACATACTGGCGTAATTGGTCATTTCAAGATCAAAAAGGAAGAGTCCAGCTCCGCTGGTGTCCGCCGCATCAAAGCTATCGTAGAATAAAAATCAATATCTCCCCATAGCGGGAGATATTTTTTATGCGTAGGTGTTATAATAAAACCATGAGCATATTTTCGCGCAAAAAGAGTTACAAGCCAGAGTCCGAAAAAGAAAAGAAAAAGACCAAAGACCCAGATGATTATCTTTTGGCGCTAGATATTGGTACGGAATACGTCAAAGCTCTCATCGCGAAAAAAGGTAAGGGCGATATTAAGATTGTCGGCGTCGGCAAAGCGCACGAGGCCGCCACTAATATGTCTTCCGGTGCAATTGCGGATATTCAGGGCGTCGCAAAAACTTGCGAAGAAGCCCTCGTCAAAGCCGAAGAAATGGCTGGCGTCCGCGCGAAAGAAGTTGTTGTCGGTATTGCTGGTGAGCTCATCAAGGGCAATACTGCATCGATTAAGTATCGTCGTGCTGATTCAGACAAATCCATTACTGACGACGAAATGTCCAAGATTATCAAAAAAGTTCAGCAAAAAGCTGGTGAGCGTGCTCGCAGAGAAGTCGCACTCGAAACTAACAATCCGGACGTAGAAGTTCGCCTCATTAACTCCGCGCTAGTTTCATTGCAGATTGATGGCCATAAGGTCACGAATCCGATTGGCTTCAAGGGCACGGAAGTCACGGTACAGATTTATACCGCTTTTGCGCCGCTGGTGCACATCTCCGCAATTGAGCGCGTCTGTGACGAACTCCAGCTGGATCTCGTAACGGTTGCAGTTGAGCCATTTGCAGTCTGCCGCGCCTGTCTTGGTGACGATATTGAATCTACTTTCTCCGGCATCGTTATGGACATTGGCGGTGGAACCACGGATATTGCGATTGTTGATGATGGCGGCGTAGAAGGCACAAAGATGTTCTCAATTGGCGGTCGCAGCTTTACGCACCAAATCTCTGAAAAACTCGGCCTAAGTTTTGAGGATGCAGAAAAACTCAAACTTCTTGCCGATAGTCCAGATATGAAGCCAGAAATTCGCAAACGCTTCGATCAAGCCATTGCGCGCAACCTTGACGTCTGGCAGGCTGGCGTAGAACTTGCAATTGAAGAATTCGAGCACGTCGAAAGTCTTCCTGGCCAGATTCTGCTTTGTGGTGGTGGCGCAAGCCTCTCGGAGATTCCGGAAATCCTCGCTACTGGCGATTGGTATAAGGAACTCCCGTTCTCGCGTCGTCCAATCGTGAGCCTGATTGAACCAGATGATGTCCCGGGCATTATTAATGCTACGGATAGGGAATTAGATCACACCTTCGTGACTGCAATGGGGCTCCTTCGTGTTGGAATTGATACGCTAATTGGCACAGATAGTTCCGGACTCAAGGCAAAAATCGCCCGCCTACTCAAGAATTAAAAAATAGCGCTCCAGATTGATTTCTAGAGCGCTTTTTTGACTTCTGTAAATTCGCCTTCAGGCAGGCCACTAAGTTCGTATGGGCCGAATTTGTATCGGTGTAGTGAAACTACTTTGTAGCCCAATGCCTCGAAGGTGCGGCGAATCTGTCTATTTCTGCCTTCAGAAATTGAGACGTCCCATTTCCTTCTGCTTTCGCCAATCTTCGATAAGCCCATTTGACTTCTGCCGTCTGGCAGCTGAATACCGAAATCTGCAATCATTTGTTGATGTAATGGTTCCAAATCTCGGTCGATTTCTACAGTGTAGAGCTTAATCTTGGAAAACTTTGGGTGCGTCATCTGAAATGCAAAATCGCCATCATTAGTTAATAAAATCAAGCCAGACGAATCTTTATCCAGGCGTCCAACGGTTTTCAGTACTTGGTATTTCTTCGGTAGCAAATCATATAAAGTTGGTGTGTCGCCTTGCTGTTTGCGGCTACATACATAGCCGACCGGTTTATGAAAAGCAAGATAAATTGGCTCTTGTTCAAGGATATTGCGCCCATCAACGGTAATCGTATCGCCTTCGTGTGCGCGCATGCCGATTTCGGCTTTTTTGCCATTAATCTTTACGCGGCCGGCGGCAATCAAATCATCGGCTTCGCGTCTCGAAACACCAAAATTAGTCGCAATGTATTTGTTTAGGCGAATTTCGTTATCAATCATGTTTGATATCTGCGTTTATCTCGGTAGGCGTGCTAGGCGCGATATTCGGATTAGAGGCAATATTCGGGCTTGCTGTGCTTTGCATCGCGGCAAGAACTTCCTTTGGCGTATTATCTACTTCCTGTTTTTGCGCTACCTGAGCTGGATCTGGTTTTACTTCTATCTTGCTAGCCTCGAGTGTAATTTCGTCATCTGCAAGCTCCGCCATCATAGCGCGCTGCATTGCGGACATTTTGCCTTTCTGCTGCATATCACCGGCTAAATCTGTCTCGAGTTGAGTAATATAGGCTGGCTGGATTGCTTGTACTGGTTCTTCCTGTGCTGGCTGTTGCTGTGAATCCTTCTGCGACTGAAGGACTGTCGCTTCTGCGGCTTTCTTTACAACCGAATCATTAACGCGCAGGTTCTTGTGCTGTGCCTGAATTTGCATCTGTCTTGCTTGCGCTTGGGCGCGTGCCTGAGCTAAGGCGGCTTGCTGCTGGGTCAGAGCCTGTTGCTGTGCAAGTTGCTGAGCCTGTTGTTGTGCGAGCTGTGCAGCAGTAGCCTGCTCATACTGAACTCTGCGTGCTTCTTCGGCCTGCAACTGCTGCAACTGAATTGCTGCGGCGCGTGGATCCATACTTTGTGCCGCTTGCTGTTGCTGCTGTTGCTGTTGTTGTTGCAAATAATACATTTGTGGCGCTTGAACTTGAGCTGCTTGCATTTGCGCCATCACAGTCTGGGCTGGATTTATGAATGATTGCTGCTGATATCCTTGAGCGTAGATGTTTTGTGCATATCCTGCAGGAACGGTCTGCTGATATTGCTGCGGTTGCGGCGCCGGTTGCGGCTGTGGCTGTGCAGTCATCTGAGGGGCGGCTACAGGCATCGGAATCTGCTCGCTCGCCTGAGTTGCATTCTGTACGCTCATTCTCACATTGGCGTCATTAACGCGTTTTGCGGTATTCGTATTAATCTGCGTCGGCTCACCGTCAGTATCGCCAAGTAATTCAGACATGCGTTTTTGCATATCTTCGCGCTTTCTCTCCATAGTAATGTCATGGATTGGCTGAATTACACGTTCGCCGTGTTCGCTAGAGGTCTGAGACTTCTGCTGTTCTGTGATTTGTGGCGCATTTTCCGTGTCGATAAACATATTGGCGCCACCGGAACCGGGTGCATCTAAGCTGGCCTGTTGACTGCCTTCCTTGAATTGTTGAGGCGGCGCAACGGCCATGTTTTGTGCTTCAATAATGGCTTTGGCTAGGAGTTGTGCTTGAGCTTCCGCAATTTGCTTGGCATCAGAAGGATTAGCCGGTGCTGCTGGACTTGGCGGCATCGGCGCTTGCCCATTCGGTGGCACGCTAGTAGCTTCTGGCGGTAATGGTGGCATTTTGCGATATTACAAAAAGTTATAGATTATTGAAAATCAGCTGGTGGAATCTGGTCAGGACTCGTCATCGGAGCTGGTTCAGGTGGTGCAATTGGTGCTGGCCCAGCTGGAGCAACTGGAGCTGGCGCAATTGGTGCTGGTCCGGCAGGTGCTGGTGCTGGTGCCGGTGCGACTGGAGCGACCGGAGCAACTGGCGCTGGAGCAACTGGTGCCGGTGCTGGGGCTGGGGCTGGATTATCTACAGGTAATTCTGTTGGAGAATCCGGGATAATTTGGCCAGTCGTTGGAGCTGGAATATTAGAATTTGTTGGCTCAATCGTAGTGGTTGGAGTTGTCTCTACGGCGTTGAGCTCAGTGGTATCAGGAAGCGGCGCCTCTGCTGCTGGCTGTTGTTCTTTAATAGCAGCTTCTACTGCTGGCATAGAGGCAGCGGTATCCATGTTTGCTTGTGCGTTCGCGTTTGGCACGTCGCCAAGAACCTCATGAACGGTAGAGATAACATCTTCGATGCCAACCTGGGACTTCACCAAGTAACGTTCTGCACCGAGGGCTTCACCGCGTTGGCGTTGTTCGTCACTAGAAAGTGCCGTCATCATAATTACTTTAATTTTGCTTGTTTCAGGTTGAGAGCGAAGAATATCAAGCATATCAAAACCAGAAATCTTTGGCATCATTACGTCTGCAATGATAAGTTCTGGTTTGTACTGCACGGCTAATGCGAGTGCTTCCTCGCCGTCGCCTGCAGAGATGATATCGTAGCCTTCGGCGACCAACCTAATGCTATATATTTCTCGCAAGGACTTATCGTCCTCGACTAACATAATCCTAGTCATACTACTTATGATTATATTCTATTTTGAAGCAAAAATCTATAAAAACCGCAAAAGATTAAGGCATTAACGGATCGCTGACTGTCGGCTGCTTTTGCTTGTTCATATCTTGCTGAACTTGGTTATCCAATAAGAAGCGTTGCTGCGCGTACTGTTCTTGAGAAATTCTAGGAAAGAGCACAATAAAGCGCGTGCCTTGTCCTTGCTGGCTTTCTGCCCAAATACGACCATTCATTGCCTCGACGCGCTGTTTTACGAGATAAAGGCCAAGACCGGTGCCGCCAATTTCACGCGTATCGCGATTATCGACGCGATAGAACTTCTGGAATACGTGACTTAACTCTTCGCGGGCAATACCAATGCCGGTATCCTGTACGACAATCTGGACATTGTAGTTGTCTGCGCGGACGTTAACTGTTACCCAGCCGGCTGGCGTGTATTTAATTGCGTTCTCGATGAGGTTATTAATAATTTCCGTCAAGAAATCTGGATCAACGCTAGCATAGATGACTTGCTCGATGCGTTTGCCACCACTCAGCTGTTGGTCAACAGAGCCACTACCAAACTGATAACCGAGACCCTTTTCTTTGATCTTTGGAATCTGCGCATCAGAAATATTCTTTACCAAATCTACGATTTCTACTGGCTCCATGCGTGGCTTAATTTGGCCATCATCGAGCTTTGACGTGTCGAGTAAATCCTGGAACAAGCGGCCCAAATGCTTTGAGTTTTCCTGTGCTTTTTCAATAAAGCTGCGGGCGCGATCATCAATCGTAGCAGTAGCTGGATTTAATACTAGGTCGAGATAGCCGCGAATACTTGCAACTGGCGTGCGCATCTCGTGGCTAGCAGTAGAAATAAAGTCCGAGCGCTCGCGCTCTTCGCGAAGCTCTTGGGCAATATCGCGGAATGTAACAACAAAGTTTGAGCCTTCGCTATCGGTCGGTGTAATAATAATCGAAACTGGCGTGTTTTTATTGCTATCAGCAGCAACTACGTCTAGGTCGCGAGTCTCTTCCTTGTATTCGTTGCCCTTAATGGCGAGACCAATCGGGTTGCGGCCTTCAGAAATGCGCTGACCCGTCTTATCCAACAAATTGATAACAGAATCGTAATACACTTTTGTAAGTTCGTCGGCGCTACGGCCAAGAAGTCTGCAGGCGGCCGGGTTCGCTAGTTGGATATTGCCGTTTTTGTCGACGATGATTACACCTTCGTGAATAGATTGCAAAACAAGCTCGTTTAGATTACTACGAGTTGCATCGACTGGTTTTGCATTTTCGACCGGAGCCGGCTCTTCGCCCACCTTCGCGGTCTTTCTACTGAATAGACCCATTTATCTCATTTTAGCACAAGCTCTTCGCATAGTATTCAAAAATTGTGCATATGCTATAATTTACTTATGAATAAAGACGTCATCTATATCGAGCCAGAGGATGATATCACTGATATCCTGGCTAACATCAAGGACGCGAAGAACAAGATCATCGCGCTCGTTCCACCGAAAAAGGCCGGCGTACTCCAAAGCGCTGTCAATTTTAAATTAATCGCAAAAACCGCAACTCAGCACGAAAAGACCGTAGTTTTGATTACTTCAGATAATTCTTTGCTTGCACTTGCCGACAAGGTCAAGATGCCAACCGCAAAGACTCTCCAGAGCAAGCCAAAGCTACCAAATTCCGATTCCGCGGAAGAGTTTGGCGACAAGGACGAGGAAGAACCCGATGACGCTATTTCTGATGATGACGCAGAAGAGCCAGAAGAAGAGGAAGAGCCTGTAGAAGAGCCTCATCATAAGAAGACCGAGAAAGCTAGCAAAAAAGATGACGCAAAGAAAGCTAGCGCTGCGGTTGTTGCTAAAAAAGCAAAAGATGTGGATCTAGAACTTGATGCGGACGATGTAGAATCTGATGACGACGAAAAATCTTCCAAAAAAGAAAAATCCGACAAGAAAAAGAGCATCAAAGTTCCAAACTTCAAGAAATATCGCAAATTTATTATCCTAGCCGTCGTGCTTCTCGTTGTATTCTGTGGCTTTGGTTATTGGGCCACCGCAATCGCACCACGCGCTAAGATTTCCGTTAAGGTTAAGACGACCGCCGCGAACTTCAATCAGACCGTCAGCTTCGTAACGGACGAAACCAAGTCCGATCCAGAAAACGGTATATTCTATGCCGAAAAGAAAGATACTACCAAGAAAGCTTCCGCAGACTTCGAAGCTACCGGCCAGGTAGATAAAGGTACGAAAGCTTCCGGCACGATTACCGTCACTCGCCCTAAAGGTGATAGCGTTTCCGCGGATGACCTAAATTTCTCAATACCTGCGAATACTACTGTTACTATCAATGGAAAACAATATATGGTGACCGAAGGTGGGTCTGCTAATGCTACATTGGCGGACTTAGAAACTTGCGGTGGCACCGTATTCGCGCCAAAAGTTTGTCTTAAGAAAGATATTAGCTCTGGTAAAATCGCGGTAGTCGCAAAAGAAGTTGGCGAAGGCTACAATATCGCCGCTGCAACTTCTGGTATTTCTTTGAGTGTTTCGACAAACAAAAAATATACCGTTACAAGCTCCGCTATGACCGGCGGTACCAGCAAAATCGTGAAAGTTGTCTCCCCGGAAGACGTCGAAAAGGCAAACAATGAATTAACTGGCGAGACAGATAAGGAAGCTCGCGAAGAATTAACCAGCCAATTTAGCTCCGACTACATCCTTATTAGCAATAGCTTTGCTGTAGAAAACAGCGGTTTTACTACGTCTCCTTCGGTCAACCAGGAAGTTGGTGATGGTGTCACGCCAAAGATTGCCCGTGAGACCAAATATGTAATTTATGCCGTAAAGAAAGACGATATCAATACTTACATCCGCAAGGTAGCAGAAGAGAAAATCAAGGGCGACAAGACTCAGATGGTTTATTCGACCGGTATCGCCACAGAAGAGGGCGAAGAAGACAAAGCCTTCTTTGAGTCCTACAAGAACGAAAACGGCAACATGACCGCAAAGCTCAAGAGCACCACCAAGACTGGTCCACGTATTACCGAGGACATGGTCAAGGAAGTATCACTCGGCGTAAAGGTTGGCAAAGTCCAGTCCAATCTCCGTTCCTATAATGGTGTCACCGAAGCTAACGTTGAGACTTCATACTTCTGGGTCACTAGCGTTCCAAATGACGATAACAAAGTTGAAATTGAGATTACAGTAGAATAATGCGCATCCTGTCACTAGATGTGGGCACCAAACGCATTGGCGTCGCCTTTGCGGATACTTCGGTGCGCATTGCGATTCCGCGCGAAATGATCCCGGTAGACGGGAATGAATTTGCGGCCATCGCCAAACAGTTTCGTCTCGAAAAAGCAGATCTAATCGTCTCCGGCCTACCGAGAAATAATCAGGGCGAAGAAACCGCTCAGACTAAGGTCGTGCAAGAATTTATCGCGGCGCTTTCGAATTATTTCCTCGAAAACGAACCAAAGGTTCCGCTCATCAAATTCCAAGACGAGACACTAACTTCCGTCGCGGCAGAACAATATCTCACGGCAAACACGCACGAATTTAGTCCAAAAGAACGCGCCACTGGCAAACTCGATTCCGAGGCAGCGGCCATTATTCTAGAAGATTTCATGGAGGGCGCAAACTTAGCAAAAATAGAAGAGGAGCTCAAAAATGGAGAATAATCCAACCAAGAAAAAAGGCAAAGCTGGGAAAATTATTCTTTCGGTTTTTATCGCTCTAATTTTGCTAGCCGTGATTGCGGTTGGTGGCGCATTCCTGTGGTATAAACATTCACTGACTGCAGTCTGTGAAGAGAATTGCAAAGAGCAAAGCTTCGTCGTCGCAGAGGCTTCTAGCGGAAATCAAATCGCAGATAATTTAGAGAAAAGCGGCCTCATCAGATCTGCGCTCGCTTTCAAAACTTATTTAAAGCTTGAAGCAAAGAATCAAACATTGATGCCTGGCGAATATAATTTTACAGGCGCCGAAGACGTCGAAAAAATCGTCAAATCCCTAAATGAGGGCGTTGTGGCAAAAACATTTCGCATTACATTCCTACCTGGCGGAACTCTGGCTGCTGCTCGTGAGCGCTTGCAAAAAGCAGGCTACAAAGACGAAGAAATCACTGCGGCTTTTAATAAAACTTACGACCATCCACTCCTTGCCGGGAAGCCAGCCGATGTTTCGCTCGAGGGTTACATTTATGGTGATACCTACGAATTCTATGTCGGTGAGACTGTAGAGAATATCCTTAAAAAGATATTTGATCACATGTATAAAGATATCAAAGATAATAATCTCGAAGCAAAGTACAAGGCTTCTGGTTGGACCTTGTATCAGGGAATTACTCTGGCCTCCGTAGTACAGAGCGAGGCTGGCATTATGCCTCTTCAGGATCAAAAGCAGGTTTCACAAGTCTTTACTCTGCGCCTAAAACGCGGAATTGTACTTGGTTCCGACGCAATTATCGCTTATCGCGCTGACCAAATTAATCCAAACCGCAGCAAGAGTGATATGTCCTATTTGAATACAATCCCATGTCCATGGAACTCGCGTAAGTGTGCGGGGTTGCCGCCAACGCCAATCTCCAACCCTGGTAAGAATGCACTTATTGCCGCTGCAGAACCTGCCGAGGGTGACTATCTCTACTTTATATCTGGCTACGATGCTGACGGCAATCTAAAAATGTTCTATGCTCATACCGAAGCAGAGCATAATGCGAATATTCGCAACTATTGCGGCGACCTCTGTAAGTCACTCTAAAAATGCGTCAAAACAGTGAATATGGTATAATAGAATAGGCTTCTAGGAAGCATAAGTATTATCTTGCTCCCGGGGAATCCACGCTGTAAGTGGGCAGCAGTGTTACTTAAATATGAAAAGATTCGAAATATTATTTAAACAAGTTGCGCCGTACGTATTGATTTTTGCTGCCGCATTTTGCTTGATGTTTTTTGGCTCAAAGACGCCAGATAATCCAGTAAAGACCCCAATTGCGGCAAACTTTGACAATACAGATTTTACTGTTACTGCCGACCAGGTGTCAGAATCTTATACCGTAGCAAATATCGCAAGCGCACTTTCGCTTCCATCCACTTCGACCATCAGCGAAAACTACGTCACTATTAATGATATTTATGAGACTACCGGTACAACCAGTACCTCTTCGACTTCCGTCGTGGAAAAACCTACCGTTATCGATACCTCCAGCCTCCAGCGCGGTATTATTTCTCATTCTGTCGTAGATGGCGATACCTTCCAGAGTATCTATGATTCCTACAAATCTTATGGATTTACTAAAGATCAACTCCGCTGGTCTAACGGCCTAAAGAAAGAAACCGTCACAGTCGGCAATACGCTTTATATTCCAAGCGTGGCTGGTATCGTTTATAAGGTAAAAAGTGGCGAAACGCTCGACAAAATCTCCGAAAAAACTGGTTCTCAGAAAGATTTAATCATCTCGTACAACGACCTTGAGGACAGAGATATTGCCGTCGATCAGCTTTTGCTTTTGCCAAACGGTACATTGCCGGAAAAAGAGCGCCCAGAATACGTAGCTCCAACTCCTCGCCCAACCTATACGCCTAGCTATACCTATTCTTATGTTCGTGATATCGCAGATCGTCACGGCAGCTTTGAGGTTGGTAGCTATGGCTACTGGCGTGGTGTATATAGCAGTACTTCTTGGCAACACAACCCTGGCGCTTTTGGTAACTGTACTTGGTTTGCTTGGTACTGGCGTCGCAATAATATGGGCTCCGAATATTGGCTCCCAACCGGCGCAATCGGTAATGCTCGTAGCTGGGTTTCCTCGCTTGGTGGCTCTTATTGGACTGGCCGCACTCCAGCTTATGGCGCAGTTATGCAATCTACTAGTGGCCGCTATGGTCACGTTGCGATCGTCACTGGCGTTGTCCAGGGTCAATATATTACGATCCAGGAAATGAACTACCAGGGCTACAACCGCGTATTCCAATCCACAATTAACTGGTCCGACGCCCTCAATTACAACTATATTTACGCTCACAAATAATCTTTATAGCGTTTTACTTTACATGCAAAATATGTTAAAATATTTTTGATATGTTTGTAGATACAGCGAAAGTTTTTATTAAGGCGGGTAAAGGTGGCAACGGCGCCATTTCTTTCCGTCACGAAATTTACATCCCTAAAGGCGGCCCAGATGGTGGTGACGGCGGCAAGGGCGGTGATGTGGTTTTTGTCGCAAGCAAAGACTGCGACACCTTAATCGATTTTCGCTTTCAGCCAAAGTTAATTGCCGAAGACGGCAAGGCTGGTTCTGGCCAAAAATCTTCTGGTAAATCCGGCAAAGATCTTATCGTGGAAGTTCCAATCGGCACAGTCGTAAAACGCGACGGAGAAGTTGTCGCAGATCTTACTCATGATGAAGAACGTGCGATTGTTGCTCATGGTGGCGACGGCGGCTATGGCAACTGGCATTTCCGTTCCAGTACGCGCCAGACCCCACGCATCGCAGAGCTTGGTAACCCGGGCGAATCTTACGATGCCGAGCTAGAGCTAAAACTTCTCGCGGACGTTGGCCTTGTTGGTTTCCCAAACGCTGGCAAATCTACTTTTCTTTCCGTAGTTAGTAATGCCACGCCAGAAATCGCCGACTATCCATTCACGACCATTACACCGAATCTTGGTGTCGCAAAAGTTGACGATCGCAGCATTCTTATCGCAGATATTCCGGGCCTCATCGAAGGCGCATCCGAAGGCAAAGGCCTCGGTGATCGCTTCCTTCGCCATGTTGAACGCACCAAAGTTTTACTTCATTTGATTGATGTATATAACGACGATGCGGGCAAAGCTTACTCAGACATTCGCCAGGAACTTGCTAATTATTCCGATGAGCTTGCAAATCGCCCAGAATTAGTTGTCCTAACTAAAGTCGAGGGCGTCGATGAAGATATCGTCAAAATGCAGATGGCTTCTATCCTCGAAAAGAATCCAGACGCCAAAGTTATGGCAATGTCTGCTTCTGCTCATCAAGGTACGCAGGAGGTTCTCCGCGAACTTCGTCTTATGATTGAGGCTGCCCAGGCGCCAGCAGAAACCGAAGAAAACGAAGCCGAAGCCGATGCGGATATTCCGATCATTACTCTCGAACAAAAAGAACAAAAGCATCGCGCACATCACCAAAAATATCAGCTTGGCGAACGCAATGCTATCTTGGAGCTAAATGCTTCCGAAGACGAAGACGACGAGCTCGACGAAGAATTTTAAGTGTAATTATTACAACATGTTTTTGGCTTTACCCCTTGACGCTTAAGCTTAAATTTGTTTAAATATATTCAAGCTGGTACGCTTCACGGGGTTCCACTGAAAATGTGGAAAGTGTGGAGACTGAAAACAAAAATAAACAGCGGATTAAAACAAACCAATGTGCCCCAGGGTGGGCGCGTAACAGCGTAGAAAACCGGAGAAATCCGGTTTTCTTGTCGTATAATAAGATTATGCTTAGCGAAGAAGAGGTAAAGAAAAATTTAGTCGGTTCTAATATTACGACTTATTGTATAGCGGCTTTTGCGGAAGTTATGTTCGCCGGAATGGCAATAATGCTGATTATGTTCTTCTATACAGACAAGGAAGAATACGGCAATCAAGCTCTCGCGATTCTCGTGCCGGCAGTTATGATTTTTACAGCCATAAATATCGTTTTGACGCGTAAGAGCATCAAGCGTTATCAAGACGTCTCGGATAATCCAGCTGTCCTATATTACGGCTCGCTAGGTGATCTCACTAAGGCGCTCAACGAGGCCAGAGAGCAGCCGATATTATTCGAGTCGAAAGAGAATGGCGGTGTAGTTCTAACAAAAGATTATATCTACAATCGCACACATTATTCTATGATCAGAAGAGTGAAAGACCTCGATGAATATACCTATAGAGTCGCAGAATATAGGACCATGACATGTCCACGTGTTTATGAGCTAATATTCGTCATGTCTAATAAAAACTATTGTAGCTTCCATTTTTCTTCGCGCGAAGAAATGAATCGATGTTTAGAGGCTGTCAAAAATCTTCGCCCAAACATGTCTGCTTTCAGTCTCGAGACGGCAATTATGAATAGTGGACGATAAGTAATCCGCCTTGGCGTAGAGGGCGTGGTGTATCGGTTGTTATATCGATCACGGTGGATGGTAAATCGCCGCCGCATTCGCCCTTTACGATAAGGTCTACGCTTGGCATGCGCTTGTTGAGTTCACGGCTAGTGCGGCAAGGTTCTTCGCCGCGTGGGTTAGCGCTTGTAACTAGTAACGGACCAGCTTCGCGGAGTAAGTCTAGCATGTAATCATGGTTTGGAATACGAATTCCGACCGTATGAAAATTGTCAAAATATGGATGGCGCCAATCTTCGCGCTGCCTCAAAATCAAAGTTAATTCGCCAGGGAAGTAACGGCGGGCGAGATTTGTGGTCATGCGATTCATCTCGACATATTTCTTCATCTCATCAACGTCCGCAACCATCATCGTGAGGACTTTGCCGCTATCGATGTGGCGATTTTTTACATTAAGAAGTTTCTTGATTGCTTCGGTATTGTCTGCCGCTACAGCGAGGCCGTAGACGGTCTCGGTTGGGACACCCAAAATGCCACCCTTGCGAAGGGTCTTGATGGCAGTCTGTTTATCCTCTTGTGACACATACCTCATAACTCTTCCATTATAGCACAAAAATCGAAAAAAGTCAAGATAGAGCTAATGGTATAATGGAGGTATAAACATAAGGAGCTTATTTCATGTCCAAAACCGTAGCGAAAAAAGCCGAGCCAAAGCGCAAGAATTCAATTTTTTACTCGCTGATGGCCGGTCTAATAATTTTAGCCGTCATTGTTGTCGGCGTAGTTGTGAATCTAATTGGCGGCGGTGAGGATCCGATTCCCGATCGTCCTGGAATGTCGTACCGGTCGAACGGTTTTTATTTCTTCAATATTGAAGGCAATACTTACGAATGGGCCTTCGATGACTACGCAATTGTGAACCACTGGAGCGATATCGAGGACTATTTTGCAAACGATACGGCAATGATTGCAGCTGCGCAAAAACGAATGGATATCACCGGCTATACCGAAGAGCCAGATGATGGTGACAGACCTTATATTCTAGTCCGTGTCGATGCTGATGGTGGCAGTTACAGAATCCACTCGGTTTATGCTGAAATTTCGGAATACCATGACCCAGAAATCGTGATCAAAGGCAACAGTGGTTGTGCCGATGTACGAGAAAAATACGATTACGAATATTGGCTCATCCCATATGACGAAATAAGTGCTACGGATTTTGAAATCAACTACGAAATCAATGAAGATTGCGATATAGATTATCCAGTCGTAGAAAAGAAACCCGTGATATATCTTTATCCTGAAGTCGACACGAATGTCTCCGTAAAGCTTGACGCAAAGGAAAAGCTCACAGTTAGCTATCCAAAATATATCGATGGTTGGAACGTGCTTGCGCGCCCAGACGGTAAGCTTACGGATTTGAATACGGGTAGAGAATTATATTCGCTCTATTACGAAACCGAATATGATAGCTCTAAAGGCGTTCGCGAAGATGGTTTCGTTGTAAAAGGCTCCGATACGGCAGAATTTCTCGAAGAAAAGCTCGCCAAACTTGGTCTAAACGAGCGCGAGGCAGAGGAATTTATCATCTTCTGGCTGCCACAAATGCAAAACAACGCGTATAACTATATTCACTTTGCGGACGTATCAGAAATCGATGCTAATATGCCACTCGAGGTTTCTCCGGCTCCAACTTCGACGATCCGTATCAATATGGAATGGAAAGCGCTGAAAACTCCAATTAACATCAAAGAACAAAAACTCCCGGCAACGCCAGAGCGCAAAGGCTTTACGCTTGTCGAATGGGGTGGAACTATCTTAAAATAAGGCCATGAAAAAGATTTTGATCATCAACCGCAAGGTTGAAATTGAAGATAGCATCGCGGAACTCAAACGAGTTGCCGAAGAGACTGGCGAAATCCAGGTCTCTACTGGCTGTTTCTCGGACATTAATCTCTTGATTGATGGCGAAAATACCTGCATCAAGAATGAAAAAACCGGCGAAGACCTCGCAGATTTCGACAAGATTCTTTGTATTACCACTGCGCCGTTTGAGCGTCGTCATATCTTTAATGCCTATGGCTGTTACTGCCGCAAGAAGGGCGTGATTATGGCGGACGATACTTTTGCGAACGCATCCGGCAAGCTCTACGAAATGTGGCGCTGCTGGGAGCACGATGTTGTTGTGCCAAAAACCGCCTACGGCACGAAGGAATTCCTCGGCAAATGTCTCGTCGAAAACTTCGGCGGCATCGGCGTGTTTAAGTCTATTCGTGGCACAAAAGGCCAAGATAATTATCTTGTCCGCTCCCCGGAAGAAATTTCCAAGATTGTCGACGATAATCCAGATATAGAATTTATCTTGCAAGAATTTATTCCGAATGATGGTGATTATCGTATCGTGACGCTTGGATTTGAACCGTATATGGCAATCTATCGCTCTTCCGGCGGTAAGGACCATCGCAACAACACTTCTCTCGGTGGCTCAGCAAAGATTATCCCTCTAGAAGAAGTTAATCCAGAAATCCTCGAGATGTCTCGCATCGCGGCCAAAGCCACCAATAAGCGCTTTGCTGGTGTAGACGTTATTACTCATCGCGATACTGGCAAAAACTATATCCTAGAAGTAAACCATACGCCACAGGTTGTAACTGGCGCCTTCATTGAAGAGAAATACAAAGTATTGCGCGACTACTTCCTAGTCGACGGTCAATAATCCAAACCGGACATAATATACAACACGTTGCGGTGCTCGGCGCCAGAAAGCGTGTTGTATTTTTCTGGTCTGCGTTTATCGACTACAAACGGGGAATCTTTTAGTGATTCCTTGCATTCCTTATTGATGTCGGCATAGGTATATACTGGCTCGTAGTCGAAGATTTCTTTATTAATCCTGCAGCAAACCAAGAACTCAAGCTTGGTGTCGATAGTAATCTCGTCAAAATAGTCCTCAATCATCTGCTCGCATTTCGCTAACATTTGCTGTGCCAAATCCCAATCTTTTCCGTGTACTTCCTTGGTATAGAAGTTCGACATACACAAAATAATGTGCGTATAGGCATAAATAAACTCCGTGCGCTGTTCTGCTTTGAGGTAGCGTCGAGTCAATGTTTCGTAGATTCCATTATCCCGTGGAAAGAGATTTTCGGTCAGACAGGTCACATTCACGGCGTAAGTAGATAGCGCCGCTAAAGCCTGATCGTCCTGCAGCAAGTCGTCGCACAGTTTATATAGTCTTTCGCGAGGATATTCCTTCAAAAAATCCTCGCGTAAATCCACATCATACTCAATCAGTAGACGATTAATGCGAAAAAGGCAGGCTTCGAGGCCATATAGCTCGGGATATTTCTCGAAAAACGGTCGGCGCGCCTCGAGATTATTGACGCCAGAATAATCATTATTCGCAAGAACGGCGGCAAGGTCGTGGCTCGGCTCATTCGCAGCCAAAAAATCATCAAATCGCGAATCTTTAAACCAATATTTGATGCGTGTAGCAAAATGTTTTTGCTTCTCGAGTGGCAATTCATCAAAATGTTCAAGATAATAATCCCTAACGCTCATGTAATTATTATACCAAGATGCTATACTATAACCATGAGCAAGTTGAATTTTGATGGGCCGGTTGTTCTTGTAGTCATGGACGGCGTTGGCCTTCGTGACAATAGAGAGGGCAATGCTGTAAAGCAGGCACATCTCGAAACTTTAAACTACTTAATGGATAAATATCCAACTGCCAAACTTGGCGCAGCCGGAGAATACGTCGGCGTACCAAAGGATGATATGGGCAACTCTGAAGTTGGCCATAATGCTATGGGCGCAGGCGAGATTGTTCTTCAGCGTTCCGCTGCGGTCGAGAATGATGTAAATACTGGAAAGATTTTCGAAACGCAGACTTGGCAAGATATTGTTGCGCGCATTCACGAGCGCGGTTCAACCTTGCATTTTATGGGTATTTTCAGTGACGGAAATGTCCACTCCAATATTGCTCATCTAGAAAAAATGCTTGCTCAGGCTCAAAAGGACGGTATTAATCGCGTCCGCGTCCATACGCTAATTGATGGTCGCGACGTTCCGCCGCATAGTGAGCCAAAATACATTCAACGCTTAGAAAAATTCGTTCACGACCTTGGCGATCCGGATTACAAGATTGCGTCCGGCGGTGGTCGCATGGTTATTACTTGCGATCGCTACGAAAACGACTGGCCGATGGTCGAAAAAGGTTGGCATACACATGTGCTTGGCGAAGGTCGTCAATTCGCTAGCGCCACTGAGGCAATCGAAACCTTCCGCGCCGAAAACAAAGATCTCCAAGATCAATACATGCCAGCATTCGTAATTGCCGAAAATGGTCAGCCAATCGGCACTATCAATGATGGTGATGCGGTTATTTATATCGATTTCCGCGCCGACCGTGCCGTAGAAATGGCTCAGGCCTTCACTTATGACGACTTCCCACACTTTGACCGCGTACGTCGTCCGGATGTCTACTTTGCCGGCATGACGGAATACAACGAGGACCTTCATGTGCCTGCCCATGTCTTAGTTGGCTCGCCAGAATTCAAGCATACCTTGCCAGAATATCTCGCAAGCAAAGGCCTAAAGCAATATGCTATCTCCGAAACCGTAAAATTCGGCCACATCACTTATTATTTCAACGGCAACAGCTACCACGTGCCGGATGGGGAAGTCGACGAAGAAGTTCCATCCTATACGGAGCCATTTAATACGCGCCCATGGATGAAATCTGCCGAAATCACTGACAAACTCATCGCGGCTATCGAATCGAAGCAATATGATTTCCTTCGCATCAATTATCCGGGTGGCGATATGGTCGGTCACTTTGGCGAGCTCGAGCCAACCATTAATGCAATGGAGTCTATTGACATCTGTCTAAAGCGCATCGTAGAAGCAGTCAATAAGCTCGGCGGCATCACTGTCATTACAGCCGATCACGGCAATGCCGAAGAGCTTCTCAATCCGGACGGTACGCCAAAGACCGCCCACACCACCAATCGTGTCCCTTGTATCTTCGTAGACGATACAGCAAACGCCGAAAAATATCGCCTTAGCTTAGGCGATCGCGGCTTAGCAAACATCGCTTCTACTATCGCAGTATTACTTGGCCAGGAGCCTCATGAATCATGGCTCCCACCAATCATAGAGGAGGAATAATGACCCCTGTTATATATTCAATAATCGTCGGGTTACTAATGATTCTTGCAGTATCTGCTGCGCTAAAACTTTTCGATATCAATAGCGATTACTCGCCAATTATTCGAAAAGTTAGTATACCTGCGGCCGTAATCTTGTCTCTCGTTCTAATAGTTTACTCTGTGCCAACTATCGTCAATGAAGAGAAGTACGATAACGGAACCTTTGCGCTCATTACGGCGGGATCCTTTGCTGGTCTAGTAATTTTTGGCTGGATTATGTCAAAGATAATTGATTCTATCTTCAATAAGAGAATTAAGGGCAAAAAGAAAACCAAGCTCGCATTTGCGCCTCTCCTTATCATTGATGTGCTCGGCGGTATTATTGCGGGTGTTGCATTTAGTGGCTGCTTCTTTAGCTCCATTATTTGTTATCTTGCGGCCGTCGCTCTAGCTCTCTATCTCATCATCGAAAAAGCAGCAATCGTGTTCCGCTATCAAAATGAGTGGCCACGTAATCAGATTGTTGCGGATATTGCAGCCTCGCTTATCGCAATTCCGGTTACTTCTACGCTTATCATTTGGCTGGTCGGCGAGAGGTTTGAGGTCCTGAACATCCTTCTCGCATTTGGCACCGGCTATATCTTATACCGCTGTGTCTATCATCTGTTTTTTATTGTAAAAACGATGAAGAAAAGATAGAATATAAAAAACTATACGGAGATTTCTCTAATGCAGATCAAAAAAGCTATTATTCCTGTGGCTGGATGGGGAACGCGTCGTTTGCCGGTTACTAAAGTAATCGAGAAAGCTATGCTTCCGATCGGTAATCGCCCGTTGGTTGATTACGTCGTCGAAGACTGTGCAAAGGCCGGCATCGAAGAGGCCTATATCGTTATTGATGAAAAACCATTCTCTCAGATTGAGGCTTATTACGAAGAAAACACCAAGCTAAACAATTACTTGATTGCTCGCGGCAAGGAAGATAAGCTCACCCTAACGGATACTTCTCGTGATGGGCTGACGCTTCATTTTTATGCCCAGAAAAATGTCGACGAGCGCTATGGTAGCGCCGAGCCAGTTGCTCAGGTCGTAGAAGAATTCGGAATCAACGAATCTTGTGTCATTTTGATGGGTGACGATTTTGTCTACAATAAAGATGGCTCTTCGGACTTGGCCCGCTTGATGAAACTCGTTGAAAACGAAGATGATTCCGCAATGCTCGCCGTCGAAATCCCAATTGAGGAAGTTGAGCGCTACGGTGTATTAAAGGTTGAAGATGGCGTTTTGACTGGCATCTACGAAAAACCAAAGAAAGAGGAAGCTCCAAGCAACCTTATCAATATTAGCAAGTACATCATGTCTAATGAGCTTCTTCAGCGCATCGTAAAATACTGCAAAGAGAACAATTTTGGTCCAAAAGATCAGGAATATCTAATTACCGATCCAATTATCGAGCATATCAAAGCTCATAAAAAGATTCATGTTTTGCCAATCCAGGGCGAATATCTTGATGGCGGCTCCGTAGAGGGCTGGCTTCATGCAAACAACGTAGTTTGCGGAGAAAAATAATGCGCATCTCCGTTCGTGTCAAACCTGGCACCAAAGGAGTAACGCGTCTTGAAAAGCAAGAAGACGGCAGTTATGTCGCCTTTTTGCATGCGCGCGCCCATGACGGGGAAGCAAATGCTGCACTCCTAGAGCTTATTTCTGACGAATTCCATGTCGCCAAGACTCAAATTGCAATCGTATCTGGCGCAAAATCACGCCAGAAGGTTCTCGAATGGTAAAGTTCATCTGGCACGAAGCGCCGATTCCGAAAAATCTGCCTATCACTCAAGTCTATGGGGTGCTTTTTACTGATGATGGCCGTATTATGTTGCGCGTAGATAACGGTTTTCATGGCCTAGTTGGCGGCACGCCAGAACCTGGCGAAACTCACGAGGAGACATTGCATCGCGAGGTTTACGAAGAAGTAAACTGCGATATTTCAGATTTGCATTATCTTGGCTACCAGACCGTCGAAGGTGACGGCAAACCTTATGCGCAACTTCGCTATATTGCAAAGCTGACCAAAATTGGCAAAAACCGCCCCGACCTTGACGGTGGCAAAATGTGTGAGCGTATCCTGGTGCCCGCCGAAGAGGCTGGCGATGTTTTGGACTACGGTGAAGAAGGAAAAGAGATTATAAGCGCCGCCATAAAACTAGCCAAGAAACATAAAATCATCCCATAGCCATATATGTACTAGACAATATTGCCTTGGGGCCGCGTCGAGACGGCCCGTCGTTACGGGCGTCCCGCGCTCGTTCTCGGCCGTAGCCTGCGAATACCCCAAGGGCAACACTGTCTAGCACATATTTAGTTAAGGGAGAATCTTTGTATCTTTGATCTCGTCAGGCAAATAATTTTTATCTAGATGGAAGCCAGCTTCCCATTTCTGTCCTTTGCCAAAGCCGAGGTCTTTCATAAGTTTTGTTGGTGCATTGCGGAGCCAAATCGGCACCGGGAGATTCATTGTCTTGTTTGCTAAATCCTGCGCGGCGTACCAAGCGTCAGCCGTTACGCGGGATTTCTTAGACTTTGCGAGCGCTGTTGTTACGTGTGCGAGAATCAATCCGCTCTCTGGCATGCCAATCCTCTCAACGGCCATAAATGCATTCAAGGCCAAGCCGAGTGCGCCATTTCCAGCCAAACCAATATCCTCAGAGGCGAAAATTACCATGCGACGCGCAACGAACTTCGGATCCTCGCCAGCATTAAGCATGCGTGCTAAATAATATAGCGCCGCATCGGCATCGCTACCGCGCATTGACTTAATAAATGCAGAAATATTGTCGTAATGATTATCGCCCTTCTTGTCATAGCCTGGCACTTTGCGGCCAGCCGCCTCTTTGACTTCCTCGACGCCAATCTTATTACTAAGACTTAGGGCCAGTTCTAGGTCACCAAGGGCAGAGCGAGCGTCGCCACCAGATAATTCTGCGAGGTAATCAATCGCAGCTTTCGATACGCGCTTCGTGGCTTTCTCGGCCTTGATTGCGCGTTTCAAAACCTCAATAATGTCCGCCTTGGACAAATGCTTCACAATCACAACGCGACTACGGGAGAGAAGCGGAGAAATCACTTCGAAGCTCGGATTCTCGGTAGTTGCGCCAATCAGGGTAATCAGGCCACTTTCGACGTGCGGCAAAAATGCATCCTGCTGCGCCTTATTAAAACGGTGGATTTCGTCCACGAATAGCACCGTGCGTGTCTTGAGATTCCAGTTTTGTTTTGCACGCTCGACGACTTTTTCGACGTCTTTTTTGCCAGAAGTAACTGCAGAAATCTCAATAAAATCCGCCTTAAATTCCTTCGCAATAATGCGTGCGAGAGTGGTTTTGCCAGTTCCTGGTGGCCCCCAAAAAATAATATTGACCGGTTCCTGCTTTTTGACGATTTCCGTCAAAATCTTACCCTCGCCGATAATATCGTCTTGGCCTAAAACATCTTCAAGTTTCTGCGGGCGCATGCGCTCGGCAAGTGGTCGTCTCTCGTCCATTATTTCTTGTAAACTTTTTTCGCGTATTCCAGCGCGTCAATTTCTCTTCTTGTAAAGAAGTATGCGCCATAAAAGCCGATTTCTTCAAGCTTAACCGATTTCAGCGCGTCAATTGCGGCATCAAAACTATCAAACCATTCAAGCGTGTCGCCGTCTTCGATTTCATCTTCCATTTGTTGCTTGCCGACAAACTCTCCGGCGCGGCAAAGATACATCTGTGCTTTGGCAGCCATCTGCCAATCGTGGCGCACATTGCGGCAAACGCCTAAATTCTGAAGCACGTCTACCTTGTAGCTAGTCTCCTCGATTAGTTCACGCTCAAGATTCTCGCGGGCAAGTTCATCTTTTTCGCGACCGCCGCCAGGCAACTTATACCAACCACGGTTTACGCTATGAATTAATGCAACTTGATCTTTGTCATTGAGCAAAATCGCACGAGATCCCAACTTGAAGGAGTAATCTTTGCCAGCCTCGCGCTTTTTGTCCGCTAAACCGACGTCTTTGTCATCGATGTCGTCAATCAAATGCTCATCGATAACGTCAATCCAGAAATCATCATATGTGTCATCTTCATTAAAGTGGAACCAAGCCTCAACCTTCTCGCCAGCTAACACATGCGGGTACCAATGTTCGTCATCACACCACATTTTACTGTAATCGAGTTCAGATATCTTTACCCAATGTGGCTCAATTTCGTCGCTTTCAACCGGCTCGCCCTCCCACTCGAGGCCAAAGAACACATGCATCATGTTACGCTCGGGCACGCCCTTGTAATAAAGGTTGTCAAAAACAATATCTGCAACATGCTCCATCTTTGTGAGCTTGACGCCGATTTCCTCTTCGGTCTCGCGGATGGCCGCTTCTTCTACGGTCTCGCCCGGCTCCAACTTGCCGCCTACGCCATTTAATCTGCCCTTACCAAAGCCGCGTTTCTTTAATCCGAGTAGGATTTCGTCGTCTTTTTTCAGGATAATTAGCGTAGTGTGCAGCATTACATGTACCTTTCGTAAGTTTTTTGAGTTATCGGACGGGCGCGCAGGACGTAAAGAATACCGTTATCGTAGGCCCAGTCCACACTGACGGCCTCGCCGAGTTTCTTCTCGATCTTGCGAATCATATTATAGAGTTGAGATATCTGGTTTGGCGTGAGACAAATCTCGTCTTCGTCTTCGCTCTCGAGGTTTAGGGCGCCAGTGTTTTTATTCACCAGAATCATATCGGTCTCGGACTCGCCGGTAAGAACCGTGCTGTTCATCCAAAGGTTGGCCTCGATTAAAATTTCGCCATTATCGAGCGTTACAGGGTTATAAGAATGAATCGTGCCGGAGAATTCCGCATTTAAATCCTTTTGTACGACCACGGCAACCTTATGGCCACGGCGTAGAGAATTGTTCTGTAAGTAATTAATCGTATCAACCAAGACGTCGCGCTTGACACCACGGATGGTTTCGCTAGAATAAATATCCATTTCAATCGGGGCAGCACGTAGGGCGACAGATTCTGCATGAAGTCGATCAAAAGCGCGGAGCACCTCGCTGCTAAGGCCAAATTGTAGCTCCTCGTCTGCGGGAATAATAAAGCCATCGACCACGCGAAAACCAGCCCGCTTTAAGCGAGCCAAGTATACGCCAAGATTACCGACTATAGTGATATCCGTACTGGCGTCGATGTCTAATAATTTCCCCATATCTGTCTCTATCTTAGCATAAAAGTTATAATAAATGCTACCATACTATTGACAAAAAAGCAAAACTTTGATATAATATATCATGGATTGCTGCCAATAGGGGTAGCAGCCAAATATTCTACCGCAAAAAGCGGTTGTTCTTTAGGAGGAAAGAACTATGATTAGAACTACGTCTCTTATCAATCTGCTCACTGGCCTGAATGTGACTCCCGAGACCAAGACTGAAACCATGCGCAAAGGCCAGGGTTTCAAGAAGGTGAACGAGAACACCATTCGCGTCGACCTGCGCCACCTGGATGATCTGTTCATGCTGGATGGCTCCGCGCACAACGTCCTGATCGTCGATCCTGAGAACGCTGTGTTCTTCGGCGAGAAGGTTACCGTCTATGCACTGGCGGAATTCGTCGGCTGCGGCAACATCAGATGGATGCATCCTGTCACCGACAAGGAAGGCAATATCATCGAGGAGATGGCTCTCTGGACCTGCGAGCGCAGCAAGACCGTGATGGATGGGGTCATGAGCTTCCTGACCGACAAGGCTCCCGCCGAGGAACATGCCGAGAAGCCGGCTGAAGTTCACGCCAAGAAGCCCGTCGAGGTCAAGGTCGTGCCCGCTGCTCCCGTCGAGGAGAAGCCCGTTGAAGTCGAGGCACCCGCCAAGCCGGCCACTCTGGAAGAGCTGATCCGCGCCCACCGCTCCGCCGCCAACATCGAGGCTGCCGCGAAAGTGCCCGTCGCCGAGACGCAGCCCAAGCGCGGGTCCGAAATGGCAATGGGTGTCGCCAAGAGGCCCGTCGGCCGCAAGGCTGTGATCCACAAGCCCGAATAAGGCGCCCCGCAGGGAAACCTGCAGTATCATTCGTTTTTTCTCAGACTTGCCACCGCGAAAGCGGTGGCATTTTATTGCTTAAATTTATTCCGTTAATGCTATAATAGATTTAAGAATTAAGGAGAAAATATGCCAGGAGTTGCATTTACCATAATATTATTTGTTATAGTTTTAATTATTTTGCCGGGCGTTCGCGTCGTACGTCAGTTCGAGCGTGGCGTTGTATTTACTCTAGGTAAGTTTTCCGGTGTGCGCAATCCAGGTCTACAGGTAGTTATCCCATATCTACAGACCATGACTCGCGTAGATGTTCGTTCCACACCTATCGACGTGCCAAAACAGGAAGTTATTACTAAGGATAACGTTACTGTTGGCGTAGATGCTATCGTCTACTTCCGCGTACTTGATCCTTCCAAGGCGTTGCTTGAAACCACGAACTATGTCTATGCAACCACAAACTTTGCTCAGGCTGCTCTTCGTGATATTACCGGTAACTTTGAGCTTGATGAACTTCTTTCCAAGCGTGATGAAATTTCCGTTCAGATTAAGGAAATCGTCGACAAAGAAACTGATAAATGGGGCATCGATATTGAAAACGTTAAGCTTCAGAACATCGAGCTTCCAGGCGATATGAAACGCGCAATGGCAAAGCAGGCTGAGGCCGAACGTGAACGCCGTGCTGCAATCATCGCTGCAGATGGTGAAAAGAGCGCTGCTCAGGCCGTTTCCGAAGCTGCCGCCCTTCTTGCTCGTACTCCAGGTGGTATCCAGATTCGTACTCTTCAAACCCTCGAGAAGATCTCCAACGATCCTTCCCAGAAGACCGTTATCGTTCTTCCAAACGGCGCAGAGAAATTAGCACAACATCTTCACTAATTTACTCTTAAGAAGCTGAACGAAAGCTAAAAACATAAGCAAAATTAGCACTCTCGTATTGACAGTGCTAATTTTGTGTAATATAATGGAAACATAGCGAAAGCAACCGACAAGAACAAGATATAACGGTTAGCAACTAACTATCTTAAACTAAAAGTTAGAAAGGACAAAAAATATGTTTTACCCTAGTGTAGATAATCTTTTTGACGAAATGTTTAACTTTGACGACGATTTCTTTGAACCTAAGCCAGAGCGCGGACTTCTTCCGTCACATCGTGGACCAAAAGGTCGCCACGGCGAACTAATGCGCACCGATGTAAAGGAAACCAAGAAGGCTTACAAGCTCAGTATTGATCTTCCTGGCTACAAAAAGGACGATATCAAGGTTAAATTTGATGATGGTATCCTAACCGTCAGTGCCGAGAAAGTCGAAGAAAATGAGGAAGAGAAGGATGGTAAGGTCATCCGCCAAGAACGCTTCTCTGGCGCCACCCGTCGTAGCTGGTATGTCGGCGAAGACATTAAGAGAGAGGAAATTGCGGCAAAATATGAGAATGGCGTGCTAAAGCTCACCGTTCCAAAGAGTGATCCAAAGGAAGCCCTCCCAGAAGACAAGAAATACATTGCCATCGAAGGCTAATATACCCATAAAACCGTCAAAGAAAAAAGCCACCCTTGCTCCAGGGTGGCTTTTATTGATGGCTATTTTTTGCTTGTTAGGCCGGCATCCATGAGGAGCTTGACCTGCTCGTAGTCGCTGGTAGTATTCCAGTTTCCGGCAAAGCCAGAGGTCTTAAACTTGTCGAATACGAAGTATGGCACACCAGAGAGAATGCTGCTAGCGCGATTAGTGTTTACGTCTAGCGTATGCTCCATCTCGTGATTGTCGAAGCATGCCTTAAAGCGGTTGATTTCTACACCGGATCTTTTGGCGATGCCATAGAAATATTCGTTCTCTAGGTCGCGAATCTTTGGCGAAGTCTTGTCTACGCCGATACCTTTGGAATGGAAGTCTTCGTAAAGTGTAGAAAGTGCTTCGTGGTAGAATTCCCAGAACTTGCCTTGGTCGGCCGCGCAATAAGCTGCCTCGCCACCTGGCTTACTATTATTGGAGTGGCCGCTCTTGTAGTTCATGTCGGTCATGCGGATTTCAAAGTAGACATTCTCGTCCTCGATGTAGCGTTTGTTAAAATCTTCCATATTCGCCTGGACGGCATCGGAAAATTTATCGCAGTATGGACAAAAGATATCGGTGTACATGATAAAGTGATGCTTGGCGGTTTCTTTATTACCCAGCGTCATCGCTTCATTCCAAGGTGTATAATCTACCGGCTTGGTTGCATTGTAGATGATTAAAGATAGTAATAGTCCCACCAACGCTACGATCGCAATAATTCTAATTGCTTTTTGCATGATGCTCCTTTTTCTTATATTTTTCGTTGCTTAAATTAATGAAGGTAATGTAGCCGAGTTTAATAATTGTATAGACCAAGAGGACGAATGCGATAATCGTAAAGATATGTCCAACTACTTCTGCAAGTGCGAATGCGCTAGCTCCAGCGATTGCGGCGAGAATTGGCGTAAGGAGGCCTACTCCGCAGCTAGGGCAGCCAAGCGCTATAAACCCAAGCACGGCACCAATACTGCCAGTACTTGCGCCGTCGAGAGCCTGATCCTTGTTCTTTTGGTCGCGGGCGCGCTGTTTCCAGGTATAGATAAGAAGCGGAATAATCGTCGCCTGCAAAATCGCCATTAGAGTAATAATTATCCCGTACAGACTTGTAAAGTTCTCAAAGATGCCTACAAATACTCTGCTGAGTACTTGCATCTTGCGACCAAAGTCTAGACCGGACGTCAATAGCACCCAGTTACTGTCGCCATCTTTAAAGAAACTTAGGACAAATAGGAATACAATCAGCGAAACGATAAAAACTGCCAAGTATTTTGGGCGTTTCAATAATTCAAAAGTTCCGACCATTGCGAACTTGCAACGGTCGATAAAGGTCTCCCAGAGATCTTTGAGCTTTATTTTTCGCTTTCCCATAAGCCGTGAATGTTACAGAACGCGTAGGCGTGAATCTTGCCATCGGTAGACATCTTGGAAAACTTCGCAATAGGCGGAGTGGTAAGGCCAAGCTTTTGGACCTCTACGCGAGTACCGTCGGTAAGGGCAATCCATTCAATACGGTGCTGTGCATCCATCGGGTGGAGCTGCAAGCCAACTTTTACGGAAATATAGTTTTCGTTAACTTCAATGATTGGTAGATGCTTTTCGCTACCTTCGTGAGTGTGATGACGGCTGTCAAGCATGTCCATTTCGGCGCCGCAGCAAGTAGGGCGGACAGCTGGATCAACCATTACTAGAAACAAGTTACCGCAAGTATTGCAGCGATAAAACTTAATACCTTCGTTATACATTAAACCTCCTTAGATGTTTTTATCTTAACATATCTAGATACAAAAATGTAGCCATAACTAGTATAATTATTTCACAATGAAAAAACGAAAAGTCAATAGATTTTGCGTTTCCACCCCTGTTAATTTTGGAAAAATTAAACCATAAAAAATATAAAAATCAATGTTGACACTAATTCTGCTTGCGCTAAAATATAAATAGAACGTTCGGACGAAGTTGAGAGATCGCCTGAGCGGTCTAATCGATGTTTGATTAGAGTGTGAAAAAAATACCACTGGGAGGTGGTATTTCTTTTTATGCTAATATATTGATTATGAAGGTTAATTTAGCAAGCTCAACGGCGGAAAAGCGAGCGCCAAAAGATAAGCAAAAATCACCGAGCGCGCAGACGGCCACTGCCAAGAAAAAATGGCGTTATTTCTTTATTATAATTACCATAATTAACCTCATATTGTTTGTCTATTTTGTTTATAGTTCAATAGAGCAGGTGCGGATAAATACGCTCTATGAGGCTCATCCATGGGAGCAATACGATTTTGAACATACAAGCGACTTAAATCCAGACTATGGCTCATTGATGATTAATATTGCAATACTGGCGACCTTCGTCGCTGACATAGTCGGCATCATAGCGGCAATTGCCGGAAAAGTCCGTGGTAAGTTGCGAGTGGCATATATATCTACAATAGTATTGATTATTCTTGCCAACGTCTGCTGTCCGGTAATCATGAAGATAGATCTCGAAACTAGGGCAAAATGGTATGGCTACACTGTATGCGAGCCTAATTATGGCAAAAACGCCACTCTCAAAGATCAAGACAAATGGGTCAAAGCAGATTATTTTCCGTCGTCATACACTTGTAAATGATAGAATTAAGACAAATGGAAGCAGTAGATTACTCTAAACTAAAAATCCCAACCCACGTCGGCATCATTGTTGACGGTAATGGCCGTTGGGCAAAAGAGCGCGGCCTCAGCCGTCTAAAAGGCCACGATGCTGGTTTTGATAACCTCCGTGAGCTCGTAAAGTATATCCATAAACGTGGCGTCAAATACTTGAGTTTGTATGTATTTTCTACAGAAAACTTCAAGCGTCCAAAAGAGGAAGTTGATCATTTAATGGACCTCTTCGTTATTATGTACAAACGCTATCGTGACGATTTTGCAAAGAACAATATCAAGGTAGTTTTCTCTGGACGCGACGAACCGTTGCCGAAAAAGGTCATTAAAGCGCGCGATGAATTAGTCGAACTAACCAAGAATAACACTGGCGGAACGGTTAATTTCTGTATGAACTATGGTGGCCGTGCAGAGATTCTCGATGCTATCAAAAAGATTGCCAAATCTGGCGTAGATGTAGATAGCCTTACCGAAGAAGATATTCGCAAATACCTCTATCAAGATTTACCAGATGTGGACCTCATGATTCGCACTAGCGGCGAGCTTCGCCTCAGCAACTTCTTACTCTGGCAGAACTCTTATGCGGAATTCTATTTCCCAAAGACGAAATTCCCAGATTTTCATGAAGCAGACTTTGACCAGGCACTAATCGAGTACACCTCTCGCAATCGCCGTTTTGGCAACGTCAAGAAGTAATCAAGGCTCTATTTTGTAAAGATAATAAGGCGCAAGATGTTTCTGCGCCTTTATTGTTTTAAAATCAAAAGCGTTCGAGATAAGATAGATAGTCTTATTCAGGCGCTTTGCTTCCTTTTGTACGCGTCTGTAGAGGCGGGGAATCGTAAAATTATTCGCATAGGCATAGACTACGGTGGTTTCTGACGGCAGCTCAAAAGTGTACATATCCCCGCACCTAATCTTGGCGCCCTTAACGCGGCGCAACTTTAGACTGGTGTATATCGCCAGTAGCGGATTGATTTCGACGCCAATCGCTTTTGCACCATGCGCGGCGGCGGCCTTTAATACGATTCCGTCGCCTGCACCCAAATCTACCAAATAATCTTTCTTAGATATTTTGTATAGTTTCGTAAAGGCCCTCTCGAGGTCTTTTTGTTCGCTAGGTACGTATGGTGCGCCAATTATGCCAGGTAGTAAAAATACTAGCAGAATAATCATTAGAATCAGAATTAAGATTAGCGCTACAGGCATCAGCGAATCATCTCGTTCATCCTATATATTATATAGCTTTACTCTGTGTTGTTATAATATAAGCATGAACGATACGGAAAACGGAACTAATATTCAATTCGGTTCAGCCATCCCTCCGAAAAAGAAACTTAGTCCGCTTCTAATAATGGCCATTATATTAGGGGTGACTTTAATTGCTGGTGCTATAGCTACTGCTGTATATTTCGGCATCAAGAATACGCAGGAACAATTAAGCATCGAAGAACCCCAGGGCGCGCCAGACGAGTCTAGCGCGACGAAGAAAAAGACGAAGGATGATGCGACTAAAACCAAGAAAACTATCGATGACTATACTTGGTATGATTTGGCTATCTCGATAAATGGAAAGATAATCCAGCTAAACGCGCGTGCAGACAATATGGACGAATCTTTCTTTGAGAATCTTTGCGATGACTATGAAAAGCGGGTATTGGAGCCATTTAATGATTTTGGCATGCATTTTACTAATACTATTTACAAAGTTAAATGCAATGGAGCCATATATTTCCGCCTAGAGACCATGGATTACTTAAATGACGATGAGACTGTAAGAGGCAGAGTGATAGATTCCATACAGGTAGAGGTATCTAACGACGATAGGATAGAAGTAAAGCTGCCGGGAGGGATTAAAGTTACGCCAGATCTTGACGTGAATGACGTAATGAAGAAATGGGGAAAGTATACAGCCGCTACCGGCATAGAAGACGATGGAGGCGGAATGTATGCATGGAAATATAATAAAGAAGGCTATGTAATCACGCCGCGAACATACGTGAAAGGCGAAAACGGTGACGTCCCCGTTACTGGCGTACATTTGTTCTAGAAACAAAACCCGACATCCACCTTTGAAGTCTATGGATGCTCTACGCATACGCTAAACCGCACAAAAGAGCATTTACTTTTATGCTAGAATGAAACCATGAAAAGGAAAAATATGACTCGGGGGGGGTACTTTAGAAGATTCTATAAGATAGCCCAAACAAAAATTACCCGCGCCGTCGCAAAGGCGCCAAAAACGGTTTATTTCAAATATTTCTTATTATTTACGCTAGTTTACTGCATTGCCTTAATACCACTTTTTCGTGCTAACTTTAACTATATCGACGATATTGGTCGTGTTTCGGAAGGGTATCAATTCCATTTCAGCCGTTTTTCGTCGGACGGCCTATCGAATATCGTTCATGATGGCGGAGAATTCCTGACGGATATTTCGCCTTTCACTCAGCTTCTGGCCGTGGCGATACTTTCCATCGCAAGTATAGTTGCGATTTATATTCTGACAAAGCAGAAAAAAGATTCCAAAATAAACTTCTGGTATTTTTGTGCAGCTTTGCCCATTGGGCTTTCTCCGTACTTCATGGAGAATCTTTCTTATAAGTATGACGCTCCTTATATGGCGCTCTCTATTTTGTGTGCCATTTTGCCGTTTTTATTCTATAAAAAGGAAAATAAGCCATATGGATATATCCTTGCCGGAGCCATCTCGACCATATTAGTTTGCACAACATATCAGTCGTCTACGGGTATCTTTCCGGCAATAACCGTATTGCTTGCCCTCGCCATGTTTAATAAAAAAGAAGATTGGAAAAATATAATGCGATTTGTTCTTTATTCCGTTGTCGCATATATAGCTGGAATGTTGATTTTTCGGTTCTTTATAATGGAGTCAACTCTCGAGTCGGGTTATGTTAATGGCGATCTACTTGAAATCGGCAATTTAATCCCTGGCGCGGTTGGACATTATCTGGATTATGCGAAAATATTTTATCATGACTTCAGTGCTAAATGGCTAGCAGTCTTGGCAGTTATTGTTATTAGCTTTATTATTACCAATTGCATAAAAACTAAGCGAAGTATCTTCTTTGCTCTTCCTGTGTCAATTTTGGCCGTGGTTGCCGTCGGCGCTCTCTCATTTGGCGCATATCCGTTTATCCAGCAGCCAATATTTTCTCCTCGCGCTATGTATGGGGCATTTACGAATTTAGCTCTGCTTGCAATAGTGGCGGTAGATTTTAATAAGGCGTATATTCCAAGAATTTGTTCGGTATATATAGCATATGCTTTCATAGTCTTTGCCATGTCGTATGGTAATGCACTAAATGTTCAAAAGACGTACGTCGAGTATCGCATCAATCTTGTCGCCAATGATCTCAATTCGATATACGCGGAGAATAGCGATGATATTCAACTCGACGTAGACGGTACGGTTGGGTTAGCTCCTTCAGTTGCGAATCTAGCAAACAGAAAGTACCCAGTCATTAGGCGTCTGGTGCCTGTCTTATTTGGCGACGATAACTGGATGTGGGGAACCGCTATGATTAACTATGGTCACTATCCAATCTACGGTACTTCTAGAAGAGCTGAAGAATTTGACGCGTCTGGCATGGAGCTAGTTCGTAGAACACGGATGCATGATATCTATCAAGACGAAGATAAAGTTCTCGTTGAGCTAAAATAAACAAAAAAGCGCCTCTCGGCGTTCTCATGAAAAACCATTTTTGGTGGGACGATCGGGAATTAAGTCGAACTTGAAAACAAATCAAGCGCCGAATGATCAGGGTTGTTTTTGCGTGAGTTTTTGATACATCCGCATCAATTCGGCCACACATGTACTTTCCGTGGTGTCTTTGATGCTCATGCCATAGGCTTCCATGACAGCACGATCATTTCGCTGATGAGCCGTGCGGAGCTCTGGCGGCATGGTCAGTTCATCATAAAGATCGGCGAGACTGCTGTCAGGATACAGGGCGCGCGCATCAAGAATGCCTTGTGCCGTTTGCTCAATCTTCGCTTTCTGCGCCTCAGTCGGCGTTGGCCACGGAAAGTTGTTATATACAATCGTCGTCGAATAACTGTAATCGCTCTTAAGTCTCCCGCAAACCGTTCGCATCCATGCCATATGTACATTCGAAGTCAGAATTCCCAACATGTATAGATTCGCATTGGGAATAGTAAATAATTTGTCCCCAGGTATAACATCGTCAGTCAAAAAGCCAAATGGAATATATCGCCTCCGTTCAGAAGATACCTTCGCGAATGCAATATAGTTTTTTGCTGGCGGTCTATATTGGCCAAATCGCCATGGGATATTGGCTGATATCTGAGTTTGTTTATTCTTACTTTCGGATCTTAGTTTTTTGACAGCCTGCACTCTCTTCAACAATTCCGGACAATTCTTTAATTCTGTCGGAGATATCTCCGGCATCCATAAACACCAACGCTCAATATTGTTTATGAACTCTTTTCCCATCATAAAGCGTTTAAAATACTTTTCCGCTTGAGGCGCCTTTTTCAAAAAATCAGCTTTTTCCTCGGGAGTGAATAAATAATAGCCTTCGTCAGTCGCTTGGCTGCCCCTCACAATAGCCGGAACATTACAAAGAGGCCTACTAGACTCCTCTACGACAACAATCGGTGCATTAAGGAGATATCCATTGATCGTATTAGCCCTTTCTGAGCGACCTCCTGAAAAAATATATTTCTTCTTTTGCGTTGAGGCTAAGCTAAAACCAATTATTACACAATGCACGTGCGCTTTTAAAGATGCTTCACTATCCCAGATAAACGTCCTGTGCGCAAAATCAATATGAACGCCGTCATTAAACAGTTTTTTCCAAAGCGTAGACGCTTGTTCGCCTTGTGAAACCGAATTCGTCGAAACGAGAGCAGCCCTTATTTGCGTATTCTGCATAAAATCGGACGCTTTCACATACCAACACGTCACATAATCGAGTTTGCCTCTTTTTGTATCTTTCCATATATTGTCCATATCTTCACGTTGTGAATCAGACATATAGTTAACACCAACGAACGGTGGATTTCCCATGATATAATTCAATTTTTCTTTCGGAACTACATCATTCCAGTCGATGCGGAGGGAGTTGCCCTCTACGATGGTCGCATTAGTTTTCAGCGGCAGGAACTGGAGAGGCATATGGACAATGTTCTCTGTTTCCTTCATCATCTGGCTTTCAGCGATCCACAGTGCAGTTTTAGCGACAGTAACAGCGAAATCGTTAATTTCTATACCATAAAACTGCGTAATGGACACTTTGATTGGATTTGCGGCTAAGCCAAGCACGATTTGTCCGCCGGATTCCAGCGAAATAAGTTCGTTTTCAAGCCTACGCAGACTGAGATATGTTTCCGTGAGGAAATTTCCAGAGCCAGCGGCAGGATCCAAAAACGTCAGAGACGCGAGCTTGCTGTGGAAAGCTTCTAACTTCGCCTTCCGTGTTTTAGTGACAGCAATGGACTTAATATTCTCAAATTCTTGCTTCAGATCGTCCAAAAATAGTGGATCAATGACCTTATGAATATTCTCAATAGACGTGTAGTGCATACCGCCTTTGCGACGGGTCTCTGGATTCAATGTGCTTTCAAAAACAGCACCGAAGATAGTCGGGGAAATCTCACTCCAGTCAAAATTTTCAGAAGCGTTACGAAGAATTAGATTAAATATCTCGTCAGTGATGCGCGGAATCTCAATATTTTCATCAGAAAACAGGCCGCCGTTCACATACGGGAATGCGGCAAGATCATCATCGAGATAAGGATCGCGGTCTTCTGGCTTCTGATCCAGCACGCGGAACAAATCTATCAGAGCCTGACGAGCATTGCTAACGCCACGACGCTTCATATAGTCATGGAACATCAAACGTTTGCCAAAGATATCTGCATCCTCAGCATAGAAACAGAATACAAGACGAACACAGAGCGCGTTCAAGCTCTTCTGTGCTTTTTCACTATCTGGATCTTTGTATTGTTTATACAGGGCATCATAAAGGACACCAACGATCTCGCCGGCTTTGATGGAAATCTCCATCTCTTTTTTCAGATTCTCATTACCGACATCAACTAAGAATTCGAGGCGAGTGTATTCTTTTTCCAAATCAGCCAGCTTCACAATCTCCGGTTCTGCGTTCGGCTGATTCATGTTATGGATATGGAATTCTTGGAAATTGCAGACCACAATCCAGCGCGGATTCATGTTGTGCGGGAGCAGACCGGCATAACGACGCGCCTGCTGAAACGGTGACAGAAAACTTCCGTCGCTTTGTTGATATCCCTTTTTGAGATTCACGCCAAAGCTCTTTTGCTCAATTAAAACATGCGTATCGTGAATATATGCATCGATGAAAATTGTTGTATTTGTCTGGTCGTTCTTGACCTTATACTCAAAGGAGATTGCCTTCTCAGGATCCTCCACTCCGAACACTTTTTGTAGAAACTGACGCCAGAAATTCTGCGCATCCTGTTTTTCGTCGCCACGCCCAGTCCAATCTGCTATAAACTGTTTGATTGCTTGGCGTTGCTGTACTTTATCCAATTCGTCACCGCCTTCAAACATAGTACCTTAATTATACTTCTCAACAGATGAAAAATCTAGCAGCCCAGAGATAATAATTGTTGTAGGATATCATTTATCACGCATATGTTTTACTTGTCGCCGCCCGCAACAGGGAAAATTACGTAAAAAGCAATAATTCTCGTTTCCATAAAATAAAAAGAAACCCGGAACATTGCGGCAAAATCGCCGATTTTCATCGACGCGAACACCCCATCGGCCGGACTTCGGGAAATAAAAAAGTCCTCGCCCGACACCTTGCTTTTAGACAAGGGTTCGAGTAAGGACTTTTTGGTGGGCGAGATGGGACTCGAACCCATAATCCGGTAAAGGAAGCAGATTT
>R25__coassemble_76_pt1 | contig 61327 bp, 55 predicted proteins | sample R25__metabat2_low_PE_009 | metagenome-assembled genome bin R25
TAATTCTTCCGGCCTTGAAATCTGTTGCTTTTACAGCGGCATCGGTCGTCGGGGTATTTTTATAAGCCAAACCAAAGAATGTTGCGACAAATGCAGCAGCCGCTAGAATTGCGAGTATATTCCTAAATTGTAAACGTCTGCGCCTCACTTTGGCCCTCCGCTGTGTTAGATTTATATTCAACTTTTACCGTCCATTCGCCACTAGATAATTCACTTTTATTTAATCGAAGTGCTTCACAGACCATCGCTTTTGCATCTGGCAGTACGCTCTTGGTGTATGTCTTCGATTCAGCGCCTTTACTTATCGTATATGTACAACTTCCGCCTTCCTCTTTAAAGCTAGTTATGCGAGCACTTATTATTACGATTTCATTATTCTGGTTAATAGATACGTACGGAGTAGCGACTTTTTTGCCATTATCGTCTAGCTCTGCGCCTGAAGATTGTTGATCTTGTTCGTAAGCGTCCTTTGTATTATCTGTACTAGTCTCGTCGGAGCTTGTGTCTTTGTCTGGGATAGTGGCAGTATTCTTGTCGTCCTTGCTATCTTCATCTGTCTCGACGTCGCTAGTTTCAGTTTCGTCTTTAGTTGGATTATCGCCAACCTTGCTTTCATTAAAAAGCACCAAAACGCCAAATACTATGACGGCTACAAGTGCCACTGATAATAATACTGAAAAAACTGATGTTTTCTCGCTGTTTTTTGAAGTTTTTTTCGTATTTTTGTTTTTTGCTGCCATAATATAGCACTCCTTACTTAATATTTAAGCATTTTTAATCTTAAAAATCAAGATGTTTATGCTATTTTTTACATGCCTCATTTTGCTTGTGCTATAATCAAAATATATGGCATTTGGTGGTAGGGAAGAAGGTATACCAGACGGTTATCGTCGTGCAAAAAACGGCGAAAAATCGGATATGGTAATGAACGGTATACCTGTAGTTAGCACAGAAAAACGCCGCGACAGCGACAATGGTATATCTAGGGGTATATTTAATCGCATCACTGGCGGCCAAGATAGTAAATATGGCGACCGCGATAATAGCCGTCGCGAGGCTGGCGCATCTAGTTTGCGCGACTCCGAAAAAGGCGCAGCTAAGGGGTCCCGTAATAATGTTACTGGAGACGGTGCCGAAGGTGCTCGTAAGTCTGAAGCTGACGTCGAGTCTAAGACTGTCGGTAAGGGCGGCTTCTTTAATTCTGTTGAGGGGTTAGGTAGTACGGCCAGCTCTGTCAGAAGTAAGAGTCTTACGAAGAGATTATTGCCGATTATTCTTGCGGCGTGCGGTATTGGTGGCTTTGGTGCAATGTCCTTCTTCGGCCAGATGGCTATGCCATTTAGTCTTATTGCGCAATTCCAAGGTAATTTCGACTCTATCGGTACAAGCAATAGTTATAGGGTAGGAAAATTCACCCAATGGCAGATGGATACTGAGAGTAGACGCGTTAAAGATTGCGTAAAATCTCGCATCTTTGGCGCCGATAAGTTTAAGATCTCGAAAAAGCAGCGCGCGAAGCTCGCCGCTACTGGTATTACCGTAGATGATTCTGGCAGCTTTACGGTGATGAAATATACAAACCCGGAAGGTGTAGAATTTACGGTCGTCCCAGATAGTAGGCAGGCTACTGGCGGAACCACGCTTGCATTTAGTGATATGTATGAAAATAACCAAGATTTTCGTGATAAATATGCAAAAGGCTCACGTACTTGGCGCGGAGCAGTTGGCGCATGGTTTGATAATCTTGCCGATAAATTCTTGAAGAGGCTTGGCGTCTCTCGTGGTGTCTGGGCAAAGTTCAAGAAAGGGCGCCAAGATGGCGTGGATTTGGATACGCTAAGGTCAACCATTGCTGCTGAATCTGGTACCAGCGGTAAGGCTAAGGGCGGCGCCATGACTAACGATACTAATGTTGAGACCGATCAAGATAGTGGTGAAGTGACCAATGCGACTAGCGGTAGTAATAAAACCTCTCTCGAGCTAGATGCGGACGACATTGATTATGACGCTGCTACTGGCAAAATAGAAATGGAAACTCCAGAGCAAATCGAATCCGGTTCTGGATCTAAGCTATCGACCAAACTGAAGAATTTTGGCGTAGAGGCAGTTGGTAAAGTTACTGGCTATGCAACGGCTGCAGCAAGCTTAACCTGTGCAGTGCTAAACGTAGTTGGCGCCATCAACTTAATCGTGGCCGCATATCAAACTACGCAGATTATTAAAGTCGCGAGCTCTCTATTCGAGGCGATTCAGAAGGGGCAGGTCGAGGATTCGACTACGTCGCCGCTCAACGAAGTAGCAAACTCGTTAACGATGAGAACTACGAGCACCTATCAGTATAAGGATAGTAATAATAACTATCACGAAGAAACCCGCACGAAGTCCGCTATGGAAGCGGAAGCCATTGGTGCTATCTTCGGAAATCACAAGACTAACCATAATGATGCAAGTATTAGGAGCTTCAATCTAACCAACAGTATTGGCGCAATCGCTACATTCTTAAATATTGGCACGCAGAGCTTTAAAGCTTGTGCTTACGCTCAGCTTGCTGCGAGTGTAGCAGATGCTGTAAAAGATACTATTGATATCATCTTGTGTGTCGTGTCGTTCGGTATAGGTTGTTTGGTCGACGCCGCTATTGACGCCATCGTTGGCATTGGTACGAGCGTTGCAATCAGCTTACTCGTAAGCCAAATTATTTCTATTCTTTTGCCACAGATTGTAAAAGTTCTTACTAGAAAAATCGTAACAGAGGTTGCGGGCGAGGACCTAGGAAACGCTCTGGTGTCCGGTGCGAATATGTACATGGGGCAGAATCACCAATATGCGGGCGGTTCTGTTGCAAACAAGGAAGGCTTAACGAGGTTTATAACCTTGAGAGAGGAGGTAAATGCGGATAATGCCCGCATTGCTAGGGAGACGCTGAGCCCATTTGACTATACGTCCCAGTACACATTCATGGGTTCGCTAGTGTCAAAGATGATCCCGGTAACGGTAGTAGCTTCAAATGTAACCTCGTCTATTTCGAGCTTTGGCAACGTATTTAGTTCGGCGATTAGTAGCTTGATGCCTGGAGCAAATGCAGTATCTGCGGCAATTACAGCTCAAGAGGCCGCCGACGATACGGCTTCGCACTGTCCGGATCTAGATTCAATCGGGGCTGTCGGTGATGCATTCTGCAATCCATACTTCGTAACCGATACGAGGACTCTGGATGACGATCCAGCTCAGGTGGTAAATACGGTAGATGGCATAGATGACAACTTTGAAGATGGAGAAGGCGATACGCCAACTATTAAAAAGGATAGCCCATTAGCAAAGTATATTATTTATTGTGGTCAACGCCAATCACCGTTTGGTATGGCAGACAACAATATCGCACAAGAATTCCAGACGGCTGGCGCTACTGGCTCACAGGTTGGCGACTCTATCGTTGGTGCAGTACCAATCGTTGGTGATGTATTTGGCGCAATTCAGCAAGAGCAAGTCCTATTAAACTATGGCTATGTCTCTGGTGAAGCTTGTGTGGTAGATAACGAAGCCGGTGTTAATACTAGCTACTCCGACTGGGAAGATAATAAGGAATATCAGCGTTTCATTGAAGACCAACGTCTAGCAGAGAACGAAGGCCTAATCGAAAAGTCCTCGGTTACCGCATTTTTGGATGATTATTATAAAGAACATCCTATCGATAATTCTTACGAGGGTATCCTTGCGCGTCGTTCCGGATTAACCAAAGAGCAGGTTGCTACAACATTGGACATTATGGAGTTTATTGCATGGCAGCAAAATTATGATCCATCAGAATATGCGCCATATGTTCCAGAGGTACAGGAAGAAACTCGTATCGCCATTGAAGATACTGAGGATTATGGCAATATCGGTTTAGTGCCAGATAGATACTTTGAAGAAAGACGTCAAAGAAACTTCGCTGTATAGCTATGAAAAAGAAAAAAGCCCGAGCAAGCGCCCGGGCTTTTTGCTGTGTTGATTAATAGCTGTACGAGCCGCCGCTACCAGAAAGAACGCCGTCATACGGATTGCCAGAAGGATTGTCTGTCAAATATTCGCAGGTGTATGCGAATATGACGATACCTTCAAACGACATCGTGTAATCCTGGGTGTTGAAAGTGTAATCTCCAGATGCTCTAGGTGGCAGAGATACGGTTATGGGGCTTCTGTCGTTGCCTTTGATGATAATGGCGCTGCAATGGTCACTTCCGTCAGAGAAGTTGATGTATGCATCGTAGGTATCATCGGGCTGGAATGTCATTGGCTTTGGACTATTCGCTCTCTTGTTCTTGTCCCAACCGAGAGCAGTTGCCATGTCGTTTACATGCCACACATTGCCATCAATGTAGTCCATTACATTGATTTTCGTGGTGATAGTAGTTCCACCGACCTGCCAGCTGTAAGTGCCGTCAGCATTTCTGTTGGCGTCGCTGCTGTTGGCGCTGTCGTTGCTGCCCGAATCATCTCTGTCCTTTGCAGCGTCATCCGCATAGGAGTCGTCGTCGGACTGTATGATGCCGCCGGGATTATTGGTTCCGTCCATGATGCTGGAGTCGCCTGTGTCGAAGTTCTCGCCGGGATGACTGTCGTTCGTGGTTGCATCCTGCTTGTTGGTATTCTGCCCGCAACCCGTGAGGGCAAGGCAGAGTACCATCGCCATAATAAACACAACAAATACTGTTATTCTTTTCTTCATGGTATTCACCCTCCTTTATTCTGATTTTCTTCAAATGAGAAAAGAATGACCTTGGAATGTGCCGCACTGAAACACACTCAGAACATATACCTGTGCATTTCTGTACTTGGCAAAGATTATACCATCAAACGCATAAAAATGAAATCATAAGCATGTTAAATAAGCGCTTTTCAGATTAGAGAATTTATTATATAATATATAAACATGAATTTCTGGGACCAATTTGAAAAAGGTTTTACTATACTTGCGCCTATGGAGGGCGTGACTGATATTGCTTTTCGCCAAGTTATTGCAAAAGCTGCTCGTCCAGAAATTTTCTATACAGAATTTACGAATGTGAATAGCTATACGAGTGAAAAAGGGCGCCATAATGCATTGGAACGTTTTCGCTATGAGCCCGAAGAGCAGCCGATTGTAGCGCAGATTTGGGGCACAAAGCCAGAAATGATTGCGGAGACTGCCAAAGCGTTAAAAGAACTCGGATATCAGGCAATCGATTTAAATATGGGCTGCCCAGATCGGCACGTAGTTGCCACGGGTGGTGGCTCTGGCTTAATCCGTACACCGGAATTAGCAAAAGAGGGAATTAGAGCAGCGAAAACTGCTGGTCTTCCAGTATCCGTTAAAACTCGCCTAGGCTACTCTCGTGTAGACGAATGGCGCGGTTGGCTAACAAATATTCTCGAAGAAAAACCTGCAGCGCTAACGATTCATTTGCGTACCAAAAAAGAAATGTCAAAGGTCGAAGCCCATAGCGAGCTGGTTCCGGAAATCCTAGCGCTAAAGAATGAACTTTCCCCAGAAACAAAACTGATTATTAATGGCGATATTAAAAACCGTCAGGATGGCCAAAAATACATTGAGCAGGGCGCAGATGGTATCATGATTGGTCGTGGCGTTTTTGCAAATCCGTATTGTTTCGAAAAAGAACCAAAAGAACATACCCGTGAAGAGCTGTTTGATTTGATGGAATACCATTTGGATTTGTACGAAAAATATGAGTTATCTCCATATGATCCACTCAAACATTTTTATAAAATTTATATTAATAATTTCCCAGGTGCGTCCGAAATTCGCGCACGTTTCATGGAAACAAAAACAATTCCAGAGGCTAGGGCATTACTAAAGGAAATTAGGAATGCCTAAGAAGCAAAAACCAACCATCATTTTTATCCATGGATTCCGCGGTTCGCACTACGGACTGCTTAGTGTGGCATCGTATTTCGAAGACGATTATAATATTTTGGCGCCAGACATTCCTGGCTCCGGCACGGCAAAAGAATTAGATAATAAAACTCTCGATGGTTATGCAGAATGGCTGCATAATTATATCCTTGATCATGGCTTAAAGAAGCCGTATGTCGTTGGTCATTCTATGGGCTCAATGATTGTTTCGCATTTTGTTAAAAAATATCCAGACGATGTGGCGCAAAAAGTAGTTTTAATGTCACCAGTATTTCGTTCAAAATTTAACGAAAAGAAGATGGCTGCTTTTTACAAAGCAGCGCGTGGTGGTCTGGCAATTCTTAATAAAAAACAGCAATACAAATTATTATCCAGTCGCCAGCTTACCTATATTATTTCTCATTTGTTTACTTACGATAAAAAGCAACAAAAACGCATTGATGAGTTGCACTATCAATATTCTGGGCATTTTTCTTCAGCAGATTCTTTTATTGCGGATATGAGATTATCTATGCGCAATCAAACGATTATTCCGGAAGGCAAAGAAACGCTGTTATGTTTCGGTAAACATGATCAGCTGACCCCATATAAATATACCGAAAAAGTTGCGGAAAAATACGGCGCTACTGCAAAACGCATCGACAATGCTGGGCATTTACTTAATTACGAAACGCCAGAAGTTGCCGCAAAAATTATCAGGAACTTTATTGAATCTTAGTCTTCTGCTTCTTCTTTACGTGCATCGAGGACTTTATTATAAATCTCTTCCATGCGCGTCAATGTATATGCAATGTCGTGTTTCTTGACCATCTTGAGGCTTTCTTTCGACATGCGTTCGCGGCGTTCTTCTTTTGAAAGAATGTTTACAATACATTTTGCAATAATCTCAGGATCGTCTGGATCGCAAAGGTAACCATTTTTTGACGTCTTTACTAATTCCGGAACCGCGCCAGCGCGCACGGCAATACATGGAAGACCAGTTGCCATCGCTTCAAGAAGTACAATACTTTGCGTCTCGGTTTTTGAAGTAATCGCAAAAACGGTACCAGTGCGGTAAATTTGTGGCAAATCGTCGCCAATTACACGACCAAGAAAATGCGTAAAATCGGAAGTGCCAGATTTTTTAGCAATTTTTTCCAGCTCGCCCCTAGCGGTGCCATCACCAACTACTACAAGGTGGGCATTCGGAATCTTTTCGTGTACTTCCGTGAAGGCATTCATTAAAACATCTAGACTTTTTTCTGGGTCAACACGCCCAACGTACAGCACAATCGGCACGCCTTTTGGAATATCGTAACGTTCATAAATATCACTATTAGCGCGACCCTTTGCAAAACGTGATAGGTCAATACCATTACTAATAGCCTCTACTGGCACCTTGAAATGCTTGCGATTCTTTGGAATCAAATCCGACACTGCCTGTTCTGTCGGCATGGTTGCATATTCGCTACGACGTAAGAAACTAATAAAATACGCATTCATTGTTTTATTAATTGGCGTCTTCATTAGATCTGGTAGTTTAACTTGCTGCGTCAAATTATCTGGATATGCGTGGTCGGTAGAAACTAATGGAATATTGCGCCTTTTTGCATAATGAAAAACCGCAAGTGCAACCGGGCCAGGCGTCTGATCGTGAATAATATCTGGCTGAAATTCGTCCAATACTTTTTTTATTTCCAAATATGGCGTATAGCTAACGTTTAGGCCGTTCCTGTATAGAAGTTGTGGGACTTTTACGCCCATAATACGTTTTTTGGCGGGAACCTTGTTGATTTGGTCCGGGTATAAATGCATTTTTGTCGAGCTTAGGCGCACGACCGTGAAACCGTATTCCTCATCTTTTTCGACGCCAAATTCGCCTGTTGTACTTGGCGCCAAAACCATAACCTGATGGCCGCGTTTTTTCAAACCACCCGCGAGATTTCGTGAAAAAACTGCCACGCCGTTAATCATCGGATAATACACATCCGTAGAAATGACAATTTTCATACGGCTATATTATAACATTTAATAAGGTATAATCTAAGCATGGCAATCCCAAAGAAGATTCACTATGTATGGGTTGGAACTGCGCCAATTCCCGAAAAAGATCAAAAATTCATTAAAGGTTGGAAAAAACTAAACCCAGATTTTGAAATTAAGCGCTGGACAGAAAAAGATATTGATTTAGAGAAGTATCCCCTCGTCGCAAAGGCAATACGAGAGAAGCGCTGGGCGCTTGCTGCGGACATTATTCGCATGTATGCAGTGTATACGGAAGGTGGCTTTTATTTCGATACAGACGTTGAGTTGCTGAAGCCATTGGATGACTTGCTGAAATATGACGGCGTTGCGAGCTGGGAAGCGAAATATTGGTTTACTACTTCTGGCTTTGCTGCGAAGAAACACTCTCCATGGATTGCAAAAGTACTCAAACGTTACGAGCATAATTTACCAAAGAAAATTACCAACGATACTTTTATGCGCACCGTACATAGCCCATCAATTTATGCGGAAGATATATATGGCCTAAAGTTGGATGGCAAAACTCATGTATATGATGGAAAATTTGCCGTTTTTGCGCCGGAATATTTTAACCCAAAACATTATAGTACTGGTGAAATGCATATGACGGAGAATACTCGCGCGATTCATCATTACGCATCTACATGGCACAGTAAGTTTGAAAAAACCATGCAGAGCATTGGTGTCTTTTGGATTAAATTTATGGGGCCAAAAGTATTTAGCATATTTGAATTCTGCTATCATAAATGGCTAACTTTTAAGATTCGCCGAGAGTTGAAATAAGTGATAAAATAATAATTATGAAAAAAGTCAAAAAACCAGCCGCCGTCGTAAATCGACGCGCCCACTATGACTATAATTTATCTGACAAAATCGAAGTCGGCATGGTTTTGACGGGTGCCCAAGTGCGTCTAATTCGCGATCGTCATGCGCAATTAAAAGGCACTTATGTTACGATTCGTAATCATGAATTATGGCTTCTTGGTTTAACCCTAGGCTCCGATACGGCAGAAAACATCAAATTGCTTGCGACTAAAAAACAAATTTCCTCGCTCGAGCGCGCAAAAGTAGATGGATCAACAATTGTCCCGGTAGAACTTCATCCAGGCAAGAGGCATATCAAGCTAACCATTGCCGTCGGTGAGGGTAAAAAGAAATACGACAAACGCCAGACGATTAAGGCTCGCGATTTAGATCGCGAACGTACGCGTTATTAATTCGCTATTAATCTGTAATTATGGTATAATTAAGAAAAGTATGGCTCGCTATGCGCGAGTCATTATTAATCATAAAAATAATGGAGCAACCTATATGAGAGCATTAGCGAAAGATCTCACTGTCAAATCTGGTAAAGTCGAGCTTGCTGGTTGGGTAAATTCCCGTCGTGATCACGGTGGATTAATTTTCATCGATTTGCGCGATCACACCGGCCTGATTCAGCTCGTAGTGGATCCAAATACCGCCGATGCTTTCAAGCTTGCAGAATCCCTTCGTGACGAATTCGTAATTCGCGCAACCGGTACTGTCCGCAAGCGTGGTGAAGGTCTCGAGAACCCAAATATTCCAACTGGCGATATTGAAGTCGTCGTAGAAGACCTAAAGCTGTTAAACCGTTGCGATCCCCTTCCTGTCAATACTCATGATGAGGGTCAAGAGAGTAGCGAAGAGCTTCGCCTTAAGTATCGCTATCTCGACCTCCGTCGCCCAAGCATGCAGCATCGTCTTGCTCGTCGCGCTAAGTTTTACAAGTTTATGCGCGACTATATGGAAGAGCATGAATTTATTGAAGTTACGACTCCAATTCTCGCCAACTCTTCTCCAGAAGGCGCACGCGACTTTCTAGTTCCATCTCGCCTACATCCAGGCCAATTTTATGCATTACCTCAGGCCCCACAGCAATTCAAGCAGCTATTAATGGTTGGTGGTTTGCCACGCTACTATCAAATTGCGCCATGCTTCCGCGATGAAGACCCACGCGCCGACCGTCTTTATGGCGATTTTTATCAGCTCGACCTTGAGATGTCATTCGTAGAAAGCGGTGAAGAGGTTCGCCAAACAATGGAACCGCTTCTCGTGAAGCTCGCTACAGAATTTGCTGGCAAGAAAGTTGTTACGCCAGAGATTCGCCGCATCCCGTATGTAGAAGCGATGGAAAAATACGGCGTCGATAAGCCTGATCTTCGCTATGGCATGGAGCTCATTGATCTTACTGAAGATTTAAAGAATACCGAATTCAGCGTCTTCGCCAAGGCTGAGTGTGTTAAGGCTATTTGTGTTGAAGGTGGCGCTGATCTTACCCGCTCGCAAATTGATAACTTCACCGAAAAAGCACGCAAACTTGGTGCTGGTGGCCTCGCATACCTTACCTATACTGAGGATGGTATTAAGTCTCCAATCGCTAAATTCCTCAGCGAAAAAGAACTCGACGCCATTACGGAAAAGACTGGCGCAAAAGCTGGCGATGCGGTCTTCTTTGGTGCAGATAAACGCGAAAAGGTAAATAAAGTCCTTGGCCAATTGCGTATTGCTTTTGCTGATCATTTCAATCTCAAGAACCCAGATGAAGTTGCATTATGTTGGATTGTAGATTTCCCATTCTATGAATGGGATGACGGCGCGAACAAGCTTGACTTCGGTCATAACCCATTCTCGATGCCAAAAGGTGGCCTCGAGGCTCTAGAAGCAGCAAAAACTACCGAAGAAAAACTCGCTATTGTTGCCGATCAGTACGATATGGTCATGAACGGTTACGAAATTTGCTCCGGCGCAGTACGCAACTACAACCCAGAAATCATGTACAAGGTCTTCGGCATTCTTGGCTATGATGAAAAATATGTCGAAGCTCGCTTCGGTGGTATGCTCAACGCCTTCAAGTTTGGTGCTCCGCCGCACGCTGGCTGTGCCTTCGGTATTGAACGTATCTTCATGGTACTCGAAAATACCGAGAATATCCGCGATATCGTAGCATTCCCGAAGAACGGTTCTGGTGTAGATTTGATGATGAACTCCCCATCTCCGGTGGACGAATATCAAATTAGCGATTGCCATCTCGCAATTGTCGAGCCGAAAGAATAACGAATATCACAAGCGGTCACGGACAAAGTGGCCGCTTTTTGTGCTAATATAATAGATATGCAGAAGAGAATTAGAATCGCAGCTTTTATCCTTGCCGCTATTCTTATTTTTTCGCCATCTGGCACTTCTTTTGCGGCCGAACATCGCGATCTTTCGGATGAAGAAATCGGCGCAATTTCTCAAAACTGTTCCAGCATCAAAATTCGCCTCCAGCGCGTTCAGAAAGATGACGCAAAAAACCGTGTATACCTAGGTTCTCAATATGAGACAATCGCTGGTAAACTTATGCTTAATTTGAATCTTCGCTTGGTAAAGAATGGCATGGCAAATGCGCTTCTTGCTGAGCAGCAAACTACTTTTATGAGCGAGCGTGATCGTTTCAAAAATGACTTCATCGGCTATTCGCAGGAATTTGAAACTTTACTAAATATGAACTGCAAAGATGAACCGCAAAAGTTTTACAAACAACTAGAAATCGTCCGCGAAAAACGCGCAGATATTAATTCCAGCATGAAGCGCATGAAAGATATTGTTTCATTGCACTACCAGACCATAGTCGAATTGGAGGAAGAGCTATGATGGAAGATGATCAGCCAAAGCAAGAAATAGAGCAGGAAGAAAAACAGAAAGTTATTCATGGCGGTAGAAATCTCGTCTTACTCGGTATTGGCTCTATCGTCATAGCGCTTATTACGACTTCTATCAGTATTTTCATCTATCGTTATACGGGTGATATTTATCTTGACCGTTCACGCCCGGGCTATATCGCAGAGGGTGAAAAGCGCGACGATGAGGATGATAGTAAGGAAGATTTTTCAAATGAGGGTGAGGTAGATAAAAAAGCCCTCGAAGAATATCTAAAAGAACTCGAATCGATTCAGGGGCGTATTAATGCGCATGAAAATAATTTCGACGCCGAACCGCTCACCGATGATGCGCTCGGCATTTATGACTACACCGAAGAACAAGAAGAGTTCTCTGAAGATTAATTTTTAAATATATTCCTAAACCAAGTATCGGCTGGCCCAGCAGTAATGAGGACTACCAGCCATTTTTTCTCGATTAATTCGCGAACGGTTGCAGCAAGTGTATCGTTTGCTTCGGCCTCTACGGCTATAGTTGGATTGTCGATATAGCCGAAGAATTCTCGTGGTGATATAATCGGCAAATTCGGATCTTCGCGTGTTAAATATGTTGGCAACCAGAATAGCTTATCGACGCCAATAAAAGCGTCCTTATATAATTCCTTTACTTTATGCTGGCGCGTATTTTGGTGTGGCTGATAAATCACAGCTAATCCCTCGTAGTTTTCGCGCTCCTTTAGCTCCAGAGCCATCTTTACAGTAGCTTTAATTTCTTCCGGGTGGTGACCATAGTCAGAATACGCACCATCCGCAATCTTCTCAAAGCGCCTACCCACGCCAGGGAAGCGATTAATTTCGTGGATAATTATATCGTCGCCAAGTCCCGTAATCTGTTTGAGGACTTCCAGGGCTACGCTAGCATCTTGACGACGCAATTCGCCAACCAATGTAATCCTATCATCAACTGTTGTATTTTTAACAACATTTTTACTTTGATTCTCGAATTTCTCAAACGCCGCATTATAATCCTCTCGAGTAGGGTAAATATCCGGGTGATCATAGTCTACAGTAGTAATTGCTGAAATATATGGGTGGTAGGCGAGGAAATTTTTATCATATTCGTCAGCTTCATAGACAAAATATTCAGATTTTTCGTCAAAAATACCACTCTTTGCCCAACCTAAAGTAGATCCAACCAGATAACTGACAGGGATATTTAATTGCAGCATTGTCCAAATCAAAATAGAAGTAGTAGTGGTCTTACCATGCGTGCCAGCGACAGCTAACATCTTCAAGTTCTTTTGGCGGATAATCTCAGCGATAAATTCATCGCGTTTGGTGCACTTGATGCCCAAATTTTGCGCAAGCGTAAGCTCGGCATGATCTTTTGGCAAGGCGGAGGTATAAACAAACCAATCAATGCCACCTTCATTGAGTTTTTTCTGGAAGAAAGATCCATCCTGTGGCCCATAAGAAACCTCAATATTTCTCGATTCCAACTCTGGACTAATCGCGCCACGCTGTAAATCTGAGCCAAATACTTCAAAACCTGCATCTTGTGCAAATTCTGCCAATGGACCAATACCGGTTCCAGATATTCCAGAAAAATATACTTTCATACTTATAATTATACTTTAAAAAGAGAATAAGTGTTTTTGTAAATACTATTCACATTTTAAGGTTAAGCGTGATATAATCGACTTAGTGTAGAGTTGTGTATCTTATATTAACGGAATCAATTCCAAAATTTTTTGCATCATTAATTAACGGAGTTGAGTGTTTGTATGAGTGCTGGGAGGCGCAATTCACTTTTTCGCTTAAGGCGAATAATACCAATATTTATAATATTTACCGCGGCAATACTTGTCGGCGGACTTGTTGGTCTATTAAATAACAATAATTATTCTCAAATTTCCTGGGAAACCGAATCTCAGGGCAATAGTATCTCTATTTTGGCGGACGATGCAGCCTTCCTATCCGACGTCAAAATGACCAGCACAAAAATCGACGACAAAGACATTCTTAACCTCGCCAAGCGCACGGCAGGCCAAAACTCCGATGATATTTTAGCTTTCGATATCACTTTTACAGACAAAGATGGCAACGAAAAACAGCCAAACTCCTATGTAAAAGTTTCTATCAATCCAAAAGATTATAATCTTGATGCCGAGCGTTACGCACTCGTTCATATCGACGGCGAGAAAAATGCCAAATATTTAGGCAATATTGCGGTCTCTAATGGCTTGCTAACTTTCTATGCAAATAGCTTTTCTATCTATGCGATTATCCCAACTACTCAAACAGATCAGCAACGCTACGCTAGAAATACTTACGAATTTTATGTAAACGATGAGCTTGTTGCTAGTCAAATTGTCCGCAACGGTGATATTCTTAATGCTCCTGCCGCACCATCGCTAGAACGCCTCATTTTCATGGGTTGGTATACCGAAAACGACAGAGTGTTTAATGGTCTAAACCTAGCAGTTAATATTCCTGATGGCACCACGGCAGATAAAACCATCAAACTTCATGCGAAATTTGCCGATAAAATCTATTCAGTATTATTCTTTAATCCGCAGGGAAATGTTCTCGCTACCAAGACCGGTACAAACGGCGACAATATTAATACGGACGATATTCGTCACGAAGTCAGCGCTGGTCACTTCGTAGACGCATGGACTACCGATGCATCAATTCTTGATCGCTACGCCGGTTGCGGTAATGAATGTGAGATCCCGGACGACGAAGTGATACCTAACCAAATCACTGGCGATATCACAATTAACAACGACAACATTAGATTATACCCAATCATCCGCGCAGTAAAATGGGCCCACTTCCATCAGAATGACGACGATAATGATAGCCATACCGAAGCAAGCTATACGGCATCAACCTATGCTTTCTACGGCCATACTATTAATAGACCAACGGATCCAACTCGCAATGGCTACGATTTTGTTGGCTGGGCCACTGATGAGCAGGGGACGAATATGTTCAATTTCAATACGCCACTAACCAGCGATATTGAACTTTATGCAATTTGGCGTCCTCATACAAATACACAGTACCGCATTATTTTCTGGAAGGAAGCTCTCGATAACGGTCATTACGTTGCTGGAAATTATGAATATGCCTCATATGTCGACGCAACTGGTACCAGTGGCGCAATGACAACCGCTACGCAGACTCAGATTAATAGCGTATTGAGCCAGAGCGATATGACATATTACGAGCTTGATCATATTGGTGAATCTGAGGCAATTCGCGGTGATGGCTCCACGATTTTGGATGTTTACCTAAAACTTAAGATATATACAGTCAACTTTACGGTAGAGACTAGAAGTGGCAATAGATATTGCTTTAACTACTACAATACCAATAACCAAAGTACTACTACGTGCCAGAACTCTAGCCATGCCACAAATGGCAATATGACGGCTGTATATACGGATAGTGATGGAGATACTCACGACCTCACACAAGGGTATAGCTTCGAGGCGCGCATGGGCGAAATTATCAGCGATCGTTATCCAGGTGCTGGCGAAATAACGCTTACTTACACCGGAAATGCTATGCGCAACATCAAAGCATACGCATGGCATGCCGTAGACAATAACCCAAGCAATACCATACGCGTATCAAAACCTATCACGATGACCGAAGATTTGTTATTAACAAACAAGTCTGGTGGCACTACTCTCTATCTTTTGGGTGCATTGTCCACTACGGCAATTGACGTAAATTACTGGTTCCAGAAACCAGATGGAAGTGGCTATGAGCGTTCCGAAGAATATTCCTTTGTAGCTAATACTACAGCATCCGCAGCAAACTTTAATGGCCGCGCAGTTACTGGTTATACACTCTTAACTAGCACCCCTTCCGGATACGAGAGTACTAACGGCAATACTTTACATTTCTATTACAACCGCAATACATATTCGTTATACTTCTATAATTACAATGCTGCCGGCAATACCTATAACAATATCCGTCACGGTGCAAGCTTGACGCTCTACGACTATATTCCAGCTCGTCCATCTGGACTCAGTACGGCCTATACTTTCCAAGGCTGGTACACTACGCCGGAATATATCGATGGCACGGAATTTGATCTCACGTCCGAAGTCATGCCAATGAGCAATCTCATGCTCTATGCAAAGTGGGAAAACACGAACTATGTTACGGTTTCATTCAATCCGAACGGCGGCGAGCCAATCCCTTCACAGAGGGTCCTATATGGCAATACTGCCAGCGTAGTAGATGATCCAGTACGTGTTGGCTACAGTTTCGTTGGCTGGCGCAAAACTGATGGCACATTCTTCAGCTTCGATAATATTATTCTCGAGGATACCGAACTCGTAGCTAGCTGGGTGCCATACGACACAATCTATGTTCACTATAATCCAAATGGTGGCACAATCATTAATCAAGACGACCTATCTTACGTAGATACTTCGACAACTGCGATTTTGCCAATGCCAGATATAGTCCCAGAAGGCAAATACTTCGTAGGTTGGAACGTCAATGGGCGCATCTATTATCCTGGCAACGTAGTGATGATTCTCTTGTCTGATATTCCTGATGGCGGCGATACGCTTACGATCGTAGCGGAGTGGGGCAAGGAAGTCGATAAAACCTCATACACCTACGATCCGAATACTGCTACTACGGGCGATGCGACGTCCTTCGAGCAGGAGCAGAATGAAGCATTCACCGTAAAAACCGCAGAGGAACTCGGTTTCAGTAAAACTGGTTATACTTTCAAGGGGTGGAATTCTGAACCAGACGGGTCCGGCATTTCCTACGCGGTAGGTACGCAATGGGCTGCAGACAATCGTGCCGTCTTGCCAAATACCCTTTATGCGCAGTGGGAGATTAACTGTTACACCGTGACGGTTATTCATCAGTTTGTAGATGGTTCCGAATACGACACGACTGAAACATTCGAAAAATGCTACGACGAAACGTACGAAACGGCTCCTTCTACAAAGGATAGTACTTACTATGGCACTGTGACTAGTGGCGAGCCAAGCGGAAGAATTGTCGATCACGACGTCACGGTTATTTATACATACAAAAAACGCGATGCCGTAATTACCGTTTATCACCTAGATGAAGACGGAAATGAACTGGCAGAAAAGGAAGAAATTCCGGCCGCATTCGATGATGAATATAATATTCAACCAAATGCGGATTTGACTCCATATTACGATTACGAGGCCGACGTTCCTACAACTGGCGTAGTTAGTGGAAATGTGACTATCACTTTCACTTATACCAAGAAAGATTTTACCCTCACGGTCAATCATCAATACGAGGATGGCACCAAATACGATGAGACAACAACCACGACATACAAATATCTCGATTCATATGCTGCAGTCCCGTCGACCAAAGATAATAACTACGAAGTTGTAAATTCGATTGGTGATGCTACTGGCGTCATTACGGGAAATACTACCGTGACCTTTATTTATGCCAAAAAGAAGGCAACGATTACCGTATATCATCGCGATGCTCAGGGCAATAACCTAGTTAATCCAGTTACAAGCGATGCTGAATGGGGCGATGCTTATCATACCTATCCTGACGTCGATCTTGCGGTCAGTTATGACTACACTGTCGAGGGTGAAGAAAGCGGCACCGTAAGTGGCGATGTGACGGTTATATATACGTACACGAAGAAAACCTTCCAACTTATCGTCAAACACATAACAAATACTGGCACAACTTTGGATACCTCGACTACTACTCACGAGTATGGCTATGAATATACGACAAGTCCGATTAGCCGCCCAGAATACGAGCTAGTGAGCGTTGATGGCGACGAGTCTGGAACATTAACCAACAATGTTACCGTAACCTATACATACAAGAAGAAAACTTTCACCATTACCGTCAATCATATCATCGAAGATGCGGATGATATTACGGAAACGATTACTGTCGAGTATGGTGAACCATGCTCCGCGCAGCCAAAAGCCGACCTATTGACGGAGTATAACTATACTATCAGCGGCGATCAGTGTAGCGATTCGGTAACCAGCAATATGACTGTCAACTTTAATTACACACGCAAACATTTCACGCTCACGGTTCGTCATCTTGACGAAACTGGTGCGCCAATCATTGCTGATAAGGCCGACGACAAGAAATATGGCGACGCCTACAATATTTCTGCGGATGATACTTTGTCTGACGCCTACATCTGCACGACCGAAAACAATACTACTGGTGTAATTACCGGTGATGTAACAATCACATTTGTGTGCTCAAAGAGGCATTACTCGGTAACGACCCACCATACGTATGCCGACGGTAGCAAGTATGCGGACGACGTGACGGACGATTATGAGTATGGCGAAACTTATACCACTCATCCACTAACGAACGATGAGGATTATGAAGCTACGCTTGCGGATGGTTCTGTCGCGAGCGGAGAAGTCACGGGTAATATTGAGGTGACTTACATCTACACAAAGAAGCAATATACGCTCACCGTAAAGCACGTCGACGCTAGCGGAAATGAATTGGCGGCAACAACTACAACAACGATGGATTCAGGTTCTAATTATGAAACCAAGCCAGATGATACCCTTATAACGACTTATGAATATACCGTCGATGGCGCGGAAACCGGTATAATCCGTTCGAATCTCACTATTACTTATACCTATACCAAGAAGCAATATACGCTAACTGTAAAGCACGTCGATGCTGATGGCAATAATCTTGTAACCCCGCAAGTCTCCCAGGTAGAACATGGCGCAACTTACAATGTGTCGCCAATTGCCGATTTGCTCGCGAACTATAATTACACCGTAGACAAGAGTGAAACCGGTACTATTACTGGTAATCTCACAATTACCTACACATATACTAAGAAGATTGCGACTGTAATCGTTCATCATATTAATACGGATGGCGATAAAATTGCGGACGACGTTACATTCACGGTAGAATTTGGTAATACTTATACAACGAATGTATCGGATAGCATTCCTGCAAACTACGAATTCTTATCCAAGACGGACAATTATACCGATACGGCATCTCAGGCGAGAATCGAGGTTACTTACACATATCAAAAGAAAGATCCATCACTCAACTCAGTAATCTCCATCGTTGACGGCGATGATACCATCACGAACGATTCCAAGAAGAGTGATTACAAGATTAACTATTCGGCCGACATCGACGATTTCATTGGCGGTGCTCAGATTGTAATTGTAAATAAGTTACCGTATCCAATCGACCCTGACCAATCTAATCTTGACGGTGGTATTTATGACCCTGCCACTAATACTATTAAATGGATTATTGACACTAGTATTCAAAATGTTCCAGAGACGGTCACAGTTGAAAAGAATATAAGTGTTGTCTTTACGGACGTCGTAAGCACGGATCGTGTCGCAACAAATACCGTCGAGGGCACAATTACTCTCGATACGAATAAGACCCGTACGAGCAGTGGTAGCGCCACTCTAGCGGTAAAGATTATGGGCTACGCAACGGTACATTACTATGTTGAAGGCACTACAACTAAGGTCAAGGCTGACGACAATCTATCTGGTCTAGTTGGTGATACATTTAGCGTAGAGATCCCTGAAATCGAAGGCTATGAAATCGTAAAAGTAGAAGTACGCGCAGCTGCAGTAAATACCTATACCTTCAAAGATCAGGCGCAGGATATCGTAATCAGCTACCGCGCATTGCCTGAGCCGGAACCAGAACCAGAGGAGCCAGTCAATCCAAGTACGGCTTCCGACGTGAACCTAATCCCGGTATTTGGTGTATTTACGGGTGTCGCGGTCGGTTTATTCGCAATCCTTCGCCGCCGTCGAATCTAATACTATGTTATAATTAACATAGTATTATGGGTGGAGTTGCTAAGAAGAGCAAGCTTAAGCAAGCTTTGTCGAAGATATTCCATTTTAGCACTTGGAAAATAGTCCTAGTATTGATTTTGATGTGCTTCGTGGCGGCAACTTTACTTAGAATTGATCATATCCGCATGACGGAGCTAAAGCAGGCGGTCATGGACGCAGACGCAAGTAATGACGACGAAGCTATCGCAAAGTCCCTATCAGAGCTCCAATCTTTTACGCGAACCCATATTATCTTCAACTACTTTGACGAAAACGGGGAACAGAAGATAATATTCGGCACAGGTGCTTTTTATCTTGAAAATCAATATAACCGCAAAGCGAATGAAGCGTTAAAAGCTGCACAGGAGAAAATCGACCAGCAGGGCGGTAATATGAACGAGTATAACGTTCATAAAAAAGTAGCAGAGATTTGTGACGCTGAGGCTATTAAACATGGTTGGCGTTATCCGAATATTAATTACATCAACTGCTTTGTTAATGAATTGGCAAAATATCCAGAGGCGGATCAGTTAACGGTGGCCGCATCGGCAAATCTTCCATCGACGGACTTATTCCGCTACGACTATGCATCGCCAATGTGGTATCCATGTGCATCGGGCATCGTGATTTTGATTTGCATAATCTTGCTAATTATTGTATTAATACGCTTCATTATCTGGATTGGACTTCAAATTGCTATCTTTGCCGTAAACCATACATAAAAGCTTACGTTTTTCGAGAAAATACCCCTTAAAATCCCTTGACAATCGTTTATAGGGGTCATAAGATAAGAGTATCAACTAACGGAGGAAAGCTTTAAAATGGCTTACGAACATACCAATTCAAAAGGTGTAAAGTATTATCTTCACAAGTCCGAAGTAACTCTTCGTGGTGGCAAGCCACAGACTATTTACTTCTTCACAAAGACTGCGAAGAATGCTAAGGGTACCCCATGCGACCTCCCAGCAGATCGCGAGGTTAACGAAAATCCACGCAATGGCTTCTTAACCGTATCCCGCAAAAAATAATAGCTTTTCGGATATAGATTGATAGTTACACCCCATCTATGGGGTGTAACTTTTTTGATACAATAATATATATGAACAAACCGACCAAGAAACAGGCAGCTATACTCAAATTTATTGACGATTATACTGTCGAGAATAATGCCTCGCCGTCTTATCGAGAGATTCAATCTGCGCTTGGTCTTGGGTCGGTCGCCACTGTGGCTCAGCATATAGAAAACTGCGTAGAGGCGGGATTTTTAAAGAAAGTCCCAAATACCGCCAGGTCACTAGAAGTAATCCCTCTGGAGGACTACAAAGAAACCACTCAACTCCTCAAGGGCAAAATTCATGACTTAACAGATAAGCTAGAAAGCGGGGAAGAATTATCGGAGCAGAAGGCGCAATCTATTAGGGATGATATTATTACACTCCGCGCCGCTGCAAAGATACTTGGACTTGACGTTTAGGTTTTATTATTACATAAAATATGTTATGATATAGATAATGAAGAAAGAGCCAGGATTCGGATATAGAGTAGCACTTGTATTTGGCGATGCGCTTGCAATCGTCTTTTCTTTTGCATTTGCATATTATTTTCGTGTAAACATTGATCATCGCGCCTTCTACTTCACGGCGGAAATTGGCGATTTTGTCTTATCGATGACGCTATTATTGCCTGTTTGGCTTATTATTCTTTCTAGCCTTGGTCTTTACTCAAAAAAGATTTTATCCCGTCGAACGCTACAGGGGTGGAGATTATTTATTGCATCACTCGTTGGCATGATGGCAATCATTACCTATGATTTCTTCGCCTCAAGCTCGATTGCTCATGGTTCGTTATTCCCGGTACGCACAATCGCTCTTTATGCACTAATTTTTAGCTTCCTAGCCCTTACTATCGAGCGCTTTATCGTGAGTCAACTTCGTCGTATTATGCGACGTCACGACATGGGCCTCATTCGTACCGTTGTCGTCGGAAATAGTAATAACACCACGCAGCTTCTTATGGGCACTTTTCCAGAAAGCGGCTTTAAGATTGTGGGTGTGGTTGCAAATAATGAATATATCCCGCAAGAATGGCGCAAGCGTAAGTATCCAAACCTAGATATTGCTCTCAAAAATCTTCGCCCGGACGCAATTATCCATACCGACCCAGAACGCATCGAAGAAACTAATAAAATGGCCGTGGAGCATCATGCTTTGTATTATTATTCGCCATCAGAGAGCTCAATTATTACACTTAGTGGCAACGTAGAGTTTATCGCTGCAACTCCTATTGTTTTAGTCCGCACAACGCCTCTAAATGGCGCAGCACGCGTTTACAAACGGTTCCTAGATATTGTTCTAAGTATTTTACTTATTATCGTTGCTGCGATTCCTATGCTAATAATTTTCATTATTCAGAAAATCATTGAACCAAAAGCCCCGGCAATCTACAAAGATACGCGTCTCACGCGTTTCAATAATGAGTTTTCTTTGCTTAAATTCCGCAGCATGAAGCAAGAATTTTGTGGCCTCACGCCAGAGCAAGCATTCGAGAAAATGGGAAAGCCAGAATTGTCTGAGAAATATCGCAAACAAGGTGATTATCTCAAGAATGATCCACGCTATACTAAGTTTGGCGCGTTTTTGCGCAATACATCCTTGGACGAATTGCCTCAATTCTTTAATGTTCTAAAAGGCGACATTTCTCTAATTGGCCCAAGAGCACTCCAGCCGGCAGAGCTCAAAAATTACGGCGACCGTGGGCTAATTTTGTCGGTAAAATCTGGCCTGTCCGGTCTAGCCCAAGTATCTGGTCGTAGGAACATTTCCTTCAATGAGCGCCGTTCATTGGATATTTATTATGTCCAAAACTGGACACCCGCTTTGGATGTCCAGATTTTCTTCCGTACTATCGCTAGTGTCTTGCGCCGCGACGGTGCTAAATAATTATTTATGATTTTGCATATCTTCTTGGGTATGCTTTTCGTGTTCTTTTTCTTTTAGGCTATCCTCGTATATTTTGCAGGCTTCCTTTTTATATTCAATCGGCACTTGCTCTGGATCCAATTTGAAGGTTGATATCCATTTTTTAACGTCTTCTTTTGCGGATTCTTTGGCCGCATCGTCGTCGCATTTTGCAAATACACTAAGTATTAGTTTTGGATCATACACTTCGTGCCTTACGTTATAAACTTCTTCGCCGTCGACAATCTTTCGATAAGGTAATTCTGATGCTAAGTTTGTATCAATCGAGGAGTGGCCTTCTGTGCCAATGCAGAATGTCTCAGGATATTTTGCGTCCTTTGCTGACGTACAGCTAATACTTACTTCGGAAGGTTCTTTCGCATTTTGCACCATCCAGACATTGTACGTTACCTTTACATTTTCTACATCTATAGTGAACGAAATGGTTTTATTGTTTTCTTCACCGTATTCTTCGTAGGTTGATTCGCGGATAACAGCATTAATCTCCTCGTTTTCGTCTAGATTATATCTCTGCGACAGGAGCGTCCTTAACTGTCTTTTAATCATAGAATAATCGTGTCCATTAATAGAAGTGTCTTCGGACTTCTGCACGGTTTTTTCGTTTGAAATGGCGACTTTCGGATCATCACTTGTGAAATAACCTATTATGAAACTTAGTGCTACTATTACGAATGCGAAGCAGATAAAACCTACAATTCGGATTATTGTACGCTGCCTAGTAACATCTACTCGATTATCTTCCATATTCCTCCTAGAATTTTATGTAATCATCCGTATACGCAAAGGTCCAATCGTGGTCGTCTAGCGTATGTTTGCCTACGTGGGCAATCATCGGGCTATCCCATCTTGCCGAACATGACGATTCGCCTACGATAAACGATCCATCATCGTTGACGCCCAAGACAATGCCCGTGTGTCCATAGCCAGAGTTCGACCAGCTAAATACTGCGTACGGCCGCGGCTCCGTGCCAGTAGGGAAGCCATCCCCCTTCATATAGCCCACGACCTGTGCGCCGTCTCCTTGTATCTCAAATCCTGCCGGAATATCTACGTATGTATACACGAACCATTTTGTGAATGACACACAGTTTTTAAGTACGCCGTCATAAGTCCTACCATCAGAATCTTGCGCGCTACAGTTGTTAGACCAGCTTCTTGTCTCACCATTCTTGGCTGTCATTGAGAATTGGGTTTTGCCCTTATACTCCAAAACTAGCTTTTTATACTTTTCCATTAACTGCTCAGCTTCTTCTTCGGTCATACCGCCTGGCTTTAGGTCGGAATCTCCACAAGAACTTACGCCTGTGCCGCTATCGGATTCTGGAAGTGCCTCCCATAATTCGTCCATCAAGCGCACCACCCAGCTAGTGTCCTTACCTGGTGCCAAAGCGCCATTATAGGTATCAATATGTAAGTGAGATTGAGTATTTTGTGCGCATTGTGGAGCGCCAATCTTTATTAGCTCGTCGCCCGCCTCAACATGCTGACCATCTTGTACGACGGCCGACTTTAGGTCGAGGTGGCCTAACCAGTAATAGTTGCCATCGTCGCCCATCAAACCAATCTGACCACATTTATCCCACCAGCTCTGATCAACGCCGTTTTTGTACTCGCCAACATACTCAACCGTACCAGCCGTAACGGCAACTACGGTAGCTCCAGCAGAGTTGTAATACATGTTGGAGAATCCGGATTCACCACCGTAATCATCGGCTGTCGGATCTTTGCCGGTAACCATCTCCATCATGATACCCATATCTACTGCATGATAATCGTGATGGCATGTACCAGGAGAATAATCGTTGCACGGAATCCTAGAGAGTACTGATTCGCCTGGGAACGTGCTAGCATTCAAGTAGTTAGATTGGGTCGCGCCAGCAAGAGGGAAGGCATATTCTGTGCCATCTATTGTCTTCTTAGTGACGCCACCAATTGTTCTGTCGCAACATGCGCTTGAACTTGCGCCAGCTATACCATTACCTTTAGGCACATTATCTGCATAGTAACCGAATGGGTCGCCCGTATGGGTAGCGTCCGTCCAGTCGGCAATAATTGTACCGTCAGGGTTTGCAAAGGTCCAGAATATCCATTGCGTGCCACCACCCTGGAAGCGGCTAGGGTTTTGATGAATAATTGTTTTACCTTGGACGTAATTCTTTATATCCTTAAAGCCATCGGAACCGTTATTGTATCTCGTGCCATCCAATTCGATGTAGTCGATATCTAGAATTAGGTCATCGTGCTCAACAATCTCCGGCGGAATTATGCGCTTACCCTCCAGGAGAATCTCTTTAACTGCGTCCATTTCCGTTTGGGAATAACCGGAAAAACTTTCGTTATACGAGCCAGCCGATGCAAACCAACCAGATGTCTTTACGTAGTTTACTAACCCATTCGCATCATGTACGTCATTCTTTTTCCAGTATTCGAATAGATTTGGCATAATAGAGGCCTGGAATTTAACAGCGGAAAGTGTACCACCGTTTTCTTCCTTAATTATCGCCATGAGGCCATTAAGCTGCCCTTCGGATAGAGAATATTTCTGTCCTTCGTAGAGGGTATCGTTGCCCCTAGTACCATCCGCTGGGTCGCAGCACTGATCTGCTGAAGTGCCTACCACCGCGCCACCAATGGCATTCTTGATTGTTTCTGCCCATAATTTTGCACCTTCGGAATTAGGGTGAGTGCCGTCGCTTAATAATTCGCTCTCTTTTCCGGTTATTACGGACGCCCAATCAGCAATTACGACTTTACTCGCGTTGTCGCCTGCCGCCTTTTTGAAGAGTTGGTTGTTATTGTCGTAATTATTGTCTGATGTGTGGTTAGTTACGAATACTATCTTGGACGCATTGCTTGCCAATTGTAGTACTTTATCAATATCTGCCTGTGTTAGGTAATCCTGGTTTGTACCAAGTGCAAATACTAAAACATCGCGGAGCTTATTGTCATTGACTAGCCCCTGTAAGATTGTCGTACCTGCCTCGTTGCCAGTTACGTCTCTAGAGAAGTTCTTACTATCCTGCGCATAGATATCAATACCAGACAAAACTTCGTTTAGCTCATTGCGTGTACCATTAGTGATGGAGTCGCCAATAATTGTTACTTTCGAGCCGTCCACGGCCTGTGTGGAAGTACCACCAGTAGAGCCGGCACCGAATGACGTTTGGCCATTGAACTGATCATAGAACTTTTGAGCGTCAGTTGCGCGTTCTGGATGACTTTCTATGTATGGATTCTGCGGAATTTCTACGTGTTCGAGGAAGTATTTTGCCGCCTCGTATACGCTAGTTTTCTCAAGCACAGGTTTATAAGAATCGACTACGTTCAACTCATTATTGACGAGGAAGGTAAGTTCTAGCGAATAGAGAGCATTCGCCTCGTTGTCGTTCGCGGCCTTGCCAATAAAGCAGTCACCATCGCAACCGTAAGGGCTACCGTTTGCGTAACTATAAGTATGTGGGTCATCTAGGTATTTAAGAAGTCCAGGGCTTTTTTCTTTGATGTAGTTATATACGTTTACGCGACGACCGAAAGACCATTGAATAAGACCTAGGCCATATGACGTCTCGGTATTGCCACCCAGGTCAAAATTACCCCAGCTGCTCATGAAACTACCTTCGTGCTGTGCCGGGTTGAACGAGTTACTTTCGTGCATCATATTGCCCATGATGCCGGCTACGGCGTAATCGGACAATCCCATCGACTTGAGACCAGACCAAACCTTTTCGGCCGCAGTTGAGCCACTAACGACTGCCTCGCCACCGACGATTCCGCCTCCGCCGTCACCTTCGCATGCATCTGGATCATAAAACATAATATTATTAGCGGCAAACTTATCGATAAAGTTTTCTACTGCAGCATACGTCGTATCGAGCGGGAATGTAATTATGATTGCAAGAGCAACCAAAAGCGCGCTTTTAATTATTTTTTTAATCCGCATAAATTACCTCGTAGTCGTCATAATTAAAGCCCGCAAGCTCAACCACCTGCTTTGCGCGCCATTCCATATCTTTGCCTACATTAACTTGTAAGCAGAAAGCATAGGTGCATTTTTGATTGTTACTTCCATCGGTAATCTCGCCCGTGATTAAGCGAGCGCGAACCGGGTCGTAGTCGTTAAGGAGAATAGGGAAGACTTGCTTGATTGCCAATTTTTTGTCGTATTTATCGAGAAAAGATTTAACGTCGTCATTATCTTTAATCTCGCGCAGAGTATTAATATCTGAACGGTTTTTCTCAAAATAATTAAAGCCTTCAGTTTCACTCAAAATGTATTCGTAAATTGTTGTAGTTTCTCCAGTCGTTAGCGTAAAAGAAATCTCTTTGCTTTCGAAACCGTCTTGGTGAATTGTTGCAGTATAATTGCCCGGCTCTAGATTGTCATACGACCCAACATGAAGCTCCTCGCCGTTCAGTTCGATAGTTGCGGTGCTTGGCGCAATATTTAGACTTAATATTGCGGGCTTTTTTGCTCCACTAAACAATGGCACAATAATAAAACCTAAAATTATTAATGCTGACACACCAATGCCAGCCAACAAAAAAATCAAAATTTTTTTGTAATTCCTATCAACAGCCTCCATATAATACTATTTTACCATAAGCAAAACAGTACTATATGAGCTACTTTTTTATATTTCTAGAATTCTTTTTATCGATAATATAAAGTGGTCTCGCCTGAGTTTCTGCGTGGATGTGTGAGATGTAAAGCGCTGTAATTGCCTGGGAGACAAGCACCAGCCCAACCAGGAAGGAAATAAAGATGCTCAAACAGGTCGTGCCGGTCCACTTTAATTGCATCGGATCACCAAGAATAAATTCCTCGATAATTACGAATAGGCCCAAGATAAATGAAGCTACTGTAATAAAACCGCCAATCCATCCAAAGATTACGAGTGGAGTAGAAGAGAGTGAGATGAAGCTATCAATCGCAAGGTGGAAGAGTTTACTAAAGTTGTAGCTTGGCTTGCCTGCCAAACGATTACCATAGATATAGTCGATATAGACTTTCTTGAACCCCATCCAATCCATCAGACCACGTGTTATGCGCCCGTGCTCAGTTAGCTTCCTATATTCTTCCGCGACACATTTATCAATTAGACGAAAATCCGTGCTGCCTGGGACGGTATCTTTTACGCCCATTACACCAAGAATCCAATAAAATAACTTGGAACCCATTTTTGCAATCAGGCCATGCTTCTCGTATTTTCCGCGTACGCCAATTACGATTTCGCCACCTTCTTCCCATTTCTGGATAAATTCATGAATTAGTTTTGGTGGTTGCTGTCCGTCGGCGTCCATTGTCATGATAGCGTCGCCATCCGCCTCGTTGATGCCGGCAGTTAAGGCTACTTCTTTGCCGAAATTCCTAGAAAAAGCCAAAACTTTAATATGATTATCTTTCTCAGCTAAATCCTGGATTATCTCGAGGCTCTTATCTTTACTTCCATCATTAACGAGGATTACGTCATAGTCGTATTTGAGCTTTTTGAGTTCTGGCAATAACATGGAGTTATAAAACTTCAAAAAGCCTTTTTCTTCGTTATATATAGGGATCACAAAAGATATCTTCATTTGATGTGAGTATAACACAGTATAGTCAAAAAGACTAGCATTTATGGCAAAAATGTGATATAATATATAGATTGTTACTGAAAAACAATGCACTTTTACCAAAAGGAGATGATTGTGATGATTACAACGAATTATCAGATCTATGGTTTATCCGATCCTGCAACTTTCATGACGGTCTCTGGTACAATCTATTTCCAGAAGAACCTGTCTGTGGAAAACTATCCGCTTCGCTCCGCCGTCATTGTCGATGACGTGCTGCGCATGACCTTCAAGCCTTGCAACCTTCCTGATACGCTGATGCATGGCGAGCATTTCATCGAAATGAGCCCGCAGAAGGACACCCCTCGTGGTAATCAAAACTGTCCTGGATCAGGGTGATCGCAAGCATGCTTTCTATCGCATCATCGATAGCGTTGAGCGAGACCACAAGCTGTTCTTCCGCGTTCGCAAGTACACGATGCATACCGATGGAGAGTATAAGAACTACGGTATCGAGTATAGGGCGGGCGAAAACTGTATCCCCGAGGAGGGCTTTAAGCTCGTCAATACTCAGTGCTCGAACTGTCACGACGGGATCAACGTCTATCGACGGGCATCCGATGACATGTAAAACCATTTCGTCATCATCTCGGTCGGCCACGGGAAACCCCCGTGGCTTTTTGTAGCATAAGCAAAAATATTAAAAATACGCTACAATGTAGTTAATGACATATTCTCCAAGGATTAATGACGCTATCCGTGTAGCGGCTAGTGCTCACGAAGGCCAATATCGCAAGGGATCATCGACCCCATTTATTGTGCATCCTATGGCGGTTGCGCTAATTACTCAAAAATACATCGATGACGAAGATACCTTTATTGCTGCCTTATTGCATGACGTTCTAGAGGATGTCCCGGAAAGAATATATTCACGTACGGATATGTTGCGCGACTTTGGCGCAGATATCGTCGGAATCGTAGAAGATGTTACTGAGCCGGATATTACCGAGCCGACAAAAGAAGCCTGGCAGGAGCGCAAACAGGGCTATATTGATCATTTGGCAGAAATTAGCGACATACGTCCACTCATGGTTTCCTGTGCGGACAAAATTCATAATATGTCTGAGATAATTAGGGAGCACAAGAATTCTGGTGGCGCAATTTGGAAAGCCTTCCATGTTAGCCGTTCGCGTGAAATTTGGTTCTATGAAACAGTCTTGTCGGTTTTGCAGCAAAAAGTCCTTCCACTGGAAGCAATTGAGGAATATACTGAAATCCTGACGAATCTTAAAAAACTTCGCTAACATGATCACTATTGAGACAGAAATCGCTAAACGCCAGAAAGTTATTATTCGCGCAAGTATCGTCGGCATCGTCGGTAATTTTTTTCTAACAGCTTTTAAGGCATTTGTCGGCATTCTTACAAACTCCATTGCTATTATTCTTGATGCTGTTAACAACTTTAGCGATATGCTTTCATCCATTGTTACAATTGTGGGCATTCTACTTGCAAATAAAGCGCCAGACCGTCGCCACCCAATGGGGCATGGTCGTTACGAATATCTAAGTACGGCAGTCATCGCCATAATCATCATTTATATCGGCATAACGGCAATCAAAGAATCTATTGATAAAATCATCAACCCAGATGATGTCACCTACAACGCTTTATCGATTATTATTGTGGCTGTTGCGGTTATAGTAAAAATCTTCATCGGATTATATTTTCGAAAAACCGCGAAGAAGGTTGATTCCGACTCATTGAAAGCGTCTGGTACCGATGCACTTTTCGATTCCATTATCTCGTTTGCAACGATAATATCCGCAGTTATTTATCTAACTACCGGATTCAAAACGGAGGCCTACCTAGCGACTATAATCTCAGTCCTAATTATTCGTTCTGGTCTCATGATGCTGCGCGAAATTTTTAGCGTAATCGCAGGAGAGCGCGTTAGTCCAGAGTTATCCAAAAACATCAAAAAATCAGTCCGTGAAGTGCCCGGCGTAAAAGGCGCATTTGACCTAATGATTCATGATTATGGCACCCAAATGATATTCTGCTCGTTAAATATAGAAGTAGAGGAATCCCTTACTGCGCGCGAAATCGATGATATCTCGCGCGAAGTCCGTCGGAAGGTTTTCTATGGCTACCATATCTATATCAGCTCGGTAGGCATTTATTCTATCAATACCGAGAGCGAAGAAATCAACAAGATGTATCGTCGCGTCAAGGAATTGCTGTCGCATTATGATCACGTAATTCAGATGCATGGCTTCCATGTAGACGAGAAGAAAAGGGAAATAAGCTTTGACGTAGTGCTTAGCTTTGACGTTAAGAATCGCCGCGCCTATTATCTTGCTATCAAGCGTCACCTCAGGAAAACTTTCCCGAAGTATTCAATCAATATTGCGCTAGATTCCGACTACAGTGATTAATGACTATTAAAGCCGGCACGGATGGAATGTGGTAAATCAAGAATAATCAAGATGCCACGCGAGTAGACATCTTCGAGCCAGAAGCACAATACGGATAATTTTATAAGGAACACGCGCCGGCTAGCACCAAGTATGGAGCAGCCGGCCTTTTGTTAAAAGCACGAGCATTAAATAATTAAGAATAAATAAAAGTATCTCCCCATTAAAGGGGAGATACTAGGGTCATTTAGGTCGTTTATCTGATTAACGGCGACGGCGAATTGCTACGAATGCACCTGCGAGTAGGAATGCGCCACCGGCGATAGATACTGGAAGGATGCTCTGGCTATCAGTCTTTGGGTTGGCTACGCCACCATCAACTGGTTTTGGAGTATCACCTTCTGGTTTCTCAGGATTGCCTGGTTCGGATGGGGTTGGATCGGTAGGAGTTTCTGGAACCACTGGGTCACCACCAACATCTTCGCCATCTGCTTCTACGGTGAAGGTAATCGTTGCGGAAGTTACCTTATTGCCAGCTTTGTCGAAGATCTCTGCGTATGCGGAATATTCGCCGCCTTCAAGGTCGCTAAGCTTATGGGTCTTAGTGACGGCCATTGCGGAAAGGCTGCTTGAAGAAATGGTGTCAGAAACCTTAGTGTATTTGCTGTCGCTGGACTTCTTGTAGTACCAATCAATCTTGTCGAGACCGCTTTCATTTTCATCGACGGAGACAGATAGAGTTACGCTTTCTTCGGTAATATCGGAAGCCTTGATATTGGTCGTAAGAGCTGGTTTGGTTTTATCAATCTTATTAACAGTAAAGGTTTTATAAGCAGTTTCATTATTGCTATTCTTTAGCCAAATTGTGTATGTACCATTCTTAGAAACAGTCTTCTTTTCGGCAATGGTCTTACCTGCGGTGGCAACATTGGTCCAGGCAGTTGGGGTTGTCATGACATTGCCTTCGCCAAGCACATGCTTTTGGATGTTGTAAGCGGAGCTGCTTGCGTTTACAGTTACTGTGACGTCTCCATTGGTCCATTCGGTAGGAACGGTGACGCTGTTAATCTTGAGGTCGGCATATTTATTGACGTGGAAGCTGACGCTACCCCAGCCATAATATTCATCCCATCCTGCATCACCTAAGTCTTCTGCGTTAAGCTTTAAGTACTCGAAGATTTCCTGTTGAGAAGCGCTTGGATACTCCATCTTAATATTTGCAATTGCTGCAGCTAGGAATGGGGAAGAGAATGAAGTACCGTCTATATGAATATAGTAGTTTTCATTATCGTCGTATGCTGGCAAAATTAAATCTTCGCCAGGTGTGGCAAAATCTGCCCTAACACCATGATTAGAAAAGCTGCTAGAGAATTGATTAGAGCTGTTTACGGAAGTAGCAGAAATACATGCTGGTGCGGCTGCTGGATAATCTATAGAATCCGCGGATTCGTTGCCGGCTGCAGCTACTAGAATCGAACCTTTAGCCTTTGCTGCTGCCATCTCGGCATCTATGTACTGCATTTGTGTGGCAGTGAGATCTTTTTGTTCTATGCCGAGGCTCATATTGATAATGTCTACCTTACCAGCAATATCGCTAAGCGCTGAGAATAACCAGCTAAAGTCGCCGCTACCCTCATTATCTAGAACCTTAATTGGGATAATCTTTACATTCTTTGGCGTAGATTCCGCGACGGTACCTGCAACCATTGTGCCATGGAAGTTATCATCTACAGGATCATTATCGTCATTTACGTAGTCGTGCGCGTACGTAAAATCTAAACGATCATATTGTGAACTTTCGCTGAATACCTCATGATCCTTGTTGATGCCGGAATCTAGCACGGCGACAGTAACTTTATTTGTTTTGGACTCCAAAGAATCGGCATAAACATCCATTTTCATGGTCTTTACGCCCCAGGCCTGTGCACCTTCTTTGTCGCCAGTGAATTTAAAGCGGTTACTCTTAAGCTTGAGGTTTAGAATAGCGCTACTGTCGTCTGCATTGGAAATAGCATCATAGCCTTTAGCGGTATCTTCTACGGTTTTGTACTCTACGATATATTTACCGGCAAGCGTGCGCTCGAATTTGACAATTGTTGGATCATTTTCTAGAACAGAAACGTCCGGAACGTCCACAATGATAGTTTTTGTTTGTAGCGATTCGGATACGCTGTCTGCAGACATTTCGGCTTTTTTGCTGATGACTTCCGAAATATCTTCAATACTCATTCCGTCGAAGTTGACCTCTTCAGCGGCGTGAGTATTTGATGTTAGCGCTATTACAGAACCAGCAACCAAACCGACGCCGGCTAATGTTGCGGAAAAAAGCGCTGACTTTTTTCTTCTGTTCATAAAAATGACCCTTGTTTTTAATTTTTATTTTGACCTTTTATAAGCCAATTATAAGCACAACCAAAAACACGCGTCAAGTGCCATTTTTTAAGTATTTTCAATTATCTACCTCTGTAGAAAAAGATAAGCATTGTATTTACAATGATCAGGAAAAATAGTAAAATAAACGCAAGTGGAATGTGTGAGTTGAAACAAAAATTCAACAAAAACTAATACAAAAAGGCAAACATGGTTTTCAACAGGTCAGTGAAAGCCAGCATTAAGAAAAAACTCACAAGAGCACTCTCAATTGCTGTACTGGTAGTTATAGCAACTGCTTTTGTTTTTAATGCTGTTTTCTCTCAGACTGGCATGAATATTCCAGTCCAAGTTACATGGAATGACCAGGATGCCTCATCTAGGCCAAGTAGCGTAACGCTCGAACTCCTAGACGGCAATAATGTGGTCAAGTCGATCACGCTCACTTCAGCCAATCAGGATCAAACTGATAGCAATAAGTGGGTAGGTGTTTTTGATTCTGTCCCATACAGCGCAAACTACACCATCAGAGAAGCCGACGTCGAAAACTATGAAATCACCGCCAATAATCTTTCCCCAAATACTACCGATACTGTTGCAGTTTTGAATTCACAAAGCAGCACCACTACAACCAGTCGGACGCTCGGTGATGTGAATTTCGTATTAATTAGGGCGGACTCCGGTACTTATTATCTATGGACATTAGAGAATTACGATGGAATAAAATACACTCAGCTCATAAATGCACTAAAAGGAGTCACGGGAAACAACAATTTGAATGTTAATACGTCAAATTACAAGACTACGCTTCCATCGTCTTTTTCTCTACTTAATTTTATTTTCAACCAGACCGCAGAAGTTAGTGGTTCGGAGGGTAATATTTCATTCAAGCATAGCTATCTATTGCTCGATCTCGTTGATAGTATTTATTACGGCAATGTCGTCACGGGTACTAGTGATGCGGTTACTTTCGAGAACGTTAACAATACGACACATTATAGCCTCACTGTACATCATATAAACGAAGACGGTACAGAATTTGCGCCAGATGTAATTACGCAATATGAGGATGGCGAAACGTATACTGCCGACCCAATCGACAATGATCACTACGACGCAGAGCTCCAGGGTGGGGAAGCTACCGGTACTATTACGGAAGACATGGAGCTTACCTATGTTTACCATCCGAAATATCACAACGTTATTTACCAATTTGCGGGTGACGTAATCCCACCAAATGCAGAAACGCTACTGCCGACTACGGCAGAACAGTTGCATGGGAGTACTGTTACAGTAGCACCGAACCCAACCGCAGAAGGCTATCGTTTCCTTGGCTGGAAGATTAATGGCTCCGATGCTGGCGCCTCATTCACGATGCCAACTGAAGATGTCATTATTACGGGCACCTGGGAGCATTTCAATGGATACTTTACTCCAGAAATCTCCAAGCAGGTCATCAACGCGCCAGAATATTACCGCGCACTCGACACTGTCCCATTCGAAATTACAGTCACAAACACTGCAGATTTTGATATCGCAAATGTGGTCGTTAACGAACTATTAGATGGCGCTGTTTTCTCAAATGGTGAGGGCTATCAGGTAGATTCTGATGACCAGGCCACAATCTCAACTCTGGCCGCAGGCGAATCCATGACATTATATGCATCATATGTAATTTCAAAAGATCTCACGCAGACAATTACTAACACGGCAAAAATTACCTCAGCGACCGCCGACAACTATTATTATTTAGATGATTCGCAAGAAATTACCGCAACCGCGAGCTTCGACGTCCGAAGCACGCAGGACGACCCCGTCCTGACTGGGGTTCATTCAACTAGTACAATACTTTATTCTATATTAATGATCGTAGGAGCGATCGGGATAGGAATAGGTATTGTAAATAAAAAACGTAAACAAAAAATATAAAGAAAGGGAGAAATGAAAAAACTTTCATTTGCCACTGGCGTATCTGCTATCGCTCTAGCAGTATCAACGATTTTTCCAGTGGCTGGCGTATTCGCCAACACAGCAACTTATGACGGTACCAGCAATATCGTCACACTAGAGAGGAGCGTTACTAATATTACAAACCCAGTAACGAACACCTTCACATATTCGGTTACCACCGGTGCTGATAATCCAGGTACGGTGACTGGCTATCCTACCAGTGCTACGATCGAATTCAATAACGTAGCGCCAACCGGTACGACTGCCACGCAAACCACTACATTAGATTTCTCTAACGCGGATTTCAGCAAAGTCGGCGATTACACCTTCAAGATTGCTGAAACCATGTCCACAGATAGTGCCAACTATCCTATAGATACCGCGCACAACGATTATCTAGTTGAAGTACGTGTTCGCTATCATGTAGACGCAAACAATATTCCAGACAATAATATTTATGAAGCATCCGTTGCAATTCTAAATAAAGATAACGATAAGGTAACAAAAGCTACCTGGACTAGCGGTGCTGCGTTTACCTACATTGAAGCAACTGCTATCACTACCGGTAACATGGCCGAGAAAGATCATTGTTTCGAATACACTATCAGTATTCCAGCAGCTGGTGCCGTAACTTCTCAGTCCGCCTATACTATTAGCTCCGATACAACTTGTCCTAATGGCGCAACTTCTATTTCGGGTGGTTCAACCGCAACCGTATATCTACGCCATGGCGATACTCTCACAATTGGTCAGAATAACGGCGCAAACCAAATTCCTGTAGGTACAAGCTATACTATCACCAAGGTAGGTGACGAAGAATATACCACCAAGATGGACGGTACAGAAACCAACACTGTAACCAAGGTTACCGTTGCTGTTAATGATGACGAATTTGACACCAAGAATAAAACCGAAATCGAAAACAACAAACAATCCGATCCGCTAACTGGTATCGTTACTAACTTCTGGTTCTACCTCATTCTTCTCATGATTGGTGCATTTGGTATCTTCTTTATTATTGCTCGCCGCAAAAATGACGACGAAGAAGAGGCTTAATTAGCTAAGAAAGTTAAAACAAAAATATGAACACGAAGGTCTTTCTAAGAAAAAACCGTAACTGGGTACGTCTAATAATGAAATCCGTAGTACTAATACTGGTACTGTGGCTGTTATTCGGCGTCTTGATTGGCCTTCGACGGGTAGAGGGCGTATCTATGTCTAATCGCGTAGAGGACGGTGATCTTGTCCTATTCTCCCGTACGGATAAGACATATTATCCAGACGATGTCGTGCTGTTTGAGCGCGATAATGAAACGCACGTTTCGTCGATACTAGCCTCTCCCGGTGACATTGTCACCATAGACGACGTTGGGCGCCTGTACGTCAATGGCGCGCAGGTGTCCGACCGCGTCGTCTACAATCTCAATGAGGGAGAAACACCAACAATTAGTTTTCCGTTCCGCGTTCCAAATGGAAGTTACTTCCTACTGAACGGAAATCTCGAAGCCATGGACGACTCGCGCAGCTTCGGGGCAATCTACGCAAAAGATATAAAAGGAAAAATAGTCACTATTCTCAGAACGAGGTCAATCTAATATGAAGAAAAAAGTCTCAGAAATTGTCCGCCATCACCTCGAAGACGTAGTCGACTTGGCATCAACGGCGGTTTTCCTGCTGCTATTTATAGTAGGGTTTTACGCATTGTTTGATATCCATTACGTGCACGTTAGCGCAAAAATGGATGACGAAATTGCTACACTCGCACCGGATGATGATAAAGAAATTGATTTTGATGAGCTGCATAAGATAAATCCGGAAATAAAAGCCTGGCTAAAGATTAATAATACCGAAATAGACTATCCGGTAGTTCAAACATCGGATAATACAAAATATCTCACACGTAATTATCGTGGAGATTTCGCAACAGCAGGGAGCATCTTTGTTGATTATCGTAACCACGGTTTTAAAGACGACTTTACGCTTGTTTATGGTCACCGTATGGACGGCAAGCTCATGTTTGGTGGCATCGCAATGTTTGAGCAAAAAGACTATTTCGATAGCCACGAGAAGGGTATTCTTTACACCGAAGATGCCACTTATGATCTAGAAATTATGAATTTTGCGGTTATAGATGTTAATCGTACGACTATTTACAACCACGACAGTAATATTAATGGCAAAAATGATTTGATTATTAATGAAATTCACAACTATTCACGCCAATCGCGCTACGTAGAGGTAGGAGAGAAGGACAAAATAATCGTTCTCTCTACCTGTGATAAAGATTCGAAGCACTATCGCAACGTCATCCTCGCAAAGATGATCAAAAGATAAAAACAACAAAAACCGCCCCATGAAGAGGCGGCTTTTTGAAAGCTAAAAAATGGCTCCCCCGGTCAGACTCGAACTGACAACCTCGAAGTTAACAGCTTCTTGCTCCACCATTGAGCTACAGGGGAAGGTAATCTAAGTGTACTAGTTTCTCGGAAAAAAGTCAAGATATAGAATAAACACTTGCATTTTGTTGACAATAATGCTATTATGAAGTTACAAAAGGTCAAAATAAAAACATAAAAAGGGAAAATATGAAAAAACTCCACACTTGTGCCTTTTTGACAGCGGCCATTGCCAGTTTGGCGATGCCACTATTTGGAGCAGCCGATGTAAGCGCGGCTTCCTCTGTGTCATATAAGGACTTTAGTCAGCTTGATACAAAGCTGAACAATACTTATGCTTACACAAAAGTTTATTGGACGGACGACACAAAAATCACCGTCGTAAAAGCAGCAGGCGATGCTACGCTTGGTGAGGTTACTAAAGTATCCGACCATGCATATAGAAATTATAGCCTTATCGGAAAAGGTCAGAGCCTCACACTTCTAATCGAGGACAGTACGGCAGTTGACGCTCAGGGCAAGAAGCTCGATGTGCTATATAAGGTTTATGACGTAAACCCATGGGTCGAAGGAAATGATGAAAATGGCAACCCAAAAGCCTATGCGATTCTTTCTATCGATACCCAAATTTATGGCTCCTCAGCCGCAACACATCCACAGGACGATTTGCATACTATAACCGAGCTAAAGGCCGGCGATCCAATCGTTGCTTGGAACCAATCACGTAACGCAGACAGTTTGTTTAGCGTCCAGTTCTGCAAGAAGGGTACTTACGTTGCGTCCTCTGACTCCTGTACTCCAGCCGGCATTAATAACGTCAGTTCCGCACACTGGGACTTTGATGTGCCAAACGGTAATCGCGACGAGAATGGCAATATTACAACCTATGCCAACGAATTCCTAAGAGGCAACGAAGGCATTGTCCCTCAAAATGGCTCTACTACCATCTATTATGATAAAAATGCCAAAGCAACTGACACTACTCTACGTATTGCTGATAATGGTTACTCCGTCGATGCAATCAATGGCGCAAACTTTAACGGTATCTATTACGCAAACTCTATCTTTGCAGTAACCACCGGATTAACTAATTCCACTTGGACCTATCGCTATGGCGGTACGGGCTGCGGCGCAGGCTTTATGTTTGGCTCTGCGGTTCCATACAGCATGCCAAAACCAGTTAAGACCGTAGACAAGGCAAAAGCGAAGAAGGGCGATACGCTTACCTTCAAGATCCGCCAGGAAGTACCAAACAACTATTCTTCCGAGGCTGACATTACTGCGTTTATGTCTCTCTGGTCGAATTACTCTCAGATTGTTCGCAGCAAGCTATATACTGGCTTCACGATTTCTGATTCCTTCGACGATCACCTTATCTTACCATCCAAGGATAAAATCAAGATAACTGACGAAAATAACAAAGACGTAACTGACAACTTTACGATTACTATTTCCGGTAATACCGTCTCCGCAGTTGCAAAAGCCGCATCTGGCATCAATTTCTATGGCCACATCTATACGGTTACTATTCCAACAACCGTAAAGTCGCCAATCACGGTCTCGCCAATCGAAAACTTAGCAAAAACCGTTTATACTCCAGAAGGCGGTAGCGATATTACCTTAATATCCGATCCAGTCGAAGTAAAGATTCAGCACACTGTCACCGTTATCTATATCGATGACGAAACCGAAGAAGAAATCGCTGAAGGTTACGAAGAAGATTACGATCACGGTGCTCGCTATGACACTATCGAATCTGACGAAATTCCAGAACATTATGTCCTCGTAGAAGATCCAGAAAATGCAAGTGGTACCGTAAATGATGATGTTACCGTCATTTATCGCTACACTCCACCATATACCGTAACGGTATGCTGGATTGATGACGAAACCGGCAAAGAATTCGTCGATTGTACCGAAGAAGAGTACGGCAAGGGCGATGAATACACTACCAGCCCACTCGAAGAAAATCCAAAAGATTATCAGCTAGTCGGTACCCCGGAGAATGCAAACGGTACCGTAGATGGCGATGTGGAAGTTATCTATCGCTACCGCAAGATTAAGAACCCAAAGACTCTCGATGGTAGCTTCGGCGCATTCGTAGTAATTGCGGCTTCCAGCGTTGCAGGTTTTGGCCTCTACTTCGGCCTCAAACAGCGTCGCTAAAATAAAAAACATATTTTTCTCGAACTAGGCGGTCATCCTTTATGGTGGCCGTCTTTTTGACTCTAAGATAAGAAAAAGTTATACTAAACATAAGAAAAACAGGAGGTTAAAATGTGTGGAATTGTGGGCTACGTTGGTAATAAAACTGCTCAGAATGTTTTACTGAGTGGGCTTAAACGTCTCGAATATCGCGGCTATGATTCCGCAGGTATTGCGACTCTCGACGACGAAAAAACACCTCATATTGCGCGTTCGGTAGGAAAGATTTCAGAACTAGAACAAGTATTGTCAGCAAAACCGCATGAGGGCCATCTTGGTATCGGGCATACTCGTTGGGCAACTCACGGCGGCGTTACTGTTACAAATGCTCACCCGCACCATGTAGGGAATATCTACCTTGTTCATAACGGCATTATCGAAAACTACAAAGAGCTAAAAGAAAAACTCAGCTCCTATACCTTCGCTTCCGATACCGACACCGAGGTCCTTGCTGCACTTATTGATAGCAATTACAAAGAAGGCACTACGCTCAAGGATGCTGTTGCGAAGTCTCTAAAGGAAGTCCGTGGCACTTATGGTATTGCTGTATTCTCGCCAGAAGAACCAGACACAATCGTTGTTGCGCGTCTTGGCTCGCCGCTCATTATCGGTCTTGGCAAAGATGAAACCATTATTGCTTCTGACGCTTCTGCATTACTCGGTTATACTCGCGAAGCCATCTATCTAAATGATGGCGAAATTGCCGTCTGCAACAAAAACGGCGCCGAGGTATTCAATCTAAATCTCAAGCACCTCAATCCAAACCCAGAGAAAATCGAAGGCGACGTAGAGCAGATTCAAAAAGGCGGTTACGATCACTTCTTGCTCAAGGAGATTATGGAGCAGGCTACCACCTTGCCGAATACGCTTTCTGGCCGCGTTGATGCAAAGAACGGCACAATGCACCTCGGTGGTCCAAACCTTACCGAAAAGGAAATGCGCGACGTTCGCCATATTGTAATCGTTGGTTGTGGTACCGCATATTATGCTGGCCTTCTTGCCTCGTACTACATGGAACAGTTAATACCAGACATTACAACAGAAGTAGTTATCGCATCGGAATACCGTTATCGCTCCTTCCACTTGCCGAAGGAATCTATCGCCCTTATTGTTTCTCAGTCTGGTGAAACCGCCGATACGCTTGCATGTCTCCGCGAAATCAAAAAACGTGGCGTAAAGACACTTGGTATCGTCAACGTAATTGGCTCGACTATCGCACGCGAAGTTGATGGTGGTACTTATGTTCATGCTGGCCCAGAAATTTCCGTTGCATCTACAAAAGCCTTCACGGCACAGGTTGTAACGATGTTGATGTTTGCTGGTATGCTTGCTGGCTATCACGGTGGTAATACCGAACTTATCCATAAGTTCGCAAGAGAATTGTCTATCCTTCCAAAAGAAATCGAAAACACTCTCAATACTCATCGCGCCGAAATGGAACAACTCGCAAAGAAATACGCAAAGTACAACGATGCGCTTTACCTTGGTCGCGATACCGCATATCCAATCGCCCTCGAAGGCGCACTCAAACTCAAGGAAATCTCCTATATTCACGCCGAAGGTTATGCTTCCGGTGAGCTTAAGCATGGCCCAATCGCCCTCGTCGATGAAACTTTCTTCGAAGTGTTCGACATCTTGGATAACTGGCTCTATGACAAGTCTCTCGGCGGTCTCCATGAGGTTCGTGCTCGTGGCGGCAAAGCTATAGTTCTCACTAACAGCAAAGCGGATATTGAGGCGGATGATATAGTCCGCGTAGATAGTAAGATTGAGCTCTTGATGCCAATTCTTCTAAATACACTCCAACAGTTGTTCGCATATTATGTCGCAGTCGAACGTGGAAACGATGTTGATCAGCCACGCAATCTCGCAAAATCAGTCACAGTAGAATAGTATGTCGGAAAAAAGCAAACGGAAAAAACAGGCAAAACGCGACGCTCGCAATATCGAACGCGAGCGCAAGCGTGCCCTAAAAGAAGCGGAGCGAAAAAGTGCCAATTATCCGCGCATGTCGCTCCGTTCCGTTTGGTATACAATGCGAATTTATCGTAAGGCGGTTGGTGCTAAGCGATATTTCTTCTGGATCTATAGTGCGTTCAACTCTATCGTCCCGTCAATTACCGCGTTGCTGTTGGGCCATGCCACTAACCAACTCCTTCGCGCAGTTAATACGCAAGATTTTGTGCCTTTTGTGCTTATTGCGGTATTAATGCTGATCATTCAGCTTATTAATACGCTTCTGCGCGAGGTCAACAATATGTTGTCTCTTACGACCTGGCAGGATGTATATATTTATGTCAGCGAACATCTAGCAGAGAAATATATCGAAATCCCACTCGCTACGCGCGAAAGTAAAGAGTTCGCGGATAAGTTTGATCGCGTGCAGGATTTTGGCTCATCGGTCGCAAGTGTTTCGAACAATGTAATCAATATTGTATCGTCCGTGATTGGTCTAATTGCTGTACTTGTTTCTACTTTTACTGTTTCGCCAATCGTTGCAATCATTGTAATTCTTTCATCGGTACCATATTCAATTCTCAGCCTACGTCTCGCCGCCAAACAGCGTCGCAACTGGCGCGAATTTACGAAGGACCGCCGCGTCGCATTTGCAATTCAGCAAAAGATTACCAATTCAAACTCCGCTCTCGAAATTGAGCTTAATAGCCTTTCAAAGCAGCTCATTTCGCAGATGGTAAAGGCGCGTCGCCGCAGCCAGGAGCAGGATATCGCAGATGTAAAATCTTTCTTCTGGCCAAATATCAGTTCACGTGCGATAGAAGACATTGTTACTTACTCTGTTTTGCTATTTATTTCATTCGAAATTATGATTGGTAAGTTTGAGTTTGGTGCTTTCATGACGGTCCGTACGCTCCTAAGCAACCTAAATTCCAACATCACCTCTTTGTTTGCCAACATCGCTAGCGCAAGCGAGAGCGTCGTAAACGCAACTGACTTCATGGAATTTATGAATACGCCAGCTCGTCCAACCGGCGCCGTTATAATAAACGATATTCCAAAGATAGAATTCCGCCATGTCTCATTCACTTATCCGCGTTCGCGCGTAAAGGCAGTAGATAATGTTAGCTTTGTATTGAATCCTGGCGACAGTCTCGCGATTGTTGGCGAAAACGGTGCCGGCAAAACTACAATCATTAAACTAATGATTGGAGCATATCAACCAACCGATGGCGAGATATTTATCAATGATATTCCGTTCGAGCAAATCGAACGCGTATCTTATCTTGAGCAAATTGGCGCACTATTCCAGGATTATTCGCGTTATGAATTTGCTACGCTTGGCGAAAATGTCTGGTTTGGCGACGTAACTCGCCCATATAGTCCGCGCACGATTAGGGAAGCGCTCGAACTCGCCGGTCTCGGCAATCTAGAAGAAAAATATCCAAACGGCCTCAACCAGGTCATGTCCAAAGATTTTGATGCTCAAAATGCTACTGATTTATCTGGCGGACAGTGGCAACGCCTCAGTATTGCGCGCGCATTCTTCCGTCAGCCAAACGTCCTGATTCTAGATGAGCCGACTTCTGCCGTCGATGCAAAATCCGAATATGTGATTTTCAAGAATATCCTCGAAAAACAGAAGGGCAAGACCACACTTATTATCTCGCACCGTTTCTCGACAGTTAGAAAGGCAGAGAAGATTATTGTGCTAGACCATGGTAAAATTGTAGAAAGTGGCACGCACGATGACCTGATCGCAAAGAACGGTTTGTATAAAGAAATGTTTGAACTTCAGGCGGAAGGTTATAACTAAAAAGGGAGGCAAATGCGTAGATTTCGTAAATTCATGTTCATTTTAACAATCGTGTTCGCGGTTCTAACTTTTTTGGGGCTTGTTCTATTAATAGTGTCCTCAAAAGAGCTTGCGGATTCGTTCTTTGACTGTATTATCTTATTAATTTCTGCAGCATCTATCGCAATCGCGATCTTCTCTCAGTTGGCAGCGGATAAGGAGCAGCGTCATATCGAAAAAATCGTACACGATGTCAATGCTATAGACAAAAAGACCCAAGAAGATTACAAAACCGACGAGAGTATTCGCCGCAAACTTGATAAGATCCTTAGCCTCGAAGAAGAAATCTACAAAAAAGTTGGCGGTCGCAAGGATGTCAAAAAGGTAGAAAATGGAGATTGAGCTAACTGATTTCTATTCCAGACTTGGTACAATCGGCATTATTCTGGCGCTAGGCTTTTTGCTTGGCAAACTCAAACTTATCTCGCCAAAAACCAACAAAGACCTAGTTAATCTATTGCTTACCGTCTTCATGCCGGCCTCTTTATTCGTAGCATTTCCGGCAAGCTACAGTGACGAAACATCTGGCATGTTCTTATCTGGTCTCGCTGGTGGCTTTATCGTAATGATGGCGGTAATCCTAATCTCAAAATTAATCTTCAATAAGAAATTCTTCAAAAACGAAAAGCAGCGCCGCGCCGCGCAGTTTGCTTTGATTTTTAATAATGCTACATTCCTAGGCTACCCAATCATCGCAAGTACTTTTGGTGAACAGGGAATTATCCCATACTGCGGCTTTATTATCGCATTCAATATCGCACTATTCTCGTATGGTGTGTATTTATTCAAGCATAAAATCGACGGCAAGCTCGTCCTTAGCGTCATTACGAATCCAAACATTATTGCCGTAATTCTTGGCGTAATCGTATTCCTAACGAGCTTCAAGCTTCCGAGCTTCGTTAAAGATTCTGTACAATTTACGAGCAACGCTACCACGGCGCTCTCAATCATTTGTGTTGGCTATATGCTAAGCAACGCAAAATTCCTCAAGCTTATCAAAAAGTGGAAGCTCATGCTAACAGCTTTAATTCAGCTAGTCGTTGGCCCACTTGCGACCTGGGGGCTTCTATCGCTCCTGAGCTTCCCACAAGAAGTAATCGTAGTATGCACATTGATCCAAGCGCTGCCTACCGCTACTAGTCTTGGTCTCTTTGCATCTAAATATGGCGGCGACGAGACAGAAGCATCCGAGCTCGTCACTATATCCACGGTTCTTTCAATCATTACTATGCCACTGATGGTTTCGTTATTATTAATACATTAAAAAGGAGACAGTATGAAACCTTTTAAATGGTGGGAAGCATTATTAGTTGTACTATTAACTTTATTATTTATCCCAAGCTTCTTTTTTACGACCGTATTCTCAATCAAGCCGTTAGAAACAGATCCGCGCTTTTTCTTCGTCGGGCTTGCTATCTTCGTAGTGAATATCGCGGTATTCTTCAGCCTCTTCAAGATTATTTCCAAGTACTATGATTATCATAATCGTAGAGGTGTAAAGTTCTTCTTTTACTCGATAATTTTGCTGCCACTTCCGGCGACCATTTCCTTCCTAATATTCTATAATCATTACGGTCATCTGCTAGTCTACCCAGTGCTGGTCTTCATGTATTATTGGATTATCGAAAAGCGCTTCGGAAAATTTAGTATCAAAATCGACAAACTGACGGACGAGCTATATGTGAGTAACCTGGCCAGTTCTAATGTAGATATTCAGGTGGTTGCAAAAAATAAAAAGGTCAAAAGTAGTACTGACAAAATCAAAGTTGGCGATGTTATTCGTATCACAAAGGACGGCGAAGCTATCCTTACGCTTGACGTAATCAAGAATAAAAAGTAGCGGAAAGGCACTATTCGCCGATTTTTTCGTGAGCAGAATTCTCGTAATATTGTTTCATCAAATCGTCATCGTAATATTTATCGAGCACTGCCTCAATCGCATTAGATGCTGGTCGCCCTTCGGCTCTCGTCCCATAACGAAATAGGGCGGAGTAAGAAATAACGTGGCTTAGTAGTACAAATATTAGGAATGTTGGCATAATCAAATTACCGATACGCTTCGGAATCAACTCAATCAACTTCGAGAGCCCCGGATAGACAAGTTTTACAAATATTAGGCCACCCAAGCCCCAAAAGAGCATGAATGGAATCGTGGTCCTGCCCATAATATTTAAGAACTTATCCGAATAATCCCAGGCGTTAACTTTGAAAACGTATTCGCTAATCAGGCTCGTAATTACCTCAGCTGCGCCGCCAATAAAGCAGGAGTAAATATATGTTAGCCACCATTTACGTTTCAAATTACGGCAGAGTAGCACAGTAAAGGCCAAGAATCCTAACCCATAAACCGGATTAAATGGCCCATAAATAATACCTTGTCTAGACAGCCACTCGCCCGTGCGACAGACGGTCAAAATCTCTTCGTAATACACGCCAATCATGCAGCCAATCACGTAGAGTAGGAAAACCTTATAGAAACAAAAACCTTCCGCAAACGCCTCTTTTTTCTTTTTCTTCTTGGTCTGCTTGTTCATGCAAACAATATAGGCTACCAATGCGGCAATCCCGGCATAAAAAATCCACCGAGTATTGTAAACGCCAAGGAAATGGTGCGCTACGGCGTAAAGTGTAAAATATAGCGCCAATCCAACTTGAATAATAATATCTGAAGTTTTGACTTGCTGTTTCTTTTTCGTGTTTGTTTTCATGCTACAAAAAATGTTTATGCTTCTATCAAAACTATATCATAAAGAGATATTGCGGACAAAAATAAGGTGACAAATATGTTAAAATATAACTAATATCCAACAAAGGCAAACATAATGGAAAACAAAAATAAAAAAGTACAACGACCACCAAAAAGCAAAAAGCAGATTATTCTACCGCACTTAATTGTATTGGGTATAGCAGTCGGTATGATTGTCCTAAATTATAGTGCACTATCAAATACTCATGGTGGTCTCGATAATATAGGTGTGGCGCTCGGCTATGCAATAATAATACGTTTCTTTGAGCTACTTATTTTCGTAGACATCATTTGGCTTATCATCCGATTGCTAAACGCAAAACAAACCAACAAAGCTCAAAAGAACCAGAAAGCAGGCACCAACAATTCTTCAAAGATCATCGTATATTCAGTTATATTAGGCATAAGCGCATTTTTCTTCTTTCGAAGCGCGGCTGGTTTCTTGCAGGCTTGGAATGCATATCATAGCTTTAATGATCTGGTGGCACTTGTAAGCCTAGCGTCTGCGGTGCTGTTTGGTGGCCTAGTTGGTTTTACTTGCTATAGCCTCGTTAAAGTAATAAAAGGTAATAAATCCAATTAATTATTGACCGCTAAAAAATCGGCCATTTTGCCGATTTGCATACTTTTTGGTGGGGGCACCTGGGCTTGAACCAGGGACCAATCGGTTATGAGCCGACTGCTCTAACCACTGAGCTATGCCCCCATGCACTTAAGTATATCACACCCCTAACAGGGGACGACTAAAAACGATTTATTTTTAATGGTATAATAAGCTTATGCTAGAGAAGGTGAAAACTCAGCTACGTAGAGTCCGCTATTATACGAAGAAAGATATTTTGACGCTCAATAATATCGTGCTTTTTGCGGCCCTAGTTTTGTGCCTCATCTGGACTTGGGGTGCAATCAATTCCATGTCGCGCAACTGGGCGCTAGAAGAGAAGCTCAAGGCGCGCCGACTCGAAGAGGCAAAGTTGCAACTAGAAGTCGAAACTCTAAAACTCGAACAAGAATATTACAAAACCTACGAATACAAAGAACTTATGGCGCGCATTCGATCCGGCAAAATGCAGCCCGGCGAAACTATGGTAATCTTGCCGCAGAATTCCGAACACGCCAAGACAAAATATATCAAACCAACAGAGGAAACTTCGAGCTATCGCAGCAATTTTTCCGAGTGGCTTGACTTTTTATTCGGATAAGTGTAATATATACAGTATCGTCGCGGGGTAGAGCAGCCTGGTAGCTCGTCTGGCCCATAACCAGAAGGTCGTTGGTTCAAATCCAACCCCCGCCACCAAGTTTTATAAAAGCCGAAAGGCTATTTTTTTATTGCTCGAAAACCAGTCCATCAAAAAGCCCCCACACTGTGAGGGCTTTTGGCTAGCTATTCGCCTTTGTTTTCGTGAATCTTCTTACCATCGTAAGTGTAATACTGAACCTTACTATCATTTTCTGTCATGAAGTAATGTTCGCGAAGAGTTGGATATTCTTCCGAGGTTGCCAATTTTTGACCATCCTCTGCGCGGAAGATACTGTATTCATCCTCGCCAGTAGAAACGTAGATGTATAGTTTATCTTTAAAGACGTTGCCGTGAGGATAAGAGCGGCTCTCTGTGGATGTCTTTGCGAGCTCCTTACCCTTATTAGTGTAAATGGTATATGCATCACCACTCTTGTCGTAACCGTAATAGACTGTATATTCGCCAATAGTATTTTCGTAGAGGTATTTGTGGCTGTTACCTACCTTTTCGCCCTTTGTATTAATAAGAGTGTAGCTATCAGAGCCCTTTTCTCTTACGCGTGCGATGCCGTCAACGGAGAATGCATAGGCGTTATCGAAGTCTCTACCAAACAATCTCTTGCCCTCGGCGGAGTAATACTCGTATTTGCTATATTCAACGCCATCCTTGCGACAATCGGAAGAATAACGCGTGTAGGCGATATAAATACCGCCGTTTGCTTTGCCAGAGCTTATAAATGAGCGACAGCTAATTTCTGCAACCTTGGAGCCATCCTTATAGAAGGTGATGCCGTAGTTCTTACTATCTTCTTTGTTGCGTGCGTAGGTGTTGTCGTTGATGAACTGGCCGTTAGTATACTCGATACCGACCTTCAAATCGCTGCTTAGTACGTAGCGCTTGCTATCCTTTGTACAGTAAAGAACTTTACTTACGCTATAATAGTCAACGCTTTCGCAGCCACCAGGAAGATCCTTGGCTTCACCCTTAACGATGAACTTGTAATCGCGACTATCGCCTGCGCCATCTTCGCTACGGAGAAGTAGAATATCGTCATCCTTGTCGTAACCATAGATTTCGAAATTCGTCTTGGACTCGAATTGTGCGGCAACCTCAGCGGTCAAAGAATTAATGACATAATTGGTTGTACCGTGAGAAACAATAACAAAGTTATTGTCGTATTCGTTGCTGAGGTGAATATCCTTATCGAGGTTTTCGGTAATAGATAAGACGTTCTTACCGCGATAGTTGAGAACCTGGAAGCCTTTTGAATCTGCTACAACCGCAAAGCTATCATCATAAGTTAGCAACTTGTTGTCTTTGAGGACGTAGAGCTCTTTACCGTTGCTATTTAGTAGGTGATCTTCTAGGTTGTCGTCCGTACCAACGTATAGGGCGCCACGGCGTTCGATGTAACGGTACTTATCATAATTAACTAGAATCTTGCCTTCGCTGTTGATGATGGCGGATTTGTCATTATCGGCCTTACGAACCAATGCGGTACCACCAATGATGTTGCTTGCATAAGAAAATTCAAATTCTGTAATGCGCTCACCCTCGTCATTGAATAATGCAAAGTGGTCGTTATCATCGCGAAGGAAGAATGCGTTAGAATCATAGATACTTTCGTCTTCTGTATCTCCGCCGTTGCCGAGAAGGGCAATGATACCAAAGATTGCGCCGCCTAATACCAATACGCCGAGCACAATGCCGATAATTAGGCCAACTTTACTCTTTTTCTTTTCTGGTGCTGGCGCGCCCATAGGTGCCGGAGCTGGAGCTGGGGCAACCGGGGCTGCAGGTGCTGCCGGGGCTGCTGCTGGCGTTACTGGTTCTGGCGCAGGGCCGGCCATTGGCGTAGGCTGTACTGGCGGAACCGGATTAATATTTTGATTATCCATAAATTCCTTTCTTTATTATGCTTGTTCACATGCGACGCGGATTAACTCGCTCCAGTCATTTGCTAGATGAGGAACGCTTGCGAGTTCGTATGTCGTCATTTCGTAGCGGATTGCTATTGCGAGTTCTTGCGCGATAAGGCCGGCGTGTGGCGCCATGATTGTGCCACCAAGAATCTTGTTGCTTTTCTTTGCTAGAATCAATTTTACGAAGCCCATCATGTTATCTGAAGTATTGGCTTTTTGGACAGAATCGAGGGCGATAATAACTTTGTTGTATTTCGAATCGTGGCGAATACAATCATCTTCGGTGATACCAACCTCGGCAATTGCGGGGGAGATGTTTGTAACGCGAATAATCCCGCGATAATCTACTGCGGCTTTCTTACCGCGGCCAAGGATATCGGCAGCAGCAGCGCGTGCTTCAATGAGAGCTTTCTCGGTAGAACTGTGTCCGCCAAGCACATCGCCAGCAGCATAAATATTCTTCACGTTTGTGCGGCAATGTTCGTTGACATCGATACCGCGCTGGGTGAACTTTACGCCAGCATTTTCTAGACCAATATCGATGTTTGGCTGATTTCCAGTGCACATCAAGACCTGATCTACGCGGATGGATTTTTCCTGACCACCGCGAAGGAAAATAACCTTCTTGCTTGTGGCGTCCTTTTCGAGCGCAATTACACGTGACTGTGTAAGAACCTTAATCTTTTCTTTATTAAAGATTTCGTCTAGAACCTGACCAACTTCTTCGTCTTCGCGTGGGAGTAAGCGTCCAGCGATATCGGCAATGATTACTTCCGTGCCGAGCGTTGCAAAGAATTGCGCAAGCTCGCAACCGGTTGAACCGGCGCCAACGATAAAGATGCTCTTTGGCGGGCGAATCATTTCGAGTACGTTTTCTGGCAACCAGTACTCAATATCGGTTGGAATCTTAATGCCCGTATCAAGCATCGAAGCACCCGTCGCGATGACGATTTTCTTCGCACGGATAGTTTGCTCGTTTACGCTAATTTCAGTAGAGGAGAGCAAATGACCTCGGCCATGAAGGCAGGAAATACCGGCTTCCTCAAAGTCCTTCTTGCTGTTTGCTTTGGCACGTTTTAGCGCTACATTTTTCCAGTTGTTTACGGTTGGATAATTGTAGCGTAGGCCAGTGCTAGAAAGGCCAAATTTTGCGCCGTTTAATGCGTTTTTGAACTGCTGGGTAGCATAAAAAAGCGCACCAAAAGGTACATTTGAGTAGTTTAAGCTCGAGCCACCCCATTTCCCAGATTCAATTAAGGCGACTTTGAGCCCTGATTTAGCAGCAATTAATGCTGCTTCGCCTCCAGCGTCCCCGCTCCCGAGTACTGCCAGATCGTAATCAAAACGGTTCTTCATCTTATATTATTTTATCATGATTCTTATAAGCAAAAGCGAGATCGGGGTCCAGAATCTTGATTTCGTTATAGATAATTCTTCTTAAATCTTCCTCTGTAACCGTGTCCTTGTCGGCAATCCAGGCATCGGTCGCTTTCGAAACGCGCTCAGCAATTTGCTTTGCCCAGTTTTCTGGGACATTCTGGCTACGCGCGTAACGCAATACGTTCTGTTGTATGCCACGAGATGAATATTCGTAAGTTATTTTTTTCTTCATTAGAAAATCCAATAAACCGTTACAAACGCTGCAAGAACTAGGAAGCCGCTACCAGAGATAATTCTTGCAAATGCTTTGTTGCGAAGACGCCACTGCTGAACTTCGACGACATTTTTGCCGCTCTTTACGCGTAACTTTAGGATTAACAGCGGAACCACGCTAAGTAGAGTATAGCCAAGCACGGCAGCAATCTGATACTGCGCACTAAGATTTAAGATGCAGTTTGCGACCACAAAGTAGAGTGCAATGCTAAGTGGCATTTCAGCAAAACTACTAAGTAGGCCAAGTGAGAAGGCCTCGATATTGTCATTCGTAGCCTTTGCGCGCCTCTGAATAAAACGAGTGAAGGATCGTGGTAGCCACAATTCTGTGCTTTTGCCGCGACGGTAATAGAAGAGCCACATAATCAAGGCGCTTGCGACGAATATCCCAACGCAAATTACTAGGTATTCTGTCCTGAGTGCACCGTTAAATATCGTGGAAATTAGAAATCCAATCGTGCAAACCATCAAGAAACTAATCACCGCGGCGCCAATGATGTAATGTCGTGCCAAAAAGCGCGTCTTGCGGCGACGGTGGTGGCCCATGCTGGCATGGTATAGCAAAATTAGGCCGCCCAAGCTAAGTTGCAGGGAAGCCTGAACAATACCCACAAGGATAATCGTAGCGATACAGAGTAAATCGCTCATGTTTTAAGTGTATCACGCTTACGGAAATATTGCACTTACGCTTGTCGCTTTTTTGAATAATTTGTAAGATGCTCGCATGAGAAAAATATTAGCAATCATTTTTACTATATTTACTATCGCTCTTTGGGCGGGGAATCACTCTTATGCGGAGTCGGCTCCGTTCTGAATTTCCGCCGTCAATGCCAGCTACAAGAATGACTCCTCATCGCAGAATTATGACTTTATCGAGCTGTCGCACGGCAATGAAGAAGAGTTTTTATTAGATGGATATTCTCTAGTTTACTATAATAGCTCCGGCAATGAATCTGGCAAAATAGCCTTCCAGCCGGGACAAACTTTAGTCTCCAAACGGCTAGTTCTTGGCTTCGCGAAAAGTCCGCAATATCTAGACTATCAGGGCACGGTTTACGCATATAATTTTGGTAGTTCTGGCCTGGCATCCACGGCGGGCAAACTCCAGCTTTTACATGAGGACAATCTAATCGATGAGGTTTGCTGGGGCAAACTAACTTGCCAGAATCAGGGCCACAGTTTCTCTACGAAGGAGGCGGATAATCAGTCGCTTATCCGCTCAGAGGAAGGCTTCATAGAGAAGAAGTACTACCCGAATATCGAGGAAGTTATTGTGGAGCCTGCCGTCCAAGAAGGGCTGCCAGAATCTTGTGGCGTCATGATGACGGAAATCTTTACTTATTACACAGATTCGCCAGCCGAGCAGTTTGTTGAATTTTATAATCCTACAGAAATCGACCAAGATATATCACTCTGTGAATATTCCTATAAAAATAAGAATTATCCTGTAACCGGCATTATCTCACCAGGTGCATATTATGTATACAAAAACCCAGAGCTGACATATACGAAAAATCCAACCGTATTTAATACTTATTCGCTATCTGGAATCGATACATTGCTTCCGCATGGCCAAAAGAAAGGCACTTCTTATGCACTCTTCAATATCGGCACCGAGTCAGAAAAATGACTCCAAACTTACCAACCCACCCCTGGCGCAGAGAATGTCTATCAAGAATTCCAAACCTGCGACGATGGTAAAGTTATTAATCCCGAAACCGGCAACTGCGTCAAAGAGGTGGCAGAAGAAGAGATAACTTGCCCAGAAGGTAAATACCTCAATCCGCTTACCGGTAGATGTAAAAATATTCCAGTCACCAAGACTACTACGTGCAAAGAGGGATATTATCTCAATCCGGAAACTGGCCGCTGTAAGAAAAACCCAGTCGCCGCCACCGTCAAAGAATGTGCCGAGGGCTATGAGTTAAATCCGGATACGAATCGCTGCCGCAAAATCCGCGAAAACACCGGTATGGAATATCCAGTAGAAGAGACAGAGGAGGGCTCGTATGATAACCCTAAGATATTCATCGCCACGGGCGCAGTCATACTGTTGGTTGCCATCGGCGGCATATACGTGGTTTATCAATACCGTAAAGAGATAAAACGGGTTATACTAAAGATATGTCGGCGAAACGTGTCTTAGGAATTGACCCGGGTACGGGCATCTGTGGTTTTGGCGTTGTTCAGTATGAGCATCGCAAGCAGCCACGCATGATTACGGCGGGTGTTATCACTACGCCTGCTCACACTCCGCTTGAGGATCGTTTGCTAGATATCTACGACTCGTTAAATCAGATTATTGATGAAACTCACCCAGATGAGGTCTCAATCGAGAAACTGTATTTCAATCAAAACATCACTACAGGCATAACCGTTGCGGAGGCGCGCGGTGTCTGTATTTTGGTGGCAAAACAGCACAATATTCCGATTTCCGAATACACCCCGCTTCAGATAAAGCAGACTTTAACTGGCTATGGCCGCGCCAAAAAGAAAGATATGCAGGAGGCAGTCCGCGTTTATCTCAAGATGGAACAGATCGTAAAACCCGATGATGCTGCGGATGCGCTAGCGGCCGCCATTACGCATGCTTTAATGACCAGAATCGCCTATCGTTAGCCCCGCTCAAAGAGCACATGCTTGACAAAATAGCAAATCTATGCTAATATATAAACACGGGCTGAATTAATCCCGAGTAATTTTGCAGTTCACGTAGAGATGAAACACTCTTATGTGGGGAAGGAGTTATTTTTATGGAAAAATCCATATCAAACCACAACTACGACATTTTCAAACATTTCGCCATCGCGGCGCTAATCTTCGGCATATTAATCCTATGCCTTGCGCCCAGTCATAGTGCTGGCAGCGCTAACGCAAAGGATGCCGACAAGGCAGACGTTACTTACGAAGCGGTCGTCTTGACCGCAAAAGTGGTAGACTCATCCGCCAACAAACAGGCACAAGAAGTTGAAGCGCCAACAGAAACCGCCAGCGAGATCAATCAGGCACAACCAGAGGCAACGGAGGAGACGGAAACAGAAGTTCCAGCTCCGCCAGTCAAAGAGCCGGATTATCACAATCGCTATGCCGGAATCATACCAAGCATCTCGGACTCAGACAGAGACATCTTGGTGCGCCTGGTATATCACGAGAGTAGGGGAATCGGCGGCGAAGCTGTTATGGAGACAGTGCTAAACCGTATGCTGGATGACGAATTTCCGGATACAGTCGAAGGGGTTGTCTATCAAAAGAACCAATTCGAGCCAGCCAAAGGCCTATACACTTATCCAATCAAGGAGCCGGATTCTTACGCCCTATGCAAGGAAGTCGTAGAAAAGGTTTTATCTGCCGATTACGAGCCAATCCTGCCAAGTTATTATCTATACTTCAATAACTTTGGCGCAGATTCAGACGATTATGAATGGCACGGCGGCAACGTCTTCTACGGATATCCTGCATAACCATGGCCGCACCCGCGGCCTTTTTCTTGTATAATAATAGATATGATTGCACACGTCCGTGGCCAAGTGGCCGAAAAATTCGCAAGTTCAGTGATAATCGACGTCCAGGGTGTGGGTTACGAGGTTAGCCTTACGGCGATAGATTTCGAAAATCTCAACCTCAATGACGATGTTAAACTCTATACTTATCACCATATTCGCGAGCAGTCCGAGGAGCTTTTTGGCTTCACAAGTCTCGCCGCCAAGAAATTATTCGAATTACTAATCACCGTCCAGGGCATCGGGCCAAAAGCCGCCATGGCGATTCTAAGCCTCGCTACTCCAGAAGAAGTTCGCAATGCTATTGCAAATGCCGATGCGGGCTATATTTCCAAGGCTAGCGGCGTTGGCAAGAAATCCGCCGAGCGCGTCATTGTCGATCTTCGCGACAAAGTCGGCCTCCCAACCTATTACGGCCGCAAGTCCGAACCAGAGCAGCAAGCCCTTCAAGCAAATGACGAAGCCCTAGACGCATTAATGGCGCTCGGATTCACACTTGCAGACGCTACAAAGGCCCTCGAAGGCGTCGATTCTAGCCTTTCTGTGGAAGATCGCATCAGGTTAGCGCTCAAGAATCGTTAAGGGGTAGAAAAAGTTTATGCTTGTCTTAGTGAGCATTATTTGCTAAAATCTTAGACATTGCTCTCGGATCCACATATCGGATTTTGGGGAAAATGTCGTAAGAGAGCATGTCATTACTAAGCAGGAGAACACCATGAAAAAGCGTACTCGCAAGGGGACGCTCCGAATGGATACACTTCGATGGAATGAATACATCGAAATGTAACAAAAAATGCCCAATCGGGCATTTTTTGATGTTTGCAAGAATAGTTATTCTTTTGCGCCAGTTTCTTCGCCGGCCTTCTTGAGCTCATCATTAATCATGGTCTCAATAGCCTTCCTCAAATCATCCTGGGTGTTAGCACTAGCTACGTCAACCGCGTGACCATTTATAAAGAAAGCTGGAGTAGCTGTAACTTTATCAACTTCGCGTCCAAGAGAATAATCAAAATTAATCTTGGTTTCGATGTTTGCGTCGCCCATATCTTTTTCAAACTTCTCGACGTCGCCGTCTGGAGCGATATCCTTAAATAGGCTCACAAATACGGCAGTGCGGGCAGAACCAGCCTCAGAAATCCAATCTGCGCGGTTGGCGTAAATCGTTTCTACCATATCCCAATAATGATTCTGGAATCCTGCGCTTTCGGCAGCAGCTGCGGCAGCACGAGCGTTCTGGTGGCCGGAAATAGGGAAGTTGCGGTATAGGAATGCTACGCGATCTCCGTATTGTTCGTATAGTTTGTGAACGTTTGGCATAGCTGCGGCACAACCAGGGCACTGCAAGTCTGCATACTCCACTACAATCACCTTTGCATCGGCATTGCCGCGAACGTGATCGCCAATGTTGCCGTTATTATTGTCGCCGGCAATAATCTTTGTCGAATCGTAATCTTTTACGCTAGTAGGGTTTTCTTCTTTCTGAACGGTAGTCCAAACAATCAGACCTCCGAATAGGGCCAAAATCACCAAGATGGCCACAACTGTAAACTTATTCATGATAAAATTGTACCATACACGGAGGAGAAAAGATGGAAGAGTCATTCAAAGACAAATTAATGAAAAAAGTGACCGCCTGGCTCGATCCGAAACTCGCAAAATACCGCACGCCCGAGAAAAAACAGCCTTATGTTCCAAAGACCGAAAAAGAGTTCATTGGCGTCTTAAAGCGCACCCCAGAGGAAATCCTATCGAACGACCAGCGCAACCTGATAGCTGGCGTCATGACCTTTGACCAGATACCAGTCTCACTCATTATGACCGAGCGCAAGGATATGATGTTCTTATCGGAGGCAGATTTTCTTGGCCCGCTTTTGCTAGACAAGATGTACAAAACCGGCGCCTCGCATTTTCCGGTATTAGACAAAGAAGGCCAGGTCTGCGGTATCGTCCATACGGATAATATCGACCCACTCACAATCACGGAAGACCAACCGGTCGACCAATTTATCGACAAAAAGGTCTCCTTCGCGCGCGGTGACTATTCATTAAAGATGCTCCTTGCGGCGATTATTCGCACCAATTCAGACTATATTATCGTCGTGGACCGCGATGCTCATGTCATTGGTAGCGTCACGCTCGACATGTTGATGGCAATGCTATTTGGCCGTCGCGTCAAAGATTCCTTCAACTCGGACGACTCTCCATTTTCGGTCGCGCGTCGTACTGAAAAATAAGCTGCTTATGCTAAAATAAAAGCATGTATTGGATCATCTTTCCGGCTCTGGCATCCGTTTTTTACTGCTTCGGCGGTTTCGTCCAGAATTACCTGACAGATGTTGCCTTGCCAAAGAAGCGCGCTGGCGCACTAGTTGTCGCGCACACTCCAAGCTTCCTTCTGATGCTCGTTTTGCTTCTTGCGATCTTTGGCCGCGCCACCTTTATGATGCCGGTCAGTAATGCCTTTGGCCTTGTCCTTGCTGGCGCTATTAATATCATTGGCGCAGTCTACTATTACAAGGCTCTCCAGGAGGGAGACAATACCGACATTACAATCTTCGGCCAGGTCGGTCCACTCATCTCGCTAGGCCTCGGCGTAGCCTTGCTCGGCGAAATAATCACTATCAATCAAGGTATCGGTTTTCTCTTTATTATGGGCGCCACTGCAGTCGTAATTCTTGGCGGCATGAAGGGAAGCAAAAAACAGGCCCCAAATCTCAAGGTCGCGCTCCTTACGGTAATTAGTAGCTTCTTCTCGGTTCTATCGGATATTGTATTTGCAAAGTTCCTCGGCGATGCTACGGCAAACTACGTACTCTTCGCGCAATCATTCTTCTTCTTTGAGCTCGGCTCGCTCCTCGCAGTCATCATGGCAATTATTTTCTTCGACTCTTGGCGCAAGGCTCTCGTGCGTACCTTCTTCCAGGGGCGCAAACACAACGTCAATATGGGGCTTCTTATCGCGGACAATATGACGCTTAGCATCGCCGAAATCCTCTACAAATTCGGCTTAATCGCGGCACCAGTAGTCTCGCTCGTTTCGCCAATCGGTAAGGTCTCCAGCCTCTTTACCTCGTTCTTTATTACGATTTTCCTTGGCAAAATCTTCCCGAAGTTCATCCGTAGCAAACGCATCACAAAGAGCATTATTGCGCAGTATATGATTGCTGGCGCGTTAATTGTTTGCGGCATCATTTTAATGAATTAGCACTCTTGACCCGCAGACTGCTAAAAGCTATACTGTAATACATGAGTAAAAGAGACTATTACGAAGTTCTCGGCATCCAGAAGGGTGCATCTGATGATGAAATCAAAAAGGCTTTCCGCAAGCTTGCTATTAAGTACCATCCAGACAAAAATCCGGGCAACAAAGAGGCAGAGGAAAAGTTCAAGGAAGTTAACGAAGCTTATTCTGTTTTGAGCGATAAAACCAAGCGTCAGCGCTATGACCAATTTGGCCATGCCGGTGTTGGTGGCGCAGGTGCCGGTGCTGGCGGCAATCCATTTGCTGGCGGCTTCGACTTCAATGGCCAGACTTTCAACTTCGACTTTGGCGGCGGTGGTGGCCTCGATGATATTCTTGGCGCAATGTTTGGCTTTGGCGGTGGTTTCCGCGGTGCACGTCGTGGTCGTGATTATCGCACGTCTACTACAATCGATTTCGAAGAAGCAATCTTTGGCACGACCAAAAACATTTCCGTTGATGGCGAGCAAATCAAGCTCAAAATCCCAGCCGGTATTCATGATGGCCAGCAGATTCGCCTCGGCGGCAAAGGCGGCCCATCTCCAGTCGAGGGTGGCCAGCGTGGCGACTTGCTTGTTGAAATCCGCGTACGCGCCCATAAGACTCTTACGCGCGAGGGCAACCTCATTCTTTCCGAAGCCACAATTTCTATGGTCGATGCCGTCCTCGGTACGGAAGTTGATGTCGATACTGTCGATGGCAAAATTAGGATGAAGGTCCCAGCCGGTACTCAGCCAGGCACGAACTTCAAACTATCTGGCCACGGTGCGCCAATCCAAGTCGGTTCAACCGAGCGTGGCCCACACATCGTTACAATCAATGTTGAAATTCCAAAGAACATCAACAAAAAGCAAAAAGAGCTCATCCAAGAATTCGCAAAGGCGAAGCGTTCTATATTCGGCTAATGCTATAATGTGGTAAATGTATTGCAAAAACTGCCACAACGAATTTGAAGCTAACGACATGCGCTGTCCCGCTTGCGGCAGTGAAGATGTTATCCCAATTACCGACAAGCCAGAAGAAGCGGAAAAAGTTCAGTCGCCAATCGTAAAAGAGGAAATCGCTACCAAAAATAGAAAAAAGCGCATCGGAACTGTCATTTCGGCAGTTGTCTCGCTCGTGCTCGGTAGCATAATCCATTTTATTGGCCTCACAAACTACAATAACTTTGACTACACTCCGCGTTCCGCATACGAAATGTCTACAGAATTTATAGTTTATGCGGCGATGGCCAGAATAGGATTAACACTTATGGTGTATGGCATCATTACGTTGGTTTATTGCGCCGGTCAATTAATTTGGGATTACCTAAAGGAGAAGAAAAAATAATGCAAGATTTCCTTGTCGATCACGCGCATATCATTGCGTATGCAACAATAATTGTTATTTTTGGTTTTGGCATTATTGCCGGCATCGTAAAACAGTACAAACACGATGCAAAGCTTCGCAATCCAAAATACAAGCGCACTGTAGGAGATATCGTAGACCTCAAGGCAGAAACCAAAACAGGTAAGAACGGCAGAACTACTACGCTTTACTATTCAATTATCGAGTTTGAAGACGAGCAGGGTAAAAAGTTTCGCTATGTAAGCGAAGACGGCACGCTGACTGAAGAGCGCAAAAATAGTCGCGTTCCAATTTATTACAATGTGGACGATCCAACAGATTGCGTTGCGCAGACAAACTTTGATGGCTACATTGCAGCAGTTATTTGTTTGTTGCTTGGCGCGTTGTTCCTATTTCTTGTCGACTATGTAATCAAAAGCGGCGTTTTCGCATAATATATGGTAGAATACCGCGATCTGTACGACAAAAAACGCAAACTCACTGGCAAGAAAATCAAAAAAGGCGATCCTATCCCAAAGGGGAAATATATTAATGTCGTCATGGTTTTTATTCGTAATTCTACGGGGCATTATTTAATTCAAAAACGCAGCAAAGCCAAGAATGGTCTATACGCTACGACTGGCGGCCACGCAAAAACCGGCGAGACAAGCCTCCAGGCGATTTGCACAGAAGTAAAGGAAGAACTCGGCCTTGATGTTGAGCCGTCAAAATTCCAGCTGTATTATTCCGGCCGTTCTGAGGAAGACCAAGTTTTCTATGACGATTATTTTCTCGAACTCAGCCCACGCCTTTTCGATATCAAACTCCAAAAAGAAGAAGTAAGTTTTGTTTGCTGGATGCAACCGTGGGAAATCCGCAACTCATTCCGTCGCTGTAGGTTTATGGACAACCATTACGAAGAATTCCTTAGGCTTCGCGAATGGCTAAAAACACAGAGCACTAAAGATTCAAATGTTTCTTAGCGAGCTCAGTTACGACACGCCCACGTGGCGTGCGCTGAATCATGCCAAGTTGCATCAAGAACGGTTCTAGATAATCTTCAATCGTTGAAGCTTCATCGCCAGTTAATGCCGCAATTGTGTTTAGACCGACTGGTTTATCGCCGTATTTTTCGTACATCAATGTGAGCATGTTACGGTCCGCTGGATCTAGGCCAAGCTCATCAATCTCAAGCATCTTTAGTGCGCCCTCGGCGGTCGGTACGTCGATAATTCCATCGCCATTTACATCTGCATAATCACGCACGCGTTTAAGGAGTCTGTTTGCAATACGTGGTGTTAGGCGAGAACGCTCAGCCAGTAGCTTTGCGGCGTCTGGTTTTATATCGGCATTCAGTAATCTCGCAGAGCGCTCAATAATTTGCTGGATGTCATTGTTCGCATAGTATTCTAGACGATACGAATGACCAAAACGATCACGCAATGGCCCAGCCAAATTACCAGCCTGCGTGGTTGCGCCAATCAAAGTAAAACGCGGCAAATCCAGCTTTACGCTGCGCGCGGCTGGACCCTTGCCAATTACGATGTCGAGCTTGTAATCTTCCATCGCAGAGTAGAGGATTTCTTCCACGGCGCGGCGCAGACGATGAATCTCGTCAATAAAGAGAATATCGCCATCAGTTAAATTCGTAAGAATACTAGCAAGATCGCCAGCTTTTTCAATCGACGGGGCAGAAGTAGCGCGAAAATTTGCGCCCATTTCGTGTGCAATTACGCCGGCCATTGTGGTCTTACCAAGTCCTGGCGGACCGTACAGCAATACGTGATCCATTACGTCGCCACGTTTCTTCGCGGCATCAATTGCAAGTTTAAGATTGGTTTTGAGACGGCGCTGACCGATATACTCGTCAAAGTTCGTTGGGCGCAAAGAAAACTCTACGGCACGCTCTTCATTGTCGTCCTCATGCAGGCTAGTATCAATCACCCTCTCGATTGTCATATCTGTATTATAGCACCTATGGTATAATTCATCTTATAGATGCAGCTCTAGAAACTACATCTATGGTTTGGAGCAAACTAGCCCGTATGGGCTATTTTGCTTTTTCTAAACAAACCGAATCCGGATTCGTAACTCCACTACCCACACTCGAATAGTAATCTCACGTTTATCCTTCCTCAGGGCGTCTAGTTATCTAGAATCCTGTTCATTGAAGCCCTGCGAGCTCAGCAATAACTTCAACGACAGTCCAAACCATGATTTAAGACACCTTGCGGTGCCTCTTGAATATAAATTGAAACAAAAATAACAGAAAGCATAAGCTCAAAATTTTTACTAAACACCTAGCCTAAGGTGTTATAATTAAATTGTCTTAAATCAATTTAATAATTTGCACTTAGGCTACAATTCTGCACTTGTGGCAGCGTTTTGAATAGAGCCCGTAAATCCGGGAGTTTATTCATCGCTCCGGTTAGGCTGTATTCAGTCTAAGTGCAGAAATTGATTTAAGACATCATGCGGTGTTTAGCTCCCGGATTCATGATGTAACCAACATTTTGACCAAAAGCAAAGGCATCGCAAGATGTCTTATTTTCTTTTTGTAAGTTGTGGCGCTAAGAGTCAGGAGGCGCCA
>R25__coassemble_90_pt1 | contig 57213 bp, 47 predicted proteins | sample R25__metabat2_low_PE_009 | metagenome-assembled genome bin R25
TGGAGGTGATTTCTATGAAGCGTTTGTTAGTCATTCTCATTATGCTCGGTCTGATACTGACCGGATGCGCAGGCATCAAAGAGACTACTAAGGGCGAGGAATCGCCTGAGGAAGTCATTACTCAACAGGAAACCAAGGAACCCGTCGAATCCGAAACCGCGGAAACCGAAGAGCCCTCTAAACCAGAGGAAAGTACTAGTCCGGATGGCTGGGACGTAAGCATCGGATCCAAAGTTTGGGGAGACAAAACTCCTCTTAACGAAGCTGATGTTCCGGAAGTCTGCAGAGGCACAATCATCGACTGGATGTACACGGATTTTGGACTTGTCATCATCAGTTCCGACAAATACGTCGGTTTCATCAAAGATGGCAAGCTTGTAAAAACCTGGGATACCGAAGTCGACCCCGACAACTTCTTGTTTGACGCCAGCCTTTTCAACGAACATGCGAAGTATAGATATTATGGGTATGTTGGCAACTCTATTGTGAGAATTTTGGATGAGCTCGTAGAATACGAAACTCGTTCGCTTGCACAATACGAGTTTACCGGTATCAACTGGTATAGCTACTATATCCTATCTGACAATCTCTACTTCTGGTCGCCTAGCTGCAATGCGCTAGTAGACACAATGGTCGTTGAAACCTACACCAAGAACGGCTATACATTCTACCGCAAGATAAACAATGATATCTATGTGGTGGACGCAAATCCGTTCACGATTGGAAGGCAGACACAAGAATACGTCAACGCACATCCACTTACACCAGTCTATCTCGGTAACGGATCTATGCTCGACTATTACACGCAGCTAAATCCGAGGGCCGGAGAAAGCAATTCGCTGAACGCCTGCAAAGAATTCGAAGAGCGTTATGGTCTCGATACTCTCATCTATGGTAATCCTACAGACACCATTGACGTGAGAGATTTCATTGATTATGCGACGGAGAGTAGAAATCACATTTTCGATCATTACAACATTCCGACCGAAAACACGGACGAGATGTTCAAGTTCGACAATATCTATCTCCATGGCCATCTTGGTCATCTTCGCGTTTTCTATAAGAACGGCGCCATCGATTATCTGAGCTGGACCTGCTACGATCATTCGTGGGATATTTACGACGACCTACACGACTACTTCTTGACCTACGGTCCTGTGGGAGAAGCACGCACACCTCGTGATGGGCAAATCGAAGAAAGCGCCATCGTTGATGGCTATAATGTCTTCGCCGGATATGAGGACAGCGACCACGGACAATACACCTACGCGTTTATCCTGTATCAGTGAGTAAATGAGAACTCTCGAGAGTAAAAACGCTCGTCTTCGGACGGGCGTTTTTCATGGGTTATTTTTCTTCTTTTTGGAGCGTTCTTCTAATGACTAGCACTGCTAGACTAATACCGATCATCGAAACAATAAAGATGCCAACAAATTTAAAGATTTCGTCCAACGTCTTTGCGTTATTTGGATTTGGAAGCGGTTTTGGCTCGCCACTTGGCTCGTCTGGCGTTACCGGAGTGTCTGGGTTATCCGGCTCAACGATTTCTTCGTCAACATAACATTCTGCCATAAAAACCCAGTCTACCTCGCCAACACGGTGCATATATTTGTTGCCGAGCTCTATTGGGATACTTAGCGTCACATAAAGCGTACTAGAATCGCCTGGATTGTATTTACCAAGCAGTACATAATCCGAAAGTCCGTCCAATTGATCCGGCGAAGCCTCATAGATTACTTCCCCATTGCTAGTCACTTTCATACTAAGCTGCGATAAGAAATCCTCCATGGTTGAGATGTTTTCTTTTTCTAGCACCGGCGCTTGAACCTCGCTGCTGTTTTCGTGCTTTACGGCTTTGAGATAGATTTTTACATAGTCGCAATCATTCGAGGCATTACGGACATTAATTTCTTCCGTGAGACTGTCGCCCGGCATGGCGCCTTCGAAGCCGTCGAATAAATCCGTATCAGACCAGCTTGTGCCAGGATAAAAAACGAACTGATCCGCCTGACCAAGAAAATACACAGAAGAGCGAAGCGCACTAGTTGGAGTGCTCAAAATTAGACTCAAGAGTAAAGCTGCGGTGATTTTTGCAAAATGCTTCATTTTACTCCTTAGGCCAACCTTTAGCTTCCATTACATTACTACCATTATTTGCGACCTGGACGGCCTCGGCATGGACATCGAGCGAGAATGTTGCGCCCTGATATTGATCCGAAAGACTGTCCGGAATTGTAACTGTCGTAAATAGCGGCGCAGTAATCTGATTCTTACTTAATTCTTGGTTGTAGTAATAATAGCCATTACTGCTCTGCCAATTTGTGGCATCGATGTCTAAGTTAAACATATCTGGCGAAATACGATTTGATTTTCCATCCGGATAGTTTACGTTTGCGGTTATGCGCATGCGTATATATGCATCGCCATCGTCTACGTTTTTGACTTTTGGGATTTTACTAATGACATCGCCCGGCATAGCGTCGGTTACATTCGTAAACGGAATTGCGCGTCCATCAACGCCAACTTGGTTGGTATCTTCAATTAATTCGATTGCGATACCACTAGTCGTAATAACGTTGTGGGCGCGATCCGAGAAAGTGAAATAAGCGGAAGTGCCACCAACAATCAACGCACACATAAATGCGATAATTGCTAGGGCTAAAATCTTCCGCTTATTCATTTTTTATCTATACCTCTATTAGAGTTCGATATTCCAGCGGCTGCCTGATAGTCATCAAAGCCTGCAGCTTGAATTGCAGCAGCGGTTACATAAATATGGGCAACATCAAAGTTAGTACCATCAAATACGGCGGAATCTAGTTCTGCTGGCAAAGATACGCCAGTGAATAGAGTTAGCTCGTCACCTTTGGTATGCACGCCATCCTTAGCGGCTACGATGAAGGTTGCGGTTTCGCTACTTGCGTCATATTTAGATGAAATAACGGTCCACTTATTAGTATCAAAACCGGTAATGAATTGGCTAAGAAGTCTATTGAAGATATCGGAATTGTCAACCCCATTAAAGATATTTGGATTAGTCTGGACAGTATTTAGAAGACCATCGGCCTGTTCGCGAGTAAATTGTCTCTGTAATACCATGAGGTTTAGCACAGCCTTAATATAGTCCATGCCATGATCTAGCTGGATAGCTGCAAAAACATATGCGTCTTGGCTATCTTGCTCTACGGTGATAACTGGAGTTTTCGCATAGGTCTTACCCGGCATTAGTACAGTCTTTGGAGTACCGTCATCTTTAAGGCCCCAGTCAGCTTCTTCTGCTTCATTTAGCTCAATGTTGACCTTGCCAACAGTAAAGGTATTTGTCTTAGTGTCAGTGCGATCAGTGAAGTACGCCAAAGTACCTGCGCTGAGAACTAATGCTGCGATGCCGAGTACGGCTGAAACTGCTAGAATTTGTTTCTTCATTTTTATTCCTTTCTTTTATTGCTTTTTATTATCTACAAATTGAAATGCCTTAACGGCAGAATCGAATCCATACGCCTGGACGGCGTCGGCAGTCATCTTTACAGACAATTTGCCATTTTCATCTACGAAGCCGCTCAAATCAACATCTTCGCCGATTACGTTTTTCGACAATCCCATGCTCGAGATTGGCGCAACCGAACTTTGACGCTTTGGCGCGAGTGGATCTTTTCGATAGTAAGTTACTTCGCGGTATGATTTGCCGTCGATAGTTACATCCGTAGAAGCGCGTAGCCATTCTGTATTATCTTGGTTTGGTGCGCTAATACTTACGATGCCATCTGCCTGATCGAATGTGACATATTTGTCGTATAGTCCACTAGGGATATACATGCGCATACGCACATACACATCGATGTTGCCAGTATTAGATATGTATGGATAAAGTGCTACACTTTTGCCACCAACTAGCATGTTACTACTGGCGCTTAACCAGCTTTCGTAGCGCTCATTTACACCTGGCGCCTCAGCGCTGTTGTAATAACGAGCAATTGGACTATACCATCGGAAAAACTCGATATCAGCATTCCCAACAGTAAAGTTGTTAGTAACTCCACTAGTGTCGGTGAAATATGAAAGCGTTACAGCAGAGCCGGCCACACTCATACAAATGATTGCTAGCGCGACGGCTAATACTTTTTGTTTCATCTTCCTCCTTTTTCCCTATTAATGTACAAAAAGTTTTATTTTTCCTTTTTGCTCGCAGTTTTCTCCTTTCCTCTGTTAAATGTTGGCGCAATAACCGCCGCCAGTAGGAGAGTACCCACTACAAGCGCGATATATAAGCCTGGCGGTCGTTGAATATAAAATGCCAGATAACCAAGTAATGGAATTTGGAGGACCGGCACGCCGAGTACATTCTTGTTGTGCACTAGCACGGCATCCTCTACTTCGTTTGCGTCACCCTTTGTGCGAAACTTGAGCGCACCATTGTCGTACTCGATTCCCGCAATGCGGTGGGTAACTACAGTATTATTTTCATCTGCAACAAAAGTAATAACGTCGCCCTGATTGAGCGTAGCCGGGTTGACGGTTTTTACATAAATCAGAGAACCGACATGATACTCTGGCTCCATCGAACCAGACATGACGGTATATAATTCATAGCCAAATAGGCGCATGCCTACTAAGAAGATTGCGAAAACGAAGATTATTCCAACCATGATGGTTGAAAATACTCCCCAATACCTCCTCGCAGTTCGCTTTTTATCCACAATTTAATTATAGTTAAGTTTATTTTTTAGCGCAAGCAAAATCCCGCCATGTTTCGGGCGGGATGTTGTTTTTTCTGGAGGCTTAGTCGCGGTCGCGATCTCCCATGATAGAGAGCAATCTGAGGAACAGGTTGACGATGTCGAGATAGAGCCCGACGCAGGCGTCAATGGCGTTATCCGCCGTCGGTTCTTCATCCTGAGCGACCGCCCAGTCGAAGCCGATGTATCCGCAGAAAATCAGCGCCACGATAACGTCCCAGAAGGTCGGCATGATTATCTTGAGCAGTAGTCCGCAGATAAGCTCAATAATAATCACTGCAAGCAGCGCGATGCCAAGCGCTCCACCGATGGACTTGAATACATTCGGGAAAAGCGTGCCGGCAACCAGCATTACCGCAGTAACCCCGGCCGTCACAAGGACAACGTTCTTGACCAGATCTGGGGCCACGCCGGCTAAGCATACGCTCAGTACGGCACCAATCGGCACAACAACGAGGTTATAGCCGATGAAGCTCACGACCGGATTGTCGCTGGCCTTGCTCATGAAGATGCCGATAAGGCACAGCACAAAGTATCCGATCAGAAGAACCCAGAGGTTCATCGTCAGGAAGAACTCAGTGCAATGCTTCACCATCAGATAGTTGAGCACAAAGCCGTAAAGCAGAACGATGCCGATGAGGCCGTTATACATAGACGGGCTCAGAACTTCGCCCTGACGCCCATAGGGATTGTGGCCGTAGTTGTGACTGCGAGGGTTGTAGCCGTTATTAAAGTCATCGCGATATCCGCCGCTCTGACCATAGCTACCACTAGGTCTATTTGTTCTCATATCAATACCTCCTCGTAAAGAACATTTATGTGAATTAGCGAATAGTCGCATTATTCACCCAACTATATTATTATATCACATTTTGGCCGTTTTTTCAATAGGCGCACAAAAAATCCCCCTGTTTTGGAGGGGGATTTTGCCTGATTTATTGCGGAGATTAGATGTTTTCTAATTCTTCAGCAGCTGGTTCAGTAGACGTCTCAGCTTTGGATTCTTCGGCTTCGGTCTCCTCTTCTGCGCCAGTGTATTCGGCGAGAGATTCAATACCGGTACCTACAGGAATCTTGCGGCCAATGATGACGTTTTCCTTCAAACCGCGGAGGTGATCTACGCGACCGGAAATGGCGCTAGAGATCAAGACGCGGGTTGTATCCTGGAAGGATGCAGCAGATAGGAAGGAATCGGAGTAGATAGATACCTTGGAAATACCGAGAAGCATCTGGGTATATTCTGCAGGTTCTTTACCTTCAGCGAGAACCCTTGCGTTTTCTTCTGCTACAGCAGCCTTACTGACAATATCGCCAGTAACGAAGCTAGTGTCACCAGGTTCATCGATCATGACGCGAGAGAACATCTGGCGAATGATAACCTCAAGATGCTTTGCAGAGATTTCGTGACCCTGTGCAGCATAGATGGTAAGAATATCATTCAAGATGTAGCGCTCGGTTTCTTCGATACCCTTGTACTTCATCAAATCTTGCAAGTTGAGGGAACCTTCGGATAGGCGGTCGCCTGGTTCTACATGGTCGCCTTCCTTTACGGTAAGAGCGAAGTCCATTGGTACGGATACCTTGAGTGGAGAGCCTGCGTTTGCAACGAGAACGATTTCGTTGTCGGTTAGCTCTGCGACGCCATCAAATGGAGCGATGATTGGGTCTGCACCCTTTGCCTTGCTTGCGATAACAGCACCAGTCTTTACAGTTGCACCGTCTTTGACCTTAGCCTTGCGACCATCGAGTGCAAAGTGCTCGGTCTTACCTGCATCTGGGGTAACCTGAACTACGTTGTAGCGGCCTTCTTCCCAGGTAGATACAATACCAGCAATGGTGGAAATGTAAGCCTGACCCTTTGGAGTACGGGCTTCGAGAAGCTCCTCAACGCGTGGAAGACCACGGGAGATAGCACCAGAACCTGCAACACCGGAGGAGTGCTTGGTATCGAGCGTAAGCTGAGTACCTGGCTCACCGACGGACTGAGCGGCGATAACGCCAACTGGTTCGTGATAAGCAACTGGCTGACGAGTAGACATATCGATACCGTAAGCCTTGCGTGGAACGCCATCATTACAGGTGGTAGTAAGAACGCTTTGAATCTTGAGGCTTTCGATTTCGTCGTCAGCAGCAAGCTGGTCTGCCATCTCGCGGGAGATGAGCTGGTCAGCTTCGAGGCCGTATTTCTCAACAGCTTCAGCGGAGTAGCGACCATAGATACGATCAGCAAAGCCGATGCCAGTGATTTCGGATTCGTACTTGTGAATGCGGAAGCCTGGATCTTCTGCTTCGGTCTCTACAGTAAATACATCCTGAGACACATCAACGAGACGGCGAGTGAGGTAACCAGAGTCTGCCGTACGAAGTGCGGTAGAAACCTGACCCTGACGTGCACCGCGGGTTGCGATGAAGGATTCGAGGGTGTTAAGACCCTTCTTGTAACTGGACTTAACTGGAAGCTCGATCTCACGGTTGAAAACATCGACCATGATACCGATGGTTGCGGATGCAAGCTTGATGTTACCTGCGGAACCACGAGCACCGGAGTTCGTCATGATGGAAATGTTTGTATCGAGGTGAGATAGGTTATCCTTAACGATCTTGGAGATTTCGTCATCGACCTTGCGCCATGCAGCGACGGTGAGGCGATAACGCTCATCTTCGGTGATAAGACCATCCTCAAACTGTTGGCTAATCTGTGCAGCAACACCTTCACCTTCGGCGATAAGTGGTTCAACCTCTGGGTAGTATGGATAGTCGTCCTTGGAAGTAGAGACACCAGCGATGGTTTCGTACTTGAAGGAGAGATCCTTGATTGCGTCAGCTGCTTCGACAGCGGCGTCTGCACCGAATTGGTCGAGGATGTTTGCCATGACCTTCTTGAGGTGCTTGCTGTTTTGAACTTCGTTATCGTATGGATATTCCTTTGGAAGGACTTCGTTGAAGAATACGCGACCAAGGGTAGTATCACGCTTCTGACCCTTCGTGTGAACACGGATTGGGGTTTGAAGTTGGATGAGACCCATATCGTAAGCGAGTTCTGCTTCGTATACGCTAGTGTAAGCCTTGCGTTCGGTCTGAGCGGATGGCTTTTCGTAGGTTAGGTAGTAGCTACCAAGTACGACATCCTGCGTAATAGAAAGAACTGGAGCGCCATCGGCTGGCTTCAAGAGGTTCTTGCCGGCAGCCATAAGTTCGCGTGCTTCGGCCTGAGCTTCAGCGGAAAGTGGAAGGTGGACAGCCATCTGGTCACCATCGTAGTCGGCGTTGAAGCCGTTTGCTACGAGTGGGTGGAGCTGAATTGCCTTGCCGTCAACGAGCTTTGGCTGGAATGCCTGTACAGATAGACGGTGTAGAGATGGAGCACGGTTCAAGAGAACATACTTACCTTCAATTACCTCATCAAGAGCATCCCAAATTACGGTTTCGCCCTGCTCGATCATACGAGAAGCGGAGCGGATGTTGTTTGCATATTCATTCTTGATCAACCAAGAAATGACGAATGGCTTAAAGAGCTCGAGTGCCATTTGCTTTGGAAGACCACACTGATTGATGCGGAGTTCTGGGCCTACAACAATTACGGAGCGGCCAGAGTAGTCTACGCGCTTACCAAGAAGGTTCTGGCGGAAGCGACCCTGCTTACCTTTGAGAAGGTCGGACAAGCTCTTGAGTTTGCGACGACCGTTCTGAGAGTTAGCGGTGCGGCCACCACGAGAAGCGTTGTTATCGATAAGGGCATCAACGGCTTCCTGGAGCATGCGCTTTTCGTTGCGCTGAATAACTTCTGGAGCGTTAAGGTCGATAAGCTTCTTGAGACGGTTATTACGGTTAATAACACGGCGATAAAGGTCGTTAAGGTCGGAGGTTGCAAAGCGGCCACCTGCCAAGGAAATCATTGGACGTAGATCTGGTGGGATAACTGGAATTACGTTCAAGATGAGATCGGTTGGCTTGATACCAGCAGATTGCATGCCTTCGAGCACCTTGAGGCGCTTCATGATGCGTTCCTGCTTTTGACCCTTGCTATTCTCTGCTTCTTCATGAAGTTCTTCTACCATCTTGTCGAGGTCGATTTCTTCAAGAAGTTTCTTGATACCGCTAGCACCCATTTCAACAGTGATGAGGTCTTCGTAACCTTCATCCATGTCTTCGAGATTGCGGTAGTCTACTTCGTTAATAACTGCACCTTTTACGAAGCCAGTAAGAATAGCTTTCTTGTTGCGATAGCTTTCTTCGAGTTCCTTAGTCTGATCTTCGGCGAGTTTCTTAACTGCGTCACCATCTTTATCTTTAGCTTCTGCTTCATAGCGAGCTTGGATAGCCTGACGAGCAACATCGGTTTGCGCTTCGAGATCTTCGAGGCGCTTGTCGATTTCTTCCTGCTCGGTATCAATAATGATATAGGAAGCAAAGTAAACGACTTTCTCGATGTTCTTGACAGTGATGTCAAGCAAGAGGCTAAGTGCGGATGGAGTACCGCGCATGAACCAGATATGTGCTACTGGTGCAGCGAGGCTGATGTGACCCATGCGCTCACGACGAGTAATACTCTTGGTTACGAGGTTGCCTTCCTTATCGACAGCAGCTTCGCGAGAGCGTACACCCTTGAGCTTTGGATCGTTTGGATTAATGTCTTTGACTGGACCAAAGATGCGTTCACAGAAGAGACCATCACGTTCTGGCTTCTGAGTACGGTAGTTGATAGTTTCTGGTTTTAGAACTTCGCCGTAGCTCCAGTTGAGGATGTCTTCCTCGCTAGCGACGCAAAGGCGAATCGAATCGAAATCGTTCGCGCTAATGAAATTGTCTTGCCAAGCCATATTATAGATCCTCCCCTAAATCAGTTGTTATATCGTCATCGATGAATTCGTCGGCTTCGCTATCTGCATCGATTGATTCATATTCTTCATCTTCGGATTCGTCATCGTCGGAAGCATCTTCTTCGAATGCCTCCTCCTCTACATATTCCTCCGGTGGTATTTCCTCTTTTTGAGCATAAATTACGGAGTCATCACGCTGGCGTTCAACTTCTTCGGTGGTCTTTTCGATTACGCGGTCTGCGTCTTTTGCATCACCATTATCGAGAAGGTCAACCTTGAGGCCAAGACCCTGAAGTTCCTTAACCAAGACGTTAAAGCCTTCTGGAAGCTTTGGACCTTCAATTGGGGCGTCCTTAATAATGGATTCGTATGCCTTTGCACGACCATAGACATCATCGGACTTGATTGTGAGCATTTCCTGAAGAGTAGATGCTACACCGTAAGCCTCGAGTGTCCAAACCTCCATCTCGCCAAAGCGCTGACCACCATTCTGTGCTTTACCACCAAGTGGCTGCTGGGTAACCATCGTGTATGGACCAGTGGAGCGTGCGTGGATCTTATCTGCAACCATGTGATGAAGCTTGAGCATGTACATTACACCAACGGTAATGCGTTCTTCAAATGGTTCGCCAGTTAGGCCATCGTAGAGTTTTACGCGACCATCGGGTTCGAAACCAGCCTTCTGAAGCTCACTGGAGATAGTTTCATCAGATACAGAGTTGAAGGATGGAGTAGTTACATGATAGCCAAGTGCGCGTGCCGCCATGCCAAGGTGAGTCTCAAAGAGCTGACCGAGGTTCATACGGGAAGGTACGCCCATTGGGTTGAGTACTACATCGATTGGAGTACCGTCTTCCATGAATGGCATATCTTCTACTGGAAGAATACGAGCAACAACACCCTTGTTGCCGTGGCGGCCGGAAAGCTTATCGCCAACGGAAATCTTGCGCATTTCTGCTACGTAAATCTTAATCTGCATGAGTACGCCGGACTTGAGGTCGTTGCCCTGTTCGCGGGTAAAGATCTTTACGCCGACAACCTTGCCGCCATCAGAACCGTTCATACGGACGGAAGTATCGCGGACATCTTTTGCCTTTTCGCCGAAGATTGCGCGAAGGAGGCGTTCCTCAGAGCTGAGCTCCTGTTCGCCCTTTGGCGTAATCTTACCAACGAGAACGTCGCCATTCTTAACTTCAGAACCAACGGTTACGATACCGTCTTCACCGAGGTGGCGGAGAGCAGCTTCGGATACGTTTGGAATATCACGGGTAACCTGTTCTGGGCCGAGCTTGGTCTCACGAACCTCTACGTCGAAGTCGCGGATGTTGATGCTGGTTAATTCGTCGTCCTGGACGAGGCGCTTAGAGATGACGATAGCATCATCCATGTTGTAACCACGCCATGGCATGAAGGCTACGAGCATGTTCTTGCCAAGTGCGAGCTCGCCGTTATCGATGGAAGCACCCTCAATAAGGACATCGCCCTTCTTTACTTTGTCACCACGCTTTACGACGGTGCGCTCATCATAACAACGATCGTCGTTAGTCTTCATGAAGTGAATTAGATTGTAGGTCTTAGTTTCTTTCTGACCAGTATATTTAACTTCAACAGAGTTGGAATCGGCCTTTACAACTTCACCATTTGCTTCTGCGTAAACAATCTGGGAAAGATTCTTTGCAACTTCAGCATCGATACCGGTGGAGACGATTGCGGCTTCTGGCTTGATTAGTGGAACTGCCTGTTTCTGCATTGCGCAGGCCATCAAAGAACGGTCAACGCGGTTCTTTTCTACGAATGGAATCATAGAAGCAGCTACACCAAGAATTTCCTTGTGAGCAGCATCCATGTGGGTAACTTCAGATGCGGCAACCTGAGTTGGCTGGAGAGCCTTGCGGGCAGATACGTATTCATCTACGAACTTGCCATCTTTATCAAGCTTTGCGCTGGTGTCTGCAATTACCATGTTTTCTTCTGCTGCAGCATCGACATAGACTACTTCGTCAGTAACCTTGCCGTTCTTTACGACGCGGTATGGAGCTTCGATGAAGCCGTAATCATTGATACGAGCATAGGTTGCAAGGTTAAGTACGAGACCAACGTTACCACCTTCTGGGGTTTCTACGGTACAAATACGACCGTAGTGAGTTGGGTGCGTATCGCGTACTTCGAAGCCTGCACGTTCACGAGTAAGACCGCCAGGACCCATACTGGATAGACGGCGCTTATGTGAGAGTTCACTGAATGGGTTAGTTTCGTCCATGAGCTGGCTGAGCTGAGAGCTACTGAAGAACTCTTTGACTGCTGCCGTGACTGGGCGAGAGTTTACTAACTGAGATGGGGTAACCGTTCGTGGGTCGCTCATCGACATGCGGTCGAGGATGTTGCGCTGCAAGCGAAGCATACCAAGACGGAATTGACGTTGAACAAGCTCGCCGACGAGTTTGACGCGGCGGTTTGCAAGAGAGTCGATATCATCGACTGGATCCTGCGTGTTGTTCAAACGGATGATTTCGCGAATAATTGCGATTAAATCTTGCATTTGTAGCGTACGGTGAACTTCGTCGTTTGGAGTATCGAAGCCAAGGCGCTGATTAATCTTGTAGCGGCCAACACGAGAATAATCATAACGGCGGTAATCATTGAAGGTACGCTCAATCATATTCTTTGCGTTTTCAACGGTTGCCAAGTCGCCTGGACGGAGACGGCGATAGATTTCAAGAAGTGCACTACCCTGGTTGTCGGATGGATCCTTCTCGAAGGTGTTCTCAATATAGCGAACATCGCCAGTGTCGATATCCTTGAAGTCTGCAACGATTTCGGTCTTCTTGCGGCCAAGGGCGCGTAGAAGGGTTGTTACAGGGACTTTCTTGCGGCGGTCAATCTTTACATAGATGACGCCTTTCGTGTCGGTCTCGAATTCGAGCCATGCACCGCGGCCTGGAATAATCTTTGCACCATAATAATTACGGCCAGCAACTGTATCTGCCTGGAAGAATACGCCAGCAGAACGAATAAGCTGAGATACGATTACGCGCTCGGTACCATTAATAATAAAGCTAGCGCGGTCAGTCATCCAAGGATAGTCACCAAAATAGATATCCTGCTCTTTGACTTCGCCGGTAACCTTGTTGGTAAGCTCTACATTGACATGTAGTGGAGCTTCGTAAGTTGTAAGATTTTCCTTCGCAGTACGATCGTCTTCTACTGGATCCTTGAAATAGTAATCCTTGAAGCGCAAGCTCATCTTTTGACCAGTGTAGTCATCGATTGGGTTGAGCTCATTGAAGACTTCTTGAAGACCGTAATCTACGAATTCTTTCCAAGATTTGGTTTGATGCTCGGTTAAATTTGGTATTGGAAGAACTTGGTCGCCCTCGGTAAAAGATACCCGGCTACCACTCTTTGCGGTATTTGTAGATTTTGCCACATTCCCTCGCTGTTTGTTAGTGTTGATACTTTGGCCGGAAGATCACCGCTTTGACCCCCTCTCTGTTTTGCCAGAACAGAGATACAAAATAATCAAAGCACACTACTTCTTAACTACAAATTGTAGCGCTTTTTTGCAACTTCCGCAAGGGTTTTTCACGGCTTTTTGGGTTTTAAACGTGTTGCTATTTTTAACACGAGCATTTAAAATTTAAATCAGTATAGGAGGTTATAAATGTATTCAGCTCTAGTTGGGTTGTTCGGTGGGCTAATGAGTCTTATGATTTTGCTCGCCCCTGTCGTTGTCATAATATATTTATTGGTCAGCGATAATAAAAAGAAAAAAGCAAACGCTAACACTGCCGCGATAGCTGCGCAAAATGCAGATGGCTCACCAAAGCCAGTCGCCGAGCCAGTGCCAGTTAATGCGGCACCGCCGGCTCCGCCAAAACCGGTAGATCCGTACAAAAAATGGAATATATTGCTATATTTAGGTAGCTTCCTATTAGTAATGGCGATGATTATCTTTATTAATAGCGCGGATGACTCCCTTGTTGCTCCGACCGCCATTACACTTACATTATTATTCTATGCCGGCGGCATTGCCTTATTTAAAGCCGTCCCATATCTAAAGAGTGTGGGCAAGAGCTTTGCTTATACCGCATCGGCCGTCTTCCCATTCTGGGTTATTTCGTTCATGTCGCTAGGCATGGGCACACAACTATCCTGGATTGTAGCCTCCGTCATTTCTTTAGCAGTATTCATTTTGGATACTTTAATCTTCAATTCAAAGGTTACGGCGACGCTTTCTTATATATGGTTATTCGTATTGGCGTGGTCATGCACGCCTGGCAATGATAGGACTATCGGAACATATTGGGCAATGTTAGCACCGATGGCACTAACGCTAGTTCCTACATTACTCTGGCTCGGCAAGCCAAGTTGGCTTCCAGTTGCATTCCGCAAGCCAACTCAAGTATTTGGCCTCATACTGACACCACTTTTATCGTTGGCCCTAACGTCGACATTCCTCGGCGAAGATTTTGCCATGGAATATCCATTCCTCCGCACCCTAGTTGGCGTGTTGCTACTTGTGTACGCCTTACTACACTGGCTTAAGGGTCATAAGTACGGATTCTTTGTATTTGCACGTATCGTGGCACAATTGCTTGTATTTACGATTGTGGCAGATGTTCTCAACTACTCGTTCTTTGAATATTATCCATATTATTCCTTCTATGCAGGACCAACCAACGAAACTACCGTAATCTCAGTAACCGTGGTCTGGCTCGTCGGCTGGCTAGCGCAATCACTAATAGCGCTCTTCATTCCAAAGAAAGATGCCGCCGCAGTCAAGGCAGAGCACGTCGTAGAAGTTATCTCTCTAGTCGGAATCTTAGCTGCACCAATATTGGCATACGGCCTAGACAATAACTCTTTGATTGGGACATTGATTTTCACCTTTGTAGCAATCCTTGGCGTTGTTTATTCGTTCGTACATAAGAATGTTCTTTGGACTATCGCTACACTTATCAGCTTGCTATTAATTCCTACAACGCTTAGCGATCTCTTTAACTTTAATTCAATGAACTGGTTCCTAGTAGCGTACTTTGCAATTTACGGTTTGCTCGCCCTGCTCGGTTATACAGCCTTCAGAAAGAAGCAACCGGTTCCTAGCTTCGTGTTAGCATTAATTGCGACAATTATTGCCGGCTTTATCGTAGTAGTAGCTAGCGCCGACGAAAACTTTGTCGAAATCGGCTGGTTAACCCTAGCAGTATTGCTGACAATCTTCGGCTACCTATCCAATAAGAATTGGCTATACGAGCTCGCTATTTATTCTGGCGCCCTATGTATATTCTCGCTCGTCGGCACGGTTGGTGGCGCCATCGCAAAGGCCAATGCGCCAGTTGGCACTCGTATTTGTGATACAGATTCATATAGCTATAGCAGCAGTAGATGTGTTACGCCTTATGCAAGCTTTACGGATAATGCAGAGCTCGCAATCAGTACAGTGCGCGCCTTCGTAATGCCAATTGCATTACTCGCCGTCAGCTTCTGGAAAGAGCGCGAGGAAAACCATGTCTTCAAGAAATGGCGTTTCCTACTTGGCTACGTCTTATTGTCGCTCAGCCTCCTCATTATAGGTTGGAACGGCGAAGGCTACTGGATGCTCCCGAGCCTCATCGCGCAAGTAGTATTCTTGATATACTCCGTCTTTAAGGATAAAACCTGGCTTGTTTGGACCACGATTGCGGCCCTCGCAATCAGCATGATTTCATTGTCCGGCGGATATATCTATATCTGGTTCGGCGTGATTGGTATCGTATTGATTCTGATCGTTGTCTGGCGCCTGACGAAGCTTAATGCCCAGAAACAGCGCGAGGACGCAAAGCAAGCAGTCGCTGAGGTCGCCGAGGTAAAGCAAGAAGATGCGCCAAAGCATGAAGATGCGCCAAAGCAAGAAGCTCCAAAGAAAGAGGAGCCAAAAGAAGAAGCCGTAAAGGCAGAATCTTCCGAGGAAGAAGAATAAAAATAGCGCCCCAACCCGGGGCGCTTTTTGATACCATCGTTTTTATGCGGAACCTAAAAACCACCCATACCCGGGGTGGTTTTTAAGCATATAAGCTCTCAACTTTTTATGTTTTAAAGCTGACTCGCAGTTAGCTTAATGCCTGAACAAAGCATTAGAATAATTATATATCCAAGTCGTCCAAATCCGCAAGCTCTGCGCGGGTCTTTTTTGCAAGTTCGCTGCCTTCTTCTGTCGAAGTATCTTCTTCAGCCTCTTCTGTTGCGTCTTCCTTGATATCTTCGACAACTTCTTCTGCATCATCGTCGTCAGCTTCTGGAGCTTCGGCCTTCTTTTCTGCTGGCTCATAATCGTCATTATTTACGATCTTTAGGTTGTAACGAGCATCGTTCTTTGTGCCGAGAGCGCGAAGAAGAGTGCGGATGCTTTGTGCGGTTGCGCCACGGCGGCCAATAATGCGGCCGACATCTTCTGGATCAACTTCAAGACTTAAGAGTACACCTTTTTCGTCGATAGTGCGGTCGATAGTAACTTTGTCTGGGTTATTTACGAGGGTCTTTACAATGTATTCTACGAATTGCTGGTCTATAGTAGCCATAGGTTCTCCATATTGTTAAGTATTATGTACTAATTTTAGCATAAAAATATTCCGCACAATGGCGGAAAATGACACGTCCCCCAGCCGAAGCCGGGGGACGCCGCACAAAAATACCAGCGCTTGGGCTGGTATTTTTTAGCTTTAGGCTTCTGCTGGAGCTTCGGTTGCTTCCTCTGCTGGAGCTTCTTCCTTTGGCTGGTTTTTGCGAAGCTTGTCTGCATGTTTTGCAGTTGCATGCTTCTCTGGGGCTACCTTAACCCACTTTGGCATCTTGATACCTTCCTTGGTAAGAATGCGGACTACGCGGGAACTTGGTTGTGCACCGTTGCCGAGATATTTCTCAACTTCTTTTTTGTCCAAAACAGTAGCTTTGGTGTGTGGGTTGTAGCTGCCGACCTGAGCGACGATACGACCCGAAAGAGGGTGACGTTGCGCTTCTTGGACGACTATCCTATAAAGGGGTAAACCTTTACGGCCATTACGCTGTAAGCGAATCGCAAGCATATTTCTCCTTAAATTAGTTAATCTTGGTTATTATATCAGATTACTTTGAATTCTTCAACTTCTTTTGGATGTTCGCGCTTGTACTGGCGAATAGCTTCGGAAGCGGCTTTTACTTGTGCCTCTTGCTTGCTGTGCCCTATGCCCGTCGCCTTGAGGTGATCATTGATAAATACGCCTAACGTAAACGTCTTATCGTGATCCGGGCCTTCCTCCTTGATAACGCGGTAGACCGGAGTGACATTATCGATATGTTGAGATAGCACCTGCAAGAACGATTTAGCATCGCGCCACGATTCGCTCTCGATAATCTCATCAATATGAACAAGGCTGTTCTTCTGAATAAACTTCTCCGCTGTCGCATATCCTTGATCCAGATAAATCGCGCCGATGATTGCTTCGTAGCAGTCCGCGAGAATCACGTGCATTGCGCGCTCGGAACCGTTCTTTTCGCCACGACTTAGGCGAACAAGACTTTGATAACCAAGCCTTTCGCCGGCAGCAGCGTTTGCTTCGGTATTAACCAAAGCGGCACGCCACGCCGTCATGATGCCCTCTGGCTGGTTATATTTATGGAATAGAAAGTCAGAAGATACTAATTCTAGTACTGCATCACCGAGAAATTCTAGACGCTCGTTATGCTCGGTCGAATCCTTATGCTCGTTGACATACGAACGGTGCGTCAGAGCGGTAATTAATAGGTTAATATCGTGGAACTCAATGCCTAGTTTTTCTTTTGCAAATGCGACATAGGCATCATATTGAGCTTTATTCATTAATTGAATTCTCCACTACGTATTTTCTTTTTTGCGATAAGCATCAATTTTTCGATGTCAGCATATTCGATTGCATCCAATGCATCCGAGAAGCTAAACCACTTGATGCCATTCATCCACTTTTCTTTCGTTGGATGTTCTTTTTTGTTCATCGACTGGACGAGATAGACCTGAGTTGTCATCAAGACTAACTTGTCGAGTCGGCGATATTTAAAATGAATTTTCCCAAGCCAAGTCAAAACATCAACATCCTTTAGGCCTGACTCCTCACCAATTTCGCGTACGGCGGTCTGCTTTGCAGTTTCGCCTGGCTCGATGTGGCCTTTCGGAATTGTCCAACGGTTCTTGCTATCTTGAATCAAAAGAATCTCAATATCACGATTATCCGGAGTCATGCGAAATACGATACCGCCAGCGGTTGGCTCGCGTACGATTTCTTTGATCTCTGGTTTTTTGCGGAAGACAACCTGACGCACTTTTTCGAGACGCGGCTCCCTATACTCTTCCGTAGGAAAAGCTTCAGGAATCTTGTATGTGCCACGCTTGTTTTTTGCGCTAGTTTTCTTCTTTGGTCTTGGCTGAGAAGTTCGCGGCATCCTAGATGTCGCGCCCTTACTTCTAGGCTTCACCGCCTTGCTTGTTGTCTGCGACTTCGCCTGCAGCTTCGGACTTTTCTGATTCTGCATGCTGTTTCTGTTCCTCTCCCCCAATATTACGATAAGCAGTGCCCAACACGCCATTGATAAACTTCGAAGAGTTATCGGAACCGAAAGCCTTTGCTAATTCGACGGCTTCGTTGATGGCGACCTTTGGTGGAACAGTGCCTTTTCGGCGCGTAAGCTCAAAAAGACCAATCCTTAAGACGTTGCGATCGATTGAGGAAATACTAGAAATTGGCCATTCTGGTGCCATTGGCTGAAGCTCTTCGTCGAGCTTGTCCATTTCATCAAAAACGCCATGAGTTAAATCATGTACGAAGTCAACGTCCCCTAAGGCTTTTGCGTAGGGCTCTATATTTTTTGCGACGATACTATCGATGTCGGCCGAGGCGTCGCCCGCCTTGCTTCTGAATTCATACTCATACAGACTCTGAAGCGCGATAATTCTGCCGAGATGTCGATTGCTTGCCACGTTAATTTGCCTCCCTATTTATTTTGTCTTTTTGTCACAAGTGCATGGCTTGCTGCCGCACTTTTTGCAAGCTTTGAGCTTGAGATTTGGGGTCTTCTTTGCTGTTTCGAAAGCTTTTACTGGTGAATGTGCATTCACGCTACGAGCGAGCTTCAAACGCAAATGGCTGCGGCGAAGGCCGGTCTTGCGAGGGCTGCTCTGTTTTTTTGGTTCAGGCATGTAAAAATGCTCCTTTTCTGATATATTACTTTGTCCTAGTTTACTATATTTTCAGCACTTTCGCAAGGGGGAGCGGCGCGCCGTATATGATTGCTTTTATGCTATAATGGACGCATGAAGATCAAGAGGACAAAATCCCGAATCAAAATCGGCGTTAGTTGTATCATCGCGTTGGTTTGCGTTGTTGGCATTTGTTACTCTGGATACAAGATTTACGAGTGGACTACGGATTCTATCAGTACGGGAGACCAGACCGAAATTATTAACGATGCCGCCACCACGCGCGAGATTGACGATAGCGCTAATACGCAGATTATTTCTTCCGGCGAAGCAGATGATGCGCCTTACTGGAAATATTTACACACGAAATTAATCGATGTCGATTTTGATGAGCTTCGAAAAATTAATAGCGAAACTGCTGGCTGGATTCAGCTCGGTGGTACGAATATCAATTATCCATACGTTCAAACTTCTAATAACGACTTCTATTTGAAACATTCTTTTGATCGCAGCTACAATACCGCCGGTTGGGTGTTTGAAGATTTTCGCAACAAGAATGACGGCAGCGACAAAAACATGATTCTTTATGCGCACGGCCGCAATGATGGCTCGATGTTTGGCACGCTTCGCACAATCCTTACAAATGGTTGGCGCAATAATTCCAATAATTATATCGTGCGCACCGCTACAGATTCCGATAGCTCGCTTTGGCAAGTCTTTAGTGTTTATCGTGTAGAAGTAACCACCGATTATATCCAGACCAGCTTCTCGAGCGATGCCGAATTTCAAAAGTTCGTCGACACGCTAAAAGGCCGAAGCGTTCAAGATTTCGGCGCAACCGTATCTGGTTCAGACAAAATCCTGACACTATCGACCTGTTACAACAGCAAAGAGCGCGTAGTATTACACGCAAAATTAATTAAGCGCCAGGCTAAATAATTTCGATTTCCGCTGACACGGCTTTGTGGTCGGATACTAACTGATCATGGACTTGGTAGTTTTTTGCGGCAACCTTATCGTTGATTAGAATATGATCGCAAGCTACGTCTTTGACGAATTTGAGATTCTGGAGAGTCTGCTTAATGTTGTTTTCTGCGGTCAAATTGCGCATAAAATCTAATTCACGCATAGCTGGCGATTCCGCTATTACGTTCAAATCGCCACACATAACAGTCGGGCGCTCTTCATCGCGAATCATATCGGCAACTTTACGCATACATTCTACGGTTGTCTCATTGCCGATTGGATTGCTCTGCCAATAGCCATGATAGTTCACGACCACGAAACCGTTTTCTAGCACTACTTTCTGCGCGCAATAATTGTGGTTATTGCTGTTATATACATCATTAATACGCTTATACTCGCCGAGGATATGTTTTGATTCTGATTCTACGATAGGAGAGCGGCTCAAAATCACAATGCCCTGCTCGATGCGGCCGCCCATCGCCTCTACGTAATATGCGGAGGAGCGAAAGTCATATTGGAGGCCAGAAGCTTCCTTGATTTGTTCGACCGAAGTACAGTAATAGTCTAATAGCTCAGGAATATCCTCCGACCAGACAGCCTCCTGCATGCAAATTACATCAAAATCATTTTCTTTTAGAAATCGTTCTATGGCACCTTTGATGCGACCAGTCCATACATTCATTTGCAAAATCTTCATGCTATCCATTGTACCACTTTGCGCTATTGCTTGACTTTTAGCGTTTTGTGTGATATAATAAAAATATACCCTCATTTCGAGGGCATATTTTGTTTCTAACGCAAATATCTTATTTTACGACGATATTTACAAGATGCGTCTTCGCAATCGCGATAACTTTTACGACTTCTTTGCCGTCAGTATAAGTCTTCACTTTCTCATCAGCCAAGGCAATCTCTTCCATCTTTTTTGCATCTTCTGCGTCTTCGGCTGCGACCTGGATCCTTGCGCGAAGCTTGCCGTTAACCTGAACGACCATTTCTACTTCGTCAGCAACGAGGAGTTTTTCATCCCACTTTGGCCAGATATCGTCAGCGCCCAATTCCTCGAGCATTTCGGAAGCAAGATGCGGAGCAAATGGCTTGAGTAACTTCGCCAAGACCACGAGGTCTTCTTTGTTTGCGCCATTCTTGAATAATTCGTTAACAAATTCCATCAAAGCTGCAACCGCAGTATTAAAGTTGTTGCGATACATATCTTCGGTGACTTTTTTGGCGGTCTTGTGACGATAAACAATGTTCTTGTCTTCAGTGATTTGCTTCTTATCAAATACAAGCGTCCAGCAGCGATTTAGGAAGCGATAAACGCCGCCGATAGCCTCGGTGCTCCATGCTGCATCAAGATTGTATGGACCAATGAATAATTCGTAGGTGCGGAGCGTATCTGCGCCATAGCCCTGGTTAATAACATCGAGTGGATCGATAACGTTACCCTTGGACTTCGACATTTTCTTTCCGTCCGGAGCGTTAATGTAACCGTTATATAGAAGTTTCTTAATTGGCTCGCGGAAGTTCAAGTAACCTTCGTCAGCAAAGAACTTGCACCAAAAGCGAACATAAAGCAAATGCGCAACGGCATGGTCGCCGCCACAATAGATGTCGGTTGGAGCCCAGAAGTTCGCCTTCTTTGGATCCCAGGCCATCTTATCATTGTGCGGATCAGTATAGCGCCAGAGATACCAGCTAGAACATGCATAACCATCAAGCGTATCGGTCTCACGAGTCATCTCTTCGCCATCGATTGTGACTTTCATAAATTCTTCGGACTTCGCGAGCGCGGAACGGCCAGAAGCGTCTGGCTTGTAATCATCAATCTTTGGAAGCATGACTGGAAGTTGGTCTTCTGGAATTGCGTGCGGATTACCGTCTTTGTCGTAAGCAATCGGAATTGGACAGCCCCAGTAACGCTGACGAGAAATGAGCCAGTCGCGCATACGATAAGTAACCTTCTTATGGCCAATGCCTTGCTGCTCGAGCCAGTCATTGATCTCTTCGCGCATTTCACTGCTCTGCTTACCATTGAATGGGCCGGAATTAATTACTTCACCCTCGCCGGCGTAGCATTTAGAATCATCGGTGGAATTGTCTGGCTTTTCGATAACTTTTACGATTGGGAGGTTGAACTTGGTAGCGAATTCATTATCGCGCTCATCATGCGCAGGAACGCCCATGACAGCACCGGTACCATAACCAGCCAATACATAATCTGCTACCCAGACTGGAATCTCTTTGCCGGTAGCTGGGTTGATTACGTAAGAGCCAGTGAATACGCCGGTCTTTTCTTTGTTTTCCTGACGTTCGATTTCAGATTTTTTGAGCGCATCTTTACAATAGGCCTCTACAGCTTCGCGCGTATCATCAGTGACGAGATCTTTGATTATTTCGTTTTCTGGGGCTAATACCATGAAGGTCGAGCCAAACAAGGTGTCTGGACGGGTAGTAAATACTGTAATCTTGCCACCACTACCAGCAATCTGAAATTCTACCTCAGCACCTTCGCTACGGCCAATCCAGTTTTTCTGCATGGTTTTAATTTTTTCTGGCCAATCGAGCGAATCGATTTCATCAAGGAGTTCATCAGCATAGGCGGTGATTTTGAAGAACCACTGCTTCATCTTTTTCTTTTCGACTTCGTGACCACAGCGCCAGCAGCAACCGTTTTCTACTTGCTCATTTGCGAGAACAGTCTGATCGACTGGGCACCACCATTGGTAATTTTCTGCCTGATAGGCTAGGCCTTTTTTGAAGAGTTGAAGGAAGCACCATTGAGTCCATTTATAGTATTCAGGGTCGGAGGTATTAATTTCGCGAGACCAGTCAATTGCATAGCCAAGGCGTTTTGCCTGCTTGCGGAAGTTGTCGATGTTGGTTTTTGTGACTTCTTGTGGAGAGATGCCGGTTTTGATGGCGTAGTTCTCTGCCGGAAGACCAAAAGTATCATAACCAAACGGACGAAGAACGTTCATTTCTTGCTGCGTATAGAAGCGCGCAAGGCAGTCTACGATGGAGAAGTTGCGGACGTGACCGACGTGAAGGCCAGCGCCGGACGGATATGGAAACATCTCCGCAAGATACATCTTTGGACGTTTATCGTTGTCTTTGGCGGCAAAAGGCTTCTCTTCTTCCCAGCGCTTTTGCCATTTTTCTTCGATTTTTAATGGCTCATAGTGACTCATAATTAAATATTTTACCCTAAATAACAGATATAGTAAAATGCTTATGTTTTGTCCCAAAAGTGTTTTGCGATAGTGTATAATATAGTAATGGCGAAAGATAAAACTGCGAGTAAAAATAAAGCCGCCAAGATCAAAAAGCCTACTCTAAAGAAAAAACAGAGTAAGACTTCTAAGTCTTCTGGCATGAGCCTATATTCAAACTTGGCATACAAGCGTCGCGTTCGCGAGGATGCGCGTGCCCGCAAAAAAGCGGAAGAATTAGCCAAGTTACCTAAAAACCCAATTTTGCGTTTCTTCGCAAGATTACGTCCTGACCGCGTTCTAAGAGCGTGGTTTTCCAAGGAAGGACAATTATTCATTCTTAAATGTCTAGCCGCATTGGTTCTGATTGTAATTATCGGTATCGGTGGTCTATTCCTCTACTTCAAGAAAGACCTTTCCGAAATCGACCCAGAAGAGCTAGCAAATCGCGTCCAAAATACCGTAAATACTTATTTGGACCGCAACGGCGAAGTGCTCTGGGAAGATAAAGGTAGCGGCGACTATCGCCTAGTTGTTGATGGTAGCGATATTTCTACTTATATGCGTCAGGCAACAGTCGCGATTGAGGATAAGAACTTCTATAACCATATCGGCGTAGACTTCACAGCAATTGGTCGCGCTATGTATGTCACCCTCGTTAAGAAAGGTGCCGTACAGGGTGGTTCTACTCTAACTCAGCAGCTAATCAAACAGGTATATTTCTCCGATGAGGCCGGAAACCGCGATATGTCCGGTGTCCCACGCAAAATCAAGGAGATGATTCTCGCAATTGAAATCGAAAAAATGTACGACAAAGAGCAGATTATTACTCTTTATCTAAACGAATCTCCATATGGCGGTCGCCGTAATGGTGTAGAATCTGCTGCGCAAACTTATTTCAATAAGAGCGCCAAGGATCTCGATCTCGCAGAATCCGCCCTTCTTGCCGCTATTCCGAACAACCCAGCAGTTTTGAACCCATATAATACCGCAGGCAACAAAGCTCTGATCTCTCGTCAGCACAAGACTTTGGATGCGATGGTAGAACTAGGCTATATTTCCGAAAAAGAAGCCGAGGAAGCCAAAGCCGTCGATATTATGGCTCGTGTCCAGCCAGAAGAAGATCAATACAAGGATATGCTTGCGCCTTGGTTCGTGCTTGAAGTTAAGTCTCAGCTCGAAGCAAAATACGGCATCAAGACCATGCGCGAAGGTGGCTTCACGATTAAGACCACTGTCGATATGCGCGCACAGCGTCTAGCAGAAGCTGCTGTATACGAAGGCTCCAAACTCTTCTATATCAATGGTTCCGATAACGCAACGCTCGTCTCCATCGACGTAGAAACTGGCCAGGTTATCGCAATGGTCGGTAGCGTAGACTGGAATCGCGAAGGCTACGGTCAGGTGAATGCGGCTACATCGTTACTAGAGCCAGCATCTACGATTAAGCCTATTCTCGATTACACACCATTATTCGTAGAACGCGACGGTGTTAACTATGCGCCAGGTTCAATTATTTCCGATACTAATATCGATGCAATTTATTGTAAGGGCACTACTGGTAAGTGCTCGCTACGTAACGCGAACGGTCGCTTCAATGGCAACATTACCCTCCGCCAGGCTTTGGCCGGTTCTTTGAACGTTCCTGCCGTTAAGGCGCTATACATTAATGGTATCGACAAGAGCCTCGAAGTTGCTCACGGATTGGGCGATAAATCCTACTGTGCCAACGGTGAAACTGCCGGCCTATCCATGGCAATCGGTGGTGGTTGTGCAGTGCGCCCAGTCGAGCATGCAAATGCCTATGCATCACTCGCACGTGGTGGTGTTTATAAGGACATTACTTACTGGCTAGAAATCAAGAATTCTTCTGGTGACGTAATTGATTCCTGGACCGACAGCGAAGGTACACGCGTCGTAGACGAACAGACCGCCTATATGACCACGAGCATCCTCTCTGACGTTGAAGCTCGCCGTTGGATTTGGGGTAGCTCATCCTACGCAGCCGGTTTCTATAGCAGACACGTATGGACGGCCGCAAAGACTGGCACCACAGAAAACGGTGCCGGCAAAGCAAAGGATTCATGGGTACTCAATTATTCGCCAGTTCTCGCTACGGCGATTTGGAACGGTAACCACGACGGTCGCGTCCTCCGTAATGATAGCCACAATGTCGCATGGCGTATTAGTGCAGCCTATCTGGACGCCGTACACGATCAGGTTTATGCCGCAGATGGAAAATGGAAGAGTGGTGATTCCATTCCAATGCCATCTAGCATGAAGCGCCAAACCATCAACGGCAAGAATGACGTTTGGCCAAGTTGGTACTCGCAAAAGAGTAGTGGCATCTCCACCGAAAAGATTACGTTTGACTCGATTTCTCGCAAGAAAGCAACGGATTGTACTCCTGCGGAAACCCGCATCGACGTAAATGTCAGCAAGATGATTGACCCAATGACAAACAAAGAAATCTTCTACGCTAGTGACTACGATGCCGAAAACGAAGATAACGTCCACAGCTGTAGCGACAAGCGCCCAACTGCATCGATTCAGATTACGGGCGGCCCAACTGGTGAAGATGACGAATCTGGCAGCTGGGAGATTAAGGCTTCTGCGTCATTCGGCACTTACGAATTGTCTACCTATGAGCTACGCGTAAACGGTGTACTCGTAAAGAGCGGCTCGCTAGATAAAAAGACTGAAACAATCGTATATCCAACATCCACAAAGCCTACAAGTGTAAGCTTCCGCGTAGTGGACTCCGCCGGTTATACAACTACGGCTACAAGATAAAAAATAAATCCCTCCTTTGCGGAGGGATTTTTGATTATTTCTTTTTGCGACCGTATCTGCGGTTTGCGACTTTCTGCTTTTGCTGGTTGTTTTTCTTTGGAGCAAGTTTCGCAAACATCATCTTGCCAGCATTAGTCTGGAGATAGCGGACGAATTCAATTTCGACCGTTGCGTTCTTTCCCGCAAACTTTTCTGCATCGTCTACAACTACCATGGTTCCATCCGGAAGATAAGCTACGCCCTGATGAGGGTTACTGCCTACGCTGATGATTTTTACATAGAGATGATCGCCCGGCAGATATTCACTACGAAGACTCTGTGCCAATTCATTAATATTAATTGCATCAATGTGCTCCGTAGCGGCGACTTTGATTAAATTAAAGTCATTAGTCAGAATAATGCCGCGATTCTCCTTTGCGAGCTCTAATAGCCTTTCGTCTACTTTGACGCGTTTAGTGTCGTCCGGGAAGATTTCAACCTGAGCTAATTCTACGCGCTCGAGTTCATTCACAACATCGAGGCCAAAGCGAGCACGAGCACGCTTCTCTGCATCATTGCCATCTGCTAATAGCTGCATCTCGCGAATAACCGAACGTGGAATCAGCAATTCGTCGCCTAGAAATCCAGTCTTAGCAACGGCAAGAATTCTACCGTCCATTAAAGTTGATGTATCGACAAAAACCTTGCGACGAGGTTTTTGTCCATTAAGTCGGTTTCTACCAGAGAATGTTTTTGCACACAATGCAGTCGTCTCCACAAAAACCAACAGAATAATAATTGTTATAAATAATTTCATGCCATATATTATATAATAATTTTATGATAATGCACCAAATGAGATTACATCCGGAGCCTTTCGAGAAGATTAAGAACGGCACCAAAATTATAGAAATGCGCCTCAATGACGAGAAACGCCAAAAGATTCAGATTGGAGACAAGATTGAATTCGAGAATCGCGCTAACGGCGAAAAGCTCTCCGCTATTGTTATGGCGCTGTATCGTTTCTCTAATTTTGAAGAACTTTATCGCTCGCTAAGCAAACGCGATTTAGGCTACGCGGACGACGAAGAGGCAAAACCGGAAGATATGTCTCAATACTATTCGGAAGATGACATTCGCAAATTTGGCGTAGTTGGCATAGAAATACATAAACTATAAAAAATACCCCCTTGCTGGGGGTATTTTTGTTTGCTAGAAATTATTCGCTCTCTACATCCTTAATTGCGGCTTTTAGTGCAGCAATGCTGACGTTGAGCTTTTCCTGCTCTTCTGGGCTTAGATCGAGGCCAATGCGGCGAACTACGCCAGCGCGACCAACTACTGCCGGATAGCCAAAGTAGGTACCACTCATTTCGTCATAAGAGCTGACTGGCAAAATGCGCATTTCATCATTGAGGATGCAGTTAGTAATGGATGCCATACAGCTACCGATACCATAATAGGTTGCACCCTTCTTCTCGATAATTGTGTAAGCTTCCTTGCGGGCATAATCTTCAATCTGCAAGAGTTCGTCTTTTGGAATGAGGTCCATAATTGGTTGACAGCCAACATTGGCGCTGTGCCAAATCGCAAACTCGGTATCACCATGTTCGCCAACCTGATATGCATGGACGTTCTTTGGATGGACGTGTAGGCGCTGACTGAGGCGGAAGCGAAGGCGTGCGGAATCTAGAACCGTGCCAGAACCGATTACGCGTTCTGCTGGAAGGCCAGAATAACGCCAGGTGAGGTAAGTTAATACATCCATTGGATTGCTTACGACGAGGAAGATACCATCAAAACCTGCAGCCATGATTTGGCCAATCATATCTTTAAAAATAGCAGCATTCTTCTTGAGAAGATCCATGCGACTTTCGCCTGGCTTCTGAGGAACGCCCGCCGTAATTACGACGAGATCGCAATCACCTGCGTCAGCGTATGAGCCACTGCGAATCTTGAGGTAGCTTGGAGATACGGCAAGTGTATCGCGAAGATCAATTGCTTCACCTTCTGCGTCGTCAGTATTGATATCTACGAGAATTAGTTCGTTAACATTTGTACGTTGGTGGACTAGAGCATAACCGTAGCTCATACCTACGTTGCCAGTGCCAACAATCATAACTTTATTTGCCATGTAGTTTTGATGCCCTTTTTGACCTTATTATCTGTTTATATTTTATCATAAGCGTTGTTCTACGCAAGAGTCCAACGGTTATTTCCTGAACTTTTTATGGCGCCTTTTAATTCCAGCTCCATCAAAATCTGCATCAGTTCAACTGAGGAGTACTTCGTCTGTTTTATAATATCTAGCATTTCATTTGCTCCACCTTTAATGGCTTCGACTACAAGCTTCTCAGAGGCGTCTAGGCCGGCAATTTTGTTGCCACTGCCTTTGTTATATACACCAATCGCAGCCATCACATCCAAAACATCTAGACATGGGCAGACGCCATCATATATCAGCTGATTGCACCCGGCCGACATCGGACGCGTAATATCGCCAGGCACAGCAAACACTTTTCTGTTTTGCCTATCGCCCACAAGGGCGGTATATTTTGTGCCAGACTTTTGCGACGCTTCAACTACCACTACCGCATCAGAAAGTCCCGTCACGATGCGATTACGTTGAAGAAAACAGTAATTTTTCGTCTCGAAATTCGGCTCATATTCTGAAATAATCGCTCCTTTTTCCAGTATGCGCTTTGCTAGTCCTATATTACTGCGCGGATATATTTGGTCGATTGGCGTGCCGAGCACAGCGATTGTGATACCGCCCGCATCAAGGCAGCCGCGGTGCGCGCAAGAATCGATACCGTACGCCATTCCGCTGACTATCACGACGCCACATCTCGCCAAATCGAATGCTAACTTGTATGCAATATCTTCTCCGTAACCCGTAGAGCGCCTCGCGCCGACAATCGCAACCGTCTTTGGTCTATCTTTTTCTCCTGTATGTTCTGGTAATTTACCGCGAATCCATAATTCTTTTGGTGGGTCCGGAAAATTTGTTTCGCCTACTATTTTCTGCAAGTATGGGTGGCTTAAATCTGCTTTACGATAATCATTCATGCGCGAATTTTAGTAAGAATTCGTAAATAGAAAAAGCATGAGTGCAATAAAAAATACGCCCCTTTTTTGGAGCGTATTTTTGTTTATTTATTCCTCGCGACGCATTGGTGGGAATGGCACACCTTCGCGCGCGGAGACACCTTCAAATAGCCAGAAGTTGCGCTCAGAATTGCCCCAGCCACATGTTGGCGGCATGCCATATTCAAGCATTTCAACAAAGTCCATATCGAGCATCTGAGCTTCATCGTCGCCAGCATCGCGCATGGCTTGCTGTTCTTGGAAGCGAGCCAACTGATCGAGCGGATCGTTCAACTCTGAATAGCCATTACCCATTTCCGTACCAAAGATAACTGGATGGAAGCGCTCAGTGACGCGCGGGTCTGCTTCGTGCTTCTTGGCGAGTGGAGATAATTCTACTGGTTCATGAATTAGCCAGAACGGACCAGCAGATTCCTTGCGGATAATCTTCCATAGGTAATCCAACAAACGTCCAGTACCCATAGAATCATCGAATTTAACCTTGTTTTCGCGTAGGATGGATTTAATCTTTTCGATATCAGGATTAAATACGTCGATATCGAATTTTTCTTTAATGATGTCCGCATAAGCAATACGTGGCCATTTACAATCCAAATCAACCTTCATGCCTTCATGTTCAAACTGAAGCGTGCCCCAAGTTTCTTTGCAGACATATTTAATCATCTCTTCATAGAGATCCATGCCATCTTCGTAATCTTGATAGGCTGCATAGGATTCCATTGCAATGTGTTCCGGAAGATGCTCTTCGTCCATGCCTTCGTTGCGGAAACGCACGCCAATATCGTAAACACGTTCGTAGCCACCACCAATCAAACGTTTGAGCGGAAGCTCGTGCGAAATGCGAAGATAAAAATCTTGGTCTAGCGCATCCATGTGCGTAACGAATGGGTTTGCATCAGCGCCACCCGTAGTGGTTTCTAGTACTGGAATGTTAATCTCGACAAAACCGTGATTATTCAAGAATTCACGAGTTGCAGTCCAGAATTTGGAGCGGCGAATAAAACGCTCGCGAACTTCTGGATTTACCGCCATATCTACATAACGACGGCGCAAGCGCTCTTCCTTATTAGTAAAGCCATCGCGGCCAGGAAGTGGGCGTAGAGCCTTTGTGAGCAGGCGTGGCATATCACAGAAAACGGATATTTCTTCGGTTTTAGTCTTGCCGACTTTGCCAGCTGCTTCTAGGAAGTCGCCAGTGTCTAGTTTCTTTGTAAACTTAGCAGCGTCATCCTTCAAGAAAATCTGAATAGAGCCAGAATCATCGGCAATAACCACGAAGGCTAACTTACCAAAGCTACGTATGCTCGCAATTCGGCCGGCAACACAAACGTCCTTGTCGGCATACTTATCGTAACTCTTAAGGATATCCCCGATTTTAGTATTACGGTTGGAATGTGCTGGATACGGATTAATACCCTCCGCCCGGAGTTCGTTTAGTTTGCGAATTCTTTCATCGCGAAAATCTTTAAGAGTTGCCATAAAATATATAATAACATTTTTCCGGCATTTCGTCGAGGCAAAAAGCAGACCCCAAAGAGAGGTCTGCTTTTATTATTCTCGCATTATTTTTCGTCGAGAAATGCGCCAGATTGGCGAGACCAGAGCTTGTCGTATGCTCCGCCTTTTTTGATGAGCTGGCGATGTGTGCCCTGCTCTATGATTTTGCCGCCTTCTAGAACAACAATGTTGTCCATACTGGCGATTGTGGATAGACGGTGCGCAACAACGATGCTTGTACGGCCCTTCATGAGCTTTTCAAGCGCGTCTTGGATGAGCGCTTCGGACTCGGAGTCGAGTGCGGAAGTCGCCTCATCTAGCACGAGAATTGGCGCGTCCTTCAAAATTGCGCGAGCGATTGCGACGCGTTGGCGCTGACCGCCAGACAATTTGATGCCACGCTCGCCGACTAGGGTTTCGTAACCATCAGGTAGACTCATGATAAAATCGTGAGCATTTGCGAGTTTTGCGGCGCGGACGATTTCTTTGCGTGATGCGTCTGGTTTTGCATATGCAATGTTCTCTGCGATTGTGCGATGGAATAATGATGTTTCCTGTGGCACATATGCGATGTTTTCGCGAAGTGAGATTTGCTGAACTTCACTAATGTTTTGACCATCGATCTTAATTTTGCCTTCATCAACGTCCGCAAAGCGTAATAGAAGCTTGGTTAGGGTTGTTTTGCCCGAACCTGAAATACCTACAAGACCAACTCTCTCACCAGGCTTAATGGAAAGTGAGAAATTGTTAAAAATTGCTTCTTTTGCGTCTGCGTGTTTGAAATGAATGTTTTCAAAGTCAATTTCACCTTTTTCGACTTTGAGTGCTTTGGCGTCAGCGATGTCTTTTACATCATCTTTTGTGTCGAGAATTTGCGTCATTTCATACGCATCGCCGAATACGCGATTGATGTGCTTAAAAATGTTGTTAACATTCCAAAGCTCACCCATAATACTCATCGAATAGTTAACAATGAGAATCAAGGTTGCGACAGAAAGACCAAAGATTGGACCGCCAGCCATCATGAATACTACAAGCACTGCGATGATACCAATGTTTACAAAGTTGAAGGCTAAGTCGCGCTTCATTGTGGCATTCATTTGTGCAATGCCGGCATTGTAGCTAGCGCGGTTAAAGTTAGCATAGCGATGGCGCTCGTGCGATTCGCGGCCGTAAGATTTTACGGATAAAATGTTCGACACGGAATCTGCGAGCTGACCGGTCTGCTTGTTTTCCGCTTCTGCGCGCTCCTTGCTAAGATGCGAAATCTTTTTGAAGGTTAGCGCCGAGCACATTATGTAAAGTGCAATTAGTACAAGAAGTGCAATTGCAAATAATGGCGAGCGCGGGAATAGGATCACCATAATGAAAACAACCATCGATATCAAGTAAAGAATGTCAAAGATTATTAAATCAAAGAAGCGTTCAAATGATCCGATGAATTTATTTGTTTGGGATACTAATGATCCGGAAAAACGATCGCTGTGGAACTGCATGGATTGTGCGCTAATTGCATTAAAACATACAGTACCCAAATCGTAGAGCGCGAGCAATTCGTATTTCCAGCACCAATAAACACGTAGCCATCCAAGAATTGCGCTACCGAGTAGATAAAGCGCGATTAATGTAATGCCTTTTGGTAGCAAAACTGGAATAATTTGATCTTCCGTTAGGCCGCCAGAGATTGCGTCAATCATCTCGGCGAAAATTAATGGAATTAATGATGTGCGAATTAATACGACGATTGGCGTTGAAACGATTGTGCCAATTGCGTACCATTTGTATTTTTTGGAACTTTGCCAATAGTAGTACAGCGTGCGCTTCGCAACAGACGCGCGCTGCTTGCTATCATGTTTCTTCATTTTAAATTTCCTTTTATGCCTTTATTTTAGCGCATATAAAAACGCGCCGGTTATTTTATAATTCGACGCGTTTTTAGAAAATTCTTTAGTTGATTTCGGCAACTTTGAAGGTTTTACCGTTTGGAAGCGTAACTTCCTCGCCAACCTTTTTGCCAAAGATTGCTTTGCCGATTGGGGATTCGTTGCTGATCTTGCCTTCGAGTGGATTTGCTTCTACGGCGCCTACGAGCGTGTAGGTGCTAGTCTTTCCACTTGTTTCAAGCGTAACGACACTTCCCATGTCGACTTTTTGTTTCTTGCCACCTTTAATAATCTTGGCATGCAACAAAATATCTTGAATTTCTAAAATGCGTCCTTCGACAACTTTCTGTTCGCCGCGAGCAGCGGAATAATCTTCATTCTCACTTAAATCACCGTAGGAGCGCGCTAATGCGATCTTTTCAGCGATTTCTGGGCGACGGGCAATAAGCTGTTCGAGTTCTTTTTCGAGGTCCTTGCGGCCCTCAGCTGTAATACTGACTGTCTTAGCCATATTGTTCCTCCTTCCCATTAAAAAATACGGGTTGGTTGTAGTTATTTCTAAGCAAGTTTACTAGTAAACTCGTCTAAGGTCAAGAGTTTTGTCTCGTCAGTTTTACGATTTTTAAGTTCTACTTTATTATCTGCTAAAGTCTTATCACTAATTACGACGCGATATGGAATTCCCATAAGTTCTGCGTCAGCGAATTTCTCGCCAGTACGTGCATTTTTGCGATCATCCAGAATAATATCTTCTGGCGCCATATCGTGAAGTTTGGCGGCCATTTCTTCGCCTTTTTCGCCAATACCAACAATGTAATACTTGTATGGAGCGATTTCTTCTGGCCAGATTAGACCTTTATCGTCACTAAGTTTTTCTGCGATTACGCCCATAACGCGGCTTGGGCCAATGCCGTAGCTTCCCATAAAGACTTTTTGGCGTTTGCCGTCTTCGTCGTTATAGCAAAGATCGAGAGCGTCCGAGAAGCGATAGCCTAACGTAAAGATATTTCCGACTTCGGCTGCCTTGCATTGCTCAAGCTTGGATTTATCTAGGCCGAGATCTGCAAGGACTTCGTCGTTATAGACTTCTTCGTTTACGGCGATACCTTTTTCGCGATCGAGATAGATAATATCTTCACCGACTTCGCATAGTGTCTGGAATTCGTCAGAATACTTACTGAATGCGCCACCACTTGCAAAAGTACGGAAGGTGTCATTGCCAATACCAAGGCGGTTAAAGATCTTTTTGTAGCTATCTGCGCATTTTTCATAGAAGACATCATGCTCTTCGCGGTTTTTACTAAAGCTATACAAATCTTTCATCATAAATTCGCGCGTGCGCATAATGCCGGATTTAGCACGAAGCTCGTTGCGGAATTTAGTTTGGAATTGATACGCATAGACTGGCAAGTCTTTATAGCTAGAGATATAAGACTTCATGACGTGTGTAAGTGGCTCTTCGTGCGTTGGAGCAAGGCCAAGTTCGCCACCAGCATTAAGTTTAGTTTTGAACCAGACGTCCATAACGTCGTCGCTCCAGCGATCGGTAGCTTCCCAAACGTCTTTTGGCTGCAATGCAGTAAGACGAAGCTCTTCGCCGCCAATAGCGTTCATTTCTTCGCGGATAATTTGGATAATCTTTTCCAATGTGCGCATACCAAGAGGCAAGTAATCATATACTCCGGCCATTTCTTTGTAAATATAACCGGCACGCAAAAGGTATTTCGCACTGCGGCTAGCTTCGTCGGCCGGTGCGGTTTTGGTGGTTTTAGTAAATGATTGACTTAGTTTCATAATTATTATCCTATCATAAAAATTCTACTTTATACAATAAAGTTTGAATTTTTTAAAGTTTATGTTCAAATCTAGTCTGGATATTCATCCATGGAGGAGATAAGGACTTCACGACCGCGGTTTCCACCGCCAGAATCGCCAACTACGCCCTTCTCTACTAGCTCATCAATGATTGCGGCTGCACGGCCGTAGCCAACATGTAGACGGCGTTGGAGCAATGATGTGGAGATTTTACCATCACGAAGTGCAATTTCTGCTGCTTGGCGCGTAATATCACCGCCACCAGCACCACTAAAGTCCATACCGACACTAGAAGAGCCTTTGCCGCCGATTGCGACCGTCTGAGACGTAACTTCTGGGTTATAATCCGCTGGCGCCTGATGACGTAGGAAGTCCGTAACGTTTGCGATTTCTTCGTCGCTAACAAATGCACCTTGAACACGAATCGGCTTACCCATCATTTCCGTGGTAAGGAATAGCATATCGCCGGAACCGAGCAGCTTCTCTGCGCCACCCATATCGAGCATAACGCGAGAGTCCGTATTGTTGTTTACGGCAAATGCAATACGGCCAGGAATATTTGCCTTAATCAAACCAGTAACGACCTTAACTTCTGGACGCTGAGTTGCAAGAACAAGGTGAATACCAGCAGCGCGACCTTTCTGCGCAATGCGAACAATGCGATTTTCGAGCTCTTTGCCCGCCATCATCATTAAGTCCGCCATCTCATCTACGATAATCACAATGTAAGGCATTTTGCCATTGTCGTGCTTTTGTTCGTTGCCGTCTTCGTCTGGGACGGCGATAGTTTCGCCCTGGCGGGCTTTCTTTGCGTTAAAGTCTGCAATATTCTTGACGCGCTCGTCTTTCATGAGCAAGTAGCGACTTTCCATTTCTTTTACAGCCCATTCCATTGCGCTGAGAGCTTCGTTTACATTCGTAATAATTGGCGAAAGTAGATGCGGAATTGCATCATATGCTGCCATTTCGACCTGCTTTGGGTCGATAATAATTAACTTTAGGTCGGATGGAGAGTTATGATATAGCATCGACATAATAAGCGTGTTAGTCATAACGGACTTACCGGAACCGGTAGTACCCGCGATAAGCAAGTGCGGCATCTTTGCAAGGTTACCCAAGATTACGTGACCAGAGATATCTTTACCTACGGCGAATGCGAGAGGCTTCTCAGCGATGGTGCGGCTCCAATCACTAGATTTTAAAAGTTCGTGCAAGCCTACGCTTGCGGCTTTTTTATTTGGTATTTCTACACCTACGGAACGCGTACCTGGAATTGGCGCCTCGATACGTACTTTGTCTGCAGCGAGACGTGCGCTAAGGTCGCGGTCCAACTGAGCAATTTTACTAACCTTCACCCCTGCGGGCGGAATAAGCGTGTACTGAGTAATACGTGGACCAACGTTTGCGCCTTCAACTTCGACATTGATGCCAAAATCTTCGAGCGTATTCTTGATAATCTCTGCGTTATTGCGCGTATCGCCAGGATCGGCCGGAGAGCGGCGCTTATTCAAAAGCTCCATTGGAGGCATTTTCCAGTTTGGATCATTCACCGCCAACATTGCCATTGGTTCTTCAACTTTTTCGACTTTGTCGTTATTGTCCTTAACGAGAAGACCTTTCTTTTCTTTCTTGCTATCGACGATTTCGACGTTTGAATTTACCTTGAAGTTGCGCATCGTGCCATGCTCTTCTTCTCCGTCCTCGACAGCGTTAGCCTTGGCGCGACGAATAACGCGCGCATTCTCGGAATCTTCGCCTTCCTTGGTCTTGAATATAGAACCGATTTTGCGAAAGAGCGCAGCTGGAGTTTCGGCATACATAAATAATGCGGTAATAATAATCAAAACTACATACAAGAATATGGATACGCCTTGGTCGAGATTCTTCACGACGACGCTGTTCAACCCGTCGCCAATAATGCCACCAGTAGATGTGCCGCTAGTATAGCTTGGGACGCCAAAAACACCAGAGAACCAGAAAATAATTAAACAGGAGGCAATCCAAACGCTAGCATCGAGGCGATTATCTGGCGCGCGGAAGATTAATACGGCAAGGTATACCAAAATTATTGGCATAAGATATGTGGTATAGCCGAATACTTTTAAGAAGAAACTATTTACAGCCTGAAGGGCGACACCGCCACTACCAAGCCATGCAACAATAAATAAGACTGCACAAACAATCATCAAAAACGCCATGATTTGGCGCCAAAAACCACCTGGAAGTTCGTGAGTTTTTACGACTTCTTGGGATTTTTTCTTTCTACCTCGCTTTTTATTTGCCATATGCAATATATTATACCATAAAAAATCTAGCCATCTTTCAGGCTAGATTTTTATCCCTATTAACGGCGGAAACCGTACTTAAGCGTATCGATAATATAAGTTACGACGATACTTTCGGTGAAGGTAAGGAATACACTTACGCCAGCTACACAAACTGCTACGATAGCCATGGTCTTAATGAGGCTTGGCTTTGTATGAACAATTGTCTTTGCAATAAAATGCATACCGACGGATGCACCAAGCATGATGAGAGTTGGCAAGAAGTTGCTTAGCCAGAGATCGCCCTGGATGGTTGGTTTGCCAATCATCATGATGGAATAGAAAATGATACCGGCGAGATTAATAATATAAATTACGGAAATGCCGAGGAATAGGTTGGCGACCTTGTGCCAAGATTCTCTCTGCGTTTCCCTGTCGGTAACTTTCTTTAGTGTAGCAATGCCAAAAATTGCTGCGGCAAGAGCGATGAATGATGCCATGAATTCAGATGGCACACTACCAACATTAGAGCCGAAGAAAGCTGAGAATACCGGAATGCGGAATACCCAACCGTCAGAAAAACCTGCGATTGCAGAAAAGATACACGCAAAACCGATAAAGCAGGACATCGCAATTGTCCAGGTGTTAAGTTTTGCCATCATCGGCGCGGAAATTTTACCACGCTCATACTTTGCGGCAGCCTTCGCATGGCTTACCGAAGAAGCTTGTGTTGTCATATAGACTCCGTTTATGTTAATTAACTTTATTATATATCAAAAAATATCTCCCGCGTGGGGAGATATTTTGGTTTGCCATTAATTATTAGGCTTTTTGGTCTACGCCTTTCATAGATAGGCTGAGGCGACCTTTTTCGTCGATTGCGTCGAGACGAACATTAATCTCGTCACCAACCTGAAGCGCATCAGTAACCTTTGCGAGGCGCTTGTCGCTAATCTGCGAAATATGAAGCATGCCATCGATGCCTGGAAGGATATTTACAAATGCACCGAAGTCTTTGATGGAAACGACTTTGCCTTTGTAAATTTTGCCTGGTTCTGGTTCCTCGACGAGGGACTTAATCCAGTTTAGAGCCTTCTCGATCTTTTCGGAATCAGTACCAGCTACGGTGATGAGACCGTTTTCTTCGATATTGATCTCTGCGCCAGTCTCAGTAGTAATCTTATTGATGGTTTCGCCGCCCTTGCCAATGACCGTACCGATCTTGTCTGGGTTGATCATGAGTTTTTCGATGCGTGGAGCATATGGGCTGAGATGATCGCGTGGGCCATCAAGTACGGAAAGCATGTGCTTCATGATGAACATGCGGCCATCATGAGCTTTCTTGATTGCTTCGGATAGGACGCTTACTGGAAGGCCATGGACCTTCATATCCATCTGAAGTGCAGTAATACCTTCGGTGGTACCAGTAACTTTGAAGTCCATATCGCCAGCGAAATCTTCTGCATCCATAAGGTCAGTTAGGACATATGGCTTATCGCCATCCATCATAAGACCCATTGCAACACCTGCTACTGGGCGCTTAAGTGGAACACCTGCGTCCATCAAAGCGAGACAGGAGCTACAAGTTGCAGCCATGGAAGTAGAACCGTTCTGGGACATAATCTCGGTAACACTACGGATAGCGTATGGGAACTCTTCTTCGCTTGGCAAAACTGGAGTCAATGCGCGTTCTGCAAGATAACCGTGGCCAATTTCGCGACGGCCTGGGCTACCGAGGCGGCTTACTTCACCAACCGTATAGCCAGGCGCATTGTAGTGATGCATGTAGCGACGAGTGCCGTCAGTGACTTCCATCGTATCTACGAGCTGAGCGTAGCTGAGTGGAGCCAAGGTGACGATATTCATAGCCTGAGTTACGCCACGAGTGAATAGGCTGGAGCCATGAGTGCGTGGCAAGATACCAACCTGAGAGCTAAGTGGGCGAACTTCGTCGAGCTTGCGACCATCTGGGCGGATGCCATCTTCGATAATATGCTTGCGAACATCGTGCTTTACGGCGAGCTCGAAGGCTTCGGAATAATCCGCTTTACCATTTGCTTCATAATAAGCAGTCTTAGCGGCGAGCTTTGCTTCGTCGTCCATATCCGCAGTCACACCAGCAGCTTCATCGCTGATTTCGGCAATAAAGTCTGCGTGCATCTGCTCTTTGAGATCCTTGATCATCTGATCGCGGAGGATAGTATTTTGCGTACGGAATTCTTCGGTAAGCTTACCGTCAATCCAAGCATCAACCTTTGCCTGAGCTTCTTCGTTTGGAAGAATTAGAGTGTATTCCTTTTCTTCTACGCCGATAGCTTCACGGAGTTCGTTCTGAAGCTTGATTGCTGGCTGAATCATCTTGAGGCCCCATTCGAGACCGCCAATGATAACGTCTTCTGGAACTTCATTTGCGCCAGCTTCTACCATCGTAATACCGGAATCCTTACCGGCAACGACGAGGTCGAGATCGGATGCTTCGCGTTCTTCTGGGGTTAGGAATGCTTTATACTCGCCATTAACGCGACCAATGCGGAGACCGGCGATTGGGCCATCGAATGGAACGCCAGCATTCATTAATGCGCTAGATGCCGCGATCATCGCAATAACATCTGGGCGGAAGTTTGGATCCATAGATAGAACAGTTGCGACTACCTGGATTTCCTGACGATAACCCTTCGGGAACAATGGGCGAATTGGGCGGTCGATGAGACGGCCAATTAATACGGCATTATCGGAAGGTTTGCCTTCGCGCTTAATAAATTTACTGCTACTGATTTTACCAGCAGCATAGTATTTCTCTTCGTAATCGATAGAGAGTGGGAAGAAATCCTGCATCACTGGCTTTTGGCCAACAACTACGGAACCGAGTACTACCGTATCGCCATAAGTGACGAGTACGGAGGAAGTAGTGCGGAATCCGACGCGGTTGACTTCAAGCGTGAGTGGACGACCACAAAAATCAGTCTCCACCTTGAAAGTTTTCTTTCCGCTGGGATTGATAATTTCCATTTTTTCCTTTCTTCGAGAAAATAATAAGCATCCTAATCGGAGGTAGATCTTCCGCTAAGGATGTCTATCATTTTCTCGATTGTTTTACTCTCATATTTTACCATACATTGACATTTTATGCATTTTGTGATACAATTTGCTCTAGTGTCGGCAAGAGTCGGCATGTTTTTCCCATATGGAAAGGGGTGTGATTTAATATGGGTGATTATTCTATTAAAAAAGTGGACAGAACTGTACTGAAGCTGAAAGGTGAGTTCCCGGAAAAGAAGGCACGTCAGGCCTTCGAGCGCGTGGTTGGAGACCGTATGGTTTCCATGAAGTGTCTCTATGACAAAAAGGGGGATGAGACTACTATATTGCTTTACCCTTGCCGCGCCTACAACATGAGCGGTGAGTGCGACGGCAAAAATGCCGACAAAAAGCACATTCGCGCGATTCGTGTGCTCGGCGCGCTTCCCGACTACGTCGATATCGTGAAGACGTACTGGGAACCTATTCGAGATCGCGCCAAGGCGGCAAGGGACCCAATGCGCTGGGTGACCATGTATCCGGTTAGATCTATCGATGACGTCACTAGGGCCGTCTACACTGAGCTTTGCTTTATCGTAGATAGTCGTTGCAAGAGGGGTTATGAAGACGAGGCTCTCGATAAGGCAGTCGATCAGATTCGCGAAAGTCTTCGCTTAATCGCGAGCGATATCAAAGGAGACTTGATGGCTTCCGCTAGGCTGACCGAAGATGTGTCTATGGATTTCGTCGATGAGTTGCACAAGCTCGAAGATGACGAAGTTCAGAAGAAGTACAGTGAGCACGGACTCCGCTACGTCAACACTGACGAGCTCGTTACGCAGGAGTAATAGCGTCCACTACGCACCTTGGAATGACCCGGCAGCAATGTCGGGTCTTCTTTATTGTTTTCGGCAACAAAAAACTGGCCCCGTTTGTGGAGCCAGATTTTTATTATTTGCGAAGACCAAGTTTTGCAACGGTTGCTTTGTAAGTTTCGAAATCTGTGCGTTCGAGATACTTCAAAAGCTTCTTGCGCTGGCCAACCATCTGGATAAGACCGCGCTTAGCCATAAAATCATGCTTGTTAGCCTTGACATGCTCAGTAACTTCTTTGATACGATCAGTCAAAATGGCAACCTGCACCTCTGGAGAGCCGACATCCTTATCACTGCGGGCGAGCTTCTTGATCGCCTTAGCTTTGTTATCTTTTGTAATCATATTGAGCAAATTTTATCACAAAATTAGATAAGATGCAACAGTGTGCTTGCTAGTTTTCCCTAGCATACGCCCTAGACACGGCGTTCCGTCGGCCCGTCTTCACGGGCGCCGGCCACCTCCTGCTCGGCAGCGGCCTGCGCAACGGTCTATTACGTATGCTAGGAAAACTAGCAGCGTCTCGCTTGCATTGTTATTTATTATTCATGTATTTTACAAGAGCGGAACGGAGGTCTTTGACTGGCAAAACGAATTTATCCTTGATAGTAGCCGGGGCAATTGCGTGGTCAAAACCGAGCTTTTTTGCCTCTGCAATGCGGCGGTCTGGCGCAATAACACTACGAATTTCCCCGCCGAGACCAACCTCGCCAAATACGACGATTTTCTCGTTGAGCTTGCGGCCAGCAGCTGCGCTTGCAATAGCCATACAAATTGCCAAATCTGCAGCGGAATCATTAAGGCGCATACCGCCAACCACGTTAATGAAGATATCTTTATCCTGAAGGCTAAGCTTCGTGCGTTTTTCTAGGACTGCAATCAATAGGTTAAGACGATTCAAATCGAAGCCAGAAGCGGTGCGCTTTGGATAACCAAAATTGGTCGGATTTACGAGCGCCTGAATTTCTACCAAAAGCGGGCGCGCACCCTCAATCGTAGCCATAATAATGCTGCCATCTGTGTTTTGGCGCTCAGAAAGTAATGCTTCGGATGGATTTTTTACCTCTACAAGACCCTGTGTAGCCATCTCGAAAATAGCAACCTCTGTCGTGGACCCAAAGCGGTTCTTTACGGCACGAATAGTCTTGAAGCCGCCATAACGATCACCTTCGAAATTCAAAACAACATCTACGAGATGTTCGAGCACCTTTGGGCCAGCCAAAGTACCCTCTTTTGTAACGTGGCCTACGATAATTACCGCTGTGCCACTAGACTTTGCGGCGCGAATAATTAGGTTGCCACAGTTGCTGACCTGACTAACCGTACCAGGGGCGGAGCTAATCTCTGCCATACTAAGAGTCTGAATCGAGTCTACGATTACTAAATCATAGCCACCTTCTTCGATGGTCTTCGCAATGTCATTACCAGAGGCAGAGCTAGCAAAATGGAGTTTATCCGAGCTGGCACCGAGGCGCACTGCACGGAGTTTTACCTGCCCTGCTGATTCCTCGCCAGAGACATACAAAACTTTATGCCCACCGTTAGCGACGTTGGAGCAGACCTGCATCAAAATCGTGGATTTGCCCATGCCTGGCTGGCCCGCCAAAAGGCTAACAGAGCCAAGCAAGATACCGCCGCCAAGCACCATATCGAGATCAGGAAAACCAGTAGGAAGGCGCGAGCCAGCATCGGAAGGTTCTATCGTATTAATCGAAACTGCCTCGAGCTTTTTTCCAGAAACCGCACCCTTCGCGAGGGCGGATTTTACCTCTGTTTCTGTTGTTGCAACTTGCTCCAACAGGGTGTTCCATTCGCCACAATTCTCGCAACGACCAGCCCATTTAGAGTAGCTAGCGCCACAATTTTGACAGACATATTTCGACTTTACCTTCACCATATATCTAGTTTAGCACGTTGACTTTTCAAGAAAAGCATAAGCGTACTATTGACTTTTTAAAGCGTTTATGCTATAATGTATATATCGCTTGAAAAAGAGCGAGAAAAGCACCTTACAAGCTAAGTAAACAGTTATGCTTGGACTAGCGTCTAGAGTCGGGAGGGCTTGACGCTAGCCCAAACAGAGGCTAGTTGTAACTACAGTTCGGATTAGTACAGATTAGGAGGTACTATGAGCAACACTATTTATGCAACCGGCGCAGGTACAAAGTTCGCCGAATTCATCGACGACATGCGCAGCAGCCTCAGTGACTACCGCAATGATTACCTTGATCTCCGCGAAGCGGCGATTACGACCAAGCGGCTTAAGTACGCCGCGAATAACCTCAAAGAGGGTAACCTCTACGAGGACGAAGCCGAGGAGCTGATCAAGAAGGCTGACGAAGCCATCGGTTCCTATAACTACAGCAACGACACCTCGGACTCCTGGAAGGTGATTCCGGAATTCATGAGATGGTTCATGGTTGGAGCGCTGATCATTCTGGAGCTCATTGTCGCATTCACTGCGATAGATGCTCTCTGGAGCTTGCCGTGGGCTGTCAGTGACGCTCTGGTTTACACGCTCAGCATTGTGGCGTTCCTGATTGTGGCCGTCGCAATGGATTTGCTCGCCTTCTACGCTGTGGCTAAGATCTCTGTGTTCTTCATCGAGATGCGCATTGCGCGCGTCGAAGGATATCAGAACGTTCTGAAGAACTTCGTCGAGAAGTAAACTACACCCACCTCAGTAACTGTTAACCTAGCACCAGACCCGGTCATCGCGACCGGGTCTTTCCATTGACTTTTTTAAGTATATGTGGTATAATTTAAGTATTGCAAGTTCGCAAAGTTCCTTAAGATTCTATCCGGAGAATAAGACGGAATTTTGTGGCTTTGAAGGAGGTGTTGCTTATGGAAAAGAAAATTCCATATTTTATCCTTATTGCCGTAGCTTGTTTTATAGTTTGTGGCTGCGCAAGAAAGGAGAATTCAGCGTCTACTATTACAGTTACCGCTGAATACGATACACCAGTGAGTACCACAGAAGACAAAACTGACGAATTGAAGAACATTAGTTTCAACAATTTCGAAGGTAAGACGATGGAAGACATCGCTACCGATGACGCCAAAGCGATCAGCTTCGACGAATTCTTCAATTTGGCAGGCCTTGACTATGTCATCATCGAGAAAGACATAGTCGTTACTCCAATCAACTACAACAAGGAGTCAGATTTCGCCATTCAAATCCATGTGCAATCTAATGGCATTATTAGCGGTTATAACCTTAGCAAAGGACGTGCCGCAGATAATACCTGGAAAGAAAGCAGAGACTTCGAGTCTGCTACCGATTTCATTTTTGACATGGTGCTTAGGGACGAAAAATATCTGATTGGCGCAGACGCAATGGATGCGCTTTGGCGCGATGTGCGCGTCTTGACAGCTCCCGAAGATAAGGTTGAGGTCGTAAATGCAGCTGTAGATGCCGAATTGGCATCATATTACGAACTCCCTGAGATTTTTATTTTTCCGGAAGAATAAAAATACCCCCGAGGGACCGGACCCGCGGGGGTTTTCCTATGTCTTTTATTTTTCGATTACTTCGTCGATAATGCCGTAATCTTTGGCTTCCTGGGCAGACATCCAGTTATCACGATCCATATCTTTTTCGACCTGGGCGAGAGACTTGCCGGTATTTTTTGCGAACATTTCTGCAAGGCGTTTCTTGAGATAAATGCCTTCTTTGAGGGCGATTTCCTGGTCGGTGATTTTGCCTTCCGTACCAGAGCTTGGCTGGTGAATCATAATGCGCGCGTTTGGCAAAGCGTAGCGCTTCCCCTTTGTACCAGAAGACAAAAGCATGGCACCCATTGAAGCCTGCAGGCCAATTCCAATTGTCTGAACATCTGGCTCGATATAATTCATCGTATCGATAATCGCAAGGCCGTCATAAACAGAGCCGCCAGGCGAATTAATATAAAGCTTGATGTCTTTCTTTGGGTCTTCGTAAGCCAAATGCAATAGCTGAGCGATGACGATATTTGCCGTTTCTGGCGTAACTTGGTCACCCAAGAATACGACGCGCTCTTTCAAGAGGCGTGAATAAATATCATAGGCACGCTCGCCACGATTAGTTTCTTCAACAACTGTAGGAACTAAATAATTCTTCATTTTCCTCCTTGAAGTTATTATATTTGTCTGGCACTCGCAAGTCAAGAGTGCTAAGTCTTATTGTCGGACTCGGTCTTCTCGGTAGTAGTTTCAAAGCGGCTGTCTAGCTTACCAAAGAGCTGGCGCTCTTCTTCGAGTAGGGCGTTATATTTCTCTACTTCGACGTTATATTCATCAATATAAGCATTAAGGGCGTCACGCTCCTCATCAATTCGTTTGCCTTGCGAGACTAAATAATCATAACGAGATTGACTCCAGTTCCCGAGTTCGGTCTGACGGTTATGATAATCAACCTGTTTATTATAGCTATCGAGGTTCGAGCGATAAGTATTGCGCTTGTTTTCCAAAATACCATGCATGGCGTCGAGAGCCTCTTTGGCCTTCTCAATCTTCTCTTCTTCCGCGCTTAGGACGGCGGTGTATTTCTTATAGAATTCAACCGTCGCGTCATGATTTTTGAAATATTTTGCGTAGTGATTTTTGAGCGAATCCGACAAATCACTATCATAAACGCGCTGACCAATAATCGAATGGAGCTCGGTATAATACTGCTCTTCTGAATAGGCATCCATATAATCACCAAAGACATCTTTGTGATTCTCGTAGTAGTTTTTGAGGTCCGAGTTTAGGGCTTCTTTTCTGCCGTCGCTTAGGCGATCATAAATCGCATGCAAAACTTCATGCATCAAGACTGCTTCCTTGACGCCGTCAAGCTCTTTGCCTTTTACGTCATAGATATAAATGCGGTTATCTGCCGAAGAGTAGCAACCGAGTGCGGAGTTTACATCTTCGTCGTCAACGCAGTGATCGTTAAAGATATCCGCCTGCTCTAGCTCTGGCTTTGTGGAGCGCATAATATAATCGGAGCGCCAAGTAAAACCGACATTTTCAATAATGCTCTCCATCTCACTGGTAGGCTGATAAAAACGCCCGCCAACAAAATCATGGATTTGTTGCGAAAAGAATATGTAGACAAGATTGCAAACAATCACCAAAATACAAATCGCAGTAACAAGCGGGGATGATTTTTTCTTTTGCGCTTTTTGCGGTTTCTGTTGCGTTTCAGTAGTCACGTTTTAATTATAGTATTTATTCTTTTACTTTTGTTAAAACGAATTCATCTTTTTTGAAGTCAACCTTCGCGATATCACCCTTGTCGAGTTTGTTAGACAAGATATTATCCGCGAGGAGGCTTTCAAGCTCGTCTTCGATTTCGCGACGAAGCGGACGAGCACCATTCTTTGTATCGTAGCCTTTTTCGATTAGGCGCTTCTTTGCGGCATCAGTGAGTTGAAGACCGATGGATTTTTCAGCGAGACGCTTCTTGAGGTCTTCGATCATATTGTCAAAGATGCGGTTGACGTCTTTTTCGCTGAGCGCATTAAAGGTGATAATCGAATCGAAACGGTTTACGAGTTCTGGGCGCATAATTTTGCGAAGTGCTTTCATGGCGGAAGCTTCGTTTGCGGCATGCTCAGCCTCGAGCGCCTTGGCGTCTTGCTTCGTTTTGACCGAGAAGCCCATTTCGGACTCACGATACATATCTTCTGCGCCGAGGTTACTGGTAAGGATAACAATAGTGTTATTGAATTTTACTTTCGTGCCCTGACCGTCAGTCAAAGTGCCATCTTCGAGAATCTGCAAAAGAATATTGAAGACTTCTGGGTCGGCCTTTTCGATTTCGTCGAACAAGACAACTGAATATGGTTTGCGGCGAACCTGCTCGGTCAACTTGCCGCCATCATCATAGCCAACATAACCAGCCGGCGCACCAACGAGACGTGCAACGTTGTGTTTTTCGGCAAACTCGGACATGTCGATTTTGATGAGCGAATCTTCGCCACCAAATACCTCGCGCGCAATAACTTTTGCGAGCTCGGTTTTACCAACGCCGGTTGGCCCCATAAAGATGAAGGAGCCAATTGGGCGACGTGGGTCCGCGATACCAGAACGACCGCGACGAATTGCCTTGCTGACGGCTTTGATAGCATCGTCCTGACCAATAATGTCTTTACTGAGATGCTTTTCGAGGTTAACAAGAATTTCCTGCTCGGAACCATGTACGCGATTTACCGGAATGCCAGTCTTGAGACTAATGGCCGTTGCAAGATTCTCGGAAGTAACCGCAGGAGCTTTATCGACATCCTTGTGGGCTTTTTCGAGCTTCTTAATTTCTTCCTCGACCTGCGCAGCGCGAGTCTTATACATTGCAGCTTTTTCGTAATCTTCTTTTTCGGCAGAAGCTTCGATTTTTGACTGCAAATCGGAAAGTTCGATTTTGTATTTTTTGTATTCGCTACCGCCTTTTTTGTCGAGCGAAACGCGTGCGATTGCGCTAGCTTCATCGATTACATCAATGACTTTGTCTGGCATGAAACGATCGGAAATATAACGCTGCGACAAAGTGATGGCTTCTTCGAGAATCTCATCGGAGATTACGACTTGATGATATTTTTCGTAATGACCCTTGATGCCCTTAAGAATGCGGAGTGTAATGGTTGGATTTGGCTCGTTTACAATTACGGTCTGGAAGCGACGGGCGAGCGCTTTGTCTTTTTCGATATTTTTGCGATATTCATCGAGCGTGGTTGCACCAATGAGTTTCATAGAGTTGCGCGCAAGTGCTGGCTTTAGAATGTTTGCCGCATCCATGCTACCCTCTGCGGAACCAGCACCGGAAAGAAGATGGAGCTCGTCAATAAATAGAATCACAGAATCGTCGCCAACAGCTTCATCAATAATGCCTTTGATGCGTTCCTCGAATTCGCCGCGGAATTTTGTGCCTGCTACGACGGAGCTGAGATCCACTTGGAAGATGCGCTTACCAATCAAGGCGCCAGGAACATCGTTTTTAGCAATGCGCATAGCAAGACCTTCTACGATAGCGGTCTTACCGACGCCGGCTTCACCGATTAATACTGGGTTGGACTTTGTGCGGCGGCAAAGAATGGTAATCGTGCGTTCGATTTCTTGTTCGCGACCGATTACAGTATCTAGCTTGCCCTCTTTTGCGAGCGCGGTTAGGTCTGTGCCGAATTTGGACAAGAAACGATAGCTTTGGCGCTTGCCGGCTTTGCGTTTTTGCTCTTCGATTTTGGCTTCGCTGGCTTGTTTTTCTACAAGATCTTCGATATTGTTTGCGATCTGGTCTAGGTCGACATGAAGCTTTGCGAGGAGTGCGCCGGCGCGGGAATTTGGTTGGCGCACGATTGCGTACATCATATGCTCGGTACCAATTACGCTAAGACCATTCTCCTGAGCAAAATTCATCGCCATGCGCAGAGTAAGAACTGTCGCTTCGGAAAGAGACATCATGGCCATTGGCGCAGCGGGAACATCTACGGCAACTTTGCCTTGGGCGCGCTCGAGCTGATCAAGATCAATACCCTCATCGCGGAGGAGTTTAGCACCAGTGGAAGTATCCTGAGCCATAATACCCATCAAAAGATGCTCGGTACCCATATAACCCTGGTTATAACGTTTACTAAATAAATCAGCCTTCTGCAGGGCGAACCGTGCATTCTCGCTGAGATGATTCATAACTTCACTAAATTCGTCCATCATATGTATTTATATTGTATGTTTTTAGCACTCGCAAGTCAAGAGTGCTAATACAAAAAATGTTGTAATTTTTACAGGATTTCTGTATTTTTTACAACACTTTTGTGGAAAAATTACTCGCCTAGGATTTCGAGGAACTTTTGCTCGTCAATTACCTCTGTTCCGTACTTGGCTGCCTTTTCTAATTTAGATTTTCCGGTATTGTGACCGGCTACTAGATATTTAGTATTTTTTACAACACTACTGTGGAATTCCCCGCCAAGTGCGCGGATTTTCTCTGCGGCGGCATCTCGACCCATAGAATCGAGCGTGCCAGTAACAACAAACGATAAACCATTTAGGCGGCCACCAGAAGTATCTTGATATACCGGTTCTACGCCGTGAGATTTTAGATCATCGAGAAGCTTTAGATTATCTTCATCCGAGAAGAATGCCAAAATAGATTCTGCAACAATCTTGCCGATGCCAGGAAGTTCGAGTAACTCCGACTCTGTCGTCTCACGCAAAGCATCGAGCGTCTTGTAATGCGCGGCTAAATCGATTGCGGTCTGACTGCCAATATGACGAATGCCAATTGCCGTAATGAAACGCGCGAGTGGTGGGTTCTTGCTGGCCTGAATATTATCTACAAGCTTACCTGCGGATATCTCAGCAAAACGATCAAGCGACTGCACCTGACCCGTCGTGAGCGTATACAAATCTGCAATAGAACCAACGAGGCCGGCATCTACAAGCGCATCTACGTTCTTTTCGCCAAGGCCTTCGATATTTAGTGCAGGCTTGCTAGCATAATATTCAATTGCGCGCTTTAGCATCTGATCTGCGCTACTTCCCTTTACGCGATAAACAACCTCACCGGCTGGACGCTCGAATTCAAGCTCTGGATATTGTTCGTGGAGCGCTTTTTCGTAATCGTAAGGCTCCGATACATCTGGGCGAAGCTCTGTTAGGACGCGATTAATCTGTGGGATAATGTCTCCGGCCTTATAAATAACAACCGTATCTCCGATACGGACATCAAGACGTGCGATTTCGTCGGCATTATGAAGAGATGCATGCTTTACGGTAGTACCGGCTACCTGAACTGGGTCAAAAACCGCTACTGGAGTTGCGGCGCCAGTGCGACCGATAGAAATCACAATATCTTTTACAACGGTAGTTGCTTCTTCGGCAGGATACTTAAACGCGATTGCGGCACGTGGGGTTTTACCAACAATGCCAAGTGCCTGATAGACTTTGCGGTCGTTTACTTTAATAACAGCGCCATCGGTGCCGAACGGCAAATCTTGACGAGTTTCATTAAGCTCATTAATGAAATCCATCGCTTCGCGGAGCGAATGATAAATATGCTGCTGTCCAGAAATACGAAAACCAAGCTCTTTTAGACGTTCGTAAACACGAGAATTTGTATCGAGATTTGGCGAGACCATATCGTAGCCCATGAATTTGAGTGGGCGCGATGCGGCAACTTTTGGATCAAGCTGACGAATAGAACCGGCAGCCAAATTGCGCGGGTTTGCATATTCCGGCTTGCCCTTGGCGCGCTGTTTTGCGTTTAACTCGTCAAAATCTTTCTTAAAAATCACAACTTCGCCGCGAACTTCGGTGTGCTCTTTTTGCGGAATTGAAAGCGGGACATTCTCGATTGTACGAACATTCATCGTGACATCCTCGCCGACTTTGCCATCGCCACGCGTGACGGCTTGTTTTAATAGGCCATCCTCGTAAATAAGTGCCATCGCAAGGCCGTCCATCTTGATGTCGACAAAAAGCTCCGGATTAATAGCGCCAAGTTTTGCGATGCGGTCGAGCCAATCGCGTACTTCCGCCTCGGAGAAAACATCTGCAAGCGAAATCATGCGCTCGGCATGAGTAACTTTTTGGAATTTATCCAAGGCTTGTCCCGCAACGCGCTGCGTTGGCGAGTCTGGCGTAATTAATTCTGGATATTGCTCTTCGATCTGGGAAAGTTCGTGCTTAAGACTGTCCGCAGCTGCCTCAGACATGATAGATTCGTCGAGGACATGATAATGGTAGCGATATTCGTTGATTAATTTGCGGAGTTTTTCTACACGTTCAGTAACACTAGTTGGTATCATCGAGCATCCTTCGATAGAAGAGATAAATATATGCAGTAATATAGATTCCCGTAAAGGTCGTCATAATTTGGAGACAGAGCGATGCAAATGGAATCTCGGCAAGAAATTCGACGTTTTCCTTTAGGATAAGGTCGAGCCACATGAGCGGCACCATTACGATTACCCAAATTACGGCCAAGAATAATAGGCCAAATAGTATGCGGATGATGAATTTTGTGCGGCGACCTTGAAGCAGATCAGTTGCAGCATGTACGGCCGTCATTGGATACATGCCAGGAACAGAAGTCGCGACGAGCGCCGTAATAGAAACTGGTAACAAGTATAACGATAGTAAGCCTAGGAGACCGCAGAATAGCCAGAACAAGAAGGCATAGAGCGGCTGCTCAAGGAAGCCGGTCGATACAGCGGAAGAATAAACGATTACACAGAATAGGATTGGTAATGCGTGCACAAAGATTAGCGCGACGATACAGAAGCTAGACATAAGTGGCGTCAATGCATTAAAGAGACCATCGCGGAATTTCGGCTTGTTGCCAGCCAAAAGATGGCGCAGATAATAGATTGTTACGAGCCAGGTAATCGTGAAGAAGAAAATTAGGAATACTTGCTGGACTTCAGACATGCCACTAGTAAGACCGCCGGTAGTAATTGTAGAAATAAGTAAGAGACCAGACTTTGCAACACGGCCAAGCTCGCCACCATTTTGAAGCATCTCATAGCTCTCATCAAGACTGCTCTGGACGGTTTCATAAGTTTCCTGATTCATGATACCAACGAAGGCAATGTTGCAAACCACAATCAAAACAAGTAGTCCGCCAAACAACTTCCAGTTTTTGAATAGGATTTTGAGTGTAGACGTTGCATGTGAAACTAGACCAGGCACAGTGAGCGGGCGGTCATAATCTTCATGGTACGAACGGCGGAAAGAATGATGAAGTTTGACGCGCGCGCGTTTCTTTTCCCAAACCTTGTCACGTGTGTCAGTATAGGCTTCTTTGAAACTTTTGCGTGGTTTTTTCTCTTTCGGTTTTTTCGTTTTTTCGGTTTTTAGCTTTTTCATATCCTTCTCTTCTTTTACGGTTTTTATTGCGGTTTTCGACGGTCTACTTCTTGGCATTTTCTAGCCTTTCTATACGAGATTCTATTGGCGGATGTGTCGAGAAGAGTTTACTTATCATGGATTTCGAAAGCGGATTTGCAATATACATAGATTCCGAAGCGATATTTTGTTGATGCATCGGACGTGCATGAGTTTCAAGCTTTCGCAGGGCATTTATCATGCTTTCCGGATTGCCAGTAAGTGTTGCGGAAGATGCGTCCGCAAGATATTCGCGTTGCCTCGAAATACCCATCTGTACAAGACTTGCGACAATCGGCGAAAGAACTAATGTAATTAATGCAAATAGTGCACCGATTGGCGAATGATCATCTTCGTCACGTTTGCTATAAAGTAGGACGCGCATGCCAAAATCGGACATCAGACCAACTAGCGCAACGAGGCCGAAAGTAATCATACTAACGCGAATATCATAATTCTTTACGTGAGACATTTCGTGCCCCATAACGGCGCGAAGTTCATCGTCGTCCATTACCTCGAGAAGACCAGTTGTAGCCGCAACACAGGCATGCTTCGGATCGCGACCAGTCGCAAAAGCGTTTGGCGCATCGTCATTAACTAGGAACACGCGCGGCATTGGTAATTTTGCGTCCTCGGCAAGTTTTTCGACGATTTTATAGTAGCGAGGATTCTCATTTTCTTGAATTTCATGTGCGCCGGCGGACATAATGGCGATTTTGTCGGCAAAGAAATATTGAATCAAGGCATATCCGGCACTGACAACCATAAATGCAACCATAATCATGTAATTATTATTCAGCCATGCAAAAAGCCAGCCGATAACCGTAATAAAAGCCACAAAAATAATCATTAGCATAATAGTGTTGCGTTTATTCTGCGCGATCTGTTTGCGCATGGAAACTGCCATATATCTTTATTATAACTATTTTTTGAGATAATTGCACCCATAACGATAGTTGGAGCAATAATAAAAATCTCCATGCTTGCCGTGTTTACGGATTAATTCCCCAGTTTCGCATTTTGGACACAGTTTTCCATAGGCAGTTTTTATTTCTTCTGATATTTCAAATATAAATGGCGAGGGATTTTTGCGATTTGCAATTAGATAGGTCTCTTCCCTGGCGCGCGTAATGGCAACATAGAATAACCTGCGCTCTTTCGCAAAGGCGAAGTTGTCTTCCTTAGCAAGCAAAGCGTCTAAAATCGGATCAGCCTCGCGCGTGGCGGGCATTCCCATGAGGTCCGCGTTCATATTTAGTACAATTACGATGTCGCGCGTAATTCCCTTTGATTTGTGCATGGAGCAATATTCTAAATTTAGGACCTGCAATGAATCGCGCGGATTATGCCAAATGACTTTTGCGGTTCCGGCAGTTTGATTAATTTCGATTTTGATATTGTCTACGCCCTGAATGCGTTTGATGTCGTGATTGTAGCGAGAAATTATTTGTAGCTCTTTATGTTTTAGCTCGTCATAGCCACGCGTTTTTATTAATTCCGTCAAAATAATACTCAGTGACTCCGTATCATTATCGCGCGCTGATGGCGCATTTAATACGACTTTGATTGGTGTCGGTTTCGTCTTTTTATTGGAAACATTTTTATGCGACTGCGCTGGATTCTTTTGGATAAAATCGCAACTTATATTAATAGTCGGCTGACCAAAACGATGCGTAGTTTCAATGAGGCTGCGCCTAGTTTTTAAACCGAAAGTTTTCTCGAATTCTTGAATTAAGGTGAGGTCGCTACCCGTAAAACGATAAATCGATTGCCAATCGTCGCCAACTGCAAACAACTTGCAGCCTGGATTCTTGCGCAAAATTTCGCGCACTAATAAAAAACGATTGCGCGACAAATCCTGCACCTCGTCGAGCAAGATATAACGATAGCCGCGCGCACATTCTGGCACTTCGCGCACAATTCGCGCCGCCAAATTTATCATATCGGCAAAATCATATTGGCGGTTTTCTTCCAAAAATTGCTCGTATGCTAGTTTGATCCTAAAATAAATACGCAAAAATAAGTCCGCACGTTTCTTTGCATAATTATCGCCGCGACTCATGACACGTTTTATAATTTCCTGGTTGGAATATTGGGCATTTTTGTGTAGCGACAAGAAAGTCTGCAGCTTTGCAAATAAATCCTGCTTATCATTAATATATGTTTGATCGTTATGAATGATTGCGGATATTTCTTGCTCTGGGAGCCTTCTTGGCGAAGCGCCAAAATCTTGCAGTTTTTGCTGCAGGCTAGAAAATAGCGTGTCGTCATTTCATTGGTAAGAATAAAGTTCAATGTATTTTGTATGGTATTTTTCGTGCGTCTTGCGGCGCCATTTTAGTTCGCACAGATATTCTTTACCCTGCGGTGACGACCCGTCGCGATTTATTTGTAATAAATCTATGTAAATATCACTGACCGTAAACGAAGGACGATATCTTGCCTCCGTAAATGGATATTGGATTTGATGTCGATATTCTAGTTGATGAATTCGTAACCAATTTGCAATTAATTGCTCTTCCTTGGAACGAACGAATCCTTTTCCGTCTCCCAAAGAGCGACGTAAATATAGGCGATTAAAACTAATCCGCGCTGCAAAATTTATAAACTCGCCCGGACTAGACGGAGCGGAATAATAAAATAATATATAGTCATTCAGTAGGCGACGGAATTTTTCATCCGCACAAAACTCTGAGATCTTTTGCCGAATGAATTTTGCGATAACCGCCTCGTCAATTAGTTTGCGTGTGCCAAGTTCTGGACTGGCAGACATCTTGATGATTTCATTACCCAGCCCATGAAAGGTGCAGATATTTACGCCCTTTACTGCACAACGTTCGATTAATTCCAAAACTGTTTTCTTCGTAAAAGAAATTGCCAAAATTTGCTCTGCTGGGATACCGAGTTCGCGATGAATGTATTCGATTTTTGCGAGCAAACTCATAGTCTTGCCGGAGCCAGCAGAAGCCAATACCAATTGTGCGTCCTCGCAGGCAACGACGGACTCTACTTGCTGACCATCCAGTGCGTGGCCAGCACAAATAATACCACGCCGCCTAACCCAGCGAATAAAAAGTCAGTTATGAATAGCGCGAATAATTTCTGATAGCCAAGTATGGTGCCGCGCCTCATTGCATGAAATATATTTTTGCAGCATATTTTTATTATTTATTTTCCGCAGACAATTAAAAGCATCAGCATTTTGGATGCTATATAATCTAGTTATGTCTCTCTACTAGTCTACAAAAGAAACGGAGGTGGAGTTTATGCTAGACTACATTGTTATTGGAGCAGTCAGAGACAGTGTTGCCGAGGCAAAGGAGCTCATGGCTCAGTACTATCTTCCGGAAGGAGCCATCTTTGCCGAAGTGAGGAACATTACAAGGCAGACGAGTCTGTTGCCGAAATACGACGGGTTCGAGTTCAGCGAGCTGGCGACCGTCGGGGCAACTACGGACGAGCGATACTGCGCGTTCGTGCGTGCTAATGTCCATCAGGACCACGACAAAATCCTCGACAATAAGCCGATTGCTCAGTCCGGGTACGGCGGTAGCTGGCTGTCGGTTGAGCAGTGCGAGCTTAGCTTCGATGACGAACCGTGTAATTACTCTGTTATCGTCGGAGTAATCGGTGGCAATGATGAACAGAATGAGACCGTCCTGCGTAAGGCGATGGACAGCATTAAGGCTTGCCAGCCACAATAAGTCCATGCCTTCAAGCTTTGACCGGCGTCCACGCGACGCCGGTATTTTTTATGCACAAAAAACACCCCGACCATCGTGCGGTCGGGGCTTGGGTAAGACCTCAAAGGAACTTACTGGCCGTCAGGCTCCTCCCCGTCGTCAGGCTCTTCCTCCTCGTCGTCGCCGTCAAAGACGGTGTCGTAGCAGACGCTGGAATCCGTCAGCGAACCATACATCGTAAAGATATCAGGCTCGGATTCCTGCATGTACTCCGCGGCGGGAGTATTGTCCTCGATATAGTCGATGATCTCTTGCAGTAGCGCGGTCTCGTCGACCTCGACATCTTCCTGCATGTCGACAGTAATCGCGACGACATCATAGTAGTCGCAATCGCTCTCGATTGTGAAGACCAGTACGGGGAGAGTCTCGCTGTCGAAGCTCCAGTCATCATCGTCGATGAACTGGTCAAGGGCGCTATGGATGCGCTCTTCTAGATGGACCACGATGATAGCGAGCGGCTTCTCGTCGCCAGCGGCCACGGTTTCGTACTCGATCGTGTCGGCATATTCGATTTCATCGATGCCGACGTTGTACGCCATCGGGAGAATCGCAGCCGTCACAACGGAGCCCGCGGGCAGCTTGTCGGCTACGATTTTGGCGAGGCCCTTCAATCCATCGCCGGTCAAAGTTCCTTTTCTGTCTTGGTAAAGATCACTCATTGCACGTCCTCCTATTCAGTGCGAGTCTAGCCTTGAGCCAGGCTGGTTCTAGCGAAGACCTATCGCTTCGCTCGGAACTCTATAATATAATATTTTCTCCACATTTTCAATACCCATACGGCGCCCGAATAAGCATTGACTTTTTGGGCTATTCGTGATATAATGGACTTATGCACAGTAATATTTCTGCATACTGGTTTATGGTCACAGAGGCCGTCCTCGTCAACGGTCTACTTTGCGTGCCAAAGACCAATAGCGCAGAAACTGTCTAATTCTTGTAAATCTAGATAAGTTTCAAAGCGAAAGAAGCACCTTATCTAGATAAAAAACCAAACAATAGTCTCTCCTTTGAAATTTATCTAGCCGTATAACAATTACGGCTAGTAACTTAAAACTTTTTCGCAACAAAAAGGAGGGATGTTTTATGCGAAAAAATAATCCAAATCGCAACATGCGTCTGGTGATTTTGGAGTCGGCGGCAACGGCGGGCATCCTTGCAGTGCCGATTATGACTCCGTTCTACCTCAGCATCGGGCTGAATCAGGAGCAAATCGCTATGTCGCAAATGGCATTCACGGTTGTAGCTATGCTACTCAACTTGCCGCTCGGATGGGTGGCCGACCGCTTTAGCCGTAAGTGGGCAAACGTAATCGGAGATGCAATGGTTGCGCTCGCGCTCTTGCTCTATTCTACGGCGCAGACTTTCTGGTTTGTCGTACTTTGCGAGGTTATCTGCGGCGTAGGTTGCGCCCTTTCGCAGGGTGTAGATTCGACGCTTTTGAAACACTTCGCAGAAAAAGAGGACAAATCCGGAAAGCTCTTCAAAGACAAGTTCGGAAAGATGACTTCGATTAACCAAATCGCGTCGCTCGTAGTGATGTTGCTGGGTGGGCCGATTGGCGCAATTGATTTTCGTTTGGCGATTGCAATTTCCGCAATTCCGCACCTGTTTGGCGCCATAATTAGCGCTTTTATTCAGGATGATAGCGAAAAATTGGCCGCCGAAAGTAGCCCCGTACGCGACATCTATAACCTCGTAAAACGCAATTTCAAGAACAGCAAACTCCGCATTCGTATCATTGCATTTGCGGTTGCACGTGAAGTTACGCATGGCATCATCTGGGTTTTTACGCCTTTGATGCTTGCCGTTGGGATTCCGATGGCTGTCGTTTCGATGGGTTGGGTCATCAACTACGTAGCAGCATACTTCGGCACGAAGCTCGCACGTCATTTTGCCAAGAAATTAGCAGACTGGCAGCTCTTCGTAGTGCCGATTGCTCTCGTAACCATTGCAAGCATGATTATGTTCGTAGATTTGAATATATTTACGATCTGCCTCTATGCCTGCTTTGGGATTGCGCAGGGTTGGAGTGCTACTACGATGATGCCACTCATCAAGGAACACGTCCGCGCAGCCGAGCAAAGCTCCATAGAATCTTTGGCAAGAGTTGTAGCACAACTGCTCTATATCGGAGCGGTCTGGGCCATCAACCGCGCTGCGGATATCGAAACGAGCTACGCTCTGCTTGCAACCGTAGTAATCTTTGTCCCGCTCGCCATTCCGATTGCCCTAAAGTTGCGCAAAGATTAAGAATTCGCCCCGACCGTTGCGGTTGGGGCGTTTTTCTGTGCTATAATACTCTCATGGCGCGTTGGCGGAGCAGTTACGCAGAGGTCTGCAAAACCTTTTAGACCAGTGCAACTCTGGTACGCGCCTCCATTTACATGTTGGGCGAGTGGCGGAATTGGTATACGCGGCAGACTTAAAATCTGCTTCCTTTACCGGATTATGGGTTCGAGTCCCATCTCGCCCACCAAAAA
>R25__coassemble_150_pt1 | contig 44564 bp, 46 predicted proteins | sample R25__metabat2_low_PE_009 | metagenome-assembled genome bin R25
GCTGGAGCCGGGGCTGGCTCTTCGGCTGGTTCTGGCTCTGGAGCTGTTATTTTTTCTTCGCCATTTTCGTCTAATTCAAAATCTACAGCACCGTGGCGAATGTCGAGCGCCGTAGGGTCTACTGGCTTCTCTGGCTCTGGTTCTACCTCTGGAATTGGCTCTGGTTTATCATTTTGTGCCGGAGCCGGTTCTTCGGCTGGTTCTGGCGCAGACTCTGGAGCTGGTTCTTCCTTCTTCTCTTCTGCACTACCAGTAGCCTCAATACTTTCCAAATCCTCTAGTTCTTCTTCGATCTTTTTATCTTCGGCTGGTTTTTCTTCGGACTTCTTGTTGTCTGATTTCTTCTCGGATTTGTTGTGCTCTATTTTCTGCTCTGGAACCTTCTCTGGCTCTGGTTCTGGTTCCTTGGCATCTTCGTTCGCATCAACTACATCACTAGTCAAGATATCTACAGGAATACTCGAGGAAATAAGTTGCTGATCCGCGCCGGCCATCATAAGTTTGCTGGCTGCGGCCATAGTTTCTGGCTGTGTGTGTTCGTTCGAGAAACGGTTTGTTGCAGCGACGATACCAGCCAAAAGTGCGGTAGCGATAGGTTTGTCAATTAAGCTCTTCTCGCCTTCTTCGCGAAGCTTGTCGGAGAGGCGATAGATCATTTCAGATACGGAAGACGAATTCGGATCACCCCATTCGAGGTCGGCGAAGTTGCCGGCAACATCAGCTTGAATGTTGATGGAGCTAGCATCGTGCATAATACGACCATATTCAGTAAGAGCGGAGTCGAGATCACCTGCGTTAGCGACGTTCAATGCAACTACGAGATCGACGTTATAGTCGCCATGGCTGAACTCCATATCGCTTTCTTCGATAGTGGTCTTGTAAGGGGTAATGTAGACCTTTACGTAATCACCATCAATCTTGTAGCGAAGGTGGTCGGCCTTCTCCTTGTCGAGGGCGATAATAAAATCTTGCAGGCTATTAGTATTAGTTTCGAAGGTCTTTTCTGGTTCCAAGAATTCAATGGCGTTAGGAACAGCACCGGAGAAAATTGCGGTAGCGTGCTTTCCCATTTTATCTAATATAAAAGTTAAGCCTAGTGCGGCCGAGAGTTCATCAACGCTCGGATCTTTCGAAAGCGCAACCAGGACATTGTCACAGCTGCGAATTCGCTCTGCGACTTGATCTAAAACGCTAGATTTAGCCTGCTTTTTATCTGCCATTTTTTGTTTTTCTTGTTTATTTTTGACCTTATATAGATTCAATTTAGCATAATCTTTTTTAAAATGCAAGGCCTTATCATATGGACACTTTACATTTTGTGGTTTTTAGAATATAATATGTAGCAATTGAAAATAATAATTTAAGGAAAGATATTTAAATGCCGATTATTAAATCCGCAAAGAAGGCTGCGCGCCAAGCAGAAAAGCGCCGTAGCAACAACCAGCAAATTAAGAAGACCATCCGCAGCGTATTGAAGGATTTCCGCGCTAATCCAACCGCAGAAAAGATGGCAATTGTCCAGTCCGAGTATGACAAGGCCGTAAAGAAAGGCCTCATGAAGAAAAATACCGCTAGCCGCCGCAAAGCTAAGCTTGCTGCATTCGCAAAAGCAAAGAGCGTAAAGCTTGCAGCAGCAAAGAAAGCTGCTCCAAAGGCTGCCGCAAAGACCGAAAAACCAGCTGCAAAGAAGACCGCAACCAAGGCAACCGCTGCAAAGAAGCCAGCAGCAAAGAAGACTACTGCTAAGAAGGCAGAAAAATAAAAAATATCGCTTTTAAAAATCTCCCCTCAGCGGGGAGATTTTTTGTTATCCGGTAATCGTATCGTGAAGCGATGAATCTAATAATTCACCATAAGTTTGATCGATTGGAGTGACACGTCTTACGCCTAGGACTTTAAACGTCTCAATCAGGTCTTCGCGAGCAGCAAGCGAATCGTCATTTTCGCTCAAATCGGATTCAATCTTGGAATAATAGCCAGGCAAACTGTCGATTTTGTCGATATAGATTTTGATCGTATTGCCCATGTCGAGCTCTTCGCGACGACGACTAACCTCTGCTTTTAGCTCGTAGCCTAACTGGTAAACGATATGAGCGGCTTCAGTGTAATCTTTGACGATTACAGAGTTGATAATGTCGATCTTCTTATCTTCAAAGTGACGGCGCAGTACGAGCGCATAAGTTGCATCTTTGTTTGGATCTTTGACGATTGCGCGTAAAGATAAGCGTGGGAGGGATTTGTCGCGAGAGTAATTCTTTGGCACAAAGATACGATCGTGCTGCCAATAAGGCTCTGTGAAATGAAAATTAATTTCGTCGAGAGTCTCAATAAAATCTGCGCGACTGTTTAGTTTGACTTTTACGATAGATTTTTTCATGCCTCTCCTTCTAGAGTAGCGCCTTCGCGCGCCTTATTTGCCCATTCATCGGCGGCCTCGTTCCCGTCTGTGCCGACGTGACCACGCGTCCATTCTAGGATTACATCCGGTTTACTGCAGTAGAGATCGTATAGCTCTTGCACCAATTCTAGATTGGCGATCTGCCCCGTTTTCTTTTTCCAGCCATTTCTCTTCCATCCAGCAGCCCATTTCGTAACAACATTTACCCAGAATTCGCTATCTGTCGAGATTGTGTCGCCCGGTTGTGCGATTTTGTATGCCGCAATTAGGGCATGCGCCTCCATGCGGATGTTAGTGGAATTTTTTTCGCGCCCAAGGGCGACTGGAGCGCCATCAAGAATCACGGCATACCCACCTGGGCCAGGATTTGGACTTGCGCTACCATCCGTATAATAATGTGACATATCTTTATTGTATCACTGCTATCTGTTTACGTGATAAAATATAGCCATGCCCGCGTGGCGGAATTGGCAGACGCGCTAGCTTCAGGTGCTAGTGTCTTCACGGACGTGCTGGTTCAACTCCAGTCGCGGGCACCAAGAAAGCACAAAAAAACACCCCTTTGCGGGGTGTTTATTATTTAGTCTACAAATCCTGGGTTACTCACTGGCTGCATGTTGTAGCAGGTCTTTACGGAACCGTTATCGATGTTCCAGCAGTTCCTAGTAACTTCGTAATCCTTATGAAGAACGCTATCGTCGCCATAAAGCCCAATTGAATACTTCGGGAATGGGAAACCAGTATCGACGAGCTCTACGCGTGCATCAATGCGGCGGAAGACGTCATTTGCGCGACCAGTCGCATCAACTTTCGACTGAACACCTACGAAGTCCACGGTTTCGCACTTCGCATCATCGGCGCCCGTCCAGAAGGAGTTATTACATGAAAGCATTGTGACGCTAAATGAAATATCTGGCGAGGAATATGGCGCAGATAGCGTCAAGAAGCGCGTAACGTCACTTGCGCCACCGCCCCAATATGGATCTGGGAGCCTAATATATGCGGTACATGCATAGGTCGAGTTCTGAATATTATCCGGTTTCATACATTTTGTATCAATTGGGCTATTTACGGTGTAATTGTTGCCATGGTATGTGCCAGTAGAGCTATTCTTCGGAATAGTAACACCACTCTCAACAGATGCGGCGAAACCTACATCGTTGCTGTTGCCATTCACGATATTGTCAATCTTAGTAAAGTTCTTTGCTGGATCGGTCTCAGTACTCAGGATTGGACGAAGCGTGAGGCGGCCTCTGTCAGAACGGTTATTGTTATTCGTATATAGGTCTTCTAGATAGAAGTTCTTGTTAGTCTGAATGAGGCCCACACTAATTACAGGAGGAACCGAAGCGGTCTTATAGAATTGGTTGTGAGCGTTATCGATAGTCTTAACTTTGTTGGTTGCGAACTTCTTGGAATAATTTCTAATTTCGCTAAAAGTTGTAAATGGATTTGTGCCATAAACATTCTGTAGTTCTTCATAGTCGCTAGAAGAATACCATTGGAGCTTAATTGTGTTTGCACCAGAAGTTTCAACTTCATCCTTATTGACGACGTGCGTACGAAGTGGAATTACCTTCATATCGGAGTCTTCTTTGATTGTACCAAGATAATCTTCTACATCGAGTGCTACTTTGACACAGGTATATGCCATATCCAAGTTCGAGTCTGCACCATTATTAATACTAGTATTATCGGACCGAATAAGAGTTTCATTGTCACCCGTGGCGCGGTTAAGGGCTTTTCTGACCAGGTCACAGTCCTCATTAGAATCAGAGCGGTTAACTTCTTCTACTACCTTCTTACACTGGCTACTCGTAGTATCGCCGCGTGCAGTACAAGTGTTGTATTCGAGAAGCATAACTTTTGCATCCTCGATACCCGCAAGAGCGGAATCATATGCCGACTGAGAAAGGTTGAAGTTCGTAGATTCGCTAATATTCATTACCATGATGCTTACGAAGCTTAGGACCAAAATACCAGCGAGTAACGTGAAGAAGATGATCACGATCATTGAGGTTGCGCCCTTGCGCGTTTTTTGTAGTAGTTTCACTCTTTTATCCTTTCCTGTTTGCATTACCACCGGTACGCATGGAGAAATTAAATTTATTTACCGCACAATAGTTGAAATCTTCACGACTAAAATCACTCTCTACGCCACTATAAGCCATATCGCCCATACAATAGTCACCATTTGCCATAATATTGACGCCGCCTCTTAGAGTAGCCACGATGAATGAAGCCGACAAGAAAGCCTGCTTGGTGGCGACGCTCTGCGTGGCTGGAGTAACGGTAAAGTGATAAATAGCTAAATCGATTTCATCTTTTTCAATCAGCTCAACTGGCTCAGTGACGGTATCGATGATTATTTCAACTCTCTCGTCGCCGCCTTTATTAGCCAAAGAGCCCTCTATGCTCGCGTCGCACTGTACGTGTGCAGGATCTGGTATACGAGCAAAACGATATCTTTGATAACTATCGCCGCCGTCATTGCTGATCCAAACACCATTGACCGGATCCTCGTCCATCTTGCCATTAATTTGATTATAGAGTGAGATTCTTGCATTCCAAATATAGGTATAGTCACTGATGCATAAGGCTCCATATTTCTGTTCGTCGCCCGCTTTAGACTCGTAGAAGTAAGTTTTGACGGCCTCTTTGTTTTCCGCGTCATCGATATAACCGTCACCGTTAGCGTCGGCCTTACTTACATCAACAACATAAGAAGCCCCATTCACGGCACGGGTAATATCCTCGATGATTTGCTGCCCGGAAGCATTAATCGCGCGAAGCGTTAAGCCTTTTTGATACATAGAGGTCATATGAATAACTAGGGATGCAATACCAATTAAAAGCACCGAAATAAAGATGATGCTCATCGAAAGTTCTACGAGCGTAAAGCCTTTTTTCGCCTTCATTAATCTATTACCTCCGGATTGTATAGCCTAACGATAGTATTAACTGTCGATGGGGCTTTTGCGCCGACGGATTGCCAACAAGTACGAATATAGAAATCGTAATATTGAGGCCTACCAGTAATGGCGCCGGTTTTTTCTCCCTGTACGGTGAATACCCAAATGCCCTCTGCGGAATAAACCTCACGGAATATCTTTGATTCTGCCAATGTATCTTCATTGGTGGTTCCGCGGCTTTCGCCTGCGCCATCTGTAAGATCTCGGCTAAACATGAGCGTGGTGTAAGTTAGACGAGGATAGAGGCTGGTAGGCCTCATGACCTTTGCCCTATTGCCATCAACCGAGCTCGTAGCATTACGATTAATGATCATTTTGGTGAGTAGCTCGCTGTATTCCTGGTTAGTGCTAGCTATGCTACGCGGCTGCAATAGGCGTGGATTAATAACATATGGAGCAACATCATTGTTAATGCGGGCTACATCATAGACCTGCGCTTGATATGCGGCTTCACAGGTTTCGTAGTTGTTAACATCTCTAAAAACATTGTTGTTTTTGAGCTTGCTCGGCTGGATTGCGTGCTGGCCGGTAATTCTGTTCCAAAGTGCAGTAAACTGTTTTTCGTCTTCTCTAAATTCGCGCTCTGCGGAGAAATTGTTATGGATAAAACGAATCGCCTCCGCCTGGGCATCGATTTCATTACGAGCCATCGTAACTTCGAGTGAGCGCTGTGCTTGGTTGAGGCCGCTATTCATAATGCCAATCGAAGCAACCGAAACGGTCGCGAAAACCATAAATGCAAAGACTACTTCAATAATCGTATCGCCATGTTTTACTGACATAAGTTATCCTCCGATTCCATGTCTACGAGAGAAACAGCGGAAGAGTTATGGCCATCTGCTTTAATTGTGAGCATGCGACGGCGACCATAAGTCGAAAGTGCGTCGTCGGAACTAATACAAAGGTGGAAATCTTTTGTGTTATTGAATAGCATCTCTTTCTCGTTACCCTCAGCATCTACTTGGTTGAAGGCGTCATTAATATCGACACTCTGTATAAAGGCCGTATGGCAACGTTCTTGTCCCAAATTAGAATAATCTACGACTGTTTTATTTGAATCTTTAGAGAAGTTGTACGTGTAAGTGTGAACAGTGCCGTCACGAGGTGAACGAATAATTAGAACTATGCCTTTCTTCGCATAATGCGTTCCCTCATCTTCTTCTGAGTAGGTATCCTCTAGGTATGAGCCCCAGTTTAAGACTTTTCGATCGATAATATTGACCGCTTCGCAAACATTATTGCGCTCGATGACGTTATTGATGCCTAGCTCTTTGAATAGTTGCTGATCGGTCATACCGGCGATCTCTTCTTTTGGATCCGGAGGAAGCACATCGGTAGCATGCGCAGCCTGAATTTCCTTTTCTAGCGCGGTGGCGTCCTTGCCAATTAGGCTATTTACCTGCACTATCCTACCCTCGCCGCGCGTAGGGTCATTGAGACCAAAAATAATTGCAACACCGTAGACATCGCAGTCGCTGCGACCCCTACCCTTGTTTAGGTCTTGTTCTTTAATCGAATAACTTTTGTTTCCAGTAATTACTTCGCAAACACCAGTATCGGTGCGCCTCTCGATTTGGACGCGACTCACTTGGTCGTATTGATTGCGAATCATCAAGGCGATATCTTCCACCGAATCACGATAACGGCTGTGGGTTAGGTTAGTGCCAATGCCGACCATAGCACCAACTAGCATCAAACCAGTGAGCGCCAAAAATAGCATTGTCTCAATAATAGTGAACCCTTTAAGGGTATCAGATTCCCGCCTCATATTTATTATTATACATTAGCATTTTATTTTTAAAAACACAAAAAGAGCGACTTTTTTGATAGTCGCTCCTTGTTATTCGAATTATTTTGCGTATTCGATGGCGCGTGTTTCGCGGATAACGTTTACCTTAATAACGCCAGGATATTGCATTGTGGCCTCAATCTTGTCGGCTATGTCGCGAGCAAGTTTGAGCGCAGTAAGATCGTCTACCTGCTTTGGCTCGACGATTACGCGAATCTCGCGACCTGCGGAAATGGCGTAGGCTTTATCGATACCCGGGAAGCTGGTTGCGACGTTTTCAAGTGCCTTCATGCGTTCTGCGAAGTTCTCGGCAGAGATATTACGAGCGCCTGGACGAGCAGCCGAAATAGCATCTACGATTTTTACAATAATTGCTTCTGGAGTAGTTGGTTCTACGTCGTCATGATGAGCGGCGATTGCATGCACGACTGCATCTTCCATGCCGAATTTCTTCGCGAGCTCTGCACCAATGTCTGCGTGCTTACCCTCGATTTTGTGAGTGACAGCCTTGCCCATATCATGGAGCAAGGTTGCGGTCTTCGCAATGCGTACATCTGCGCCGATTTCTTCCGCAATCATGCCAGCCATGTGCGCCATTTCAATGGAATGCAAAAGGACGTTCTGGCCGTAGCTAGTGCGGAATTTTAGTTCACCAAGAAGATGTAGAATTTCGGATGGGATACCAATGACGCCAACCTCACGAGCGGCATCTTCGCCTGCGCGAACGACTTCTTTTTCGATTTCGCGTTCTGCTTTTGCAACTGCGTCTTCGATACTGGATGGATTAATGCGACCATCTTTCATGAGACGCTCGAGTGCGTAGCGGGCAACTTGGCGACGGATTGGGTCAAAGCTACTTAGGACTACCATGCCCGGAGTATCGTCAACAAGGACATCGACACCAGTGGCGTGCTGAAGAGCTTGAATATTACGACCTTCCTTACCAATGATGCGACCCTTCATGTCGTCGTCAGGAAGTTTAAGACTTGTAACGGTGCGGTCCGCAGTGACCTCGGAAGACATACGCTCCATTGCGGTAAGCAGCATTGCCTCTGCGGTATCATCGATATGCTCGTTATAGGCCTTCTGCTCTTTGATTACGAGATTAGAAAGATCCTGTTTGATGTCGCGCTCAGTCATTGCCATGAGCTTGTCTCTGGCATCATTTTTGCTAAGGCCAGCGATTTTTTCGAGCTTTTCCTGGGCCTTCGTGCGAATGGCGCGAACCTCATCTTTGAGCTCTTCAATCTCGTTTTCCTGCTTGCGAAGATTCTCAGACTTTTTGTCGATTTGGTCGAGCTTCGTATCGAGCAAGGTTTCGCGTTCGGCGAGACGATTTTCGGTGCGCTTCCATTCTTTGCGACGCTCTGCCTCTTCGCGCTGAGATTTTTCGTTAATATCGGATGCTTCTTTTTTGGCGTTCAAGACAATTTCAGAAGCCTCATGTTTTGCCTTGCGGACAAGGTCGTCGGCCTTGTTTTTACCGCCGTTTTCGTTGTGTTTGTTGTATGCAAAAAGCCCACCAGCCCCTGCACCTGCGCCAATAACCAGCGCAATAATTACTGGGATAAAATCCATAACTCCTCTCTTTTCTATGAATGAAAAATTATAAATCGTTGATAAAAATAGGAATCCCCCTGTAATTATTCTAGCACAGAGATTATTTCTTTGGAGGAGTAATATTTGCTGGACGGCCGTATTCTGGCAAAATTAAGTCGACTTTTTCGCCACGGTGATTATAGAGAGGGATTTTTAGGTCGTCGGCAAGCGTATTTACTACTACTGCGCCGATACGAAGTCCAGTAAAACTGCCTGGACCTGCCATGAATTGAATTTCAGTTAAATCCCGCCAATCTTTGCCATTTTCTTGGAGCTTTTCGTGGATAAATTTCAATAAATCACGCGCTAAAGTGCGACCAGATTCCCACTCATAGGTCTTATCGTCGAGTTTTAGAATTGTAGTCGGAGTTGATGTGTCTAGATAGAGTTTCATTTTTCGTTTAACTCCCGCGTGTTCTCATCGATATATTTAATTTCGATAATCTTATGGTTTTCTGGAAGCACATCCTGAATACTATTTCCCCATTCGATAATAGTGATTGTTGAATCATCAGAAATTGCTTCCGCGAGGTCTTCGGACATAATACCAGGATCGCCTAAACGGTAAAAATCATAATGCACTAAACGATATTTTTCGCCTTGATATTCCTTAGAAATCGTAAAAGACGGAGAGGTGACTTCCTCTGCAATTCCGAGGCCTTTGGCGATACCGCGAACGAGCGTCGTTTTGCCGGCACCAACATCGCCAAGTAGCTCAAGAACGACTGGCGCCTTCAACTTCGCGCCAAGTTTTTCTCCATACTCAAGCATATCCTTTTCGGAATTGATTAACATGAATATATTTTACCATATTTTGGAGAATTATCTAGTGCGTAGCGCGGCCTGAAATCATACTTTGTTACACATTTTAAGATAATAAATAATACAGCGACTGGAATAAAAATAAGCAGTACCCTGGGATTATTAGGTGCAACATTCATCGAAGCCCACGGAATCTCGGCCACCCAACTTATCAGCGCCAAGTGGATACGAATAAGCATTTCTGCCATAGGGGCGATTGGTGAAAATATAGTGCCAGAAAGCAAAATTAATAACATCGCTGCGGCGATTGTGGGCGTAATAATTAGACTCACAAAAATGCCGACTGCCGAGAACATTCCGAAATAGTAAATGCCGAGCGGCAAGCAAAGCAGTTGCGCCGATATTGATGTAATCAAACTGGACATAATGAAGCCTGGGCTATGGCTGCCGTACAGAAATTTTGTGAGTACAGGCGAGATAAATATTATCCCTGCAAAAGCGGCAAAAGATAGCTGCCAGCCAACGTTCATTATGCTTGCCGAATCAATAAGTAATGTAATGGCCGCAACGTACAACAGCAATCTACCTGGATGGAACTTTCTACCAAAATACCATGCGTACAAGTTAATTAGACACATTAAACCGGCTCGAAGCATACTTGCGCCAAAACCCGTAATCGCCATAAAGACGAAGACCAATACAGTTGTTCCGATTGTAATTGCGACGCGCGAAATCTTTCCGAACAAGCGTTTTATAAAATCGGCTAATATCGATAAATGAAAACCGGAAGTTACCACCATGTGTGACAAGCCAACTGCGCGCAGTGATCGTGTTAGTTCTTCCGTCATGAGAGCTTTATCGCCTACCATATAACCCAGCGCCAATGCGGATTCATTTGCACCAAAAAGATTCTTAATATTTTCGGAAAACCACTCACGTATTTTTAATGCAAAATCCGGTGGACTAGGCTTGCTATGCTCGATTATTTCTGGTCGATATATTAACCCAGAATAATTACCAAAGCCCTCCTTCATAACACCTTTTAGCGTAATTTTGTCCGAGCGTTCATATCTTCCTTTGCCAGATGACAGCATTACATACACTTGACTTTTTATACTTTTTGTGCTATAATTGAAGTATAAGTTATTAATTACTAGGCGGAGCGTTCCGTCTTTTTCTATAGCATTTTCTGAAACGGTGCCAGATACGATTACTTGATGATTGTGGTATTTCTCGAGGCGATTATTGCGACTGTCAAATACCGCGATGACGATAATTATCACTGCAAATAGGAGTGGCATTAACGAAGGATGTAGATTATTTTTTAATCAATTCATCTTTTTAGTCTAGCTATTTTCGTATCCGCTAAAAGCATGAGCTTAATCTCTTTAACTGCATGCTATAATTAGATAGTGAAAAAATTCAAAATTAAGGTCAGTAAACTTAGCGACAAGAAAGCTTATATCTTAGCGTCGCTCCTATTCTTAGCTGTAGCGGCAATCGTATTAACTTGGTTTTTGGAATATCGCTATTTCATTAATAGTTTTAGCCGCACTTGGAGTTTCGCAATTGGCAGCCCTGCTCCATTCTTTTTCAATGCGCTTTTGATGTGGTTAATCCTTGTATTTATGTGGGGCATTTTCGAAAAACCTGGCACTGCAGCCGGATTCATGTGGATCGTAATTACACTAATTACTTATGCGCATATTAATAAATTTAATTCTCGCGGTTTCCCGCTTTCGCCGGAAGATTTCCAACTAGCTAGCGAAGCCTCTTCGCTTTCAAAATTCGTTAGTATAGAATCAATCGTAAAGCTAGTTATTGCAATTCTTTTGATGATTGCTTTGACGGTATTCTTTAACCGTAGAATCGCAAAGAAACTTCATCTCACATATCAAAATCCGAGCCCAAGCTACTTCAAGCGTCACGAATTTACGCTCCGCATTATCGTTGCTGTGATTTCTGGCTTGTCATTCTTCTTTGCGACAGACTTCGTCAGGCATAATGACGGCAGTCGCTACGAAGACATTTTCCTTGGCACGCATTTTACGGCCTGGAACCAAAACCGCAATTACGACGATAATGGCTTCATCCTAGGCTTCTTATACAACCTACAGAAACTACAGCTCGCACAGCCGGATCAATACAGCGAATCAAAAATTACCGAGCTAAAAGCCGAGTACGAAGACAAGGCAAAAACAGAAAATGAATCTCGCATCTCAGCCGCCGACGAAGACGTAAATATAGTAGTTATTCTTAATGAATCTTTCTTTGACCCGGCAGTAGAATTCCAGGGGCTAAAGTTCGAGGATTATTATCCACATACTGGTGGCGACATTACACCAAATATTCACCGCATTATGCGTGATTATCCAAGCGGATATATGTATTCGTTGGATTACGGTGGCGGCACAGCAAATATCGAATTCGAAACATTAACCAGCCTTACAAACTATTGGGTAAATACCGTACCCTACACTGCTCTAATTCCAAAAGCTGGCGAAATCCCAAGCATTGCGCAAACCTATAAGAAACAAGGTTATAAAACAACCGCAATTCATCCATACAACGGTGGCATGTATAAGCGCAATATCGCGCTCAAAAATGAAGGTTTTGATACTTTTATCGATCAATACGATATGAAATTCCAAGAGCACGATGGTAGTTCTGAATATATTAACGATTATTCGGCTTACCATGAAACTTTGCGTGTGTTAAATAGTAGCAAAAAGAATCAAGTAATCGGCCTTATCACGATGCAGAATCATACGCCATATAATCACGATATCTATGAAGAAACAGAGTTTGCCGTTACGAATGAAGATATCGAAGAAAATCGTGCATTAGATATCGCTACTTATTATCAAATGCTTCATAATTCCGACCAATATCTTGGCGAGTTTATTGATGAACTAGACAAGATGGACAAAAAGGTTGTCGTACTCTTCTATGGCGATCACTCAGCCGGTCTTTTTAATATTACGAATGGTAATGAGGCAAAAGAAGTTCGCGATTTGAGCCGCGTAACACCATATTTTGTCTATGCAAATTATGACGCCAATTTCTCAACAAAATATCTTCCAACCACCACGCCAAACTGCATGGTTAATAATATGTACAACATTTTGAATTGGAAGAAAGAGGCACTCTACTATCTAGTTGATGACGTATGCAAAGCCGAGCCGATTCTCACCGCGACGTACCTAGATGGTCGCGAGCTAAGTCAGGCAGAAATCCTTCGCGATTACGAGTTGCTGACCTATGATATTCTTGGTGGTAAAAAATATTGGATGACTAAATAAAAAGAAGCCCCTGCGCGGGGCTCTTTTTTTAATTCTTTGGGAATAGTGGCGTTGCCGGTGGCTCGATTGTGCCGGTGAATATATCCGAGATTTGCTCTGCTGTATCTGGCAAGAATAGCTTTAGGTAATCATTAACCGTAAGTAGACGAACTACGGTATCAGCTAAAACTTTCTTGGCTTTTTCTGGGTCGGTCTTTGCAAGCGCCCATGGTTTTTCTGCGTCGATATGCTTGTTGAGTTTACCAATTTCTTCCCATAGAATATCGAAGGCAAAATTGAATTCATACTTGTCCATGCGTGCACGGAAGTCACGGTCGAAGGATGGTTCGACAAATTCATAATCTACAGTAACATCATTTTTCTTGCAGAGTGTAGCAAGGCGTTGAATCAAATTCCCTAAGTCATTAGCAAGCTCATTGTAGGACGCTTCATATTTATCCCAGGTAAAGTCGGAATCGTCCGTAGTGGAAGCGTGGCGCAAGAAATAATAACGGAATGGCGTGAGGCCGTGCTTCGCTAGGATTTCCTGAGGATCAACAACGTTGCCGATGGACTTCGACATCTTTTCGCCATTAACGGTAATAAAACCATGCGCAAGAAGATTATGTGGGAGCGGCAAACCGAGACCCATTAACATTGCTGGCCAGATTCCGGCATGGAAGCGGAGAATGTCTTTGCCAACAACCTGAGTGTGTGCCGGCCAGCTGTCAGAAATATCTTTGTCTGGATAACCGAGAACCGTAATGTAGTTCGCAAGTGCATCAATCCAAACATACATGACCTGAGTCTCATCGCCTGGAACAGCAACGCCCCATTCTACCTGCTCTTTTGGACGAGAGATAGAAACATCTGGCATATCCTTCAAAAGATTGAGAAATTCTTTCTTGCGGAAAGTTGGGGTGATTTTTAGCTCGTCAGACTCGATAGCTTTGCGAATGTTTTCTTTGAAATCCGAGATGCGAAGATAATAGTTCTCTTCACTAAGCTTTGTGTATGGTTTTTTGTGGTCAGGACAGACGCCAGAGTTATCTTCATATTCTTTGTCTGTAACGAAACTTTCGCAACCCTCACAATACCAGCCTTCATAGCTGTCTTTATAAATATGGTCAGAGAGTTTAGTCCAGATTGCTTGGCAACGGCGTTCGTGATCTGCATCAGTAGTGCGCACAAAATCCGTATATTCTGCGCCTAGCGAGTGAATAAAATCCTGGAATTTCTTTGCATTTTGATCGACAAATTCTTGGGTCGGAATGCCAAGCTCTGCAGCCTTTTTGAAGATTTTGCTGCCGTGCTCATCCGTGCCCGCCTGTAGGCGCACATTATAGCCCATAGACATCATATATCTACGGAGAGTGTCCGCAAGTAAGTAATCCATAGCATGGCCAAGGTGCGGATTACCGTTGACGTATGGAATAGCTGTAGTGATATATGATTCTTTCATGAATCATATTTTAACATCTTTTACAGATTAAGGCGAACGTAATTAGTTTAGCGCAACGATAAGAATAATGACCAAGACTAATACAATACCGCCAGCAACAATGCCAGCAATGGCTACGTTGTTATGCAAAATTGCATCAAAATCGATATTTTTCTTAGGAGCTTTTGGCTTCTTCGCGTCCTTCTTTGCATCAGTTGCTGGAGCGTTACCACCCTCTGGCGTGGTAGCCGCTGGAGCCGAGGCGTCTTCCGCTGGGGCTGAGGCTGGTACTGGAGCATTTTCATCAAAAGATTCAACTGGATCGGCTTCGCGTGCCGCGTAGTCTGGAGTGGCCTCTGGGGCTGGAGCTGGAGCTTCTGGATCGTCCATCAAGTCACCATCTACGAAACCAGCTACAGGAGCGGCAGGCTCTTGCTGTTTGGCAACCTCTGGAGCAGACAATGGAGTTTCTGTAGCAGCGCCGCCTTCAGAAGAACCACCGGCTAGGCTCATATTTGGATCCTGGCTTAGCTGGCTCTGCAGCTCTGCGTCGGTAGTTGGAGTGTTTTCCAAACTAATATCATTAACATCAAAAGAATTCTGCTGATTTGGAGCCTTTTCGGACTCGGCGATAGCTTCATTAATAGCGTCTAAATCAATTCCCTCCGGTGCGGTTATGGTTGGGGTTTCATTTTCTTGAGCTTTCGGTGCTGCCGCATCGTCAGTTGGATTCATAGGCGCTTTTCTCCATTAAAAAATATAATATTGGTTATTATTATCTTAACGCTTATGGATATTTTCCGCAAGTGCGCACCAGTTCTCGATAGATAAATCTGCTGGTCGCGCGTTCTCGGAAATACCATTTTTTTCGAAATAGCCCAAGACTTCTTCTCTTGGAAGCTGTAGACCTACCGAAAGGTTGGAGAGAAGTTTTTTGCGCGGAGCAATAAATCCAAGTTTGATAAGCGCCATGACTGCCTCATCGCCGCGCGGCTCATCTAACGGTTCCAGTATTACCACCTGACTATCAACTTTTGGTGGCGGAGTGAAAAATTCACGTCCAACTACCTGACCAAGTGTAACCTTCGCATATATTTGCGCCGAAAGACCAAGAATGGAATAATCGCCAACTTCAGCTGCGAGGCGCTCTGCGACTTCTTTCTGGACAAGAATAACAATCTTTTGCGGCTTATGTTCTGCATGTAAAAACTTCTGGATAATTGGCGACGTAATGTAATATGGGATGTTCCCCGCTACGACGTATTTCTCTGGCAAGTTAAGCGAGTTTAGGTCGAGCGACAGAATATCTTTATTGACGACTTCAAGATTTTTGCCAGGAAAAGATTTTGGCAAGTTCGCTGCCAAGCGTTCATCTAATTCAATTGCGGTCACTTTGTCGAAAAACTGAAATAGCGCAGAAGTTAACGTACCTAAGCCTGGGCCAATCTCTAATACTTCTGAAACGCCTTCACAGCTTGCAGAGTCCGCAATATCGATGAGGATATCACGATCCTTTAGCCAGTTCTGGCCGAGCGATTTTTTATTTTTTAGTGCCATATTCTACCACCAATGATGCTGAGTCCAGAATTGATATGCCTTTGCCCAGCTACCATAACGACCAACAGCATAGCCATTACACCAACGCAATTGAGTAATTGGGTTTGTGGCCCAGTCTGCGCCAGCGGATGCCATCTTGCTACCAGGCAAAGCTTGACATAAGCCGGTTGCGCCGCTGCTGCGGTTTTTCGATAGTGGATTCCAGTGAGATTCACGTTCAATAATATAGTTGACGTAGCCGTAGTCGGATGCCGAAATGCCTGCCATCGCCATCCAATCTTCGTGCGAGCCAGCTGGCAATACTACCTTCATACCAACGGTGACTTCCTGTGTTTCTGGTGCCTGAGTGACAACTTCGGATACGAAGACGCGGGAGATTTCTACGCCGTCTTTCATGTCCACTTCGTACGTAGCAACTTTCTTACCAGGTTTGCCAGCCTTTGTAACAACACGAGAACCATAATCGACAGAATAGTCATAAGTTACGGCTTCACCAAATGGAATATCTTCCTCAACGGTAATCGTATGTTTGCCTTGCTGAGACACGGTAAATGAAATGCCGTCATAAATTTTTTGGCTTTTATCAATAGAGATCCAGTTCTTCGATGCGTCAGTGCTAATACCCTGCTCTTTGAGGAATCCGGCCACGGTTTTGGCCTGAGTTCGGATCGAAGCCATCTTTCCGTAGAAGTTGAGGTTTACGACCTTTGCGCGCACCACCTGATATGCTACGGCCATGCCGCTTTCTAGAATATCGTTCTGAGGGACGATTTCTACTTTATCTGCTTCGAGAAGTGTCACGCCGGCATCTTCAGCGATTTCATCTGGAGCGGTCTTTGCGGTTTTGATGTATTTCTTTATATATCCATCCACAACGAGCACTTCTCTTGCGCGGTAGATATTGATGTAAAAATCTTCTTCACTGATTTTTTCTTCCAAGCCTGGTTCTACGGTATCATATTCGCCGAGCTTAATATTTGCGCGGGCCAATGCTTCTCCGACAGTACGCGCGTCGCTACGTGCGGTAATGCTCGTGTTGCCATCATAGAATGTAATGTAATGCTCAACTGCCTCTTCTTGCTGGGCTTCGATATCATTTGTGGCCGCGCTAGCAAAAAGAGACTGCTTTTTAGCAAAAATTCCAAAAAGTAGGCAAACGATTACCAAACCAAGGATAAGTATAGAGAGGTTTAGCCTCGTCTTACGTATTCTCATGCCCTTAAATTCTACCATAACTAGGCCTCTGTCGCAATTTTGGCCGGCTCTATATAGAAGTTATAACGGCCAACTTTAATGTAATAATCCTTATTTAATGGGAACTTTTTATTCGGAGCGTAGCTACGAATTGCTTCCACGGCGCGTCCTAGCTGCGGGCGCGTTTGGGAAATGCCGACGCGCGCCAAAAGAAAACGCAAAATCTCCTGCGCCGCATCGTCATCTATGCTCATGATATTTTTTGAGTAGATATTTTTCTTACTCAAATCAGAAATTAAATCATCAATCTCGTTTGCGATAGTTCTTTGACGGAACGCAAGCTCGCTGAGTTTTTTCTTTTGCTCCACCGAGGCATCTCTAAGTGATTCGCGAACACGGTTACGCAAATATTTGTCGTCGCTATTGGTTTGGTCGAGTCTAAAATGAAGATTATTTTTGGTAGCATACTTATAAATGTCGGACTTTGACCAATCTAAGAGTGGACGAACGATTCTTTTATCATTAAGTGCCGCCAAGCCATGCCAACCAGTTCCACGGAGCATATTAATGACAGCCGACTCAACTAAATCATCGGAATGGTGCGCCGTATAGACTCTTCCATCAAAGCGCTCAGCTAGGCCAAACAAAAAATCATAGCGAGCCCTACGCGCCATCTCCTCCGAAGCATTTGCCCCAAGGTGTGCACTCCCCACAAAAAATGGCTTATGATATTTCTTGGCAAGTTGGCTAACGAAAACGGCATCATTAGCTGAGCTTGGACGAATGCCGTGATCAAAATGCGCAACAATTACGTCTGGATCATCTTTCAACAGATGCAACATAACTACTGAATCGATACCGCCTGATACCGCTAAGATTTTCTTCATGTGGTATAATTTTATCAGTAATAGGAGCGGAATAAAAATGCTAGTGATTGGCTCAGGAATGATTAGAAATGCTGTATTGAGCCTACATGTTGGTGGGCCAGTAGCAGAAACAACCAGCGCCATTATTGATCCAGAAGATTTAAGGATTTTGGCCTACACACTCGATGGTCCGATTATTAAGAATGACCCAGAAGTAGGAAATATCTTAGTAACAGATGACATACGTGAATTAAGCCATGACGGCATGATCATTGACTCGACTGACGTCTTCGTAAACCGAGAAGACATTGTCCATCTAGATGAGGTAATGAGCCTTAATTTCGATTTGATTGGCTTAAAGGTCGTAACTCCTGACGGGAAAAAGATTGGCAAAATCGTCGATTATACTTTTGATTCAACGAGCTTCATGGTTTATCAATTAATTGTACAAAAACGAGTCGGCTTTGCTTCTTTTGGCGAGCCGCAATTAACAATTAACCGCTCACAGATTATCGAAATTGACGATTATAAAGTTACGATTAAGCACGAAAAAGAACAGGTCAAAGTGGAAGAAAAGCGCGAAGAGGGGTCTGAAGAGGCGCCAAAACGCGAATACGTTAACCCGTTCCGAAAACCAGCTTACGAACAGTCCGATTCCGACGATTCCGATAACGCATCGGAAACATCCGAATAATCGAAGCCGGCGCGCAATAAGTATTGAATTAGCTTTTGCTCATCACTATACTTGGCGCGCTTTTTGGCGATGATTTTTTGAAGTTCATCTTGATCATTGCGCGAAGTTTCATTAAAAACCTTCTCGATAATCTGATGGCTAATTCCCTTCTGTTGTAGTTCTAGACGCAGTTTTTTAGCACTAGTTCCTTTGCTAACATTACGATTCTCAACCCATAACTTTGCAAAGCGCTCATCATCAATATAGCCACGCTCTTCGAGGCGATTATATACAGGCTGAATAAGACTAACGTCGAAGCCTTGCTTCTCTTTTGTTTGATATTCACCGGTTTTGCGATTCTTGACGCGGACTTTACGCGACAAAGTTTTCTTTTTTAGATAATCTCTTATCTCCTTACTAGAGCGTGGACGCATGAGCGAATACTCCAAAGCGCGCTGATAAAACTTTCCAAACTCCGAGGCGTGTTTAAGTTGGCTTTTTTCTTCATCGGAAAGTTCTTTGCCGATTTTGAGATGGAGATCCACTACTTGCGAAATATCCAGAGAACAGAAAAATTTATCATCGATGTAAATATTTACACGATTTTTGTCGCGTACGGCTTCTTTGATATCCGTTATGCGATGAGACTGCTTTTTATCCACAGCCTCATCGTCGAAAATCGTAATAGTTTCGAGCATTATTCTTCAGCAGCTTTAGCGGCTTCGCGAACTTTACCCTCAATCTCGGCCATAAGTTCTGGCTTTTCCTTGAAGAGTTTCTTTACGGCTTCGCGGCCCTGGCCGATTGTCTCACCATTGTACTTGAAGAATGCACCAGCTTTGTCTATGACACCATAATTGACGCCAAGATCGAGCACGTCACCAGTCTTACTGATACCTTCGTTGTACATGATATCGAATTCTGCTGTACGGAACGGTGCAGCAATCTTGTTCTTTACGACTTTAATCTTTGTACGGTTACCGGAAACATTGTCGCCATCCTTAATCTGACCAATGCGACGAATATCAATACGGACGGAAGCGTAGAACTTCAATGCATTACCGCCAGTAGTAGTCTCTGGGTTACCAAAGAGTACACCAATCTTCATGCGAATCTGGTTAATAAATATAACAGTTGCTTTGGTCTTGCTGATGACGCCTGTAAGTTTGCGCATAGCCTGAGACATGAGGCGCGCCTGGAGGCCCATCTGTGAATCGCCCATATCGCCATCGATTTCTGCCTGTGGCACGAGGGCCGCGACAGAGTCTACGACAATGAGATCTACAGCGCCAGAGCGAACTAACGTCTCACAAATCTCGAGTGCCTGCTCGCCGTTGTCTGGCTGGGAAATCAATAAGTTCCCAGTGTCTACACCAATTTTGCGTGCATATGATGGATCAAGTGCATGCTCTGCATCGATAAATGCAGCCTGACCGCCCTGCTTCTGAATCTCTGCGATTGCATGCAAAGCGAGAGTAGTCTTACCAGAGGATTCTGGACCATAAATCTCGATAATGCGGCCTTTTGGATAACCGCCGCCCAATGCCAAATCTAAGGCAAGAGAGCCTGACGAAAATAGCTCGACGTCAATCTTGGATTGCTCGCCAAGTTTCATAATAGAGCCGTCGCCAAATTGTTTTGTAATCTGAGATAGAGCTAAGTTTAGGGCCTGCTTCTTTCCATCATCCTGAGCTGCATCCTTCGACTTCGCTGCTTTATCTGCGCCCACCGCTTCCTGACTTTTCTTAGCCACTTAAAACCTCCTTCTTGTTACTTATTATTTTATCTGATAAGTGTTCATAAATCTAGTTAAAGGATAGCGGTGTAGGCTTATTTGAATAGCGCGGGCGGTTTCGTTCCTCCTGGTAATTTGGAATATATTCAAAGAAATATCGCATTAGCGTGTCGACGCGCTCACGGAATACGTCCGGTACGCCATCCTTTTTTACATAAGGGTTGCGACGGTTTATCGATACGGGATAAAAAATCTCCCCCGTTTCGAGATTGAGGCCCGCGCAAAGAATATCCTCTGGCTTGCTGCGCTTCATCAAAAGAAAATCGCGCAAGTCGGCAAGATATTCGTCGCCGGCTGTAATAATTCCTCTGTGGATATCGATAGCGGTCCATAGGTAACCATCATATTCAGTTTTTAATTTGTTTAGTTCTTCTTCAGAAAACTTCATCTTTCTTAGATAGAGCATTCTGCTTTTTCTCCTTTCTTTATTTTTTATAACCCAAAAAGTAACACCTTAGTCAAAACAGAAAAAGCATCAGCATGATAGTTTTTTGCTTTATAGGGGTGAATATGTTAAAATAAAGAAAATTACAGATAATAACTAATAAGGGAGTTCCAATGAGCGGACACAGTAAATGGGCAACCACCAAGCGCCAGAAGGCCGTCGTTGACGCAAAGCGCGGTGCGTTGTTTACAAAAATCGGCAACCAAATCGCAATCGCTGCACGTAGTGGTACCGACCCCGCTATGAACCCTTCCCTTGCAATGGTTCTTGAAAAAGCGCGCCTCGCAAATATGCCAAAGGCTAATATTGAGCGCGCAATTGCTCGCGTCGCAGACAAGAACGCTGCTGCTTTGATTGAAGAAACTTACGAAGCCTACGGCCCTGGTGGCGTCGGCATCATTATCGAAGTTGCAACCGACAACAAGAACCGCACGATGCCAGAAGTGCGCCACACCCTAGAAAAGAACGGTGGCCGCATGGCAAACCCTGGATCTGTTATGTTCCAATTTACGCGTAAAGGCGTAATCTTTACGAAGGCGAAGGGCGACGATCTCATGATGGCAGCATTAGACGCTGGCGCAGAAGACGTAGCGGACGAAGATGATGGCACAACGATTTATACTGCCGCAACCGACTTAATGAAAGTACGCGGCAGCTTAATTGAAGCCGGTATCGAGGTTGATTCAGCAGAATTGCAATATGTTCCAAACAGCACTGTTGCAGTTGATGATGAAACTTCAGCGAAAGTCGAAAAAATCCTCGACGCAATCGACGATTTGGACGATGTAGTTGCAGTACATACAAACGCAGAATAAAAAAGAGGCCCCGCGGGGCTTCTTTTTTTTTATTTCAAACCGGTACTACCGAATCCGCCAGAGCGCTCAGTTTCGGATAGCTCGGATACTTCTTCCCACTCTACGTGGGTGTATTTTGCTACGACGCCTTGCGCGATGCGCATACCTGGCTCAACAACAAAGTCTACATCGCTATGGTTTTTGAGCAATACAGACATCTCGCCACGATAGTCAGAATCAATAGTGCCGATGCCGTTTAGCAACGATATTTGGTGTTTATACGCCAAGCCGCTGCGGCTACGGATTTGAAGCTCGTAGCCCTTCGGAATCTCCACGCCAACGCCAGTGCCAAGGGCTTTAATTTCGCCCGGCTTCAGCGTATACGGCTCAGAAATGTGCGCGCAAAAATCAAAACCAGCAGCACCAGCGGTTTGGTATTGCGGGATAATTGCGTCGTCATAAAACTTTATTATTTTCATCTTCATATCTGAAGACATTGTAGCATTGTATGGTATAATTTTCTCTAGTGGAAGGATGGCCGAGCGGTTTAAGGCACCGGTCTTGAAAACCGGCGTGGTTAATAGCCACCGTGAGTTCGAATCTCACTCCTTCCGCCATTTTTGTTAGTGGAAAGATTTATTTATGGGCAAAATAAAAGTAAAAAAGACCGACTACAAAATACTCGAAATCGACCCATGGTTGAAGCCTTTTACGAGCGACATTGAATTGCGTATGGATCGCTATGAAGAAGTACGCGAGGGTTTGCTTGGGGACAAAAAAGATTTGGAATCTTTTGCAGACGGTCACAAAAAATTCGGATTTTTCCGCACGAAAACTGGTTGGCTATATCGCGAATGGGCACCAGGTGCTGACGCGGTGAATTTGATTGGCGATTTTAATAAATGGAACCGCACTTCCCATCCGCTCGAATTAAGACCAGGCGGCATTTGGGAGATTGAATTAAAAGGCAAAAATGCATTGAAGCATGGTCAAAAAGTTAAGGTGCAGATAATTCGCAATGGCCGAACTTTTGACCGCATTCCACTCTATATTCATCGCGTAGTTCAAGACAAAAAAGACAAAAGTTTTGTTGGTGTAATTTGGGCGCCAGAAAAAGCTTTTCGTTGGACTGATTCTGGATATAAAGACAATAAAAATAATCAGTTATTTATTTACGAAGCGCACGTTGGTATGGCGCAAGAAAAAGGTGGCATTGGTAGCTACCGCGAGTTTGCGGATAATATTTTGCCACGCATCGTTGACGATGGCTATACCGCGGTTCAATTGATGGCGATTCAGGAACATCCATACTATGCTTCCTTCGGCTACCAAGTAACGAATTTCTTTGCTTCTTCTAGTTGGTATGGTACGCCAGACGATTTGAAATATTTGATTAATAAGGCACATAAATTAGGTCTTTCGGTTTTGATTGATATTGTGCATTCACATGCGAGCGCAAATACTGCCGAGGGCATCAATATGTTTGACGGAACGCGCACGCAATTCTTCCTTTCTGGCAATGCTGGCAATCACCCTGCGTGGGGTACAAAATTATTTAATTATGCCAAATACGAAGTGATCCATTTCTTGCTTTCAAATCTTGCCTACTGGATGGACGAATTTCACTTTGATGGTTTCCGTTTTGATGGCGTGACGAGCATGTGCTATCACGATCATGGCCTTGGTACGGATTTCATGAGCTACGACAAATATTTCAGCTTAAATACCGATGTTGATGCCTTGACTTATTTGCAGCTAGCAAATGAATTAATCCACGAAAAGAATCCTAACGCTATTACGATTGCGGAAGATATGAGCGGTATGCCAGGTATGTGCTTGCCCGTAAAATGGGGCGGAATTGGTTTTGACTATCGCCTCGCGATGGGGATTCCGGATTATTGGGCAAAGAGCGTAGTGGACGAACGCGACGAAAAGCGCGACATGCACAGGCTTTGGCATGAATTATCTACCAGACGCCCACAAGAAAAAAGTGTTGGCTATACTGAATCCCATGATCAGGCTTTGGTTGGCGATAAGACATTGATTTTCCGTATGGCAGATGCCGAAATGTATACCGGCATGAATAAGGCCTATCATTCCCCTGTTATCGACCGCGCAATTGCAATGCACAAACTTATGCGTCTTGCGACACTATCACTAAGCTGCGAGGCGTATCTAAACTTCATGGGCAACGAATTTGGTCATCCGGAATGGATTGATTTTCCGCGCGAAGGTAATGGCTGGGACTTTAAATATGCACGTCGCCAATGGTCGTTAGTCGATAATGGTTTCCTAAAATATGAGTGGTTGAATAACTTCGACAAAGCGATGATTAAGCTTGCAAAGAAATATCGCTTGATGAATAAGCCGGCCGCGGAAAATCTTTGGATTGATGAGAAAAATAAGGTTATCGCTTTTGCGCGCGGCGAATTATTATTCGTATTCAATTTCCATCCAAGCAATTCTTTAACTAATTTCTTCCTCCATACACACCCGACCGGGCTTGGTCAATATACTGCTATCTTCTCTTCTGACGATGCAGATTTTGGTGGTCAAGAACGTATCAGCAAAAAGTATGTTTATTACGCACAAGAAGATGAAAAACGCGGTCAAGGTTTTGAGATTTATCTACCTTGCCGCACTGCAATTGTTTTCAAGAAGAAGAAATAAGATGACAAAGACGTCATCTTATGATATACTTTTTTGAGTAAATACCTTTTCATTAGTGGCACCGTAGCTCAGCTGGTTAGAGCGTAGGACTCATAAGCCTAAGGTCACTGGTTCGATCCCAGTCGGTGCTACCATTGAAAGGGTATTTATTTTTTTCGGATTTTATCAAGCGCATGAAGCGCTTTTTTGCCGGCCGGAAGGGCCTTCGTATAAATCTGGTACCAACCAGAAAGTGGAAGCTCGAGAGAGCCAATATAATGCACCTCTTCTCCTTTGAAGGCCTTCTTGTAGGTGTCGACGCCGTCGTTCAACAAGCCATTAAGATCGTATTTATCTACGCCGTCTTTATGAAGGTCTTGCATGCATTGCCACTTGGCGCCAGCGTTGACACGCATCTTGCGACCGCGCGCACCGACACCAGCAAATAGCGCGAATGCAAAGCCATTAGAAATAAGCGCCCACTGAAAAGCAATAACTTCCCCGTCCTCTGGATTTTTGAGCATAAGGAGGCGATTATATTTGCCGGTTTTTTGCCAAATGTCGTGGTAATATTCGTCGACGTGAAGGTTGAATTTGTCGCGAGCGGCAATCTCTTTATAGATGTTTAGGCAGGCCTCGAAATCCTCTTCGGTTTTTGCGGGCTCGAGCTGGAAGCCATTGCGGAGATATTTCTTGATGTCTTGACGACGCGTCTTTGGCATAGCGGCAAGCATTTCGTCTGGATTTTGAGTGAGATCAATCAAAACTGTGCCAGGAAGTAAGATGTGATTCTTAGTAGTGCGCCAACCGAGCTTGCGGCTACTTTCTGGCTGCTCGGTCCACTCCGGCTCGCAAACAAGCTCTACGCATTTTTCATCCTGGACTCTCGCCCACTTGGCCAAAGATTCTAGGATTTGACCACGGTATTTCTTTTCGCAGAATGGCCCACGCGGAACATACATCATGCTACCGAACGGCTTTGGCAGTTTGCGGCGTAATACTTGTGCGCCGCCGATGGTTTTTTCGCCATCTTTAAAGATAATACGGGTTGGCGTCCAGCCATAGCCGGCTTTCACTTCTCCCCAGCCAAAACTCTGAAGTGGATGACCAAAATGTTTGTCTACGACAGAATTCCATTCTTTTGCATCGGTAGTAATATAGGGCTTTATCATTGTCTATATTTTATCACGCCATCTTTGGCGTGGTACAATGTACTTATGAATACGAAAAAAGGTTTTACAGTACTTGAACTTATTCTTTGTATTGTATTTGTAGGGATTTTTGTAGTCCTATTCTTCTTGCAGAAAGTCAACGTTGATGCGATGGATCGCGACGAAAAGCGCAAAGTTGCGATTAACGCTATGTATTATGCGCTCGAGGAAGGCTATTACGCCGAGCACAAAAACTATCCAGAAACAATCGAAAGCGAAGACGTTTTACCATGGATTGACCCACAGCTATTTACCGACCCATACGGTATCGCACTATGGCAGGAAGATAGCGATTACAGCTACGAAGGTACTAATTGCGAGAATGGCGAATGTAAGTCCTACAGCCTCCGTGCGACAATGGAAAAAGAAGACACCTACGTCAAAAATAGTCGCCACTAGATTTAATAAACAAAAATCCCCCGATTGGGGGATTTTTGATGAATTATTTTGCTTCTTCTGGTTTGCCGTGGTGGTTTTCGGCGACGAGGTGGGAGATTGTCTTTACTTCGTCTTGCGGCGTTGCGAGCCATGGGAAGGTATAGGTGGTTTCTTCGCCGACCGTGGACATGCGGAGGGTGCCGATATTTAGGATGTGATCACTAAGAGACTTCTGGCGCCAAGAAATATCTTCGATACGGCTAAGTTTAATGATATTAGTAGAGTTTGCGAAGAGTGAGGTGCGCTGCTTCTGGATAGCGCGGAAGTTGGTGATATACATCTGGTTTTGATCGTAGATGCTTTGGCCGACAAAACCAGCAAAGATAATGATTGCATAGAGAGCTAAGATAGCAAGGCGAAGATAATGGAGAGAGCTCTCATTAATAGTAAAGAGAGTGCTATTAAATGCGTCACTATTTGCAACAACAATAATAGCGAGGCTAAGCACAAAAATCATGATACCAACCATGGCCCAAATAAGTGCCACGCCGACGCGAGCGCGCTTAATATGAAGAACTACATATTCGTTCTCTTCCAAATCAATCTCTGGAAAATCTTTTGCACTACGCGAATGCTTTAGCTGTGCTAATTCTTTTTTCATCAACCCTTGCTCCCTCTATATGGTTTTATATATTATAACATAACTGCTCATTTTCCGCTAGTATCATTGACATTATTTAGCTTAAATGGTATAATTAGAAGGTTAAAAGGAACCTGTAAATATGTCCGAAAAACATATAATTGGCCGCGACGCAAAGATAGATTTCGTCGATTTGGCCACTGACGTACCAGCAAAGATTGATACTGGCGCAGACGGGTCTGCCGTATGGGCTAGCGATATTTTTGTCGATGAGGACGGCACACTTCATTTCAAGTTATTCGGAGAAGGTTCGCCGTATTATACGGGTAAGGAGATTGCGACAAAAGATTATTCTGTAGTCTTAACAAAAAGCGCCTCGGGAGATGTTGTAATGAAATATCGAACGAAGCTATCAATTAGGCTTAAGGGGAGACGTATCAAGGCCAACTTCGGCCTTAGTGACCGATCGACACACAATTATCCGGTTCTGATTGGGAGAAAAACACTACACGGAAAGTTTCTCGTAGATGTAACTCAAAAGACAGAGGCCGCGAAAGACATCAAGAAAGTCACCCCAAAGGGTTTGAACGAAAAAATGCGCAAAAATCCTCATGAATTTTACAAAGAACACTACCTAAAAGAAAACGGAGCTAAATAAATGAAGATTGCTATTCTATCCAACGGGAATGGAAACTATTCCACAAAGCGCCTCAAGGAAGAGGCTGAGCTTCGTGGCCATACCGTCAAAATTATTAAATACAAGAACTGTTACGTATCGATTGAACAAGGCAAAAACCAGATTTATTACAAGGGTAAACCACTTGGAAAGTTTGATGCGATTATTCCACGTATTGCTTCTCATATGACCAAATACGGCACAACTATCGTACGTCAGCTTGAGATGCAGGGCGAATATACGCTCTCTCGTTCCCTAGCGATTACTCGCGCACGTGACAAACTTCGCTCTATGCAGCTTCTCGCAAAGAACAATATCGATATTCCAAAAACCGTCGTATCTCGCAACACTGCCGATATCGATGAACTATTGGATCAGTTAGGCGAGATGCCAGTAATTATTAAGCTTGCATCCGGCACACACGGCAACGGCGTCGTCTTGGCAGAATCTCGCAAAGCCGCAAAGTCTGTAATGCAAGCCTTCTACCTTAACGATGATTCCGGCGTAAACATTCTCCTCCAGGAGTTCGTAAAAGAATCTGCTGGTACTGATATTCGTGCATTCGTAGTTGGAAACAAGGTTGTTGCAAGTATGCAGCGCCAGAGTTTGGATGATGATTTCCGTTCTAACCTCCACAAGGGCGGTAGTGGTAAGCCAATTAAGCTCTCCGACGAAGAAGAAAAAGTTGCAATCAAGGCAGCAAAGGCAATGGGCCTTAGCGTAGCTGGTGTCGATATTATGCGCTCCAAGCGTGGCCCACTCGTACTTGAGGTTAATGCTTCCCCGGGCTTTGGCATTGAGAAAGTTACTGGTCGCAACGTCGCTGGTAAGATTATTGAATACGTTGAACAAAACGCTAAACGCACAATTCGTAAAGACCGCGTTGGCGCCTAACAAAAATGCGGGCCATTTGGCCCGTTTTTTGATGTATAATTTGCTTATGGTTTTAGTAGTTTTGCTAGCCGTTTTATTGTTAATATTTCTACTGATGCGCCACCACGTCGGGGTGCCTTTTTTGGCTATGGTGGCCGGGGTTGCACTATATGATGCTTTTGGCGCTACTTTTGCGCAGGCAATTAATCAATGGATTCCGGCAGCTGATGTCTGGTGGACAGAAAAAGCCCTCTTTGCTCTCTTCGTGGCCGTGATGCCGCTAATTATTTATTTCCGCGTTGGCAAAAGTGGCCTCTTTGGGGTGCTTCGCATTATTGAATCGATTATTTTTGCACTGCTACTTACGATTCTTTTGGCGCCACATCTCACAGGCTTCTTCAGCTTCGATAATACCTCGATAGAACTCGCTAACTGGATTGTCGGCATTCGCGGGATTGTGATGGTGGTCGGCGTTATTCTGGCGTACGTAGATGTGTTCTTTTATCGTTCAGGCTAGACTTACGGATTTCCCAGAGCGCAATGGATCCCGCAACAGATACGTTGAAGGATTCTTTTTTGCCGCACATTGGAATTTCTAGGAGTTGGTCGCATTTTGCGAGGATTTCCTCTGGGATGCCATGAACTTCTTCGCCCAAGATTAAGGCGATATTTTCATCATAAGAACGCGGTTCGGCAAGATTCCAAGAGCCCTTGCCCTGCTCTAGCGCCACAACTTTGCAGCCTTGCTCGCGACAATACGTAATCGCGTCATTGATGTCGTCGATGCGAGTCCAGTCGAGAATATCTTCGGCGCCAAGGGCAGTTTTGTGGATTTGCTTACGGAGTTTTTCCTGCTCGTGTGGGAGACCTTTATCCATAAAAGGCGTGTAGCCAGTAAAAATCAGTTTATCAATACCGAGACCGTCGCAAGTGCGCAAAATAGCGCCCACATTATAGGTGGAACGAATATTATATAAGATAACTATAAGCGTTTTCATGCTACAATAAAATTATGAATGAGGATGAAGTTCAGCGCAAGCGTAGGCAGAACGAAGAAGACGCTACTGCGCGACGTGCCCATATCTTGGGCTTAGTTTACCTGGATACACGAGATTTCGAGAAAGAAATCCCACTAGTACGCGACGTGCTAGATATATCCCAGATGCATAAAGAATTTATTATTCCGCTACAGCGCGGCCTAGAAGGCAAACCGTTCCAGTTTATGGTAACGAGCCAAACCCCACGTAGCACAATCGACAAGATGTCAAAAGAATATGATGACGCCGGTCTTCGTATTCAATTCTTCCTCATTTCTAATTCTGCCTACCAGGTATTCATGCTTCGCCATGATCCTCCAAAAGAAGTTCATTACGACGATATCGAGATCGCAAAGGAAGGCGATTCCGAAACGATCCAGCAGGTCTCCCAGACACTCGACAGTGTTTCGACTGAGAAGGTTTTCGATTATTTGCTCGATCAGGCAGATAGGCTTGGCGCATCAGATATCCACATCGAGAACATGCGCAACGAGATTCGTATTCGTATGCGTGTTGATGGCATTCTCCACCCTGTAGCAGAAATTAGCCGCGAACGTTACCGCATCTTCATGGGCGAGCTTAGCTCTCGCGCGAACGTTTCTACTGCGTCCAATCATCCACAGTCTGGCCACATGCAGAAGGATATTACCCGCGATGGCGCAACGCACTTGTTGAATATTCGTGTTGAGATGGTGCCGACGATGTATGGCCAAGATGCCGTACTACGTCTCTTTAACTTTGACGAAAGCTTATTGAACCTAGATTTGCTTGGTATTACTAAAGAAGAACGCGCCGAGATTCAAGAAATGGTCTCACATCCACGTGGCTTACTACTAATGGTAGGTCCTACTGGTTCTGGTAAGTCTACGACTTTGTACTCGATTATTAACGCGCTCAATACAACCGACCGCAAGATTATTACACTTGAGGATCCGATTGAATATGGCCTTCCTGGTATTTCTCAGATTCCAATCGCAACCGGTGAGGGTGGCTCGTTTGCAGAAGGTTTGCGCTCCGTGCTTCGTCTCGACCCTGACGTAGTGATGGTTGGTGAGATTCGCGACGTTGATACTGCGCGCACCGCCATTCAGGCGTCTATTACGGGTCACTTGGTGCTTTCATCCTTCCACGCCAACTCTACATCTGCAGCGTTTGCGCGTATTGTAGATATGATTGGCATCAACCCTGTCTTCTCTAGCTCTATTCGCCTATTGATTGCGCAGCGCTTGGTACGCCGCCTTGCAGATAACAAGGAAGCTTACAAACCTGATAATGCCACCGTACGCTATATCAAGAAAGCGCTTGAGGGCGTCAAGCATGACTACAATCTTGATGATCTTACGCTTTACCGCGAGAAGCCATCTAAAGAACATCCATTTGGCTTTGATGGCCGTACCGCAATCATGGAGCAGATGGTCGTGACTGAACCAATTCAGAGATTCATCCGCGGCGAGATGGGCGTTATTAATACGAAAGCCATCGAAGAGACCGCACTCGGAGAAGGCATGCTTACGCTTGAGCAAAAAGGTATTCTCTGCGCACTTCGTGGCGAGACCACGATTGAGGAAGTTGGCCGCGTAATCTAAGAGCAATTGGCTGGTTTTGACGCATATCTGATATTTTTGTTCTCTACCCCTTTTCAAATGGGCAAAAATATGCTAAAATGAAGCAAGTTTTAAATATAAAAGGTAAAAATATGTCATTTGAACTATTAAAGATGGTGGGAGATGCCCAAAAGAAGAAGGCCGTCATTGACGTCCGTTCTGGTGATACCGTCCGTGTGTCCCAAAAAATTAAGGAAGGTGACAAGTTCCGTATTCAGGTTTTCGAAGGTACTGTTATCCGCGTAGATCGTAAAGATTCTCATACTGAGCGTATCGTTGTACGCAAGGTTACCTCTGGTGTTGGTGTCGAGAAGAGCTTCTTGATGCACAGCCCACTCGTAGAGAAGGTTGAAATTGTACGCCGTGGTAAGGTTCGCCGCAACAACTTGCGCTACCTCCGCGAACGCTCTGGTAAGTCCGCACGTCTTACTCAGAAGGATTTCGATCGCCATGCAGTAAACGCACTTCCAGAAGAGGAAGTTGAAGAAGCTCCAGCTGCAGAAGCTGAAGAAGAAAAGGCAGAAGCCTAATTGGCAATCTTAGGAATAGATGAAGTTGGAAGAGGTCCCTGGGCGGGACCTCTTGTTGTTGGCGCATGCGTTCTGGGTGATGCGCAGATTGATGGTTTGACTGACTCAAAAAAATTAACCGCCAAAAAGCGTGAAGCATTGGCGCCGATTATCCAAGAAAAGGCAGCGGTTGGACTCGGCTGGGTATCTGCCGAGGAATTGGACCGCATTGGATTATCTCAGGCGCTATGTAAGGCTTGTCGCGACGCGGTAAAGCAGATTAAAGTGCCGTTTCATGAAATTATTATTGATGGCACAGTGAACTTTTTGCGCGATACACCACTAGCTGGGCATGTGCAGATTTTAAAAAAGGCAGATTTGCTCGTGCCGGAAGTTTCGGCAGCATCGATTGTGGCTAAAGTTGCACGTGACAATTATATGTATAAGCTCGCCAAAAAGTATCCAGAATATGGTTTCGAAAAACACGTTGGCTATGGGACGGCGGCGCACAAGGCTGCACTGGAAAAATACGGCCCTTGTCCAGAACATAGAAAGAGTTTTCGTCCGATTGCAGAACTGCTCGGCACAGAAAAGCCTACAAAATCTACAAAGACCACGAAGGCCCGTGGCGACCGCGGCGAGACGGCGGCCTGCGAATACCTTGTAAAATCCGGCCACGAAATTATTGCACGCAATTGGAAGAATAAGTTTTGCGAGATTGATATTATTTCGAGGTTTAATGGCGTACTTTGTTTCACGGAAGTCAAATATCGCCGTGCGGGTGGCGGACTTGAAGCAATCGATAAAAAGAAGCTCGAGCAAATGCGTTTTGCGGCGGAACTATATATGAGCCAAAATGGTGGCGGCGCAGCGATTCTCGCAGCCGCAGAAGTATCTGGTGATAATTACCAAGTTACGGATTTTCTAGTCCTACAGTAGGCTCGTCTGGGCAGGCGGCTAGCACAAGTTGCATCTTTGACTTCTCTGCTGGCGTCACCCAGAGATGGTACTTTGCTTTGACGGAGATTTGGCGCGCAACGTACTGGCACTGAAATTTTTCGTTGGTCGGAAGCCAATCGGAGGCGTCTTTGTCTAGTTTGTCTTGGTTTGCATCGCCATCTACCGCAAGAAGATTAAGCGGATCTTGGCTAATTTCGTAACGCATATCGGAATTAAATGCGTAGGCGCCAGTAGCCCAGGCATTACTGAGCGCAACGACGTGATCGATTTGAATCGCTGCAGACGTATCCTGGCCACGAACGAAAGAAATAGTTTTGCCAGTATATGGATCGTTTAGTGTGCCGGTCTGGACTTTGCAACCTTTTAGCACTACATCAGTGAGGTCACGTGCGAGAACCGCTTCCCTAGTGTTACAACCAGAGGCGGTTAAGCCCCAGTTGTCGTAGAAAAGCTTGCGATAGTATTTTTCGGAGGTATTTTTCTCGTGCACGGCAAGAGATTCTAGCACATCTTTGGCGAGCGTGGAATCCGGAGTAGTCTCGTCTTTTTCGGAGATTTCTTCTGGTTTTTCGACCTCGCCATTTAGAATGCTAGCGAATTCGTAAGAGTTTGGATTAATGATTAAATATAGAACAAAAACTGCTACACCGAACAGTGCAAAAATAATTCTGCGTACACGATATGAGGTTTTCTTGGCCATTGATTAGAAATTCTCGGCGCGAATCTCGAAGTAGGACTGCGGATGTTTGCAGACTGGGCAGACTTCTGGCGCAGAATCGCCGATATGAATGTAGCCACAGTTGCGGCACTTCCAAACCGTTACGCCATCACCCTTGAATACGATGCCCTTTTCGATGTTTTCGAGGACTTTTTGGTAGCGTTTTTCGTGTTCAGCTTCGATCTTGCCAACTTCTTCGAAGAGCTTGGCGATTTCTTCAAAACCTTCTTCGCGGGCTTCTTTGGCGAATTTGACATACATTTCGGTCTCTTCGTAGTTTTCGCCCTTGATGGCGTCTTTTAGGTTCTCTTCTGTGCTTGGAACGGCGCCGTCATGAAGAATCTTGTACCAGATTTTGGCATGTTCTTTTTCGTTGTCGGAGGTTTCTTCAAAGATACCTGCGATCTGCTCGTAGCCTTCTTTCTTTGCTTTGCTTGCGTAAAACTGATATTTTACGCGAGCTTGGGACTCGCCAGCGAATGCGGCGTTTAGATTCTTCTCTGTTTTTGTACCTTTGATTTCGGCCATTAAAAATCCTCCATTGTTTTACTCTATTCTATCAGTTTTATGTATATCGCGAAAAGTGTAAGCGCGTTATAATGAGGGCAAATGAAGAAGTTTTTTAAGCTTATTTTTATATCTTTGTGTCTATGCGTATTTAGCGTGGCGCCAAATGCCGCTTTTGCAGTGGAACCATACGAAGATGTTGACGGTGATATCTGCGCGACAACTGGAATTAATGATCCTCTGCTCTGCGGCAATAAAACTACCAATGAAGAAAATTCTATAATGAATACGGTCGGCAACGTTTTGAATGCGATTTATGGAGTCATCGCAGTCGTGGCGGTGGTAATGATTGTGATTGCGGGGATTAAATATTCTACTTCCCAGGGCGACCCAGGTAAAGTGCAGTCTGCAAAAAACACGATTATGTATTCTATTATCGGTTTGGTAATTACTATTTCTGCTTTCGCAATTACCGCATTTATACTTAGTGCGCTTGGCGGCGGATCCGCTGGGGGCGGGGGCGGCGGCGGTGGAGGTGCCGGCGGAGGCGGAGGCGGCGGTGGCTCCGGTGCCGAAGAAGTCACCTTCCTTGAAGTTACATCCGCAAAGAAAGCTTATGAGGGCGAAAAAGTCCAAATTAAAGTTAAAATTTCGCCAGATTACGCAGTGGATAGAACTCTGACATTCTCCTCTTCCGACCAAAGCGTAGCAACGATTTCTAGTAGTGGCGAAATTTCCGCCATTAAGGCTGGCACGACTCAAATAACCGTAACGGCAAGTAATGGAGTGAGTACAGAGTTTACCTTTACGGTCGAAAAATTAATCGAAGTCGAAAGCGTAAAGATCGATCCGGCAACCGCGACGATTAAAATTGGCAAGACTACGACCCTCAAGGCAACCGTCTCGCCAGACAATGCTGCCGACAAAAGCCTAACTTGGACAAGTAGCGATACAAAGATTGCGAGCGTCACGAAGGCGGGTGTAGTAAAAGGCATCAAAGAAGGCACGGTTACTATTACCGCAACAGCCAAGAATGGCAAGAAAGACACCGCAACGGTCACTGTTGAGCCAAATCAAAAAAAGATTCCTTCCGTATTTGATATTTATAATTACAAGCACAGCAACGGCCACAACTTGGATTACGTACTGAGCGTACCGGAAGGTGCTCACACAGGAATGCCGCTTGTCGTATTCTTGCACGGCGATGGCGAAGTTAATAATCCGAATGCCGTAAAGAACCTGAAGCCGGTCCAGCATATGCATGCGTCGAATAAATACATCACGCTCGCGCCGGTAACGAAGACGACCGACTGGAGTAGTGGTTATATTCAGGCCGCGCTCAAAGGCTTAATAGATAAATATATTAGCGAATACAAGATTGATACGAAGCGCATCTACATCATGGGCTTTAGCCGTGGCGCGATTGGTACCTGGACATTCGTAAACAGTAATCCTTCGCTCTTTGCGGCAGCAATCCCAGTCAGCTGCTGTGGTGGCATCTCTGGCGCCAACTTTAAGACAACAAAAGTTTATGCCCTTGCAGGCGGCTACGAAAACAACTATATCGGGTGTATGAAGTCGAACGTAAACGCCATCAATGCGGCGGGCGGCTCGGCAATCTTCGAAACAGTGCCTGGTCAGACGCACAGCACAATTACTGGCGCCTTCCCATATAGCAAAGTTCTTGATGATTGGATGCTAAAGCAATCCAAATAATAATTAGCTAATTATTTATCACGATTAAGAATCGAGACTTTATCTGGCTCGACTAATACATAGTAGCCGTGGTCTACGTCGTATGCAGCAACGTATACGCGATTGTTTTCGCGGTCTTCAAGCGCAACCAACTCTGAGCGATCGGAAAGCATGAACTTCTGCTCGCCCTCTTTGACGGATTTAAGGAATTCTTCATCGTCATTAATGTCGGTCTTATCGATGTAGCTGTAATGCAAGAATGCATTCGTGCTGTCTTCGTAGTCTACATAGGCTAGGATGAAATTGTCTTTTTGCTCGACGATAATGAAATCTTCGAGTGCTTGGCAGTCGAATTCTACAGATTTGCCAGTGATTTCATTTTCGAAAACTAGCTTGTTCTCTTCCTTTTCGTAGAATTTGAACTTATAGTCGCCAGCTTCTTGTTTTGGTCTGGTATTCATGACGTTTCTAAATAGGTCGAATGCGTCAGCCTTGTCTTCCTCTTCAGTCTTGGCTGGGATTAATTCACCATCGTCTATCTCCGTTTCTGGTACGGAATATCTAATGTAATAAGTGTCGTAATTATCACGAGTAACGGCATAATTATCTAACGCAAGGTTGCCGTAAGTATAGACTTTTGCTTCCGACAAAGTACCAAGATCAACGCTAGATAAGCCGGTTGCGATCATAAACATACCATAAAGAACTACGGCGCCAATCGAACATAGGATAACGCTGACTTTCTTTGGCTCCGCATTGATATCTTTGAAATGCGGCGCAATACTAAGCATCTGAGAGCCAACCATTAATAGACTAAAGATAAAGCCGATGATTGAGAAAGATGTTACAACTGGCGTCTCAGACATGACCGGCGCAACATCCGAAAGCATGAGACAGAAATCCCACAGCGCGTGGAGAATGATGACCGACCAGATGTTTTTGGTCTTGTAGTAAATTGTGCCAAATACGATACCAATACCGGCAGCGTTGACGACCTGGGTAATAGTAGTCGGGACGGACTGACCGGCGTTCGCGATGTTACCTAAATGGATGAGACCGAAGATGACGCCACTGGTAATAATTGAGAACCAGACGCCCTTCTTTGTGTCGCCGTAGCGCTCTAAGAATTCATTAAGGAGCCAGCCGCGACACAGGAATTCCTCCGCTACGCCCACGAGGAAACAGCCGACCAGCAAGTTTACAACTGGTTTTCCGACGAATATGGCGCCGCTACCGAGGCCGTAAATAAGAAAGACAAACGAGGACGCGATCAGGAAGAATAAGCCATAATATAGGCCCTTGGTGACTTTTTCTTGTTTTTGCGTAAATACATAAGAGTTTTTGAAGAGAAGCATCACGATAAGAACTAGTGATGCGAGAACGGCTTCGGAAATTACAAGATTACCCTGTGGGTAGTTTTTGATAGCATCAACGAGGAATTTACCACCGTGACCCCAGATAACGAGCTCGGTGATTGCCAAAAATACGACGGTCATAATGATCGTGAAGAGCCATTTGCTCATTTTCTTTTTTGGCTTCTTTTCGGTAGTAGCTGGAGCTGGTTGTACTGGGGCCTGTTGCTCTTGGGCTGGTTGAGCCGGCTGGACTGGTTGAGCTGGTTGCGGTGCTGGAGCTACAGTGGCTGCCGGCTCTGGTTCTTTTGCCGGCTCTTCAGCTGGAGTTTCTGGCTCGGGCTGAGCTGGTTCCTCGGCAGGTTTTTCTTCTTCGGTTGGTTTTTCTTCTGGTTCTGTGGTCGGCTCTTCTGGCTTTTTCTCTTCCGGCTTTTCAACTGGCTCGTCAACTGGTTTGACGGCGGCCTCCTCGGAAGATTCCACGGCTAAATCTGTAGCAAAATCATCTACAGGAAGATCCGCCTGCGGCTCTTCTAATGGTTTATCGTTATCCATATTTCCCTTTTATTGATGCTTATGGTTATATGGATTAATTATAACAGAGTTATAGATACTTCTTGAATACGTAGCGATTATCACAGTTACTATTATTCGACGTTTACGCCTTTGGCAAAGAGTTTCTTGCCACCAAAGTACAAGCCAGTGCAAAGCGTGAGATATAACACATTAGTAATCAGCATGAGCGTGCGATAGGTCGAAAAGCCAATACTTGTATTGGATGCATCGCCAAACATTGCCTGGATACTATCGTCGAAAATACCAGCAATTGCAATGCCGGCAAGCAAAACACACTGAAGGCCATAATACAGGGCAAATCCTAGAATTATGGATATTAATACGCGACTATTATTGGCGCGGTGACCTACTACGATACTAAATATTCCAACATTGATGGCGTATATTACTTCGAGGATCGCCGTCGCAAATAAGCTGAGTACGATAAATGACATATCGCCATCTTTGAAGACGTTGCGAAGGTATTCGTAAATATCATTGTTCCAAAATGCGATAAAGAACGATGCGATAACTACAGTTACGGACAATAAAACCGTACAAATTGCCGAGATGATCTTGCCATCATAAAGCGTACTTTTGCTAACTGGCAAAGTATGCGTGAGGTAAGCCTCGTCCTTATAGAAGTTTTGACGAAAACGTACCCAAATACGAATTGCGCAGTTGATGATTGCATTGACGAGCGCCGCAATCGTACAGCCACGCATAATGCGATAGATGATTTCGCCCATTGCAGAATCGGCAAAGCCCTCAGTAATGCGCGTTAGAACCGCAAAGATTACTGTGATAGCAAAGAATATTAACATTTGACGATTTATCCAAAGAAAATCGTACTTAACGAGCTTTTTTAGCATAGAACATCCTCCTAAATAATTCATCAATTGATGATTTTTCTTTTGCGCGAAGCTTATCTGCACTTCCCGTCAATGCGATTTTGCCTTTGTCGATAAATATCACATCATCCAAAATGCGTTCAACGTCGGAAATTAAATGCGTAGAAATGATAACGCTGGAGCCTTCTTTGAAGTTGGATAGAATTGTGTCCAGAATATGATCGCGTGTAGCCGGATCTACGCCGCCAAGTGGCTCGTCCAGAATATACAAATCTGCATCGCGTGACATAACGAGAATGAGCTGCAGTTTTTCTTGCATGCCTTTGCTCATTTTGGAGATTTTCATATCTTCAGCCAAATCGAGATCCTCAAGCAAAGCACGCGCACGTTCAAGGTCGAAATCTGCATAGAACTCGCCAAACAATTTGAATGCCTGTTTGATAGTCATGTTTTTGTCGAGATAAGTGCGCTCTGGTAAATAAGAAATATGCGCTTTGGAATTTACGCCAATTGGCTTGCCTTTGAAGAGAATTTGGCCGGAATCTATCGTCAATAAATCATTCACAAGTTTGATTAATGTCGACTTCCCTGCACCATTTTTGCCAAGTAGGCCATATATTTTTCCTTTGTCGATTTTGAGACTGACATCGTCTAGCACGACCTTGTGGTCGAAACTTTTGCATAGATGTTTACATTCAAGCAATGCTGCCATCTACTGCCCTCCTAGTTGTTTTAGATATTTGATAGAATCCGCGTAAGTAATGCCAATTTTGGCCATGTCGCTGGTATATTTTTGCACCAGGTCGGACGCGAGCTCGGTTTTGATTTCATCGAGCAAGCGCTGGTCTTTCGTAACATATTTACCGTTTGTGCGTTCGGTAAATATCAGCCGGTCGGATTCGAGCTCGGTGAGAGCTTTTTGCATTGTATTGGGGTTCACTTTTGCCATGACGGCAAGCTCGCGTACGGACGGGAGTCGACTGCCCGCCGCGTACGCACCCGATACAATAGCAACCCGAAGCTGTTCGACCAACTGCAAATAGATTGGCCGTTCGTTATCGAATTTAAATTGTATTACTTGCATAATACAATAGTACAACTAGGATTCTTTATTTGTCAAATTATTATTCATCGTTACTTATAAGATTGCCGGCTTTTATATCTTTCCCAAATTGCAAAGATACACCATTATTCCAGCCTGTGTTGCTTTTGCTCTCTGGGCCGACTTTTGGTGCTCCTCCGCCAGTTACAGTTCTGTAAGTTGTTTTTGGTCTATGATTGGCTATGCGATTACTCTGCCCGCGCGGATCTTTTGGGCGCGGACGTTGCTTTTTGCTAGTCCATCTTTTGGGCGCCTTTGTCACGGTTGTGATACTTTTTATTTTTGGCCTATATCCCCTCGAGATATTTGGGCGAATGTATTTTCTTAGTTCTTCTTCGGTCAAATCTGGATTGATTTTCCAGAAGACATCCATTGTAGAGGCACGCGGGTTATTCTCGCAGACAAAAATGCGTTTTTCCATTATCTTTGCGTCATTCAATTCTGCAATGGCGTCAGTAGCATTTGGACCATAATTATTAATGACATATTGGATTGTTAGGTAATGATTCTGCGCCAGTGCTACGAGTGTTTCGCGGACGTCGTACAGGGACAAATTACCCTTGAGATTAATGGATTCATAAATGACATGGCTGCGCCCCGGGAATTCACTTGGCGAATGATTTCTTAATTCATCGAGGCTATAATTATAATTCTCTTTCGATAATTTCATCAGCTTCTTTTCTCGTAACGACTGTATCAAATAAGCCAATCATCTGATTATCATTGGCGGCGCGACCGCCTGCGTATTCAAGTGAAGCATCTTCAAAACGCCTAAATTGTGCAATAGCAGCGTTTAGCTCCGTCTGGTTAAATGCGCCAACTTCACACATCATATCAAATTCACGAATAGTGAGGCCCGTAACCTTTATGAATAGCTCCGGCTCAATATTGCGAATTACGTCGATGAGAGCTTGCTCACGATAATCCGTGAGATACATAAATACAGGAACGCGCGTAATGAATTTGAGCAGTTTTTCGCGAAGCTTTTGCTTGAAAGATTTCTGCTCTTTTTCTTCTGTAGAGATTTCTTTCTTCTCTTTCGGTGTAGCCTCGCGACCTTCTTCGGCGATTTTGCGTTTCTTTTCTTGCAAGGCTTTTTCGCGAGAAATAGTCTTTGTTAAGTCGCTACGAAGGTTGCGAAAATCTTCGATTTTCTCAAGTGCCGCCATTAGCTCTGGATTATTCAATATTTTCTCCAATACTACGGTCGTAGTATCGACAAGGCGTGCAGACTGCCAACGACGAGCGAGCATTGTGGATGCGGTGCCATAAGTAGAAATATCTAGAATTTCATTAGCATTGAGTTTTTGCATTTGATGGCCGTCATAACATAGAATCGGTAAGAAATGAATAAATTCTTCTAGACGCTCCTCTGGACGACGACGATCGCCGACGCTCCCAAGTTCATTACTATAGTCTGCAACTAGCTTTAATGCACGAGACGGCGCAAAGTCCAAAACATAGCATACTGATTTAATGATGTTTCTTTTCATGGGGTCGTCTGCGTCTTTCAGAGTCCACGGACTTTGGGCTCGAAATGCTGTTTGGAAATATGTTTCTGGCTTATCCGTGTTGCGTAAGAATAAAACTCCACTCCAGGCCGGAACAGTAACGCCCGTAGTCAGCTTGCCGCAAGAAAGTGTAATTGTGTTTGTAGTTAAACCATCCTTAATAGCATTTACTACTGGCTCTTTAGCGAATTTTCCTCCCGGAGTATCACTATCCGCAGCACGGATAATCGTATAGTTACTAAAGAACGGATCGCTGTTTAGCATTTTCTCCATAGCCCTGCATGCGCCAACGCTTGGCAGGAACCAGAATGTATGCCGAAGCGACGATAGCAGACGCGCGTCCTCAAATGGAAGAGCTGGCGCTTTGTGGTCGAAACGATTTTCTACGTCTACTTCCAGATTTACGCCATGTAAAATATTTAAGAATTTTTGCACTTCTTTCTCTAACTTAAACTTCCATTCTCCATCCTTTTTTTCGGCCGTAAAGAATTTATTTAAATCAAACTCATTAAACTCCCCCTGCATCGCAACCTCACGGAGGCTCTCTGGCATTTGATAAGTCAGCATGACAATTTGCGGAAGTTCGAGATATGGATTTGCCGTTTCACCCCTCCAGTCAGCTTTAGCGCGCTGTTCGTCGGCATATGTCCAGTTAAATATTTGATCCTCAGAGAATTCGCCCTCCGTTAACGCACGGAATGGCGTTCCAGAAAGATATAGGAATCCGCGCGATTTAATCGGCAAGGTTTTTTCAATCTCTTCTGTTTCATCGTAGCTAGTTGGAAGATTGTCGTTCTTGTCGTCCTCCGTAGTCAATTCTTTCGCCGATTCGCGCCATGCACCAAAATGATATTCATCAACATAGATGCAATCCCACAAAGTTTCATGCATCTTTTTATGCCGGGCTTTTACTTCACCGTTGAGATTTTTACCAAGCACATCCTGATAGCTCGCAAACCAAACTACTGGTCGCGCTTCGTCGATTTCGTTTTCATTCCAGGTGCTAAGACCTTCAATAAATTGCCAGCCATCAAAATCTTGATGGCCATATAAATCTTTCTTCCATTCCTTTTCAACGCCTGGCTTATATGTAAGTACTAAAATACGCTTCCAGCCCATCTTTTTAGCCAGCTCATAGCTCGTAAAAGTTTTGCCAAAACGCATTTTCGCATTCCAAAGGTAACGTGGTGGGTCGGATTCATTTTGATGTTTCGAGAAATACTCCGACGTTCTTTCGACTGCGACTTCTTGCTCTGGACGCATTTTAAAATCCGCCTTTTTGGTGCTAGATTCTGGATGGCCATTTTTAATTCCAGCAATCACTGCGCGCACATTGTTTACGTCGGTATCGTACCACTCGCCGGCAATTTGATTAATGCCAAGATTCTTTAGCCATTTGTGGACCGTATGGTCAGTAAAATACTCACCCGATTTCGTAATGGCTAATTCGTAATGTTCGATTTTATATTGCGGGTTTGGCGTCTTTACTAACCCTTCTTCGACACGTTCTTTTACGGCATCGAAGTCGTTACCGGATTTAGTAACGCGCTCCGTATATCCGACTTTTACACCCGGCTGATTTGGAACGCTATAGACGTAAATTTGTGGACGCTTTTGATAACGAAGTTCTTTGCTCATATCACATCTCCTTAACCATCGACTTAATGTAATCTTGTTCATCCGAGTTAATATCATATCGTTCGTATAATTTTTCATCGGTCCATTCTTGATTCATAGGTAGGTCCGGGACAAACGAGAAAACTTTCGCCGATGAATGTTGCGTGTTTTTACGCAAAGATACGAGAAAACGGAAGAATCGAGTTTTTATATAACTCGCATAGTTGTTCGCTTCTTCTTCACTATCAAATGTATTGGTTACGATATATGTGAATGTGCAGACACTACCAGGTTCGGCCACAATTGGTCTGCCTAATACTTGCCATGGCTTCTTGCCGGCGCCGCCATAGGCTTCGCTAACCAAAACCTTATATTTATCTATCCATTCTTTATGCGTTTGCGCCTTCGTGCGCTGAATATAACCTGTCGCCTTGTTGGCATAAATTTTGATTTTGTCTGGGTTATTTATTTGGTCGAAATCCTTAAAATTTGTAGCAAAATTAAAAGGATTAATACCCGAGACTTTTGCGTCAACGGTCGCTTCATTTCTTGCCTTCACTTTTTCTAGGATTTTAATAGCCTGATTCTGACGTATGAAAATGTCATACTGATTAAGGGGGCGTTTCACGATATCTAGATCATTGTCGCCGATAATTGTTTGTATTTCGCAATCTCCATCGTAATTTTTGTCCCAAATAAAGTACGAAACGCCACCCTCAATCGAGACACCAGGGAAGCAATCGTTGGAATCCGGATAATCCACTAGTCTCTTAATTCTTCTATCATTAAGCATCTCGTCCCTAAATTGATTCAGTCCCATCCCTCCGGCAAACCAACGAGATGGGATAATGAATGCCATATATCTTGGATTCAGTCTTTTAGCTTGTTGAATAAAATAATGATAAATAGGGGCGGCCTGGGCGCCATGTCCGGCTGTATTTAATTGATATGGCGGATTTCCAACAATAACATCAAACTTCATATTCTTTACCTCCTCCGATGTTAGATGAATAAAGTTATAAGCATGGCGTTCGCGCGTTTCGTCACGATCTAGCTCACTACCCTGCTTATTTCCACAGTAGATGCAGGTACCATTGCGGTATGTATGTGGGCGGTTATCGTAAGAAATGTTGCCCTCTAGCGTATCGAATTTTGCGATAGATTTTTCACCATTCGCATTCTTGGATGTATAAAGACTACGGCGGCTCATTAATGCAGTTAAGTCAGTCAGCGCGATACCATAAAGCATATTATGGAAAATATGCTCACGACGTTTTTCTTCGTCTGGAAATTCTTCGCGTAGCCCAATCATTAAACGTTTGGCGATTTGACGAAGGAAAATGCCGGTTTTGCATGCAGGGTCTAGCCATTTAAGGCTAGAGTCATGCCAAACTTCTTCTGGCAGCAAATCCAGAATTTTGTCTACTAATTCTGGTGGAGTAAATACCTCATCACTTGAAAGATTTGCGATGCAGTCTAGAATATCCGGTACGTGGCCGCCTTTAATTAAACGCGTAAAAAGACTGGTTTGTTCAGTTTTATTCTCCATCTTTTGTCTCCTTTACCCCGATATAAAATTCGCCTTTTACTCGCATATGTTTTGCGAGGTACGCCTTTATCTCTTCCGCGTCGTTCATTGTCGCGACCGCGTTCGCTATTCTATCCAGTTCCGAATCTTTTAATTTTTCGCGTCGTTTCTTATTACTGGCCGAATTTGACTTGACGCGTCGTTTTCTGAAGTCTGGATCAGTCCGGTATCGCATATTGAGGTAGGCTGTAGTTCTAGCAGTACGCGATTTGTTCTTGCATTCCGGTGAGCAAAAACCCGGTCTTCTTCCCTTTCTTTTCTTCGCGAAGGTAAATTTTTTTCCGCACATTTTGCAAATAGCTACATCTTTAAGTTGCATTAAAAATCTCCTTATAGGACACCGTTGGGTAATCCTTTATTACTTTTTCGATTCCTAACTCCATGTCTGTTAATGCATAGACGCGTCGCTTGAAAAGTCCCTTAGCAGGCGTGGAATACTCTGTAAAAAAGATTTTGTCGGTGCCATTAAGCATGTCGCCGACAATCAAATTCGTTTGCATTATTTCCTCCATTGCAAGCAGAAATTCTTTGGAGGTTTTCTTTGGAAGATAATCAAAAACTACGCCACGAAGGCGTTTTTTACATTCAGAAATATTATCCTCAGCAATATCGACACCGTAAATAGTCGACAATACTTTTAGGACAGAAAATTCACGGTTCTTCGGATGCCACTCGATGCGATCCTGCCTCAGATGATCAAGGCGTTGGCGTAGAATTGCCTCGAGAATATTTCCATTCCCACAAGCCGGCTCCAAGAAGCGCCAGTAACGGTTAGACGTAGCTTGCGTGAGCGCTAGAATATTATTCACTTCGCGCGGTTGCGTAAAAACTTCCCCACGTTCACGAACTCGCTCGCGAGACTTAATGCCCTGAGTTTTCTTGCCACCCTTTTGCGAATTAGTTGAAGCTATGGCGCCTCCTGACTCTTAGCGCCACAACTTACAAAAAGAAAATAAGACATCTTG
>R25__coassemble_453_pt1 | contig 24368 bp, 22 predicted proteins | sample R25__metabat2_low_PE_009 | metagenome-assembled genome bin R25
TTCGGCAGAGTTAAATAATACGGCTTCTTGGCTTCGCTCAGATTCCTGCCGGCGCCAACATACGGCATTTTAATAGCATCAAAACTATCAAGCATGTCGCCAAAGGCGAGCGGACCAAAATCATAGACGTGATTGTTTGCAAGAGTAACCAAATCAACACCCATATCGCCATAAATTGATAACCGTTCAGGCTTGGCACGGAAGGTATAGTACTTTCCTGGCGTCTTTGTGCCACGATTACTTACGGTAAATTCGCTGTTGGCAACCATGAAATTGCTCTCGCGCATAACCTTGAGGACCTCGTCGGACAAAATCCCATTTACGCCCTTGTCACGACGATCATACCATGGCATTACTTCCCAGTTATCGGCCAGCGAAATGTCGCCGACTATACTTACCACGTAATCTTCGTCTGGCTTTATAGCGTCGTTATGCTCCGCTAAACCCGTCTGAGTTTTTGAATATGACGGCCTAAAGAAACTGAGCCCAGCGAATACGAGTAATGCAACTACCATTACCGCCGACGTCAAGCCGACGATTCGTTTTAATGCTGAGCGTCCTCTCTCCATTATTGCAATTTATCAATACCCGTCGTCTTGACCTTGGTGTTCTTCTCCGTCATAGACGCCCATGTCTATGTATTCATCATATCTATGCGCGCCCGCTTCATCATCGCCAATTTCGCTTATTTCGATTTTTGTATCTTCCACGCTTACATTAAAGAAGCGCATATCGCCAGTCTTGTCACTTTTGCCGCGGATAAATTTGATTACCGTGAAATCCTTGCTTACGCCCTTAATAGTAAAAGTCTGACATTTGCTAGTTTCGTCATAATCAGATTTTTCAACCGTAATAATATTCTCATCAATTTCTGCAACTCGCCATTCCCCGCTGCAGCCCAGGTCGATTGTCGCTGTTTTTTCAGCAAAGCTAAAAGATAGCACATAGATAGCAACTACGATAACTATAGCCAGGGCAAACAGGAGAATGGGCAATAATAGTTTTTTCGATTCTGATTGTTCGCGAAAGTCTGGCGACGAACTCTGCTTCATCTTTTGGCGAAATTTACTTTCATAATCGTCCATATTCTACCTCACTAAAACAGCCCCGTTATCGAAGAGTCGCTACCAGGCAATAGCAGATTGACGAAGACCGCCAATAAGCCCCACGCGACTAATCCAACTATGATGTTAAAAATACGATTCTTAGCAGCAACAACCTGAGCCTCATTGTCGCGTGCCGTTATGATTAGAACGGCAGACCAAATAATACCAATACTAGACAAAGCAGTAATGCCCATCGTCATTATTCCTATTACGAGCTTAATTATATTCATTATGCCTTTGCCGTCGGTCTCATTGCACCATTCCTGAGGTAATAGCGTGGTGCATGCGCGGTTCTCCTGTTCTTTCGTGACGTCATTGCCATTACCGCCACCATTATTACCGCCGTTATTCCCGTTATTACCATTATTACCGTTGTTGCCGCCGTTATTACCCCCATTATTGCCACCATTATTTCCGCCATTGTTGCCGCCGTTATTGTTGCTTAGATCTTTAGAAATTAAAGCTGCGTCCACTTTGTACCAAGTCAACGTATATGGATTGTGACCGTTATAGAAAATATATAGATCGCCATTTTTGTCGAATGAAACATCCTCTATCTCGCCATTGACGAGCGTTTTTGGTATGTGCAGCGTTTTATAGATGCTTTGACTGTTTGTCTTATAGATAAAGACTGCGTTCTCGTTTTCGCGATACGACCAACTCTGACCGAACTTGGTACAGTGGCAGTCCCAGGCTGCGAGCGCAACATAGCCATTGTACTGAGCACGCCCCTGCCACGTTAGGCCATGCCCCATGCCGCTCCAAGATTTTGCACCTTCACTTCTACAGTTAATTTTTTCGCCGTTTATGCCGCTATAGCATTTCTTCGTGCCATCAACCTTAAACGCGTTTGAATCCCAGCTGTAGTAGAACGAATTCATATGCCCCCAGTTGCCACTGACGATCTTTTTTATCTTATATGGAGACGTTCGCTCGGCAAAATAGATATAGTTATTAGCGCCATCGCCCTTGAATACCGAAAATGCAAGATAGTTTTTTGTAACGGTGCCGCCTTGACCATAATAAGTGGTTGGATAGCAGTTTGTGCCCACACCATTCTTGCGACCTGGACACTTGGAACTATTTCCACTCGAGCTCGGATAATACTTCGTGATTAATTGTAGCTCTGACGATTTCAACGTCTTAATCTTCCACCAGCTTCGATATTCTTCCGGCCAGTTCTTGTAGCCGATAGCGCTGGCGGAATGATTCGGAACGATTAGCGCCAAAAATATACTAGCTACAACTAGAGCGATTATTCCAAAAAACGAACTATTCTGTTTTTTCATTCCTTTTATGCTTACATAATACCAGTTACTACCAAAAATAATAAGTGGCGTAACTATTTTTGTGATCGCAATAAATACCAAACCGCAAGCGAACCGATAAAGTTTCCTGCGATGCATATAAGAATCGTCCAACTAAAAGCGTGAGCAACCCCAAGCGTAATGATGTTTGCGATGCAGTGCTGGAAGCCGCAAAGGATAAAGAGTGGGATTCCAAACAGGATGCCGAGCTTTGAACTTTTGCGATAGATTGCGACGGCGAGGTACATGATGACGCCACATAGGATTGACTTGATAAGGAAGGCCCAGGAAAAATCCCAGCTGGCAACTTTGGCCTGGGCAGCCGTCACGATATCTGCGTCGCAGACGCTAAACATCAGGCCGAAGAGATAGCCGGCTACGAGGTTGCCAAGTAAGATTAGCAGGAGATGAAGCGGCTTGATTTTATCCTCAATCAGGAAGCCACACTTCCCCGTGAATAGGTTGGCGCCCATTACGCAAACGCCAAGGAGACCGAACGCGAAAAGGAATGGCCCAAGTGGGTTGCCGAGCTTTAATAAGACGTAGTCGCCAAGACCGATCATAAGAGATGCGGCGGCAGATTTTAAGAGTAGCTCAGTATAGAGCTGTTTTTTGCTTACGCTTGATTTTTTACGCATAGTATGGTATAATTATAAGATAGTTTTATTCTTCTGATACTATTTTGCCGTGGTCGAGATGCAGGATGCGCTGGTTGCGAGAACCGCGGAATTTTAGTGTCAAATCGCGCTGCGACATGATGAATGGGCCATCAATTAGAGCGTCGAGCTCTTCGACGAGCTTCCAAGCATCAGAATCGCGTGGGATTTGTTCGTAAATGAGGCCCGTAAACGACCAAACGTTCCAGCCGAGTTCCTCGTGGCAGAACTTAGCAATCTCAAGTAGCGCCTTGGCCTGCAAGAGCGGCTCACCGCCACAGTAAGTGATGCCGGCCTGCCCTTTGAGGGCGCGGAGCTCTTCTTTAACTTTATCGATAGTAACTAGTGCACCGGCTTCGGTTTCGGTCCAAGTTTCTGGATTTTGACAGCCAGGACAACGCTGGCGGCAACCCTGCGTCCACAAAACGGCGCGAAGGCCTGGGCCATTAACGATAGAATCGTGCTCTAAATCCCCAGAGAGGAGGATGTGCCCCTCGGGCACATCCATTTGCGGCTCACAAAGGATATTAGTTTTACGATTGCGCTTGCCGTTTGGATCGGCTACAGTGCTGGGATCTAAATCTCCTTTGGCTGGCATTTATTCTTTACCTACAGCAGCTTTCTGGCTAGCTTTTTTGGCTTCGCGCTTAACTTTGGTAGCTTGATCGTATTGACCAACGGAAACATTGTGCTTTACGCGAGCGGCTTCTTCTGCTTTTTTACCATCGTTCCAGCGCTCGAGGGAACCTACGAGGTAACCGGTGATGCGGCGGAGGCGCTCAAAGCCAAATTCACCATCAGCTTCGTGACGACCACAACCTGGGCAGACGTCGCCTTCGATAATACCGGAGAAGCCACAAACTGGGTCGCGATCGACTGGGTGGTTGACGGAACCGTAGCCAATACCAGCTTCCTTCATGTGGCGGATAACCGCTTCGAAGGCTTCGATATTGTCGGAAGGATCGCCATCCATCTCAATGTAGGTGATATGACCTGCGTTACAGAGTGCATGATATGGAGCTTCGATATCGATTTTGTCGAATGCGGAAATTGGGTAGTATACAGGAACGTGGAAGGAATTGGTATAGAAATCACGGTCGGTTACACCCTTGATCTTGCCGTATTCCTTGCGGTCCATGCGGGTAAAGCGGCCAGAGAGGCCTTCTGCTGGAGTTGCGAGGAGCGAGAAGTTGAGTTTGTGCTTCTTGGTCATTGCGTCACAGAATTCGCGCATGTGGCTAATAATATCGAGACCAAGCTCCTGAGATTCAGCGGATTCGCCATGATGCTTGCCAGTCATAGCAACGAGTGTTTCAGCAAGGCCGATGAAACCGATAGATAGAGTACCATGCTTGATAACGTCGCGAAGTTTGTCGTTTGGACCAAGCTTTTCGCTACCAACCCAGTTGCCTTGACCCATGAGGAATGGGAAGTTCTTAACTTTTTGGTTGCCCTGGAATTCGAAGCGCTGGAGAAGCTGCTCTGCGCAGAGATTGAGCTTTTCGTCGAGTTCGCGATAGAAACCGTCCCAGTCTGCTTCTTTGCGTTCACCGAGGCAGATACCGTGTTTGATACCGATGCGGACTAGGTTGATCGTAGTGAAGGAACAGTTACCGCGGCCAGCGACGTGACCATCAGTTTCCTTGAAGCAGGAACCAAAGACGCGTGTGCGGCAGCCCATGGTTGCGATTTCGGTATCTGGATCGCCTGGCTTGTAGTACTGAAGGTTGAATGGAGCATCAATAAAGGTGAAGTTCGGGAAGAGGCGCTTTGCGGAGACTTCCATAGAGCGCTTGAAGAGGTCGTAGTTTGGATCACCTGGGTTGTAGTTGATGCCTTCCTTTACCTTGAAAATGGAGATTGGGAAGATTGGCGTTTCGTGATGGCCAAGACCGTTCATGGTTGCTTCGAGGAGCATCTTGGAAACGAGACGACCTTCTGGGCTTGTATCAGTACCGAAGTTGATGGAGGTAAATGGAACCTGAGCACCGGCACGGCTGTGCATAGTGTTGAGGTTATGGACGAAGCCTTCCATTGCCTGGAGCGTTTGATGCTCGGTGTCTTTGTGTGAGTCTTCAATAACGATATCTGGCACTTTGGCTTTTTTGAGCTTTTTGTCGTCGCCAAGAGTGATATCGTCTTTAATTTCAATCTTTAAATCTTTGCCGGTGAAATCGTTGTATTTTTTGAGGTTTTCTTTGAGGGATTTTCGGAAGGTCTTGTTGACGGATGGGGCTAGACAGTAATCGAAGTAAGGAATGGACTGACCACCGTGCTGTTCGTTCTGGTTTGCCTGCAAAACGATAGCAGCGAGAGCGGCAGCAGTACCGATAGATTGTGGGGTACGTAGGAAGCCGTGACCTGTGTTAAAACCGCGATCAAAGAGCTTGCGGACATCAGTCTGGCAGCAAGTTAGGGTACCGGTTGCTAAGAAGTCCAAATCGTGAATGTGGATATCGCCATGGTCGTGCGCCCAGCTGAATTCTGGCTTGAGGATGCAAATCTTGGCATATTCCTTGGAGCCTTCTGCGCCAAACTGAAGCATCTTGCCCATTGCGGAGTTACCATCGACGTTTGCGTTGCCACGCTTAACATCGGAATCTTCCTCGGCGTCAAGCTGAGAAATTGTGTCGTAAGTTTGCATGAGCTTGGTTTTTGCCTCACGGACACGAGTGCGCTCTGCGCGGTATTCAATATAAGCCTTTGCGGTCTGCTTGAAAGCGGATTCCATGAGAACTTTTTCTACGATATCCTGGATCTGTTCTACAGTTGGAATGCGACTACTGATTTGCTCCTGAGCAACGCGAACTACCTTTTCGGCAATATTTTCTGCGCGATCATGACCAAATTCGCCGGTTGCTGCCCCGGCTTTTGCGATTGCTTCTGTGATTTTATCTACTTTGAAAGCGACTACTTTCCCATCTCGCTTTCGAATTGACTTGAACATTTTAACCTCCGTCGTTCTGAATCAATTTTCTGTTTTTTCTGCTTCCAAAACGCTACATTTAGCGTTCGATAAAATAATGTTAACGCTATATATAGTGCTTTTGCAATAAAAAATGTAAATAATACAACGATTACAGATACGGAATTTTTGACCAAAAACGCTATATATAGCGTTTCCTCTTATGCTTCTAACACTATTTTTGTTATTTTTACAACATTTTACAGTATTACTGTTGCATTTATGCATTTCGTGATATATTTGAATTATGAAGAAGCAAGCAGATTACATGGTGGAAATCGGTGAGCTTATCGCTACCGCAAGAACCCGCCAAAATATGACTCAGTCGGAACTCGCGAAGAAAATCGGAACGAGCCAATCCGCAATTAATAGAATTGAGCATGGGAAACAGAACGCTTCTCTCGAGATAATCAGCAAGATTAGCCATGCTTTGCGTACACAGATTGTAACCGTTAATGATGGTGCTACTGCTGGATATCGCATCCATGGCGGCAAGAAGCTCCACGGAGAGGTAACCGTCAACACATCCAAAAACGCAGCCGTTGGCCTTCTCTGTGCTTCTCTCTTGAATGATCGCCCGACCACACTTATTCATCTGGCGCATATTGAAGAAGTCTATCGCATTATTGAAGTACTTGAATCAATTGGCGTAAAGACCGAGTGGATTAATAATAATCGCGATCTTAAAATTACCCCGCCAAAACGTCTTTTGCTTGAAAATTTAAATATCGAGGCCGCTCGCCGCACGCGCTCCATCATTATGTTTATGGGGCCGTTGCTTCATCGCTTTAAAGAATTTCGATTGCCTTATGCGGGCGGATGCTCGCTTGGTTCCCGCACTGTAGAGCCGCATCTTCATGCTTTGAAGGAATTTGGCCTCGAAGTAGACGCAAAGAGCGAATCTGGTTTCTATCGCGCAACCGTAAGGAACATTAAGCCAGTCGACAAGAAGATTGTCTTGATTGAGCGTGGCGATACAGTTACGGAAAACGCCATCATGGCGGCCGCACTTTATCCGGGCAATACTACCATCGTGGGCGCAAGTCCAAATTATATGGTGCAGGATGTTTGCTTCTATCTTCAAACGCTTGGCGTACAAATTGATGGCGTTGGCACAACAAATATTACCGTGCATGGCCTCAAGAAGATTAGTCGCGACGTAGAATATGCCCCAGCCGAAGACCCAATTGAAGCAATCAGCTTCGTGGCGGCTGGCGTAGCAACTAAATCCGAGATTGAAATTAAACGTGTACCGATTGAATTCCTCGAAATTGAGTTCGAGGTCTTGCGCAGCATGGGTCAAAAGATGAAATTTAGCGAAGAATATTTGTCCGAAAATGGCCGCTCTCGCTTGGTGGACGTAAAACTTCTGAAGTCTGACTTGAAGGCGCCAATCGACAAGATTCATCCAATGCCGTTCCCTGGCCTAAACATCGATAGCTTGCCATTCTTCTCTTTGATTGCAGCTACCGCAGAGGGCCGTACGATGATTCACGACTGGGTATTTGAAAACCGCGCAATCTATTCTACGGAACTTACGAATTTGAATGCAAAGGTCGAGCTTCTTGATGCTCACCGCATCTTTATTACTGGTCCAACCAACTGGCGTCCAGCCGAGATGATGGCTCCACCAGCTCTTCGTCCGGCCGTCGTAATTATGCTTGCAATGCTTGCCGCCCCTGGCGAATCGATTCTGCGCAATGTTTATTCAATTGCGCGTGGCTATGAAGATTTTGCCAATCGCTTACGCAGTCTTGGTGCCGACATTGAGCCTTTGTCTGATATCTAGTACCACTCTGCTGTTTTCTCTGTTATAATAGACCTATGGCTATTACTAGAGAAGATGTCTTACATTTGGCAGATTTGTCAAATATTTCGCTGAGCGAAGATCAGATTGAGCCATTGATGAAAGATCTCGACAATATCGTCGGTTATATTTCCCAGCTCGACGAGTTGGATACCGAGGGCGTCGAGCCAACTTATCAGTGCTTCGATATGCAAAACGTTTGGCGCGAAGACGTAATTGAAGATTTTGAGGCAAATCGCGAGGATTTGCTCGAGCTTACGGTCGAGAGCGAAGATAATCAGATAAAGGTTCCGAAAGTACTATGAAAATTGCTGACAAGAATACTAAGGCCGTCGATCTCGTACGCGAGGCACTAGAAAAGGCCAAACAATACGAAGATTACCATTGCTTTATCTCGATGAATGAAGCTCGCGCATTAGACCGCGCACGCGAAATCGACGAGAAGATCGCTCGTGGCGAAAAAGTTGGCCGCCTTGCTGGCGTGCCATACGCTCTGAAAGACAACTATCTAAGTCGTGAGGGTGTCACTACGGCCGCCGCGCGCATGCTAGATAACTTCCCTTCACCAATTACCTCTACCGCTGTCGCCAAGCTTGAGGCGGAAGGCGCCATCATGATTGGTCGCGCCAACCTTGATGCTTACGCACACGGCTCTAGTACAGAAAACTCTTATTTTGGTCCATCCCACAACGCTGTAGACTTTGACCGCGTTCCTGGTGGTTCCTCCGGTGGTTCTGCATCTGCAGTTGCGCTCGGAATTGTTCAATTTGCACTCGGCTCCGATACTGGTGGTTCGATTCGTCAGCCAGCTAGCTATAACGGCGTCTGGGGCATGAAGCCAACTTATGGTACCGTCAGCCGTTACGGCGTAGTTGCTATGGCCTCCTCTACCGATGTTATGGGCTGTTTTGCGAAGAATGCCGAAGACGTTGATCTTGTCATGAGCATTATGGCAGGCAAAGATCCAAAAGATTCCACAACACTTGATAATTTCTGGACACGCGAACTTGCAGACGCAAAGCCGAAGAAGAAAAAGATCGGTATTATTAAAGACTTCTTGGGCGACGGTGTTGATCCGGATGTTGTAAAGACCGTCCGTGATTATGCTGCAAAGATGAAAAAGAATGGCTTTGAGGTTGAAGAAATCGAAATGCCAATTATGAAATATGGCTTGGCAATTTATTACATTGTCCAGCCTGCAGAGGTAGCTTCAAACCTTAGCCGCTATGATGGTATTCGTTACGGCCATCGTGCTTCTGACATTACCGACCTCGACAGCGTTTATAGCAAGACGCGCGATGAAGGCTTCATGCCAGAAAACAAGCGCCGCATTATGATTGGCAACTTCGTGCTTAGCTCTGGTTTCTTTGATGCATACTACCTAAAGGCACAGAAAGCTCGCACGCTACTTATCAATGCTTACAATGAAGCATTTGAAAAATACGATGCGCTAGTTTGTGCTGTAGCACCAGCACCAGCATTCAAATTTGGCGAAAAGACTAACGATCCACTACAGATGTATATGGAAGATGTAATGAGCGTACCACCGAGCATGGCTGGTTTACCAGCACTCGCAGTTCCTGCAGGCACTTCCAAAGATGGTCTTCCAATTGGCGTACAGCTAATTGGCCCACGCCAAAGTGATCAGATGCTAATTAATATCGCGAAAACTATCGCGGAGGCGAAATAATGGATAAATCGTTAATCGCCTTCTTGATTGCGGTGATTGCGGTGGGAGTATTGCTATTTGTAGCGATCTCTATTTCCAAGAAACGTGGCCCTTCCTTCAATAAGGAAGATTACCAGGTTGATTTTCTTCGCATCGAGAACGCGTTGCAAAAAGAGAGCGAAGCCTCTTATGCGATGGCAATCATTAACGGCGATAAGTTACTAGACAAAGCTCTTTGCGAAATGGGCGTACCAGGCCGCACGATGGGTGACCGCCTAAAGAAAGTTGGTAAAGAAAAGTTTTCTCAGCTAAATGCCGTCTGGCATGCGCACAAAATGCGCAACCAGATTGCACACGAGCATGATTTTCAGCCAACTTACGCGCAAGCTACCCACGCACTCGAGACTTACAAACAGGCATTAAAGGATTTAGGAGCGATATAATGAGCGAATATAAAACGACAATTGGTATTGAATGTCACGTACAGCTCAATACCGCGACAAAATTATTTAGCGCCGTAGATAACGACGCCGTAGACAAGGAGCCAAACTCCTGCGTCAGCCCAATCGATTATGCACTTCCTGGTATGTTGCCAGTTTTAAATAAGGCCGCAATCGAAAAATGTGTACGCGCAGGTCTTGCGATGAACTGTAAGATTAACCTTACGAGCCGCTTTGACCGCAAGCACTACTACTATCCTGATCTTCCAAAGGGCTATCAGATTACGCAGATGTATCAGCCAATCATTGGCGCTGGCGTAATTCATCTCCCAGACGGTTCTGATGTTCATATTGAGCATGCACACCTCGAAGAAGATGCTGGCAAACTTACACACTTTGGCACTTATTCTCTAGTAGATTTAAACCGTGCCGGTACGCCACTAATCGAAATCGTATCCATGCCAGACATCCACTCTGCAGCACAGGCTCGCGCATACTGCGAAGAGCTGCATCGCTTGATGATGTATGCTGGCGTTACGAATGGTGACCTATACCAAGGCAATATGCGTTTTGATATCAACGTTTCCGTTTCTAAGACCGAAGAGCTTGGTACTCGTACCGAGACAAAGAACCTCAACTCCTTCCGCTCAATCGAACGCGCAGTCGAATACGAAGTTAAGCGCCAGATTGAGATTCTCGAAAGCGGCGGCAAAGTAAAGCAGGAAACTCGTGGCTGGAGCGATGCCACCGGCAAGACTACTTCTCAGCGCAGCAAGGAAGAGGCTCAGGATTATCGCTATATGCCAGAACCTGACGTACCGCCAGTAGTGCTCGAGCAGTCTTATGTCGATAAAGTTGCGGCAAGTATGCCAATGATGCCAGATGAATACCGTTCGAAGTTTGGCCTACTCAACCTAGATCACAGCGAAAGCGAAGCAATTCTTAACTATCCTATCCTTGCAAAACGCCTCAATGAGGTTTGCGATAGAGACATTAAGCTCGCGCCACGCGTAGCGCACTGGTTCTCTGGCGTTCTTCTCTCCGAGGAAAACCAGGATAAGAATTTTACACTCGCAACTGCCGAAGAATTGACCGAATTGTCCGAAATGGTAGAAAAGAAAGAACTCTCCTCTACTGGCGCAAAGGCCGTATTGATGGAGATGTATGACAAGAAGAATACCGCTAAGACCGCGCATGCCTTAGCGAAAGAAATGAATCTATTACAGGAAAACGACGAAGGCGCTCTCGAGGCTATCATCGATGAAGTCTTGACGGCTCCAGAATGCGCAAAAGCAGCCGACGATGTTCGCAATGGCGAAATGAAAGCAATCGGCTTCTTGGTGGGACAAGTTATGAAGAAATCTAAGGGTAAAGCAAACCCAGCGACCGTTAACGAACTAATAAAAAAGAAGCTACAGTAAGAAGAAGGAGGTTTATAACATGTCTTACAAAATGCCGACTAAAGCAGTAATTACAGATGCAGGATTCGCGAGTCGTTTCCTACCAATTACCAAGACTATTCCAAAGGCGATGATTCCACTTGGCGCGAAGCCAATCATGCAATACGTCGTCGAGGAATGTGTCGCTGCGGGAATTAAGGATATTATCATCGTAGCAACTCACGAAGGTAAGCCAATCTACGAGGACTATTTCAACAATCCTTGCGAAAAGGTCTACAAGCAGCTCGAATCTCAGGGCAAGCTTGATCGCTTCGAGGCGGTAAAAGAAGTTCTCGATATGGCAGATATCACCATTATCGAACAGGATCCAAGCTATCCTTACGGAAATGGTTCCCCAATTGCATCCGCAAAGCCATACTTGAACGACGACGAGGCCTTCATTGCTATGTATAGTGACGACCTCATCTTTGGTAAGGGCGACGTCGCAACTCTTATGGAAGCTTACGAAAAACATCCAGAAGCAAAGGCAATTATCGCCGCACAAGAAATGCCACAGGAAGTTTGGAACAAGTACGGCATGATTGCAATGAAGGATAAGAAGAAACAAACTCTTAGCCACATCGTAGAGAAGCCAGCTACCCCAGAAGAATCCCCATCCAACCTCACTTCTTATGGTCGCTACCTCCTTACCCCAGAAGTATTTGGTCATTTGATTCCAAAGAATACTGGTCTCGATAACGAGCTCTGGACCGTCGATGCTATTACGAAACTTGCTAAAGCTGGTGATGTATTTGTAGTCAAGAGTAAGGGCAAATGGCTCACAACTGGCGACCCAAAGAACTACTACCAGGCTTACGAAGAATTTAACAAAATGGAGAAATAGTTCATGGAGACTCCTGCTTGGATATTAGTAATAATGCTTTCGGTGACTTTGTTCATCTTCTTAGTGGTGGGCATTATATTGATCGTCAAACTTATCAGCGTAACAAAAGAGGCCAAGAAGATTATGATTCAAGGCCAAGATATTGCTGAGAAGGCTGATGATATTGCCGGAAATGTTCGCGATATGACTACGGTAGGTGGCTTGGTAAAGCACTTTGCCGAAAGCTATCTCGAAGCTTCCGATAACAAAAAAGACGGTAAGAAAAGTAAAAAGTAATCTTCAGGGAGGAGATGCAAAATGAGCGAAAATAAAGGCACAGGAAAGTTTATCCTTGGTACAATCCTCGGCGCAATTGCAGGTGCAGTTGCAGGCGTCGTAATGGCGCCAAAGTCTGGCGAAGAAACACGCAAAGACATCAAAGAAGCTGGCGACAAGGCCGTAAAGAAAACTAAGGAGACTGGCGCTAAGCTATTTAAAAGTGGTAAAGACGGCGCTGAAGAACTTGGCGACAAAGTAGAAAAGACCGCCAAGAAAGTCGAAAAAGAAGTTAAGGCTAAGGTAGAAGAAGTTAAGAAAACTGCCGACAAGAAAGCCAAAGAAGATAAGAAATAAATAGACTTCAACAAAAATATCTCCCTTCGCGGGAGATATTTTTTTATTTAACGTTTTTGAATAATGCGCCAGCGATTTTGTCGACAACTGGTTTTACTTCTTCGACGCCAAGGATGAGACAAGTTATGATGTAGACAATTGCGCTACCGCCGACAATTACGCAGAACTTCGGGAATACGGCGAAGAATGAGATATCCGTTGCACGAAGTGGAAGTAGTTTTGTGATGATATAAGAGACAATGCCGGTAATAATGGATGCAAGCAAGATCTTGCCCATGGATTTCCAAAATGTAGCGTTCAATAATTGATGATTCATGTCGCGGTTTTCGATTGCGAGAAGCACAACGACCTCGAACAATGCACTGATAGACATTGCGTGCGCGAGACCTTCTGGCCCAAAGCTGAAGAAGCTAAATAATAGCGCACAGACGACCTGAACAACGAAGGCAATAATCGAGATGATAAGCGGCTTGCGCAATTGCTGTTTGGCATAATAACCACGCGCAACGATATGGTAAAGCGACTGCGTGAAGATTGCGACAACGAGCGCGCCGAGGACGCTTGCGATTTTTGCGTCGCCACCGTTCTTGATAAAGAATACGACATAGCCACGAATAAAGAACGCTACGATAGAGACAGGTAACGATATCCAGATAATCGAGCTGAGCGCGGAACGCAAAGTATTACGGAATGATTCTTCGTCGTTCTTCCCCGCTTCTTCACTGAGTTTTGGATAGAATGCCGTTGAAATTGCAACGCCGATTAGATTGACTGGCATACCACGCAAGGATGAGGCCTGTTGAAAAGCACGGATGGACTGCTCGCCCATGCGAGAAGCGAGGTTGGTATTCATGATGCCAGTGACGTAATCGATGCCCTGGTCGATAGAGCGCGTCGGAAGCATCTTGAGTACGGAGCGGAAACCTTGGTTTTTCCAGTGGATTTTGAATTCGTAATCGAAGCCGAGGCCGACAAGGCCAGCGATACTAGCGCCAAGCTGTAATAGTGCGCCGAAGACCACGCCAATGGCGACGCCCATAATGCCACCTTCAAATAATTGCCAGCCGAAAATATTAATACCGTTTGTAAAGCTAAGGATACCGACGATTATGCCGACGTTGTAGAGAGCTGGCGCGATTGCGTAGAATATAAAGCGCTTTACGGCCTGCTGCATGCTAGACAAGACTGTAGAAATCGAGAACAAGAATGGGTTTATTGCAATCACGCGCATCATATTAATTGCAAGAGACATCGCAGATTCATTAAGGCCAGGCGCAACAATATAACGGATTAGCGGATCGGCAAAAATCATCATAAAAATGGAAGCCACGAGTGCAATAATTGCTAATAGATTAATTAGGCTAGAGCTGAGTTCCCAGGCGGATTTCTTGTTGCCGCTGATAAGTCGCTGATTGAAGACTGGAATAAACGTAACAGCAAGTGCGCCAGATGTAATAAGGAAGAATAGGAAATCTGGGACCGTGAAAGCCGCCGTATAGGCATCGAGGCCTGCCGGATAGGTATCGTAGTACATGGAGTTGAGCCAGCGGTCACGGAAGATACCGAGAAGCGCAGACAAGAGCGTAGAGCTTGCGAGGACAATCGCAGCGGTCTTTACCGAAAGTTGTGAGTTGGCCAAAGAAACGACCGAACGAAAATGCAATCTACGTTTCATATCTTATTTATTATACCCCACGCCACGCTTTATTCGCCACAGTCTACAAGATTTATGCGGTTCAAAAATGTTGTCGGAAGCTCTGGCGCCATACCTTTTGTCACCAGTGGATAAGGTGTATTGAGAATGATCCAACTATCGCCATCACGCTTTAGAACTGTACGAGAAGTTTTATACTGGGCACCACCTGTGTCTTTTTGCGTACACATAACTACACCGACATAACGGCCGCTTCTGACAGTGTCGGCAAATTTATATTCGCCGTCTTTGATGGTTGCATAGTAGGATTTCTTGACGTATTCGATGGCGTCCTCATTAAAATCTGCCCGGTCAGCATCGCCGAATGGATTCTCATATCCTGGAAGATAAATTGTATATGCAGAAATAGCAGGGTCCTTATCGATAAAACTGTAGAGTTTCTTAATGGCGGAATCTAGATAGACGTCGCCCGCTTCGATATTGATACTATAAGACAACGTGCGGTCTTCTTCTGTCTTTAGGTCGCTTGAGATCTTGTAGAGTGAATTCTGGATTGGAAGGTATTGCTCGATTTCGTAACCAAGTTCTGGCGATGATTCTGACGCGGAGCCCTTCCCTACTTGTTGATAATCTTTATAGGCATCCGCCGCGATACGATCGCCCTCATCGTCGATAGATTCGAGCGCACCATAGGAACTATTAAATTCGTTTGGCACAGTGATGTGGTCGACAACCGTTTCGAAATGTTCGTGCTCGACGATTAGGTCATATTCGCCTGGCTCGATATAATTGTAGGAATTGTTCTTGTAGTATTTGTCACCAATGCGGACAGTTGCAGTAAATGGCGCATAGGCGATATAGAAATATTCCTTGCCAGCAATTTGATGACGCCAGAGCAACAATAAACCAATCAAAATGACTAACACGACGTTGAATACAACGCGCATTATTACGTGTTCTTTTTTTGTTTTTTCTTCAGCCATTATTCGTCTCCGTAAGCGCAACTTTTATAAATGAATTCGTAATCGTCAGTTTTGATGCCTTTGCCCTGAAGCCACTCGATTGCGTTTTGCTTGAGGCCTTCAGCGCGCTCTTCGCTACAAGTTATCAGTGTCATTTGGATTTTTATGGTGCCGTCATCCTCTGCGTATGGGTCAATATAGAATCCTTTATTGTAATTATGGTATGGAGCCACACTATAAATTGGATCGGTATATTTTTCTTTATCTTTTTGCTCGGATAGATATTCTTGAACCGTATAGCAGGTCTGATAATCTTTTTCGTGAGTATCGTAATATTCACTGTTTCCCTCGGTTTTTTCGAGACAAACATAGAGACGTTCAGTTTTGCCATCTTCTACGGTGATTTGGCCGGTATAGCCTTCGAATTCGTCACGAGTAATTTCTACGTCATAAGTGCCCGGCTCGATGCGATGAGTACCATTATTGAATTTCTTGCCGCCGATAGTGACTTTTGCATCGGTCGGAGCGACGAGAACATTAATTTTGGCAGTTTTTGGCGCTTCGATAATCCATCCGATAATAGCAACTACGACGAGTACGGCAAAAACTAGCGCGCCGAGTTTGAAAATGTTTTTGCGATTTTCGAATTCGATTTGTTCGCGAGTTTTTGGTTTAGCCATTTTCGCTCCTTTTTAATCGTGTAATTTTGCAGCGGTAGGAAGTGTGGTTCCCTTGAGGATTTCTTTTACTTCATCCTCTTCAAGAGATTCTTTTTCCAACAATGCCTTTGCGAGAGCGTCGAGATATTTCTTGTTTGCCTTTAGGACGGCCTCGGCGCGAGCACCCGCTTCCTTGTTGAGGGCTTCGATTTCTGCATCGATAACTTCGGAAGTCTTTTCGGAGTAAATCTTTGCGCGATCACCGAAGAAGTTTACTTCATTAGTATTGAAGACTTGGTCGCGAAGCTTTGCGCCCATGCCCTCTTCTGCTACCATGCTGCGTGCAAGTTCTGCAACGTGCTGCAAATCTGAGCTAGCGCCAGTAGTAATGCCGTCTGCGCCAAACATCATGCGCTCTGCGACGCGACCACCCATCGCACGGGCGAGAACGTCTTTGAGTTCGTAGATATTCTTGTAGCTGCGATCTTCTGGTGGAAGGAACCAAGTGACGCCGCCAGTACGGCCACGCGGAATAATCGTGACCTTGTGCACTGGGTCGGAATCTGGAAGAACGTGACCAACGATCGCGTGACCAGCTTCGTGATAAGCAGTGATTTTGCGCTCTTGCTCGTTCATAACCTTAGACTTGCGCTCTGGACCAATTGCGACGCGTTCGAAAGCTTCGGTGATATCTGCGTTCGTGATAGCCTTGTGGTTTTCGCGGGCAGCAGTAATTGCGGCTTCGTTTGCAATGTTTGCAAGGTCTGCACCACTAGAGCCAGCAGTCTTTGCGGCTAGAGCGTCGAGGTCTACATCTGGAGCAACCGGCTTGTTCTTGAAGTGAACGCCGAGGATTTCGACGCGATCTTTGCGCTCTGGCAAAGTAACATTGACGTGACGGTCGAAGCGGCCTGGACGTAGCAATGCTTTGTCTAGCATATCGACGCGGTTGGTTGCCGCCATAACAATAACTCCAGTGTCGTTATCGAAACCGTCCATCTCGACGAGAATCTGGTTGAGGGTTTGCTCATCTTCGCGACCAGCGCCACCACGAGCATCGCGTTTGTGCGCCACAGCATCAATCTCATCAATAAAGATGATGCTTGGGGCGTTCTTCTTGGCTTTGCCAAACAAATCGCGAACGCGAGATGCGCCGACACCGACGAACATTTCGGCGAATTCGGAACCGGAGATCGAGAAGAATGGCACGCCAGCTTCGCCAGCAACGGCGCGAGCCATGAGAGTTTTACCAGTACCAGGCTCACCGGCGAGTAAGACACCGCGCGGAATCTTTGCGCCGAGAGTTTCATATTTCTTTGGGTTTTTGAGGAAGTCTACAACTTCTGCGAGATCTTGTTTTGCGGCTTCGTTACCAGCAACGTCAGAGAATAAGACTTTGTTCTTTTCGTTGCCATAGAGGCGAGCCTTTGCCTTGCCAAAGCCGATGTTTTGGTTATTCATGTTTTGAGCTTGGCGCATCATATAGATAAGGAAGCCAGCGAGGAATACAACTGGAAGAACAATGATTGCGATATCTAGGATGTTGCCCCAGATATCTACAACTTCTTCGACCTCGATATTAACTAGTTGATTGCGAACAGCCTCATCGAAGCCCTGTTCTTGCAAAGAGCTGCCTGCCTCCTTGCGGGAAACGATTGGCTTGAGACCGGAATCTTCCTTCGGTGTGACATAAAGCTCCGTGCCGTGAACGGTGATTTTTTCGATCTTTCCGTCGTTGACGAGAGCGAGAACTTCAGTAATACTCTTTTCCTCGACTTCTTCTTGCTTGTTAAAATTAAAACCGCCCATTAAAAGCCCAACGAAAATTGCAACGATTACCCAAAATGAAAGGACGCGAACGGTATTGAGTACGTTATTTGATTTGCGCGGCTTTTTCTTGCCTGCGGTGTTTTTATATTCTGGCATTTACACTCCTAAATAATGAACTGAATAAACATGCGCGCGTAGTACGCGACCATAACTTAGTATAACACTATTTCTAGGGGTTGGCGAGGGCGCGTTTCATTGACTTTTGGCACTGTTTGTGCTATAATTTATAGAGGTGGTTTTTGACTGCCTAAATTTTTTCAAACGGGGGTGAGCACTTTGCCATACAAGAAACCTGATAAGAAAAATGTGTTTCGCCAAATCTTCCAGAACATTTCCGACTCGAACAATGGTCTAAAGATTATGTTCAAAGAATCTAGCACGATTCGCAGGCTTGCGCCGATTGGAATCATCGTAGGCGCCGCCGTTGGCATAATCTTCCATTTTATCGCGTTAGAGTACATCATCATGGTACTGTTCTTGAGTTGGATGTTCATCATTGAGACGATGAACACGGCGGTTGAGGAAGTTAACGACTTAGTGACACTCGAGGAAAACGAGCGCGTAAAACGCTCGAAAGACCTAGCGTCTGCGAGCGTCTGGATCTGTCACATCTTCTATATCATTACCGTCTTTGGTTTCATGGGCATGCACCTTGCGAACTTCGCTTGGTGGAACGCAATAATCCCCGGCTGAGCCGGGGATTTTCCTTTCTTGCTTATTTTGTGTCATTGATGAGACTGATGTTTTTCGCGACATAATCGACAAGCGATACGACCGTTAATACGAGTGCGACCCACATGACGATGCTTGTCACGATTGCCAGTTGCGGAATGTTTGCAAGCATGAGAATGATCATAGACATCTGAAAGACTGTCTTAACCTTGCCCCATTTGCTTGCGGCTATTACGACGCCTTTGCCTGCGGCAATTAGGCGAAGTCCACTGATGATAAACTCGCGCGAAATAATCACGATTACGACCCATTCCGGGATGCGACCGAGACTAATTAAGCAAATCAGCGCCGCGCAAACAAGTAGCTTGTCTGCCAGCGGATCCATGAATTTGCCAAAATCCGTCACGAGATTGTACTTACGGGCTATCTTGCCGTCCGCAAGGTCTGTTAGACTTGCGATGACGAAAATAGCGAGTGCTATCCAATTTTGCCAGGTGATTCCAGTCGGTACGAGCAGTGCTATGACAAAAAATGGAATTAACAAAATGCGCAACAGCGTGAGCTTGTTGGGTAAGTTCATCTCTACCACCTCCTTGAGATAACTATTACTCATCAATCAAAAAGAGCATACATTTGATGAGATGTAATTTTTATATTATACAATATTTAGTCGTTTTTGGAAAGTAGATAAAGCGTGGCGCGATCAGGTTCGCCTTTGTAATACTTCTTTAGAATTTTGTCAAAGACAGTGTGGCGCGGCGAGACAATGCGGAATAATGTTGCGCAAGAATGGAGTTTCAGATTGTCTGGCTCTGGGAGGATTTTCTTAATATTTTTGACATCGGATTTAAGAATAATGTTGCAAAGATTAAGAAGATGCTCGCGCAAAACCGGGTCGGCAAAATATTCTTTTGCCTCGATAAGATCTTCTACGCCATAGTATTCCGAGTTATTGCTTTGGCCAAGACCCTTGATTTGCGGGAAGAGATACCACATGTAGTGGCCTTGCTTCTGGCCGGCGCTTAGCTCGGCAACAGCAGTTTCGTAGTACTGTTTGTCCATTTTACGGAAACGATCAATGTCGTAAACCGGGCGGTACTTGTATGAGTATTGATTAATGGTTTTCTTTACGATTTCACTTTCGCGGATGGTCTTCTTTTGGAATTTTTCTGCAGCAAGATTGTCGCGTGCAAGCTTCAAAGTCGTGTCGATATTCGGATATTGCTTTGCGAGCGAAGGTGCCATTTCCTTGAGAACTTGGAACTCAGAATCGCTCATAATGCCAACCGCTGCGGACATAAAGAAGTCCGCAACATCGCCGATTGCAAAGAAGAAATATTCACTGCGAATGCGACGCAAGATATAAGTGCGGACGCGTTTGCTGCGGTTTACGCGAAGGAGACGATTAATGCAAATCACACCATCATCCATCTCGATGCGGCCGTCTTTTTTGATAATTGCATCCATCAAAATGCGCGCCTCATTAACACTGTTAGTAGAATAGGCGAATTCTACCATTGCGTCCTGGACGTCGCTGCTTTGCAAAGTATTATTGAACTGCTCTTCTGGGGTGGCTTTTTTGTTCTTAATATCGAGAGCGCGGCCTTTTAACTCGCGTGGGATTTCCTTCATGACGCCATTATCGAGCTTGGAAATGCTTTCGAAATAACGATAAAGCTCTGGATTATATAAACGGGTAAACTGAATGGAACGAATCCAGCTAAGTGAATCCCAAAAGATGTCATCGCCATCCGGCTCGGCGGCGTGAATTTTGATATTGCGGATGCTTTTGATGCGCGGCCAGAAAAGGTTGTAGACAACACGCTCGAAACGCCAGTAGGAATAAAACTGAGAAAGGTGTACCCAGATTTGATTGATTACCTCTTCTGCAATCTGAAAGAGTCGGTAATTATTGGTATTTAATACCACGTAGCAAGCCGCCGGAAAGACGTCGGCAAGACTCTTTTTGCGGGTATTTTCAAGGGCAGCTTGAAGGAATTTACGCGTATCGGCATCCGTCATTTTGCCCATGCAGATGTTTTCTACGATTTTGCGATCCGTCATATTAATTTCATTTTAACAAAAAATAGAGCAAACTGCCCTATTCTATCAAAAGATGGTCGGGGCGACCTGACTCGAACAGGCGACCTCGCAGTCCCGAACCGCGCGCGCTACCAACTGCGCCACGCCCCGACTAGCGTAATTATATCTCTATTCTCGCTCTAATTTCAAGATTTGGTAACGATTGCCACGGTCGTCAAACTGCATAGATGCGGAAGTTACTACGCGCCAATTTTCACGCGGGAATTCTAGGTAACCCTCCTCTGGCTCGGTGCCGACATACCAGATTGCTTCGCGGTCGCCTAGGAATTTGTCTAGGTCATCGATTTTGCCGAAGTAGCTTTGCTCGAGCGGCTTTAGTGAACCGTAAAGATAGTCTGTCGTTTCGTCGATAAAGTTGACGTCGTGATGGTAGCTCGTATAAGCGGCGAGATCATAATAAAGCCACGGATCGGCTGAGATGATTGACAAATTTTCGCCACCATCAAGTGCTACGATGCTTTCGTACAATTCTTTGGCGGTAGCTTTATTGCAGGTAACGAAATTGTAATTTCCGTAAGCATAGACGGAGCGAAGGCCACAGATACTCGTCGCAATAAGCACCGCTACGACAACAGCGACTTGGACAACTGGCCTGCGATAGAATGCAATTTTCTTTTTGCTCTTCTCTGCAAACTTTTCGCGTGCAAATAGTACGACCAGGACGGCTTCTAGTATCGCGATAGAAACCATCGAGTACATGATGTAGCGCGAAACGAACATAGATTTTAGTGGTGGCATAGATAGCAAAATTAGAATCACTAGTGGCACGAATGAAAGAATAAATAGCATCGAGAGTTTTTTGCGATAGCGGATAGCGAGGACAATGATTGTGATAATGGTGACAATAAATAGCACTAGTAGCCAGTTCGAGATGTTTCCTGGGCGGTCATAGAGTAATGTCTCTGTAAAATAGCCAGTTAAGCCTTCGGCACTGGCATCGCTGATCCAGAAACCATTTTCGACGGTCTTGGTCTGCGAGATGAGACTTGGAAGCCACGGAATATATAAAATAACCGCCGAAATATAGGTAAGAATGATATGTTTTTGGAAGATTTTTTTGCCATAGATTTTGATTAGATAAACAAGATGTGCACCCCATGCGAAGGCGACAAAATAGTGCGTATACATGCCTGCGACAAGGAGCAAGGCATAAATAACCCACCAGACTTTTTTGCCGTTATCAACAGCAAGCTGGAGGAAGTAAGTTGCCGCAAATACAATTGCCATAACAAGCGTATACATACGCATTTCTTGGCCGTAACGGACGAAAATCGGCGCGATCGACATCATGAACGAGCCCAAAATTGCGGCGCTAGCACCATATTTGTACTTCAGCCAGAGGAAGACGAAAACTATTGCAATCGCGCCAAAGATAGCAGACATGGCACGCATCGCAAAATCTGTATGACCAAAGAAATGCGCCCAAGTTTTCAGAAGGATGTAATACAGAGGTGGGTGAACGTCGGCGGCGGTAAATTCGAGCATTTGGCCATAATCGAAACGCGTAATGTAAGAACTGTAAGATTCGTCGAACCAGATTGACTGATTAATGTTTGCAAAGCATAGCACCAAATAAATCAGCCCAATGATGGCCGGCGCTACAATGCACAAGATACGCTTGCGCGATTGTAAGTATTTTTTCATGCTTTAATTCTAGCATATTTTGTGGTATAGTAATACCTAGCCGGGGTTTGGCGCAGTTGGTAGCGCGCGCGCTTTGGGAGCGCGAGGTCAGCAGTTCGAGCCTGCTAACCCCGACCATTTCTAGCTATTAAGGACCGAATCAGCGGGCCTTTTTTTGTTGCTATTCTTCCCCGTTATATTGACTTTTTTATTCGTTTATGCTATAATTAACATTATGTGGCTATTTTTGCCATCACGCCATTGGTAGACATACACAGGAGGTGTGTAGATGGAGAACCTTTCAGTACAAACGGAGTACGAGCGTTTTGCTGCGATGTGCCAGTGCGGTCTAAGAAATGTCCTCGCGAGCATTGAGAATATTCGTCAGCAGATGTCGCTCAGCGATGACCGAAACCCTTTCAGCATCGTTACGAGCCGCATCAAAACCCTTGATTCAGCGATTGAGAAGTGCGAAAGAAAGTATGGAGATGCTTCTATTTCCAGACTGAGGAGCCTTCAGGATATCGCAGGAGTGCGCATCATTACGGATTTCGAAGACGACATCTTCGTTATTCATGATATGCTCACACGAGTACCAACCTTTACGGTTATCGAGAAGAACGACTACATCGCCAATCCGAAACCAAACGGATACCGCAGTCTTCACTTGATTGTGACCGTGAATATCTTCTTCGAAGGAAGGTTACGCATGGTCCCCGTGGAGATTCAGATTCGCGATAAGGCGATGGACCTCTGGGCAAGTCTCGAGCACATAATCAAGTACAAGCATCCGAACCCGAGCCCCGAAATCGTGGGACAGTTCAAGCGTATCGCTGATAGCCTCGCCAAGTTCGATAAGGACGCGATGAGGATTCGCGATGAAGCAGCAAGCAACGACAACTAACTCCAAAAAATCCCCGCTCCGTGCGGGGATTTCTCATGCCTTATTTTTTTACATTCCCGGAATGTGAAATGCGCTAGGATCAGCCGGATAGATTTGATCTTGCATTACTGGGTTTACGCCCTGTACGGCTGGGCTAGCGGCCATTCCGCCATTACTCAAGGTAGGGGCCTCTTCTGGCACGGCCGGCATAATTGGCGCTACAGCTGGCTCTGATACCACAGGAGCTGGCATCGTCGGAGCTGGGGCGGCTGGAGCTGCCGGAACTGACTGCACGGCTGGATTATTCGCCTGAATTTGCTCAGCAAAGGCCTGCGCGGTTGGAAGCTCGGCCGGGTTTGCTACCTGACCAGCTTCTGGTGCAAATGGCACTGGTGGTGGTGGCAAGATGCCGTTTGGATCTGGCATCGGAAGTGGATTTGCAAATTCAACCGGTGCTACATCCGTTGGTGGAGCGACTGGGGCTGGAGCCGGAGCGGCGGCTGGTGCTGGGGTGGCTGGAGCTGGGGCGGCTGGAGCTGCCATTGATGCTGGCATCGTCGGAGCCATCATTGGCGCAGACTCAACCGGCATCGCAACTGGAGTTGCGGCTGGTGCCGGAGCTGGAATTGGCTCGGCGAGCGCCTCATTCATCATCGCGGAATAATCTTTAGGGATTTTCGGCGGCTGCATTGCTTCGCTTGGTAGAACTAGGTTCTTGATACCGCTAGTAGTCTGAGCAAGCTCTTGCATGACTGGAGTGGCTGGCTGTGCGGCCGTATTTGCTGCGACCATTTGATTCAATTGAGCCGTAGCCTGCGCTGCTTCAGCGGCGGACGCTACTTCATTTTGCCTTGCAGCCTCGGCGGCTTTTTGCAAAGCAGCGTCGATGGCGTTTTCAGCGGAATGATCTTCGGCATTATAGTCTTCTTCGGAGAGAGGTTCGGCAACGTGATTTTGCTTTTCCTGTGCAGCTGGAGATACGTCAGGCTCAATGATAACGGAGCTAGCAGCCGGCATTTCTGGCATAGCAGGTGCGGCTGGCGCCTCCGGGACTGGCGGCAGGACTGGAGCGACTGGTGCTGCCGGGATGACTGGTTCTGGAACTGGTTCTGGCTCTGGAGCTGGGGCTGGAGCCGG
>R25__coassemble_655_pt1 | contig 19863 bp, 20 predicted proteins | sample R25__metabat2_low_PE_009 | metagenome-assembled genome bin R25
CAAAGAAAACCTCCGAATTTTCGGAGGCTTTCTTTTTATCCAAGATTATTTATGCGAATATATTCTTCGCGGAAGCGTTTCTCGTCTGAGGCTATCTTCGTAATATCTGTGAAGAACTTTTCCAGTGCTGGATCGTCAAAGAAAACTTTTTCGCGCGCCGGACCGTCTGGGCCAAATTTTCCCAACAAATGTTGGCGCGATTCTTCAATAATCTCATCCAAAGTATTACCGATATGATGCTCTTTGCGGTAGGCGTAGGTGCGCTTAAAAGGCATTTCGAGATTCGTATCGCGATCGGCCTGCGAAACAATCTTGCCATAGATTGTGCGTGGGATACCCTCCATCGATGAACGATGGTCATATACCGCGTCTGCCATAGTCGCGATTTGCTCTTCATTAAAGAATTCGCGTAATTTTTGATCGTCTTTTAGAATCTCCGCAGAAACCTTTTCATGATTCTTGTAGTCGATATGATGGCCGATATCGTGAAAAGTCGCAACCGTATAAACCATATCTACATCTACATCGAGAGACTCAGCAAACTTCAAACTTCGCTCAATAACGTATTTAATATGCACAATGCCATGCCCTGGCTCATTTTTGTCATATTCTGGGAAAATGTTTTCTTCTATATATTTCTTTAGCTCTGGATTTACGTTCTTCATTTCGTTTTCAGTATAACAAAAAATCTCCCGGTTTTACCCGGGAGACCTTATTTCTCTAGCACAAATACGAGCCACTTATCGAAATGCTTGCCGCCTTCTTTATGAAAGTCGATAATACGGAACTTTGTTTTGGCGATTATTGCACGAACATCTTCCTCGCGGTAGTAGCAATAGAAACGATCCTCGCCCATGTAATACTCTCCGGGAAAATCTACCCACTCATTGTCTACTTCGCGCACCTCGCGGTTCATCATATTGAACGCAAAACGGCCATATGGCTCAAGCGCATCATAGACTTTACTCAAGAGTTTTTCGAAATCTTCCGGAGTAAAATGCACCAAGACGCGCCACGCCAAAATGCCATCATATTTGTCCGGGAACTCGTCAGTAAGCGCGTTGAACTTTATTACTTTTACGCCCGTTTCGGCGATAGTTTTGATAAAGTCCTCAGCTACATCACTGGCAGTCACGTCAAATCCGATTCTTTCCAAATGCTTTGCCGTTACGCCATCTGCGGAGCCAATCTCAAAGATCTTCGCATGCTCTCGGAGCGGCGAAAAAGTCTTTCCGAGGAACACTTTAAGATTCATGCTCTTTTGGTAGGCTTTCTCCGGATCGAGTTCATCGTGCTTTTTCGTGTTTGCTAAGTATGTCGATGCGGTTCTCTCGTATACCTCTAGAGTTTTGCGGTTTTCCTCACTCATTTCGTCACCCCTTTCTGTATTTTGTGTAGGAATTCTAAGGAACGCCACTAATCTTAATATTATAACTTGCCCCCTTCTCTGTAAAGTTTTAAAATATAAGCATGAGCGCAAAGAAGAAAACAGCAAAAACCAAAACTAAAGCAAAATCCAAAGAATTGACCAAGGCACAGCTAGCCAAGTTGCCAATTAAAGAACTTCGCAAGCATGGTTTGCAACCAACGCCATTTTCACTCGGCAAATTGTTCCGTTTCTTCTTTAATAAAAAGACTTACACTTATCCTTTCGTTTCCCTTGCGACGGGTTTTGCACTAAATTATTTCTTTGCTTTTCCGTTTTGGCCAGTAACCGCCGTGACAGCACTGCTTCTTTATGCGCTTCGTTTTATCGACAACCATTGCGACCAAGATTACGATATTGTCCATAAAAAGGAACTATTCTGCCGAAAGGACAACATCATTATGATGTTCGTTTTTATTGCCGCATTCATCGTGACCAACGTGGCACTTTATGGGCCATGGGGTCTACTTAGTGCGCTTCTCATTGGTTATATTTTCTTATTCCAATTTACTTGCGAATACGTTGAAACATTACTAAGCTCACTGTTCTTAACCTATTTCGCTTTTATTTACCACTACCAGCCAGACACGAAGTTATTCATCGCCTACCTATGTTGTTTAGTGATGTCTAATATTTACGCATTCTACAAGCAAGAAAAACGCAAACATGAGTAAAGTTTCCGAGATTTTTCGCGATATCTGCGAAAATAACTCACGCAAGACCGCGATTTATTCTTACGAAAACGACAAGATGATTCGTCGCAATTATTATGAGCTCGCCCGCGACGTGAACTCTTGCGTAAATTATCTCGTTAAGAACGATATTAAAACCAGCGATCGTATTTTCATTTTTACGCCAACTTCGTATCGATTAACTGTATTCATGCTCGCCGCATTTCAGCTCGGTATACAAGTGATGTTTATTGATATTCATGCACGCCAGGAAACCTTCAAGAAATTGTTCACAAAATTCGAACCAGACTACGTACTAGCTTCAAATCGTACGATTTTATTCCGCCCATTTTTCAAAAGCATCGCAAAGATTAAGCGCGTCATAAACGTAGACAAAATCCAAGGTGACGAATCCAAGGTGGAGCTACCGGAGATTCCAGACGATGCGCCGGCCCTACTTACGACGACAACCGGATCTACTGGCATGCCAAAGATTGTCGTGCGCAGCCATCAAGATTTATATAACCAGCTAGACTTACTGCAAAAGAATCTGCCAAAGAGTGGTTCTCCAGTTATTATGTCTACTTCGTATATTTATCTTTTTGCTGTTCTCGCGAGTGGCGACACCGCCGTACTGCCGCGCATCCAGCTCGACAAGCCAGCCAAGAAAATCAATAAGCAGCTCGCGCACTATGCGCGCATACCAATTACAATCATAATCACCTCGCCGGTTTTTGGTATCAAGGCCAACAATGTCTTTCCAAAACTAGAGCGTATGTATATTGGTGGCGCTTCAATTAATCTCGATCAGGCTATGACAATTGCTGGGAAGTTCCCGAAGTCTCAAAACTATATCGTTTACGGCGCTACTGAGTGCAACATTATGACACATTGCGGCCTAAAGACTTATATTAAGAATCTCACCACACAGTACCGCTCGACGCTCGGCAAACCATTTAATGGCGTAACGCTCAAAATTGACGAAGATGATAATATCCTAGTTAGCTGTACTGCGCTGATTAAGGGCTTCATCAACGACGAGCGCAAATATGACCGTCGCAAGATTGACTGGTATAACACTAATGACAAGGGCTTTATCGAAGACGGCGTTTTATATTATCGTGGTAAATACAATTATTACGTCACCTATAAAGGCGAGCGTTATTACAACCACGAGATCGAACAATACATCACTGTAAGTTGCCCAGAAATTAAAAAGTGCGCCATCGTACAAAAGCGCAATCGCATTACCTTGTTCCTAACAGAAAAGGTCGACGAGGCAAAAGTTTCAACAATTTTGTCCAAAAAATACGATTTTAAGGTTAAATATAGATATATACCCGCGATACCGCATGACGCGCGACATCATACGAAAACAGATTACAAACAATTACTAAAGATCGCCTAGGAGGAGGATGAATATTCGCGACATTATCGAGGATGATTTGGCTCGTCTCAACAATAAAGATTATATTTTTGAAAAAGTTAACGGCGAATATAAGCCTATTAAATTCAACGACTTTGTCGCAAAGTCGAAGGCATTCGCAACTTTCCTAGTTGAAAACGGATTCAAAAATGAGACTGTCATTTTAATCGGCAAGAATTCAATTGATCTCATGATTGCCGACGTTGCGGTTACTTTCTATACGGGTGTCTGTGCAAGTATGGCCTTCGGCGTTACGGCAGACGACATCAAAGACGCAGCCGAATCGCTCGGTGCCAAGGCAATTTTGTTTACGTCCGACCAAGCGGAAAAAGTTTCCAGTGTCGAAACCGAAGCTCAGATAATTAATCTTGATGAGATTTTGCCAAAACTTAGTGAAATACGCGAGGACTGGAAAGAATATAACATCGATGAGCCTGCAAAGATTATCTTTACTGGTGGTTCGACTTCTAAACCAAAAGGCGTTAAGTTATCCCTAAAGAATATTTTCTTTGGCTGGGGGCCACTTAAGCGTCGTGCCGAATTCGTCGAAAGCGACGTTATGTATTTCTTCTTGCCGTTAAGCCATACTTATGCAGATATTTATATCTTTTATTATTCATTTATTTCTGGGCTTTCGCTCTATATTTGTAGCGATACCGCAAAAATTGGCGAAGAATTACGTGAAGTGCGTCCAACTATCTTCTGCGCCGTGCCACTCATCTACGAACGCATTGCAGAAGCCCACAATGGCGACGTTTCACAGGCGTTTGGCGATAGGATTCGCTTCCTATTTGCTGGAGGCGCGCCAATAAAAGACGAACTAAAGGCTACCTACAAGAAAGCTGGACTCGAAATCCTTAACGCATATGCGCTCACGGAAACCGCTTCTTCGTTCGCGATTGATTATCCCGGCCAGACCGATACTGACGCAGTCGGTACCGTATTCGAAGAGTTAGACGTTAAAACTATCGATACCGACGAGAATGGCGTAGGCGAGGTCTGCGTCAAAGGCGACTGCGTATTTTGCGGCTACACCACGGAGACCGTCAATCCATTTACGGAAGATGGATACTTCAAAACTGGCGACCTTGGCTACGTAAAAGACGGCAAATTATTTATTACTGGCCGCAAAAAGAAAGTATTGATTGGTAGCAACGGAGAGAACATTTACGTCACAGATATCCAGGCAAAACTTCGCAAGATGGACTCCAATATCAACTTCGTGCGCCTAAGCCTAAAAGACGACAAGCTCGATGCACTCTTCTTCTTACAGAACCCAGATAATACCGATTTAGATAAATTAGTGGCAGAATATAACGATAATTGCGACCATAAAGACATCATTTATAGCTACTCCCTATCCGAAAAACGCAATAACGATAAGCTCGTAGACTAGATTCTAGATTTTCAATAAGAACTTTTGCTTTTAAGTTGAGCTTTTTTGACGAGCCGAACTATCTTCAACCTCCTCGTCGTCGTCCCCATCTTCGCCCCACATATCGGAATCATCCTTGCTGTTTGGGCTATCAGCTTCGCCAGTGTCAACCATCGGGAATGTTTTCATTTCTACATTCGTGCAAGTGTGATTTACAAAACGATAGGAATCCAATGTGCCTTCCATTAAATCGATATTGTATGAAGCGCAACTTACGCCATCGCTGATATATAGCCAATTTTCAAATTCACCATCATCATACTCTACAGTTTCGGCGCCAACCTGAATTGATGTGCCAGAACAGAAAGTAGGATCAAACCATTTGCCACTGCCAAGTTCTGCGACATAGCTCATGTTGCGGCAATCCTTTTGCGAAACGCTAGCGTTCGTAATTAGCGGATTTGTGCCAAGAACCCAAAGATTGCTGGCCGAAAGGCGCTGACCAATCTCCATCTGGTCTCCATTGGCCTCCTCCGAGTAGCTATATTCCCAATCGTCAAGATCGATATTGTTAATAACGCCGTCAGCAAAGCGAAATGCCATTGAAAGTAAGAAAATAATGCCGATAATTGGCAAGCCAATAATTAGGCCAACAACGACTAGTACGACGATTAATGCTGTGTTATCTTTTTTGGGCTCCGTCATAGTTGGCTGAGAACTATTTGGGGCAGTTGATGTAGTGTTCTTATTGCTCATGTTTTTAGTATAGCATTTTTGCGCAAAGTGCTTGCGTTTTTGATAATATGCGCTTATGATAATAGTGAGTGTTGAGTTGAGAGACAAAAATTAAACTAAAAACAAGGTGTAAAAAATGAAAATCAACATCGTCGAAAAGCGTGACGATAATTCCCGCGTATTAATTAAGCGCGACGGTTTCACGCTATAGTCGAAAAATAGATCGGGTCGGAGTTGTGGACACGGTCTATTTTTTATTCCGCTTACGTTCTTGACTTTTGGGCAAATCTATGATAAAATAATATTATTGGCGTTTTGTCAAAGCACTTTCTGAGAGGAGGTTGAATATGGGTACTTATAATTACGAGGACTTTGTATTCACCGCGCTGGCAAATTTTAGGGCAAACAAAGACCCGGAAGCACAGCTTGATAGCGCCAAGGAATTTGGGATACGTATTGTCTACAATAATGGAATCAAAGAATCAGATTACAATGTTGTGGAGGGTCCGTATTGGAGGTTCCGACGCAAAGCGCGCTGGCTTCTGATGGGAGTTGATGATGATTGTAGCTTTTTTATTCGAAAGGTGGAAGCCACCAAAGATTCGAGTACGAAGCTGTATTATTATGACCTTAAAACTGGCCGCGATGCGATTATTGAGATCTTCCGTCGTCCAGGACTGCATCTTACTTTTCGCTCTGGTCAATCAGGTGACGTACATCTTGACGTCGACATGATGTGCACTCAGGATTATCATCTTTGCTTCCTGTCATGTGGGGACAGGTTCGATGTGGAATAGCCTTATGTTCAGCGTAAAAACTGAGGCCGCACTTGTTGCGGCCTCCAACTATTTCTTGTAATATATTTTTATATGCGCTGCGGCGTATTTTTTGTCGCTCATTAACTCTAGATAATTGAACGTCGGCGGTTCTGGATGTTCTGGGTGCGACAATACCAAATACCCGCCAGGCACCAAATGCGAAATGAGCACGCTAACGATATCGTATTGAGGATTGTCGTAGGGTGGATCAGCAAAAATAATACCGTATTCTCCATCTGGCGCGCGCATAATGCCAGCCTTATCGGCGCATTGAAGCTTGATTAAGTTCTTTTTGATTGCCTTGATGGCTTTTGGATGAATCTCCATGAAATCTACGTGAGCCGCGCCAAGCGACAATGCCTCGATGCCGATTGCGCCACTTCCTGCAAATGCGTCTAGGATTCTACGCCCAGGGATTTCGTCGCGGAGACGATTAAAAATTGCCATACGCTCACGCTCGCCCATCGGGTGCGTAGCGCTAGTTTTTGGAGCTTCAATATATTGTCCGCCATACATGCCGGAAACAATGCGTAGTTTATTATTCGCCATCTTTATTTGCCTCCAAAACTGCAGACGCCCAAGCTAAAGAAATAGCTCGGATTATCTCTGGGATTAATATTTCGCGGGTTTCTACAATCAATTCTGTATTCCACCCCTTCTCGAGAAAACGATCATACATTTTTAATGCAGCCACGCGATCAAGTGCGGTATAAAATGATTTTTCGTAATCTGGATTCTTGTATTCTTCATTCTTGATATTCTTCGGCGCGAGGCGTTTCATTGGAATTTGCGAAATCGTATAAGCCACGCCGTATTCGAAGGCGATATGTTTTGTCATGACGCCACCTGCACCCCAATATAGCCAGTTATTGCGCGCTGCCTGGGTAAGGTTATCTCCGCGCATAATGCCTTTCACTTCTACACCAAAGAGCTTCTTGTAATCTTTATCACTCATTAATTCATCTACGACCTTACGGTACGGATAATGATGAGCCGGCGTTAAGCCGTCTGTAATAGCATGCGCCATCCAAGCCGCCTCAAAAGCTGCGCGCTCTGGATTTTTATTCTTAAGTGCGTGAACTAGATTGTAATAATGATCGCGAATATAACCAATTAGCACACCGTCGTCTTTGCCGGGCTGGATAAAGTGCTCTGGCTCGTCGACGCCTGGCGATTTGCGCTTGAGTCCATCCGGTCCGCGAATGCCTTCAAAATGCAGAATCTCATCAATTGACGGGAATTTTTTCTGAGCAATTGGGAGATGCTTGTTCAAAAGCCAACGCGCGGTCTTGTCTAATTTTTGATGCGTACCAATAAGCTCTCCGGAATGCTTTGAGTTTGGATTTACGCCAAGGGTTGAATACATTAATTTAGTGTGGTTAATCTTTGATATTTGCGAACAGAGTCGCTTAACTCTTTATATTCTACCATATCGTAGTTTTTCTTGCGGAAGTCCTTCACGAGCATATCGGCTTTGTGGACTAGTTTCGTATCTGTAATTGTGGCAATTCTAAGGTCTAATGCGCCGTGCTGCAAGGAACCATATAGTTCGCCTGGGCCGCGCAATTTTAAGTCAACCTCGGCCAAATAAAAGCCGTCCTGAGAGCGCTCAATTTCGCGCAAACGACGGGTTGGCGCATCGGAATTAGAGTTTATTAAATAGCAATACGAAGCATCACTGCCGCGCCCTACACGCCCGCGAAGCTGGTGTAGCTGAGACAAGCCATATTGGTCTGCATCAGCGATTACCATCACGGTTGCATTAGGAACGTTTACGCCAACTTCGACTACGGTCGTACTGACCAAAATATCTATTTCGCCATTCGCGAATAGTGTCATAATTTCGTCTTTTTCGGCCGGCTTCATCTTGCCATGCAGATACGCGACATTATAGTTCTCGAACTGATGTGCGATTTTTTGCACTTCCTTCTTCACGCTGGAAAGCTCACTGGCACCTTTGTCGTCAATCTTTTTACAGATGTAATAGACCTGATGTTTTGCTTCGAGCTCTTTTTCGATAGCACTCCACATTTGTTTTGTAGAATTTGGCGAGACAATCTTCGTTGTAATCGGCTGGCGGCCAGCAGGTAATTCGTCCAAAATCGAAACCGCCAAATCGCCAAAGATAGTAAGCTGAAGCGAGCGCGGAATTGGCGTAGCCGTCATGGACAATAAATGCGGCATCGTGTGCGCCTTGGATAATAGTTTTTGACGTTGCATCACGCCGAAGCGATGTTGCTCATCAATAATCGCAAGGCCTAGCCTGAAGAATTCAGTATCATCCGTGATTAGCGCATGCGTGCCAATTACAAGATCAACATCGCCGTTCTTGATATGCTTTTTTAATTCATCTTTATGCTTCGTAGAACCGGTTAGTAAGGCCACGGAAAGTTTGCCATCAAATAACTTTGCGAGCGATTCCGCATGCTGCGTTGCGAGCACTTCCGTTGGTGCCATTAAAGCAGTTTGGAATCCGGCATTTGCCGCCATAAACGCGCTGAGCGCCGCCACCATCGTCTTGCCCGAGCCAACATCACCCTGAAGTAAGCGGTTCATCGGAATGTCTTCCGCCATGTCCTGGATGATTTCCCAGGTAGCACGACGTTGCGCATTCGTGAGTTTGAACGGAAGCGTGCCAATAAATGCTTTAAATGCCTCCATGTCACCCTTGATTGGCTCTGTATGGAGTTTCTGGTTCTCCTCACGATTAAGCCTGGCTGCCAGCAATAAACTGAATAATTCCTCCGTAGCGAGATATTCGCGGCCGCTTTTGGCCTGTTCCAAAGTCTCCGGGAAATGCACATCAAAAAGCGCTTCCGCGCGCCCTTCAAAGTTCGGTATCATGTCAGGTATTAGCGCTATATTATTTTCGATAGTCTTCATGAATTTTTTGAAATCTTGAGACTTCACCGAGCCGCGTGCTGGATAGACCGGCTGAATCTTTGCCGTAAGAGCCTTATCGTAATCACTCGCAAGCGTGGCGGAGGGGTTGCTAATTTGGTAGCGACCATAGCTTAGCGCCATGGTTCCGGAAAAATAATATTCTTTGTCCTGGTCGAACTGTTTTGCGCGGTATGGCTGATTGAACCAAATCACTTTAATTGCGCCAGTTTTGTCACGAAGGGTTGCCTCAGTAAGGGCGAGATTCCTGCGCATGCGGCGAGTAGTGATAGATTCTACTTTAGCCTTTACTGTCACCTTGCCTGGCTTCAGGCTCGCGATATCTTGCGCTTGCTGAAAATCTTCATAGTCGCGCGGAAGGTGATAGACCAAGTCACGAAGTGTAAAAATTCCTGCCTTATGCAAAACATCGGCAGTTTTTGGGCCAATACCCTTTACCTCTTCAATTGGCGCGGCCAAATCCATATCTATATTTTACTATTCTTGAGGGGCTTTTGGGGCGTTTTCGGCGCGCCATTTGGCGATTTCGGCATGGTTGCCATTTAGCAGAACCTCTGGAACTTTCATGCCGCGGAATTCTGCTGGGCGCGTATATTGCGGGTACTCATAGCTATCGCCATCGGAAAAACTTTCGATTTCCGCGGAGGTCTCGCCACCTAATACGCCAGGGATCAAGCGCACGATAGAATCCACAATTGCCATAGTAGGAATTTCGCCGCCGGTCATAATAAACTTACCGAGACATACCTGATAATCCACAATAGACAAGACGCGCTCGTCGTAACCTTCATAATGTGGACAGATAAAAATGTAGTTCTCGCCAGAATTTGCAAATTTTTCGGCACGCTGCTGATTCCAAATCGCACCTTTTGGTGTCATTAGGACGACCTTCGCGTCAGGATTGCGCGTTTTTGCATCTTCTACGGCTGCAAAAAGTGGCTCCGGTTTTAGCAACATACCGTCACCACCACCATAAGGCGTGTCGTCAACCTGATGGCGCGGACCAAGGCCGAATTGCCGTAAATCAATCAGCTCAAATTCTACTAGTCCACGATCTTGCGCCTTCCAGAGCATCGACTGGTTGAAGACCTTGTCGAACATATCTGGAAAGAGCGTAATTATTGAGATTTTCATTGTTTGGAAACTTTTACCATCGTTGGGCGAAGCACTTCGTTTTCGTAGTAATAGCCAGTGCGAAGAGTTTCGCCGATTAATTCGTTATCGCCATCGCCTTCTACCATGACGGCGTCATGCAAATCTGGATTGAACTCCGTACCTGCATCAGATGGGATTTTAGTAAGGCCGAGTTCTTTGATGGTCTTTTCTAGACTCTTAGTTAACGGCGCGAGCGTATCTGGATTGGCGGCAATTGCGCGTTCGATATCGTCCAGGAGTGGAAGTACTTTCTTTACCGTTGCAAATTTTACAACATTACCGTATTGAGTTTTCTGGATTTCGGTCTGGCGGCGAAAATTCTCAAAATCCGCACGCGTACGTTGCAAATCATTAACGAGCTCATTAATTTTATCGTTTTGCTCATCGTCGACGCTCTTCTTCTGCTTTTTCTTGAAGATTTTTGCGGCCTTTGCAGACGCTTCCGCAGCGCCAATTACGGCCTCGCCGAAACCTTCATGGTTTTTCTCTGAGGTTTTTCCCTCATTTGCATTCGAGTCATTCTGCCCCATACTCTCGAGGTTTGAGCGTTCACTATCTAGGCTTTCATTAAAATCTTGATCTTCGTTCATAGAATAATATCCTCCAGCATTATACCTGCATGACGCACGAGCGACATGACGCGTTTATATGATTGACGGGTTGGCCCCAATACGCCAATATAGCTACGATCGGAATATGGCGAACGGAAGCGCGAAATAATTAAAGAAACATTTGAGGCTTTGCCGATTGGGTTTTCTGTGCCGATATATACATTGATAGCCTGGTTTGGCTGAACCTCATTAAGCCACGGCTTAATATTGTCGAGCAGCTTGCCAACAGCCTGCACCTGAGCGACTTGTAGAAATTCTGGCTGCGCAAAGAGATTACCAAAACCGGAAATATAAATCTGGTCGCCAATAGTAGCAAGGCCAAGATTTCCAGTTAGATTTACGAGGCTATCTACTGCGGCACGAATTGCATAATCCGCACGAGTCTGCGCCTGAATACGGGTAGCTAGCGCGCGCGTAGGGCGATCGGCCGGTTCTGCATGGGCATGTTCTGGAAGTAGATCACTTTCCTGGTCGATTTTTTCCTGCAATGAATTAACATATAGGCGATAGCCAGCATCAGTCGGAACGCGCCCGGCGGATGTATGTGGCTGCGTGATGTAACCCATTGCTTCAAGTTTTACCATTTCGGCACGAATAGTGGCCGAAGAGCAATCAAAAAGTTTTGCAAGCGTCACGCTACCTACTGGAGTGGCAAGCTCCGCATATTCTTCTATGATTGCAAAAAGTATTTCTCTTTGACGGTCAGTCATAGTTCTATTTTAACGCCAATTAGCACTCGCGGTCAAGGTTTGCTAATTACTTTGTTGATACTTTGTAATAGTTTTTATCGAGATATTTTGTAAGGACTTCTTGATCGATATCGCGGAGCGTATCGTACTCTGCCGTGTCGCTTGTTTCTTCGCCACTAGCAAGGAATAGCTCGAAGTCTTCGTACTCTACTTCGACATAAATAGCACTGCTGCCCTTAATATAGATAAGGTCACCATTTGGCACAACTTTGAACTGCTTACCCTCAAGTGTGTAAAGTCTGCGTTCACCGCCCTGTTCGTAACTTACGCAGAACTTGTCATGGACAAAGACGCGGGTCGCACCACGGATAATCTCTTTGCCGTCATACATGCGAATCAAGCGGTAGGAACCACCAAGTTTAGCGATAATATACTGCCCCTCAATCCAAGTTTGCTCGCGGTAGTTGTCGTCTTTGATATCCGTGTAGAAGGTATCATAATTGAAGCCGATAACCTGGCGGTTATCCGTAATGGAATAGATGCCGCTCTTTTCGGATTCTGGGTCTAGCTCAACGAGAATCTGGTTGCCCCACTTGAATGGTTTAATGGCATGATATTCCTGATTTTCGATGTTAGTCATGACAGACTCTTCGGTCTCTGTGTTGTAGATAAAGAAGTTTGTATCGCGGATAATCAGACGACCATCTGGAAGATCGGCAGCCTTGTAACACTTTGAGGTTTCACACTTGTAGCCATCAACTGTATCGAGTTTTTCTGGGTCGACAGGAGTTGGATCAGTACCAGGACCAGCTGGGCTCTGCATGGCAATAATCGCATTAACAAGCATCCAAACAAGTACGATGACAACGATAGCACCAAAGATACCAAGGATAACGTAAATAATAGTGCGTTTTGCCTTATTCTTGTTCTCTTGAGCCTTCTCTTGTCTGAGAATTGCGTCATTATAAGCTTTGATTTGCGCCAATTCTTCATTGGCGGTCTCACGTGCAGATTCTACCATACTCTGGCTTTGCACGTTTTCGAAGTTATTTGGATGGACAACGACGTCTTCGTTCATCTGACCGCTTGCATCGGTCATCCTTTTCACTTCTTCGTCTGGGCCAATTTTTCCTTCAAGGACATTCTTAGAAATATTAACTAACCCACCTTTATTATTATTCTGGTTATCCATATATGATATTATTATATCAAATGGATCAAAGAATAGAAGTTATTAAGCAATGGCTTGGGACCGGAAGCATTAACATCTTCGGTCTGCCCTTTTCAGGAAAAGATACAATTGGCATTCATCTTGCAGAATTACTCGGTGCGAAGTTTCTAAGCTCCGGCTTGATTCTTAGAGCCGCCGAGAATGAGGATAAAGAGCTCCTACACGAGATGAGCGCCGGCAATCTTGCTCCAACCGACAAATTTAGAGGCATCGTATTGCCATATCTTACTCGCCCAGATCTAGAAGATTTCCCTCTAGTTCTTAGTAGCGTAGGCCGCTGGGAAGGCGAGGAATACGACGTAATCGCCGCAGCAGCTAGTGGCGGCCACCCAATTCAGGCAGTCGTTTTACTTAACGTCTCAGAAGCAGAGGTAAAGAATCGCTGGGAGGCTTCAAAGGTTCTCCAGGATCGTGGCGAACGCAAGGATGATGAGAGCGAGAGAATCCTCGATACTCGCATTAAAGAATTCATCGAAAAGACAATGCCAGTTATTGAAACCTACCGTAAACGTGAGTTGTTAGTGCCAGTCAGCGCAAACACCGACAAAGATAGCGTCTTTAATAACGTTGTTGAGGGCCTCTACGAGATGGCAATGCGCGATCAGGGTCGCGAAATCCCACTAAATCAATAACTCAACAAAAATATCCCCGCGGAGGGGATATTTTTTAATCTCTTTTGAGCATTACGGTGAAGGCTTCGCTTGGAATATCCACCTTGCCAAAGCGCTTCATACGGGCTTTGCCGCGTTTCTGTTTTTCGACAAGTTTTGCCTTGCGATCGCGATCACCGGTGTGGATCTTTACCGTAACATCCTTGCGGTAAGCGCCGATAGTCTCGCGAGAAATAATACGTGCGCCAATTGCCGCTTGTAATGCGACTTCAAAGTTTTGACGCGGAATGACTTCCTTTAGCTTCTTAGTGATAACACGGCCAATACCATCAGCCTCACTGCGATGTGCCATTACACTAAGAGCATCAATGCGCTCGCCTGCTACCAAGAAATCAATGCGAACTAAATCTTCGGCTTGATAGCCGCCAAGCTCGTAGTTGAATGACGCATATCCAGAAGTTGCAGACTTTAGTTGGTCATAGAAATCGGTAAGGAGGTTTGCCATTGGCGCCTCGAAGTCAATCACTGCGCGAGTATCGATATATGAGATATTTTTCTGTACGCCGCGCTTACTCACGATGAGCTCCAAAATTGAACCAATGTATTCCTTTGGCGTGATGATTTCGCCTTTTGCCCATGGCTCACGAATCTCGGCAACACGGCTTACATCCGGCAAATCCGAAGCAGATCGAATATCTAATTCTTCGCCGTCAGTAAGCAACACATGATAATCCGTCGACGGATTAGTTACAATTAAATCAAGTTTAAATTCGCGTTCTAGGCGTTCGCGGATAATGTCCATATGCAATAGACCTAAGAAACCGATGCGCAAGCCAAAGCCAAGCACCGGAGAGTTTTCTGGCTCGAATTGAAGTGCAGAATCGCTTAGGGATAATTTCTCGAGAGCCTCTTTTAGGTCTTTGTATTGATCATTTGATACCGGGAAGAAACCTGCATAAACAAACGGACGCACGTTCTTATAGCCAGGGAGTGCCTCATGAGCTGGCGCCTTCGTTAACGTAACAGTATCGCCGACTTTTGCCTCGCGTGTAGCTTTTAGGTTAGTGACAATGTAGCCAATTTCGCCATCCTGAAGCTTGTCACGCGGGGACATTTTTGGATTCAATACGCCAACTTCCAACGCAATATCATTTGAGCCAGTCGCCATCATGCGGATATTTGCATTCTTTGGCAACTCACCATCAAACATACGAACGTAAAGAATAACACCGCGATAATCGTCAAAGTAAGAATCAAAAATCAATGCGCGCGTTTCGTTGCTAGTAGATTTTCTTGGGGCTGGCACGCGTTCAATAATGGCATCTAGGACTTTATCGACGTTTTCACCAGTTTTTGCAGAGACTTTGATAATTTCAGACTCATCACAGCCAAGCAAATTGACAATTTCTGCCGTAACGCGCGGCACGTCGCTTGCCGGTAAATCAATCTTATTAATAACAGGAATAATATGAAGATCTTGCTCTAACGCCAGGTAGACATTTGCCAAAGTTTGCGCTTGAATACCCTGCGTAGCATCGACTACCAAAATAGCACCCTCTACCGCTTGCAAACTACGAGAGACTTCATAAGAAAAATCCACGTGTCCAGGCGTATCGATGAGATTTAGTGCATAGCCTTTATATTGCATACGAACCGGCGTCAGCTTGATTGTGATGCCTTTTTCGCGCTCGAGCTCCATAGAATCTAGCAACTGCGATTTCATCTCGCGTTTTGCGACAGTATCGGTAATTTCAAGCATACGGTCAGCCAAAGTAGACTTACCGTGGTCGATATGCGCGATGATGCAAAAATTTCGGATCTTCTCTATATCCATAGGTAATATTATAATATTTTTTCGCCGATTCCGCCAGTGAAGAAGTGCCCCCACTTGGCGCGTTCCTCAAACTGCGGTTTCTGCAAATTTAGTTCCTTGATGATATTTTTTGGCGATAAATCGTATTCTGTTATTTCGTGCGGTTTCCCGTCAATAAAAGCCGTAGCATCAACGGGTTCTACGCGGCCGAGCGCATACGATATATAGACATACACTTCATGCGCATCAAAATCCTGCAGATAATCTACCGCGATTTTTCTTGCATAGTACGCAGCAGAACGATCTACTTTTGTGCCATCTTTGCCGGAGAAAGCACCGCCGCCAATCGACACGCGCGGGCCGTAATTGTCTACAACAAGTTTGCGCCCAGTCAGGCCAGAATCCGCATCAAAACCATTCGTATCCCAGTCGCCGGCCGGATTAATACTAACGCCGGTCTGCTTATCTACAATGATATTCTTTGGAAGCTGGTTAATCCAGAACGTGAGATCTGCGCAGAGTTGCTCCGTTGAAACTTTCGACCAACTAACTACAATATGTTTTATGTGCGCAGAGATAAAGTTCCCTTTTGTGCCGTATTTAATCTCTGCCGTAATTTGCGTTTTGCCATCAAATGGATGGAAGCCGAATAGAAATTTATTTAAGTCTCTCGCCAAAACATATTCAAGTGGTAAGTATTCTGGAGTTTCATCACATGCATAACCGACCATAATACCCTGGTCGCCAGCGCCGCCTTCATCGACGCCGCGCGCAATCTCTGGACTTTGTTTTACGATGCGCTCGATTACTTCGTATTCGTCACCCGCGATGCGATGCGCAATCTTTGCCGCATCAACCTTCGCACTACTTGTTACTTCGCCGGTTATAAAAATCGTGCCGTGACCACCAGCCACGTCTACTGCTACGCGCGCAGTCGGATCTTTCATCAGATGCGCATCCAAAATAGCGTCAGAAATCTGGTCGCAGATTTTGTCCGGATGTTTTGGAGACACGAATTCTGCCGTGCGAGTGATTATTTTAGTATTGGAGCGACGCGCGCTCGAAGATAGAGTCTTTGTCATATCTTTCCTTTCTGGGCGGAATTAGCACCTTGCAAAAGCAGGTTGCTGGCAGGTCAACGGGCCGATCCCTAGCTGCGCTCTTGATATTAAATTGTTAACTCTTAGATTATACCAAAACTATTTGAGGAGCTCAAATATGATCACAATAGCGGCGATAATAACGCGATACCAACCAAATGTCTGGAGAGAGCCTTTTTTCTGCAAATACTTCATTACGAAGTAAATCGCAATGAGGCCGGAAATAAATGCAACGGCGTTCGATAGCGCAAGCATCTGCCAGTTAGCTGCAATATATTCGCGCGATGTGCTAGAAAGTAAGCTCTTGCACATAACGCCAGCCATAACGACGATACTAACTATGAAAGAATAATCTGCCGCGGATTTGTTATCTAGACCAGCAATACGACCAGCGACAATTGTGGAGCCAGAACGCGATGTGCCTGGAATTAATGCTAAACATTGAGCACAACCAATACCCAAAGCCTGCTTCCATGTCAGATGTTTTTCGTCTTTGACGTGTTTCATCTTTGGCAATTTTTCGATAAAGATCATCAAGACGCCAATGAATGCCATAGCGCAAGCAATTGTGACCATATTCGAGAAGAACCAGTTTGACTCAATGAAGTCAGACAACAATAAGCCTGCGATGACGACTGGGATACAAGTGATGATAATGTTTAGTGCAAACTTGAAGTTTTTATTAACAAATACATCTTTGATGATTTCAATGATGCGCTTGCGATAATAAATCAGTAACGCCAAGAAAGTTCCGAGATTAATGAACTCTAAGAACAAGTGAAAATCGCCGCTTCTACCGCTAAGCAATTCTTGGACAATTTCCAAATGACCAGAACTTGATACTGGAATAAATTCCGTAATACCCTGCGTTAAGCCAAGCCAAAATGCTTCATAAGCTTCCATTATTCTTCCCACCTCCCTGTGTGTTTTTTACCATCGTATATCATTGTTGGAATACCTTTTGCATGCACGGTATTCACGACAATATCATTATTGTGCTTAATAACTTCTTCATATTCTTCCGAGTGCGCATAATTTGAAACATTCTCTACACCCTCATCGCCATAGCCGAATTCTACGAGCCACTCTTTTAGTTTCGCCTCGGCTTCTTCTGCAGAATAATAATCATTAAAGAGATCCTGGTAAGAGCGATGCTCTTCGTCTTTTTCGGTATAGATGCGCTTCATGATTTCAAAAGAAATCTGCGTACCTTCTGCGGTCTTGCCCTGTTTTTCGGCGCCGAGAATATATCCTACGATTAGCTTGGAATTCTTAAATTTATACTTGCCTTCCGTATCCTGAATTGGAAACGGCACCAGCAAAACTTTTCCATCTTCGAAGTATTCTGCATTTAGCTGATTTCTGAACGACTGCAAACACACTACGCAGCCTGGGTCAAAGATATCAATTGCTTTCAAATCACCATCACCAACCGCAACGCCCTTGAAGTCGAATTCTTCAACATTCCAACTACGGAATTTGTCTGGCATCGCGCCAAAGATTTCGCCCCAGTCCTCAAACCAGCGTCCAACGTATTCTACTGGATTGCTTGGTTCCGAGCCAGCATCAATACTACATACCTCTGCACCAAGCGAGCAAGCTTCAGCATGCTGAACATTGCAAGTACCGAGTGACCACAATGCGAGACCAGCTTTTACACCCTCGACGAGTGACCAAATAGTAACAATTACTAGCAAAATCGACAGCGCTTCTATAGCAATAGAAAGCGGCTTTACGAGCTTTGGTTTCTTGATTAAGACGCGACTTAAAATTGAGTTTTTTACTTCGTCACCGAAGCCAGTTTCGCATTTTTGGAGCGTAACGCGTTTACCGACGCAGCCCCAGGATTTCTTAAGGATTTTTAGATAACGTTTGCCAACTTTTGGTTTGAAAATCGAAATAAATGCAACGAAAATGCCGACGATAATTAAGATAATAAACGCAGCAATACAAACCATTATTTAGTCATCCTCTCCAATACATCGATTGTCTTGTCGATATCTTCTGGGCGGATATAATAACCGAGCGAGAAGCGAATTAATGGTGGGTAATGCATGACGTGATCCAAATAATAATGAACGCAGAAGTAACCAGTACGTGCCATAATGCCACGGCTAGACAATGCGCCGCCAGCAAGATGCGAATCTACGCCTTCAATATAGAAGGACATCGTCGGGTTCGCTTCTTTGTTGATTAAATGAATCTTTGGATTGCTTTCGAGATAATCAAATAGGCGCGTGTAGCATTCTACAAAATTCTTTTTGTCCTTTTTGGAAATCTTGTTTAACCACTTCAAAGCTTGGCCAAATGCAACAATTTCACCCCAGGCCTGAAGACCAGATTCAAACTTTGTATAAGCGTGGTTTTCGGACTCAGCAGAAAGCTTATATGTTTCTTTGTCGACGTCATCGACCATGCCACCACCGATGAAGCTTGTATCGATTTTACTGAATAAATCGCGGCGAACAATCATGATGCCAAGCGATGGGCCGTACATTTTGTGCGCGGAACTACAAATAGCGTCAGCTTCGGTCTTATATAGAAGCTCTGGACTGTGCGCCAAAGCCTGCGCTGCATCGATGATAATTATGCCCTTTTGCTGGTGGACCTTTTTGATAAGATCTTTGACATTTAATAGCTTGCGACCGTCAATATTGGATGCGCAGTTTACGACAACTAGCGCCTTAGTGAAATCATATTTCGAGAGGTCTATCGAACCATCTTCTTCGCGCACGATTACTTCGCGCGGGATATCGTTTTTGCGCGCAAAAGACATCGTGGATAAGAATGGGGAATTGTGCTCGATGTCAGACGTAACGGCTTTTTTGAATAAGCCTGGCTTAAACTGGCTCAGCAATAAGTTGATGCCATAAGTTGTATTAAGCGTAAACGATACAGAATAATCTTTTGATTTAAGTTTGAGATATTTTAACATCGCCTCGCGAGTGTCTTCGACGAGTTCATCCGTCTCGCGGCCCCACGCGTATTTTACGCGCTCGCCACAGGAATTATGTTCGGTGTAATAACGGTTTAAAGCGTCAATAACTGGGCGCGGGCGTAGCGATTGGCACGCCGAGTCAAGATATACATCTCCCTCGCGCAAATAATTAAAATCCTCCATATTGATTTATATTATACCACCTATACACCCCTTATACGAGCATATGTTTAATTGATTTTTTCCACTTTTGTGCTATAATTTATTTAGTTGGACAACCAACGCGCACATTAAAACTCTCGACTATCTGGAGGTGATTTCTATGAAGCGTTTGTTAGTCATTCTCATTATGCTCGGTCTGAT
>R25__coassemble_1036_pt1 | contig 14759 bp, 15 predicted proteins | sample R25__metabat2_low_PE_009 | metagenome-assembled genome bin R25
GCATAAATAATCTTGGATAAAAAGAAAGCCTCCGAAAATTCGGAGGTTTTCTTTGTCTCTCGACGTCTGCGTGGAGTCGCACGAATATAACACACGCCTAGTTGCGCAAATCGTTTCCAAAAAATATCAAGCCGTGTGACCTTTACTCCTGTTAATTTCAGATAGTATAATGAAAATATCGAAGTTCTTGCACGTCGCCGAAGGTACCTACCGCAGGAGCTTCTTTTTTGTGCTAGAGTAATATCAGGAAGAAAAAGTATAAGATACTGAATTGAATCAACTGCCTTTCTTCCCGTTAAGGAACTTCGAAAGAGGTTCTTTTTGTTATATGACCGCACTAAGGTTAGGGGTTCGACTCCCGTTTGCCCCAACTAAGAAAATATGTTGTAATATGAAAAAAGCCAGCAGGGCAAAGACCTTGCTGGCCGTTCTTGTATTCGCGCTTGCGCCGCCACGCGAGTAAGATTACTGCGAAAAGCAGTAAACCTCTTTTCCATAAAAACAAGCAAACGCCGAAGCTTTGCGCCAAAACCGCTCATGTTGTTCGCTACGAACGGTCTAGCGACCGGACGCCCGATTAGTCGGTAAGTTTTGGCCCCAAGCAGATTAAGCTTATTTAGGGCTCTAGAAATCTAAGTCTTCTTCGCTGAGGCTTTCCCAAACCTCTTTGATTTTTAGATTATGATATGAGCCAGCGATTAGCTCATCGGCGTCTTTAAAACCAACCTCGTCACCTGCGTTCGCTTCGTAAAAATAGACGAGATTATCTCCGAGGGGCTCACTCCAAGTGATCCAGTAAGTTTTGCCATGATATTGAAGTTGGATATCGTGTCCGGCCTCGATGAGCTCCTTAAGATACTGTGTGGTCATTTGGTTTTATTCTCCTTCAAGGATTGGAAAACTTTGGCGGATTTTCTTTCGTTCTTCCTCATCTTTGATTTCGCGGTTAATCTCGTATGCGGACATAGTCTTGGCTTGCTCGATATATTTCTGTTGCTCGGGCTCATCGCTTTCTATGTCCCCATGGGTCTGATTAAGCGTCAGAAGAAACTTGGATAATGGGCGATAGAACCTGCCTACGTCAAATTCTATTGTGCTATCCATGGCGTCTTGTTGTATGCCGTAAATTACTTTTTCTTTATATAGCTCAAAGATGCAATTCGTAACCTTCATGCCAACGTCTGTCCCAGCTTTTCGAATTGGCGCAGTTTCATTGCTGCCGTAATATAGCTCGTCAATTGTTACGCCTAGGCCTCTTGCAATCCGGCCTAAATTATATAAACCTATATTTCTTTTATGATTTTCATAAGAGCTAATTGCTGTATTTTTTACGCCAGATTTTGCTTCGAGGTCCTCTTGCGATAAATGCTTTTCTTCGCGTAGCTCTTTAATTCTATTACCGATAAACTGCTGAATTTCTTTTTCGCTAGCCATAATAGCGAAACCTCCGAATTAATAACGTTAATATAATTTATATTATACGATAATATTTATACAAAAGTATAAAATCGTTTCACGACTCTAAGACTGAATCCAAGATTTTGCAGCAGTGGTAGTGAAGAAAGAATAACGAAAAATCTAAATTTTTAACAGAGCGTATCGCATGTACAATCGCCTCAAACACTTAATTGAAAGGAGGCGTATGCCGCAAAATAGTATTAGACCCGGCCTCATCGACGTATGGAATGCGTTTATGTGTGACGGGGCAAAATGGTCCGAGAACGACATTCCATACTGTTCAACTATATTGACCGAAATCCCGTCGCGCATTATTACGTGGGTCGAAGCGAAAACGATATATAAAAAGCGGATTAAGGAAGATCCGTCATTCAAAGACGATTCGTTCGTCTGTTTCTATATCGACGATCATAAGTTTGACGGAACCCGAGCGGGGATTTGGGCGCAACCTCATCGCTCGCTCGAAATTCTGTCGCATTTTAAGGGTATAGTAACTCCAGACTTTTCGGTGTATCAGGATTTTCCATACCCAGTAAAATTATATAACACCTACCGAATGCGAGCCTTTGGGCACTGGTGTGGTCGTAATGGGCTGGAGATTATCAATAACGTCCGTTGGGGTACAGAAGAGACGTTCGATTATAGCTTCGATGGGGTTGAGAAGAACAGTGTCGTAGCAATCGGCACTGTTGGCGGCAGCCCACGAAAAATACTCGATCGGCAAAGGTTTGAACGTGGGCTGAGTGAGCTAATAACACGTCTTGAACCGAAAGCAATTCTTACTTATGGCTCCGCAAAATATCCGTGTTTTGATCAATTGCGCGCAACGGGAATAGAAGTTTATGAATACCCTGGCGCTACAGCCGAAGCCTTTAAACGGAGCAAAGACCATGAGTAAAGGTCATAGTGGGCTCTTTAGCGGCACTAAGGGGTCGAGATGCGGCTATAAATACAGCGGATCTAAGAGCCATATTCAAAGTGTAGCCAGGAATTTGCCCGACGACCCTGCTATACTACTAAGCAAGGGGTGGATAGATATTACCCACCCAGAAGATAAAGCCGCTGGCCATCTTGAATTGAAGGAAGAAAAGACTGGCCTCGTGATTCGTTTCGATAAAGGAAGGCCTGGCGCAAATAGATATGAAGGCAAGAATCATTATCATATCAAAAACCCGAACGCTACAGGCAAGAAAAACTTATATCTCGACGAAGACGGGAATCCAATTCGCAAAGGTGCGCCCAAATCACATATAATACCGAGAGGAGGCAAATAACCATGAAAATTCAAGAGTTCGATGAGAAGTTCAACTTCCATGACAGCGACATCCATAGTATTAACTATGACGTCAAAGCTAAGGCGCTGACGATAGTCTTTGATTTTTGCTACTGGATGCAAAGCGATTACGAAAAAGACAGGCCAGAGAACGGACTGCTTAAAGTGATCTTTAATGGCGTCGATAGCTATGATGGCGTCACTGGTGAGAATAAATATGAATATTGGAGCGTCCTGGATGGAGATATTAAAGACGGAAAATACCATCTATTTATCGAGGACACGAGCAGCGGAGGCTCTAATAGTCCTAAATATAGAGATATCTACATTTTGGCAGATAACGTCGAAGTAGAAGACCTTCGCGAGAAATAGAATAGAAGCCACAAGAGCCGAAGCAATTCGGCTCTTTTTACTTTAAACTGCATATCGGTTTTGCCAGATATGAAAATGACCGCCAGACTCTGGCGGCCATCAGTCGTTATGGATTACTTCTCCTCGGAGAGCATTGCAGAGAGCGACGCGTGTACATTTTCCCAGTTAAAGATGTCATCATAGAGATAATGGCGTAAGTCCGCCAGCACGAATGCGACCGTGCCTATAGCGTCGTAGCTGACAATCGTGTCGTGTTTTATGCCGCTAATACCGTGCCGACTATGAAAGACGAAAGAGCTAGCGATATAATCGTTTACGAAGTTCAGGCAAAAAACGTTATAGAAGTCCGTTTCCGCAATACAGTGAAGTTCCAGTGCTGCGGATGCGAGCATGCTAGAGATTTTCCTTTCATAGCAGTACTCTCTATCCTCACCAGTCATGCCATCATACAGCTCTCTGAGCTTCAGGATATATTCTGCGCATGACTCGAGAGGATTAAGCATATTGATTGGATATCTCATATACGCGATACTTCTCGGCGCAGATAATTTGCAACAAATATCGTGCAAGTGATCGATGGCCGAATTGAAGACCTTCAAGATGTCGATTCTACTCTTCTTTAGGTGCTCCAGGGATTTGAGCGAATCTTTGGATTTTAAAAGATCCTGCGGATTTGTGAGTGACATTTCTTGTATTCCCATAACTAAACCTCCCATGAGTGAGATATACGAATTGGTTGCACCCCTGGGAGATAATAAATCGCCACAGGGTGAGATGAATCCATATAGAAGCCATCTCAGCCTGCGGCGAGGTTATATGTTTATTAAAAAACGAGGGAACGAACCCTAACTATATAATTATAGCATATTTAGCGAAAAATGTCAAAAATGGTTATGGATTCATCAGATTTGCGACTATTGTTGTAAATATTACAACATCAAAAAACGCGCACGCAAAAACGGGTTTTAACCCCTGTTAGAGCGTGTCCGGTCGCTCCCCAATTTTTTGACTATTTTCGCTTGAAATCGCTCGCGAAACGAGTTATCGTCCGAGTAGGACGACATATTTCTCAAATCCGTCAAGTCATGGGCATGAAGTCGTTCGACGGAAAGTGTAAGCGAGACAATATCAAACTAAAAGGAGGTAATAATATTAAGCCTATTATCAAAGACAGTATTTTTGAGCTCAGAAAACTCAACTATTCTTATGCCTGTATTGGCGAGAAACTCGGAATATCACCAAACACGGTCAAATCTCTCTGCAGCCGTAGCGGCATCCAGCCTTGGGATACTTATAAAACCAAGCAGCAAAAAGCCGATCTTGAAGTCTGCAAGTATTGCGGCAAATTTCTCATCCAAAACTCTCGCCAACATAAAACCTTTTGCGACGACGTTTGTCGCATGGCCTACTGGAAAGAGGCTCGCCGCAAACGTTAATAAAAAGTTACCTTCTTTAGACTTGCTTTCTTCTCGAAAGAGAGCGATGAATGGTCTGTAAGGAGGTGGAATCTATGCAAATTAAAGAAATCAAGGCAACTATCCTGCCAGACCTCAAGATTAAACGTGTTGCGGCCTATGCTCGCGTTTCGTCAGATAAAGATGCCGCACTTCATTCAGTCTCCGCCCAGATCTCCTACTATAACGAGCTCATTACGAATCATCCGGGTTGGGACTTTGCAGGCATCTATGCTGACGAAGGCATTACGGGAACTAAAGATGCTCGTCCAGAATTCCAGCGCCTGCTCGAAGATTGCCGAGCAGGCAAGATAGACATGGTCATCACAAAATCTATCACCCGTTTTGCTAGAAATACCGTGACGCTCCTAAGCACCATCCGCGAACTCAAAACCCTTAGCGTCGATGTATATTTCGAAAAAGAAAATATGCATAGCCTGAGCGGTACTGGCGAGCTGATGTTGACACTCCTTGCTATGTATGCCGAGGAGGAATCTCGAAGCGCCAGCGAAAACCAAAAGTGGCGGATTCAGAAGATGTTTGAAGAAGGCAAAACCAACAATGGCCGCATGCTTGGATATTGCCTGAGAGACGGCCAGCTCGCGATTATCCCAGAAGAAGCCGAACTAGTAAAACGTATCTTCAAAGATTATCTCTCCGGCATGGGCAGACTCGCTATCGCAAAGAAGCTGAACCAGGAAGGCATTAAAACCATCTGGGGCAACCAGTGGCGTGAAGGCAATATCTACCGCACGCTCCGAAACGAAAAATACACCGGAGATATGCTGTTGCAAAAGACATATATCAAAGACTTTCGTACTAAGAAAGGCGTCATAAACAAAGGCGAACGCCGCCGCTACTTTGTCGAGAATAGCCACGAAGCTATCATAGACAAAGATACTTTTGCGAGAGTTCAGGCCGAGATTGAGTGCAGGCAAAAGCGTATGAAGCTCCCCGAAAAAGCGGAGAAAACCCAGTTCTCTGGACTCATCACCTGCGCGTTCTGTGGCAAACATTTCCGCCGCCGCATCGCGAACGCCACGACCAAGTATGCAAAACCCGCCTGGATCTGCAGCACTTTCGTAACCACCGGCAAATCTGCTTGCAATATGAAGCAAATCCCCGAATCAATTCTCATCGCTAAAACTAAAGCAGCTCTAGATCTCGAATCCCTAGATAATATCAATCTTAAAGACTATCTGGATACTATCATCTGCGACCGCACTCAAATTACCTATGTATTTAAGGACGGCAAAACTAAGACCTTGCCCTGGGAATCGCTATCCCGTAAATACAGCTGGAGCGCGGAGATGAAAGAACAGGCCAGAACTAAAACTAACGGAAGGAGGAAACATATAAGTGAATCAAACTAAACGCATCACAGTCCTCGACCCGATTGTGAAGAACATTATCTACGAAAATCCGCTCGAAATCCCGAAAAAGAAAGTTGCCGCCTATGCCCGCGTTTCTACGGAACAAGACGAGCAGCAATCTAGCTACGAAGCTCAGGTAGAATACTATACCAAATACATCAAGAATAATCCCGGCTGGGAATTCGCCGGCATCTATGCCGATGAAGGCATCTCCGGCACTAATACTAAAAAGCGTGATGGCTTTAAGTCCATGATTGCCGATGCTAAAGCTGGCAAGATTAGCCTCATTCTTACGAAGTCCATCAGCCGCTTCGCCAGAAACACAGTAGATACTCTGCAGACCGTCCGCGATCTCAAAGCTATCGGCGTGGAAGTTGTTTTCGAAAAAGAAAACATCCGCACTATGGATAAACAGTGCGAAGTCTTGCTTACTATCATGAGTAGTCTCGCCCAAGAAGAAAGCCGTAGTATCTCGGAAAACGTCCGCTGGGGTCAGCAGCGCAGTATGCAGGAAGGCAATGTCGCGATGGCCTACGGCAGATTCTTAGGGTATAAAAAAGGCGAAGACGGTAAACCCGAGATTGTCCCAGAAGAAGCCGAAATTATAAAAGACATCTACCGTCTCTTCCTGGATGGCATGGCGATAAGAAATATTGCGAGATACCTAACAGACAAAAAGATTCCTACTCCAGCCGGAAAGGAAGTCTGGTCGGTCAGTACCATCAAGTCCATCCTCAAAAACGAAAAGTATAAAGGTGACGCTCTGCGCCAAAAGACCTTCACGGTAGACTATCTCACTAAAACCGTCAAAAAGAACCAAGGCGAGTACAAGCAGTACTATATCCAGAACTCCCACCCGGCCATCATTGACGAGGATACTTGGGAACTGGTTCAACTTGAACTTGCCAAGCGTGGCAAAGAAGCCAAGAGCTTCCGAGATAGCAGTCCATTCTGCAACAAAATCGTCTGTGCGGATTGCGGCGCATACTTCGGTCATAAAGTCTTCCACGGCAAAGAAGCCTGCCGCAAGGATGTCTGGTACTGCAATCACCGCTACGATGGCGATGGGCCTTGCAAAACACCCATCGTCAAAGAAATGGATATTAAGAACGCTTATCTCTCCGCCCTTGGGCAAATCTTAGGCCGTAAGGCCGCCTGTCTCGCCGCGTGTCGCGCAAAACTCGCTGAGTTAGATAATCTATCCGAAATCAAGGAAAGCCGCCATAAAGCCGAAGAAACGCTCCAAGACCAGCTGAGCGCAATCCAAGACCTCGTCCACGAGAATGCGAGAAAATCCCAAGACCAAACAAAATACCGAGCCAAGTACAACAAGCTCGTTGAAGCTATTGAGAAGCAAAAAGAGCTCATTGCGAATCTGAAGAGTCAGGAACTAAACTCCATCGCCATGCGCGAAAAGCTCCGCCGATTTATGAAAGCCATTGAATCCTGCACGGAAGAAGCAATCTTCGTACCAGAAATCTGGAACGACACAGTCGAACGCGCAGTAGTAAATGAAGACAATACTATCTGCTTTGAGATGAAGAATGGAGAAAATATAGAGGCAGAATTAAAAACAGAGTAAAACGAAAGGCATGTGAAGTGGAGCCTCGGATTCGGGGCTCCACTTTTATGTTGTATAATATAACCATAAGGTTATCTATGAATTTGGACGGATTATCTAGAAAAGACTTGAGCGAGGAAGATATTAAATTCCGCTATATTACGCCAGCTGTTGAAAATGCCGGTTGGTCTAAGAATTCTTTCCGTTTCGAATTCTACTATACTGCTGGCAAAATCAACGTTCGCGAAGGCGAAGCCGTACGTGGCAAAGGCAAAAAGGTAGATTACCTACTTTTCTATAACACAAATACGCCGCTGGCCGTAGTTGAAGCGAAAGACGCAAATCATGAAGTCGCGGGTGGACTCCAGCAAGCTATCGATTACGCTCGCGATCTCGACGTCAAGTTTGCCTATTCTTCAAACGGTGACGGCTTTTATGAGCACGACTTAATAACTGGCGAAGAGCGCGAAATTAGAATGGGTGAATTCCCGTCGCCTGACGACCTATGGGTGCGCTATCGTAAGGAAAGTGGATTCGATGACGAACAGACGAAGATAATTACCGAGCCATATTACTACGACGCCAGCTATAATATCGAGCCACGTTACTATCAGCGTATTGCGATTAATCGCACGGTTGAAGCAGTCGCGAAAGGCCAAAAGCGCATTTTGCTCGTTATGGCTACCGGAACTGGTAAAACATTCACGGCTTTTCAAATCGTTCATCGTCTCAAAAAGTCCGGCAAAGTAAACCGCGTGCTCTACCTCGCTGATCGTAATATTCTTATCGACCAGACACTTGCTCAAGATTTCAAACCATTTAGAAAAGTCGCCGTAAAAGTTGAAAATCGCAAACTCGATTCAGCCTACGAAATCTACATGTCGCTATACCATCAGCTTGCAGACACCGAGACGGACTATTATAAGCAATTCAGTCCAGACTTCTTCGATCTCATCATCGTGGACGAGTGTCACCGCAGTAGCGCAAGGGATGATTCCAACTGGCACAATATCTTGGAATACTTCAGTAATGCCATCCAGATCGGTATGACGGCCACACCAAAAGAAACTGAGGATGTCTCGAATATCGGATACTTCGGCGACCCAATCTATACCTACTCTCTCAAGCAAGGCATCGAAGATGGCTATCTTGCTCCATACGAAGTAATAAAAGTCGGCATTAACAAAGATCTTGAAGGTTATCGCCCAGAAGAAGGCAAGCTGGATGTTGACGGTTATGAAGTTATCGATCGCGAGTATACTGTTTCGGATTTCGATAAAGAACTAATTATTGATGAACGCACCCAGGTAGTAGCTAAAAGAATTACAGAATATCTCAAAAATACTGACCGTATGGCTAGAACGATTGTCTTCTGCGTTGATACAGAACATGCTCTGCGCATGCGCAACGCTCTTGCAAAAGAAAATGCCGATATGATGGCCGAAAATCCAGATTATATTGTCCGTATTACGGGCGATGATAAAATCGGCAAGCTCAAGCTCGACGATTTTATCGACAAGAATACTCAGTACCCAGTGATAGCGACAACATCCATGCTGCTTTCAACAGGCGTCGATACTAAAACCGTAAAACTGATCGTGTTAGATAAAGAAATTGGCAGCATGACCGAGTTTAAACAAATCATTGGTCGCGGAACACGTCTGGTTGAGAATAAAGGGAAGAAATACTTCACGATCATGGATTTTCGTCAGAATGCGAAGAAATTCGCTGATCCAGAGTTCGACGGCGAAGCAGAAAAGGTTATAGATTTGGGCGAAGGCGACGATATTGCCTCCGTGGCCGTAAAACCAAAAATCATGGAAGAAGAAACCGTTATTTCTGGCGACGATTACTTCATAAAAGATAAAGTTCGTATTAATGGCGTAGATGTCAAAATTGTCGACGATAAAACGGAATACTATGGTGCAAACGGCAAGCTCGTTTCCGAAAGCATCGAAGCATTTTCTAAGCGTCAACTTCTCGAGCTATATCCAACCAAGGATGAGTTCGTAAAAGATTGGCAGAAAGTCGGCAACAAAATCAATATTTACGATAAGCTCGCCGAAAATGGTGTCATGTTGCACGGGCTCCGTAGAAAGTTCGGCAGCGAATATGATGAGTTCGATGTATTATTAAATATCGCCTATGGCATGGACTTAATTACTAAAGAAGTTCGCACTAACAAGGCGAAGACTTCGGAGTTTTATAATACTACTTCCGACGAGAAACGCCGCATCATCGATGAGTTATTAGATATTTATGAACGCGAGGATATCTCAGAGCTTGAACGCCGCGAAATCTTGCAAACCCGTCGCTTTGAGAAATATGGCGGCGCAATTGGCGTAGTGAGGATTTTGGGCGGCATCTCTGTTTATCAGGGTATAATAGATAGCATAGAATCAGTACTATACAGTTAAGGAGGAACGTGAGTTTTGGCAATCTGATCAAGAAACTTCAGGATATTATGCGCACTGATCCTGGAATTAATGGTGACGCACAGCGAATTGAGCAAATCGTATGGATGCTATTCCTGAGTCTTTATGACGCAAAAGAACAGGAATGGGAAATTATCGATAAAAACTATGTCTCTATCATTCCGGAAGAATATCGCTGGCGTAATTGGGCGATAGACAACAAAGATGGCAAAGCTCTTACTGGCGATGAGCTCGTAACATTTATCAATAAACTCTTCCGCACTCTAAAGAATCTTGAAATCACGCCAGATACTCCAGTCCGAAGTCGTATTGTGCGCGAAGTCTTTACTGACCTTAATAACTACATGAAGGATGGTATTGCTATTCGTCAAATGGTAAATGAGTTTACGAAGCTCGATTTAGCAGACTTTCAAAACCGCCACGCCTTCAATGAAATCTATGAAACTATTCTCAAAGATCTTCAATCAGCTGGTAATTCCGGTGAATTCTATACGCCACGTGCGATTACGGATTTCGTAACGCGCATGGTTAATCCGAAAGTCGGCGATACTGTAGCAGATTTTGCTTGCGGTACCGGTGGCTTTTTAGTTTCCGCCTTAAAACATATGACGCAGAATGATTCTGCTGACACTATCGAATCTAACAAGAAACTCCAGTCCGCATTTTACGGCGTAGAAAAGAAGCCATTACCATACTTACTCTGTACGACTAATATGCTCCTCCACGATATTAATGATCCAGAAATTATTCATGGTAACTCGCTTGAAAAGAATGTCCGCGATTACGACGAAAAAGACAAGTTCGATATTATTCTCATGAACCCACCATATGGCGGCAACGAGAAGAAAGCTATCCAAGGTAATTTTCCACGCGAATTGGCAGACTCCGAAACGGCAGATTTGTTTATCGTAGAAATTATGTATCGCCTAAAGAAAGGCGGACGTTGCGGCATCGTTCTTCCAGACGGCCTACTATTCGGCGGAGATAATACGAAGACCGCAATTAAGAAGAAGCTTCTGGAAGAATTCAATTTGCATACAATCATTCGCCTACCGGGCTCAATCTTTGCACCATATACATCGATTGCCACGAACCTCCTCTTCTTCGATAATACTCATCCGACCAAAGAAGTCTGGTTCTATCGCATGGATATGCCGGAAGGTTACAAGGCATTCAGTAAGACTCGCCCGGTAGAATTGAAGCACCTAGCCCCAATCGAGAAATGGTGGAACGATCGTAAAGAAATTGAAGACGAGAAAAAGTCTGATGATAGCCCGGTAACATACAAGGCCAAAGCTTACACCGTCGAAGAAATTGCTGACCATAACTACAATCTCGACCTGTGTGGCTTCCCGCAGGAAGAAAAAGTAATTCTCAGTCCCGAAGAAACAATTAAAAACTTCATCGAAAAACGCGAAGCTCTGGAAAAGGAGATCGACCAAAAACTCGAAGAATTAAAGCAATTGTTGGAGATTAAATAATGTCCAGCATTTGTGATGATCTGCGTGCAGCAATTTTGCAGGCAGCAATGCAGGGCAAGCTAACGGAGCAGCTGCCAGAGGACGGTGATGCGCAAGAAATTCTGAATAATATCGAACTCGCAAAGAGCAAACAAAATAAGAGGCTCAAAAAGCTTAGTCCGATTCTTGATAAGGAAAAGCCATTTGCGCTACCGGATAATTGGAAATGGGCAAGGTTGGGACAAGTTTTTGAAATAACTGCCGGAGGAACTCCGAGTCGTACATCTTCTGAGTATTGGGGCGGCTCTATACCATGGGTCAAAATAGGCGACATGAAGGGCAAATATGTTAATTCTACGAGCGAATTTATAACTGAAAAAGGACTTAATAATTCATCGGCAAAAGTATTCGAAGAAGGCACTTTATTATATTCGGTATTTGCTTCCATTGGTACGGTTTCAATTCTTGGGATTAAGGCCACCACGAATCAGGCCATAGCGGGATTATCTAAATATGCGGACGATCTTGATACTGATTATATGTATTGGGCGCTAGTTGGACTTAAGGACGTTCTGTTGGGCCAGGCAAGAGGAATGGCGCAATTAAACATTAATCAGAAAATTCTCTCAAATGCTATTGTGCCAATTCCGCCGTTTTCAGAACAGAAAAGAATTGCCAAAAAAGTCGATGAACTCATGGCTCGCGTCGCTGATTTAGAACAATCAGCTGACGCTCTCGCGTCGCTGAAGAAAGCTTTTCCTGATGATATTAAGGCTTCCTTATTGCAGGCCGCAATGCAGGGTAAATTGACTGAACAACTGCCAGAAGATGGCGATGCAGAAGATCTGCTCAAGAAAATCAAAGCCGAGAAAGAAAAACTAATCGCCGAAGGAAAAATCAAGAAACAGAAACAGCTAGCACCGATCGCTGATGACGAAATTCCGTTTAGTATCCCGGAAAATTGGAAGTGGGAGCGCTTCGGTAATCTTGGCTCCTATAGAAAAGGTCCATTCGGAAGCGCGCTTACAAAGTCTATCTTCGTGGAGGATTCCGCCAACGCTATTAAGGTCTACGAACAAAAGAATGCAATTAAGAAAGATGCTTCACTTGGAGATTATTATATTAGTCGCGAATATTATGAAGACAAGATGGAAAACTTCCGAGTTTTACCTGGGGACATTATCGTAAGCTGCGCTGGCACGATAGGAGAAACTTATATTTTACCGGAAGGAATAAGAGAAGGTATCATCAACCAAGCGCTAATGCGCATGAGAATGTTTAATGGTATCTATATCCCGTATTTTCTAATTTATTTCGATTACATCATTAAAACATCGGCCATAAGCAATAGTAAAGGTTCGGCAATAAAGAACATCCCTCCGTTTGAGGTGCTTTATATGTATCCAGTAGCGATTCCGCCATTAGCTGAACAGAAACGAATCGTAGAACGCCTAGACATTCTCATGCAAAACATTAATGTGGTGGGAGAGCTAATCACGGGCGAATAATGCAGGCATTTCTGGATTTTCTCAATAATAACTCCGGATTAGTAGCTATTCTAGGTGTCGTTGTTGGTTGGATATTATCGTCCGTATCAAGTAAACGTCTATATGAACGACAAAAGAGAGATGCTATAGAAAAAGAAAGACGCGAAAACTTCAGTCAAAAGGCTGTCTTATATAATAGCCCCAGTTTCAAGGTGAGAGCGAATAACATCCGTAGAATGAGCGCCGTGATGTGCTCATATGAAGCGACGTTAAATAGTGGCGGAGAAGTAGATGTTATTTTGCCGAAAGAGATAGGTGACTATAAAAACCTAAAACGTAAAGTTTTCTACCTTGAGAATATAGGGAAATCGGACATTAACGCGCTCGAGGTGGCCGTAGCTTCGCCAAAGCACGCTGCATTGATATTAGCCTCTTCTGCGAAGACGTATGCTAAGGAAGGGTTCATTAGCTACGGAGTATCAGACGATAGGACGATTCGGCCAGGAGAAGCGCTGGAACTGACGCTTTACTACATAGAAAAAGACCCAGTAATAAATTTTGCGAGTGCAACCCTAGAGGTCTATTATCATGATTCATTAAACAACATTTGCGCGCAGCCGTTCTTTCCGGAGCAGGCTAAAATGTACCCTCCCCGAGCCATTGAATATTCCGAATGGCGCGATCAAGTCAATGTAGATAAAAATCTAGAACTCTGGAAGGAGCGATTAGATAGAAGGGCCTGAATAGTAGAAAATGGAACAAGAAGATAAGATAAGTTATCTTAACAAAAAATACTTTAGTAAGCAAAAAGACGAAGTTAATATAATGGCCGATTTACGCGACTGCGCAAAGCGTCTAATTTTTATATTAACAATTGAGGAAATCATGGGTCTAGCATATGACGTATTTAATCCTCGCGACATTAAAAGTGTGACAGAAAAGAAAAAAGACGGCTCAGTCGCAAGGCAAACTACATTCAATTATTCGGATCCAGAGAATTATGAATCTTTAAGCTATATGCATGCGATGATGATGGACGGACTGATGATTAGCTTACGGAATTTATTTTATTGCGACTCAGTGAGCAACTCAAAATCGGCGGGTTCTCTTATTATGGAAATCAATAACTGTGGCGACTTGAGAGATTTAAATGAAGTACATAGAAGAAACAACATTTTGTTCGGATACAACATTGGATTCATAAAAAATAAGGACATCAAACTAGGCTACATGGTAATTAATGGAGAAAAAATCTGCTTCGATAAGCCGCCATCAGAGGGGAACTTTATGATCTTTAATGATGACAAAAAATGCATACTATATTGTGACCGAGATTCTAGGCGCGCTCAGCAATTAGCGAGGAGGTTTTTTAAAGACAATTATTTCGATGAAAATGGAGAACGGCGAAACAATCTATTCGACATAAAAGAATATGAAAGGTTCCATTTTTCATAAAGATAAATGGCCAGATGGTAAGCGATGGAAGGTTAAAGTAGAGACAGAATACTTTCAGGGGATACCAGTAAATAGTACTCGCTATGAAAGCTTGTGTAAGACTGATATGAAAAGAGTCATATCCGCCATGGAGTCATTAGTTGAAATAGTGAACCTATATTACAGGAGTTGTGTAGCTCAGTTTTGCAGTAAGGGCATGCAAATCCCCTGCAATGTTTACGGATCTCTCCCGAAGATGATATTAGATATATGTAGTTTATTCTCTATAGATAAACAAGACGGCTTGCATAATATTATTTCCAAGAAAGTATACGAGCTTATCCCTAACACAATAAATGCGATGATGCTATCTAAATAGGTGCACCAATTTTTCGCATTTTTGATGTCCGGTCGCCTGACCGTTCGTCGGGCAAAATTGGTGCATCAAAAAT
>R25__coassemble_2391_pt1 | contig 8484 bp, 10 predicted proteins | sample R25__metabat2_low_PE_009 | metagenome-assembled genome bin R25
ATGACAATGCGCCGTTTTCTGAGATATATACACGATAGCTATTCTTGCATAGCCAGTAGCCGGTTAGTTCTTCTAATTCTGGGACGTGCGGGCCAACGCCGAGGTTCTCGTGATTGCCGGTGTTGTCTGGATCGGAATATTCATTGTAGAGGATTGGCTCGCCGTTCTCGTCGTAGCCGTTTTCTTTGTTTTCTGCGGCGATAATTTGCTGTTCTTCGATCTCGCTGAGGCGAATGTTTTTATATATAACTGCGCCGACGGAGCCTATAAGTAGCAAAATTGCGGCGACTATTATTCCTATAACTGCTTTCTTGTCCATGATGATTAAGTTTATTTTAACACAAAATTCCCCGGCTTGTGGCCGGGGCGACGGGGATTATCTTTCGGACTTCAGCATGTCGAGTGTGTTTCTCATCTCGGCTTCCATGGTCGGGTTGAGGTGCTTCTCGAGAATCAGCTCAAACATCTTGATGCGCGCTTCGACGTAATCTTGGCGGTGGATGCCGGCAATCTTCAGAATGAAACGCTCCACGCTTTCGCAGCGATGGATGCCTTCTTCGATGCCGTTTCGGAGGGCCTTGTTTACGATGTCTTCGTAGAGGCCGCCGACACAGATCATCTCGTGCAGGGTTGCGAGCTCGATATACCATGTGGGCGCATCCTTATCTACGGTGGCGCAGTTGCGGTGCCTGTCGTATTGTACGAGCCAGGTTGGGTCTTTGATTTGGAGCTGCTCCATGACGAGCGAACTCTTCCAGTCTTTGACCCGAAAGCGGATTTTGGGTTCGTAAGTAATCCCGTTAAAAACAATGTGCATTCGTTTCTCTACCATGTTGTCTCCTCCTTTGTCTGTCGATGGTAGAACTTTGTTCGGAACGCTTAATATTTTAACATTATTGGTGGTATTTGTCAATATATGGGTGGCTAGCGGTTGAGGATTTGCCAGAGTGTGCTGCCTTCGGTATAATCTGCGACGCAGCGGTAATCTATGGCCTCTTCGTTGGCTAGTCTGTGTTCCGATGGATCTACGCCGGGTTGATATACAAATACTGCAGATCCGCCGCGCTCGTGGATATATTTCATAGCCGGGACGTCGGTGTCGCCGTCGCCAATATAGAAAACATTTTCGCATTCGGTATCCTCTAAGCCGTGCTTGGCGAGGATGTCATTGATGGCGCTAACTTTGTTTGCGCCGGTCATGATTTTGTCCGTGCCAGTAATGCGACCTTCCGCATTTTTCTTTACGTCGGTGCCATAGATGCCACGGAGGTTTTGCGCGATATTCAGCCTCTGCAAGAAGTCTGTATAGCCGCTAGAAATAATATAATTGTCCGCTTTGGAATATCTAAGGAAGTTTTCTAGGCCTGGATTGTACTGGATATATTTTTTGCCGAGCATGAATTCATCCATGGTAAGGGCTTTATTATTGGATTTTAGAATATCATCAAAGAAGCCAAAGAAACCGAAATAATCATCGCCGTCGTGCGTGCGCTTGTACTCCGCGATGGCGGCTTCGAGCTCTTCGTTGCGTTTGTTTGCTTGGAAGCCGAATAATTCTACCCAAGAGACGCATTTTGGCCAAGTGTCGGTAGTAATGGTGCCGTCAAAATCGAAAATGTTTATTTGTTGCATGAGTATATTATATACTCTCGTGGAGACATAAAAGTTGTGGAGCTAGCAAATATGCTCATGGAGCTTAGCAAATACCATTCGGTATTTGCTACTCCACTCAGAAAAAGGCCAGAAAAAATGCAAGCATTTTTTGCTTGCCTATTTTCTTCGTGGAGCCGCAAATCAGACTTGAACTGATGACCTGCCGCTTACAAGGCGGCTGCTCTACCAACTGAGCTATTGCGGCATCTTTGCAATGGATATATTTTAAATGATTTTGCGTTTTTTGGCAATCTTCTTTGCCTGTGCAGGTACGTTTCCGGATGTAATTGGGGCTTTGCGAGCGGTTTTTGCGGCAGTTTTGGCTGCGGCGCGCTGGGTTTTTGCGGTTGCGCGTGCGGATGCTCGCTCTGCCTTTTCGGTGGCGCGTTGTTGCTTTGCGGCAGTCTTGGCTGCGGCGCGATTAGCGCGAGCAGCGGTGCGATCGGTCTTTGTGCCGGCACCAAAACGAATTGCACGAATGCGCTTGGCTTTGGCGGCTTTTTCGGACTCTTCCTTGGCAAGCTTCATGGCCTGGATTTCTTCGATGCGCTTCTTGGTGATCTCGATATTTACAACGTCTTCGTTGTTCTCGTAGAGTTCTAGCAAGTGACGCAAAACAACCGTGCTTGGGCTAAGGCTGTATGCGGTTTCGAGGGCGTCGATGGCTTTGTTGCGCTCGCCGAGCTTTTCGAGAGCTTTTGCGTAGGCAATGTAGCGCGCAGGTTGATCGCCTTCAATCTCGATGGCCTGGCTAAATGCCATGGCGGCTTTTTCGAATTTGCCTGTTTCGTAATAAATAAGACCAACGTTGTGGAGGCTAGATGCATTGTTGTCTAGCGACTGGGCGATTTCGAAACATTCGATGGCCTCTTTGTAGTGCTTTTCTTTGGCGTAAAGAATACCGAGGCGGTTATATGCAGCGGCGTTCTTTTCGTCGAACTTTAGAATCGTAAGGAGGGCCTTTTCTGCTTTGAGCGGTTTGCGCTCGCGCATGGCAGACTGAGCAAGACTCCAGAGCTTCTTTAGCTGTGGGTCTTTTTTGATGTTGTCGATATCATCTTCTTCTGGTTCGGTGCGGTAATTTGGAATGAAAAATACAGTAAAAATTACCAATACTAAAATGAGAACTGCAGAAAGCATAAATACATTATAACATATTGGCTACAAGCTGTAGTTTGATGTGGCCATTGGCGCTGAGCGCTTCTTGAGTTTTTAGTAGCTTGTCTAGCTTATTTAGAAAATGTACGTTGCCAGTAACGAAATACGATTTGTACATTAATTGTATTGCCGCATCAACGACGCGTTGGGCTTTCTCGCGCGAGTCGTCCTTGGTTTTTGTGATGTCTGCGGCGATTTTTGGTAGTTGTTGCGGAGTTGCGGCGATGAGCTTCTTTGCGAGTGCGATGGTGTCTGCGTCAAATTCTGGTGCATCGCTGATTTTTGCGGTACTTTTGATGTAATAATTGTGTGCGCGAGATTTTACTGTTGGTAGAATGTTGCTAGAATTTCGCACGAGAAATACGAAGTGAATATTATCGCCCGGTTCTTCGAGGGTTTTTAGAAAAGTATTGGCTGCGGCTAAATTCATAACTTCGGCGTTTTCTAGCACGATTACGAAGTCTGATTCTTGCTTGCTCTGCGTAAGCTTCGCGATTTGATCGATATCTTCCTTCGCGTAGATGCCTTTTTCGTTTGGCTTGGCATGGTAGCACTTTGGCAAAATCTCGGCAAAATCTCCATCTGGAATATCAAAAATTGCAAAGCCGGCCTTGCTGGCGACCTGCGGGATATTGTCTATGGAGTTTAATTGCATAACTCTATTTTAGCGCATCTCTGAACTCTTCTGGGAGCTCTGCCTTGAAAATCATGCGCTGGTTGTTTTTGCCCGGCTTTCCTGGGATGGTGATTTCGAGCGAAGCGGCATGGAGATACATGCGGTTGGCCTTTGGGCCGTTTGGGTTGTAGACCGGATCGCCTAGGATTGGACACTTGATGAAATTCATATGAATTCTAAGCTGATGCGTGCGGCCGGTGCGTGGTTTTAGCTCTACTAAGCTATACTTTTTGCCGTTTTTTTCGATAGTCTCGATGGTCTGGTATTCCGTGATAGCTTCGCGGCCGTTTTTGTCTGGCATGAAGGTGGTTGGCTTCTTTAGATTGCGTGCGAGCGGAATATTAATAATGGCGTGCGCCTGGGCTGGCTCGCCGCAAACGATGGCGTAATAAGTTTTATGTGTCTTGCGCTGCTGGAACTGCTTTTGGAGCATACTCTTGGTAGCAAAATTCTTTGCCACAATGATAACGCCGCTAGTATCGCGGTCTAGGCGGTGGACGATCTCGCCCCAGTTTTCGATGGCTGGTTCGGTGCTAAAATCGCCTTTGCAGATACTAAGCATGCCCTGAGGCTTGTTAAATACAATTACATTGTCGTCTTCGTAGATGACGGGTGGCTTTTCGCCCTGCTCTTGCTCTGGGACGGTTAGGGCAACTTCCATGCCGTCTTCGATTGGTGTGTTTGGTTTGTCCGTAACTACGCCGTCTACGGTGACATAGCCGGCTTTGATAAACTTCTGAATAGTAGCGCGGCTAAAGCGCGGATTATTGTTCAGTACGACCACGTCTAGACGGGTGGTCTCTGGCTCTTCGACGGAATTTGCGTCATCAAAAGGAATATCCCCGTTAATTTTGCGTGATAATTCTGGTTTACTGAACTTTTTAGCCATATTGCTATTTTACCAGATTATGTTGTAAATGTGAAATTTACTTTTTCTTTTTGGTCTTGGTTTTAGTCTTGGCCTGGGTCTTGTTGTCTTTGCGCGTGTTGGCGTTTAGCTCGCGGAGACGCTCCAAAGCGTCCTCATAGCGCGTAGAGATAAAGTGTGGGAACGATTCAATCGTACGACGCTGCTGGAAGCTAAGGACGTTCTCGAAGTGCTTGCGGCGGCCTTCGATGCGCATTTCAAAGGTGCGACGACTGCGGCGGATAAACTCTAGTGCATGCAAATAACGACGGTCGATAGCCTTCTGGTACTCTTTGAGGACTTTGTTGAAGCGGACGAGACCAGTATTAGTAATGTATAGGTCAATTACGAAACCAATTGTGATGGCGATTGTAATAATGATGCGCCAAATTTCTGGAATGGCGAAGGTGACGCCAGAGATAAAATGGTGTACCCATGGCATAAGTACGGCAAAGGTGCCAAATACCAAGAACCCGGCAAGGCAGATGCGGCCGCGGATGTTGAACTTGCGTGGCGTATAATCCCACCAACGTGCATGGAAGAGTTTTTCTAGAACATAAGACGTGATGTATTCTAGGACGCACGCGATTGCGCCGCCAGCTATGAAGCGTAAGAAGATATTATCTATGCCGTTGGTTGCGAGGATAAATAGGATTGCGCCAGAGCCATAGATTGGGCAGTATGGACCGTTTAGGAAGCCGCGGTTTACGAATTTCTTTTGGTTGATAGTATAAAGCATGCTTTCGTAAAACCAACCGACGAAGCTATAGATGTAAAACCAGAGCAGGATGTCCCAAAAAGTCATGGCTTAGGCTTCTCCTTTGATTTCGTCGAGCACCATATAATAATACGGTTTGCCAAAAGTTTCACGTAGGCTACAGACTTTGTCTGCAAGGATAAGGATGTACGCTTCGCGATGGAGCGGTAAAGCGAGATTGAGCGGCCACATGTGTTTTTTGATCATCTCGGCCATGAGTGGCGTGACGGAAAAATCTTCTGCAGCATTGGCGGCTGCGATGCTGGCGTGCTTGAAACCGTGGCCGTGGCCGCGCTCTGGGTCATAGACATGCCAATCGTATAGGAAGTAATCGTGAAGTAATGCGCCACGTACCAGGTCGTAGCGGTCAAACTTTTTTAAGTGTAGAACCTTGGTGATTTTTAGACAGACGCAGGCAACGCTGATGGTGTGGTCCTGTACGGAAGTGTCGCCGTGCTGTATATATTTAGCGCAGCTTTTGTGTCCTTCCGAATCGATTACGTCGGCACCATATTTAATTACGTCGTCCGCAATTGCTTTGACGCGGCGTTGCTTGCGTGCAGTCATCTTATTTGCGGAGTCCTACGTATTTTTGAACTTTGTAAAGTTTTGCGTTTGCGACTTCGTTGGCATATTTTTCGCCATCGGCAAGAATCGCCTCGACGTCTTCGTCGGAGATGTTTGCAACCTTTTCTTGGAAGTCTGCGAGGAAGTGCTCTACGCTATCGGCAACTTTGTGCTTGAGGTCGCCATAGCTGGTCTGACCGGCCCAATCGGAAATAACGTCCTGGAGCTCGCGGTGAGCAAGGAGGCTTTCGATTTGAAGTAAGTTGCTAATGCCCGGCTGGTTAATCATGTCAAAACGAATAACACCTTCGGAATCGGTCGTAGCGGACATAATTTTCTTTGCGGCGTGCTTTGGGTCGTCATTGAGGCTGATTTTGCTGCGCTCGTTCTCGCTGGACTTGCTCATCTTCTTGGTTGGGTCTACGAGGCTGCGGATGCGAAGGCCTTTTTCTAGGTGCATGAATTTGACCTGCTCTGCCTCGGAGGCTGGCACCGTAAAGATTTCATCATCAAACTTGTTGTTGATGCGGATTGCGATATTGCGTGCTAGCTCTAGGTGCTGAAACTGATCTTCGCCAAGAGGGATGTACTTTGCGTCATAAAGTAGAATGTCTGCGGCCATAAGGACTGGATAGTTGAAGAGACCAACCGTGACGGCGTCTGGATGCTCACTGCCCTTTTCCTTGAACTGGGTCATGCGGCTTGCTTCGCCAAATGGCGTAAAGCAGTCCAAAATCCATGCAAGCTCAGCATGGGCCGGCACATGGCTTTGGCGATAGATGTGAACATTTGGATGATTTACGTCCAGACCGGCGGCGATGTAGTATTTTACGCCTTTGATTACCTGGTCGTAGAGTTTTTTGTGATCGATTGGCGTAGTAAAAGAATGTAGATCTGGAACGAAGAAATTTACCTGGCTATCTTCGGCGTGTTCGTGTGCAAGGTTGATCATTGGCAAATATGCGCCAAGAAAATTACCTAAGGTAGGTTCCTCGTTTGCGCGAACGCCGGTTAAAATTGTTTGCATTAAGTGTTTCCTTGTTTAAGATTATTATTTTTCAGCAAAAAGATATCGTAGCAGGCTTAACGCCAATAAGGAATGAATGCGGAAAAATAAATCATGCGTATATTATACCACATCCGCTTTAAGGAACGAACTGTGCTATAGTTTAAACATGAGCGAAAATACGGAGCTTAAACCTTTTAAAAAATGCTTTGGCCAGATGATTGGAGGTTCATTAGTAGTGCGTGCAGCTGCTTTTATGACGCTGGCGACGATGTTTATTTTGGGAATTATTACAATTCCGATTATGGTTGCCGGTATAGCTGCGGTGATTTTTGGAATTAAAGACTATTACAATAATATCGATTCAATGAAAAATAGTCAGCGCACGATTATGGGCATTGGTATTATTTGGGCTGTTATTAGTCTTTTGGCGCTAGTTGTAGCGGTAATAATGCTGCAGTCTAATACCTTCTGTCTGCTCAGCTGCAAAGACGACGAATATATGATTCGTAACGCTGTGCTATTTGTTTTACTATTTTTGTAGTTAATAGCTAGTAAGAGCCGTCTACACAGGTGGCCGCGCCGCCTTCTAGCCGGATACGTATGGCAAATAACCTTGTGCCACTGTGGACGTTTTTGCCCATGTAGCTAGAGATATCATCATTAAAGCCGCCATCTTCGGTACAGATTGCCGTATCGTCGAATTGGATGTCGCCAACTTCCATCAGAGCCCAGTTGTCGTCATCTCCATAGCCACCGGATCCATGCACCTCGGTGTCGTACTTTCCGCGGTTTTCTTCTTTCCTGTTTATGCAGTCCACTACGTTCATTGAGCCCCAGAGCGCGACTTTGTATGGCTCGCCAGTTGACGGGTCAACAAGATCTGGTAAATAGCGTTGATAAAAAGTGCAAAAGCCCTTCGTCTTGTCGTAACGGCTAGAATATGAGTCGGTGACTGTGACGCTGTTATGTAAGCGCCAGCGCTCAAATGCGGCTTTAATCATAGCCACGTCGTTTTTGCGCTCGGTATTTCTCTGTGCACGTTGGAGCGCTGGAAGGCCGATGAATACCATGATAAAGATAAGGCCGGCAATCGCTAATACTAATACAACCTCAATAATCGTGAAGCCTTTTTTGTCTTTGTTCTTAGTTTTATTGAAGACAAAGAATTTGCTAAGTACATAGTTCGCGACCGTTACAACTACTTGCGATACGATTGTCCAGACGACGACCCATTGATCAGAATCGAGTCCGAGCGCCGTAACGAAGAACCACATGATAAACATATCCATGAGTAGCGTCGCGATGCGGGATGAAACAAATAAGCCAAACTCTTTTACGAGTTTCTTGGTCTTGCTTTCGAAGACGTATTTGCGGTTGGCCCAATAGGCAAAGATAACCGCGCCAACCCAGGATGCGATGACGGCAATCTGGAGCTGCACAGCGTTGCTGGCGTCTAGAATTGTGAATAGTAGGATGTATTTTATTGCTAGCGAGACTACTGTTGTGAGCCCGCCCACAATGAGATAGTTTGCAATCTCTTTGTGTTGCTCATATAGGCTTAAGAGTTTTGACTTCATTGCTCTTATTATATCATTATGCTATAATTCTGATATCACATTTTTTGTGGGGCACTAGCTCATTTGGTAGAGCGCTTCCATGGCATGGAAGAGGTGAGGAGTTCGAATCTCCTGTGCTCCACCAAATGTAGATACGTAGGCAATCTGTAACTTTGAACTTGGAAAAGTCCAGAATTACAG
>R25__coassemble_9099_pt1 | contig 3287 bp, 2 predicted proteins | sample R25__metabat2_low_PE_009 | metagenome-assembled genome bin R25
AGCGTACGATTCACATTCGTAAGGTCACTGGTTCGAGCCCAGTAAGATCCACCAATACCAAGAAAAAATGCCCGTAGGGTATTTTTTTATTGGTAATCTTTATGAGGATTACTGGGCGAGAACCAGAGGTTCGCGCGAGGAAACTTCCGAGAGGAGCAAAATGAGCAAATACAAAAAACGCCATTACTTGAACGATGGCGTTTCTGGTTGGGTTCTATTTGTCCGTATGCACCAGCATATTGTCGGCTAACGCTTCGTCTAGCGACTCAAATTCGTTCGTTACGGCACCATTATAGCTCTGATATTTCGATTCGCCGGTTTTCATAACGAAGGAGACGTGTTCGTCATCTAGATAATAGTAATAGACAAAGTTGATTGCAGTGTCAGGAGAATCTACTTCTTCTCTGACGATATCGAATCTAATATACTCATTCTTTTTACTAGATCCAATATTAATTTGCCCTACATAGTCATCTATCTTTGTTAGGGTCGCACTGGAGTTAATCTTCTTAACCTTCGATTCTAATGAATCCCAGTCTAGCTCTTGGCCGCAGAGATCTTCATACATTTTCATCTCTTCGGTGAACTTCTTCTTATACATCTCGACCGTCATTGTCTGCTCATCGTCTTCGCTAGGATTTTGCGCGTCCTCATGACGCGGTATAAGCATTACTGCTACGCCCGCCGCGATTAGCATAACTGCGATAATAATCGCCGTGATTATAATCGGCTTTTTTATACTCTTTTTTGGTTCGTTTTGCATTATTTGAGGCCCTCCAAAACCCTACTTTGATCAATATTCCATAATCTTACCGCATACCAATCGTCATAGCTGCCATAAGTCGTTCCATTTATCATAGAACCATAGCGTGGCACTTTCTTCTTGTATTGCTTTGTGCTAATGAAGCGACCGCCACCATCATACAGAACCACATAATCACTATAAACTTCCCCAACTAGTGCGACGTGCCTCCAGCCAACTCCATTTCGGAAATAGTGAACCATATCGCCCACCTGTAGGTCGCTAACTTTCCTAATTTTGCCGACTTTTGACAACTCGGCGGTGCGTATGTAACGCGACGAGAAATTATCTTCGAAGTAGAGGTCGGTCTTACGAATCATAGCGTCCGAAGAATAGTTACAGTTCGTGCGGAATGGGCCTTCTGACATGTTTGTATCTATGTCTTTGTACGCAAAACCCGCACCCGCATGACGATTTCCCGATCCCCTGTAATAAGCATCTGATTCGTCGGAAGTTTCATCTCCCCAATCGTGATATGTACTACCGTTATCGTAATCTACCCCCCATATAGCCCAGAGACCAAACGCATACTCTGCCGCTGCCTGGAAGTCGCAAGCGCTTTTTACTTTGATCTTGGCATCGTGGCCAGCAAACATATTGAATAAGCCGCCGAGGTTCTTTACGTATCTAGTGTAACCTCCAGCAGAGCTAATCTTACTATCATGAGTTCTATAATCGAAATCATGTGCATGCTTATCGATAATATCCTGTGTGATTTTCCTAAATCCTAAATCGCCAGAGAACTTCTTGTTAGCAGTAGAGTCTGTACATGCATAGAATTCGTTCTCGACGATCACCTTTATCTCGGCCACGACCGGATCGTCACCATAGCCGGCAGCTTTAAGGCCGTACGAAGATACGGACGTCTCGTTCGGTAAATCGCTAAACGAGAAGACTGTTTGGTTCCTAGCGGTAACAGTTACGATTGTTTCTTCGCCGGAAGTGATGGCCCTAATCATACCATCTTGCGTAACGGTGGCTACCTTTGGGTTTTTGCTTGCCCAAATCAAGGTTTTGTCGGATGCATTACTTGGTATTGCGGCCGCAGAAACGTATTTCGTCTTGTTTTTCTTGAGTTTAATCTTTTCCGCACCAAGCTTGATGGCTGTAACCGGAATAGGTTTTTTGACGGTAACCGCGATGTTCTTCGTTGGGCCATCATCAGAAGAAATAATGACTGTAGCCTTTCCTTCTCGTTTCGCCTTCAAAACGCCGCTACTATCAATGGATGCCACATTCGGATCATCGATACTGTAAGTTAGATGATGGTTAGTCGCATAATCTGGATATACGTCGGCGTGAATTTGAATGATTTGCCCCGCCAATAAGCTAGTTTCCGAGATGGATAAGATTCCCTTAACCTTATTTCTATCGGAGTCGTCGGAAGCTACATAATTCTCGTCGCCGCCAAGAGACACAATAATTGTATTTGTAATCGCAAATGCGGATAGAGTTATCACAAGCCCACATATCGAATACAAGATAGCGGTTTTGCCCTTTGCAATTTTGCCCGGATCACCCTGGGAAGTGGAATATTGGATACCGCCAGAGACGACGAATATCACACATAGTATGCCAACGACGCCAAAAATAGTATTTAGCACATTTGCCACATTATCGATTAGCGCATACTCCTCGTCGCTATTTTGCGTGCCGCAAATAACGGGGTCATTAAAACCAGCCTCACTACATGCATCTTTTGCAAAGACGACGTATTGCGAAGATAGTAATAATGAGAATATGCCGGCGGCTATAATTATCCAGATTTTCCTCATATATCCTTTCTCATTAACGCGTAAATCACATCATATGATCGACTGACCATTTTTTATAAATACTTATGCTTATATGGTATCATATTTTTTCGACGGACCGTCATCGGATTATCTCGCCGTTATTTCTCCATCATCAAGGATTTTTGCGTTCGATCCATCCCATGATAAAATCTCGTTAATCTTTTTAGTTCTCTCATCGCCAGAAAGCAGATTTGTGAACACATTCTTTTGTTGGCCTGGCAAGAAATAGAATTTCGTCCCGCCTTCTGCGAGAAACTTGATTTGCAATATTCCAGTATCCTCAGTCTCGTCGTTAAAGATAAAATCGCCGAGGTTATAGATTATTGGTTTCCCGCCGTTATAATCGATGCCCTGCAGCGTATGCGCATGGCCGCCAACAATTATGTCGGCGCCAGCATTAAGGTAATCTTTGGCGGTAGTTTTCTGGACCTGCTCCAAGCGGTGAGACTCTTCCGTGCCCCAGTGGATAATAGCGATTACGTAGTCGCTATTCGCTTTGGCTGTTTTGATAGTATCTATAAATTCAGCGGTATCGTAGCATAACAAGACGCCACCAGAAGTAGCCGTTGCACCAGGCGTATCAATGCCCCATTTTTCAGCACGCGTAGCATTAACAAACGCGACGCGATAGCCGTTCGGCAGAGTTAAATAATACGGCTTCTTGGCTTCGCTCAGATTCCTGCCGGCGC
>R25__coassemble_14371_pt1 | contig 2421 bp, 3 predicted proteins | sample R25__metabat2_low_PE_009 | metagenome-assembled genome bin R25
ACCACAGACCTCGTCATTATCAGTGACGCGCTCTAACCAGCTGAGCTATATCCCCTGCTAGAGATTATTTTACTAAATTCTATAAAAATATGCAAGGCTGAACCGATACATGATACAATATGCTTATGCATTGGACATTCGATTGGGGCTGGTGCCTGGGCGGGATCGCTGTCTTGGTAGCCGGTGCACTCATAGTAAAATTTCACCAAGCTATCGCCAACAATCTTGCAAGTGGCGTAGCCAGCTACGACAAAGTTAAACTTTTCGGCATTCTTGCCTGTGTTCTCGGCGTCGTCTTCATTTCAAACATGCACAGCGTCATCCTTTACTTCATCTTCCATCTCATCATGCCAAACCAATTCCCATAAGACATCAAAAAGCCCCTCCAAGGAGGGGCTCTTTTTTATTCGGCTAATTCTGCTCGATATTGCCCTGTGTCACGTAGTTTAATACCGTGGCCTTCGTAGAACTTAATCGCACCTTCCTTATTCTCGCGGCTCGTAGAGGTAAATTCTAGACGCTGGCAGCCCTTCTTACGACCCCAATCTTTTACGGCCTCTAGCATGTCGCCGCCAATTCCCTGCCCGCGGCGATTCTCGTCCACGACTAAATCTTCCATATAAACATTGCGCCTGGTTGTCATCATTACGATCGAGACGACCACCATACCAACCACTTCGTCGCCATCTACGGCCAACAACAAGTCGTGATAAGGCGATTCAATAATGTCTTCGAGCGTCTCGCGCGGAAGCGGTGAGCCATCGTACTTTGTACTAAGCTGACGACGCAAAACACCTAGTCTTTCAGCTACGTCGCCGTCATACTCCGTCATTGGGCCAATTTCAATCATTATCCTAACTCCTTTTCTACAAGTTCCTTTAATGCTTCGCCCACTTCTTCTACAATCTCGGCATCCTGCCCCTCAACCAAAATGCGTAGTTTATTCTCCGTGCCAGAATAGCGCGTAAAGATTCTACCATTGCCGTCCAAGCGGTTTTCTGCGGCGGCCATTGCGCCAATCCACTCCGGAAGCTCGTCGAGGTTCTTCTTTTCGCGCACTACCACGCCCCATTGCTTTGACGGCAAATTATCATACTTTGCCCAAAGATCCGCCAAACGGCAGCCCTTCTCGCGCATAATCTTCAAGATAAATAGCGTCATGAAGGTCGCATCGGAGCTCTTTAGCCATGGAAGGTAGATAATATGACCAGAAAGCTCGCCACCAAGAATCAAGCCGTTTTCTTCGCACTTCTGCGCCACAAAACGGTCGCCATTTACTACCTTGTCTACCTCGATACCGTTATTCATAAGGTATTGAATAGTTGCAAGATTGCTATATTCCGTCAAAACTACCTTACTGTTTGGCAAAGCCTCGTTTTCATTGAGGTATTCCGCAATCAAACAGACAATTCTGTCACCATCCCAAATCTTACCTTCTTCATCGGCCAAGATAATTCTATCCGCATCGCCATCCATTGCAACGCCTACGCAGCCACGTTCTTTTGCGGTCGCCGCCATCTTTTCTGGATAAAGCGCACCACAGCCGTCGTTGATATTCGTACCGTTCGGCACAGGATCAATCATCTCCGCCTCAATACCAAACTCATCAAATACAGCCTTACTATAATCGTGGCCTGCGCCAGAAGCTGCATCTACGACTAACTCTACGCCCTCCAGCTCATTGCCAATTTCCAACATTTCATCTGCGGCTTCCACATAATCACGCACAGCCGCTGGATTGTCTTCAACTTCGTATGTAACTGCTGGCGGGTCAACATCTTCGCCAAGTTCCTGCTCAAAGTAGTATTCTTCCACTTGGAGCTCTTGTTCATCGGAAAGCTTATCGCCATCGGTCAAGAAAACCTTCAGGCCATTGTCTGTAGCTGGATTATGCGAAGCAGTCATCATAATACCACCCACGATGCCTTCACGCTCACCCACGATTTTCTGCATAGCTGGCGTAGGAACAATACCAAGGTCCCCAACCGAGCCACCCTGCTCCTTTATGCCTTCTACGGCAGCATCACACATCCACTGGCCACTAACGCGTGTGTCGCGTCCTACTACTAGCCTGCCGTTTTCAAAATATTTAGAGATTGCTTTGCCTAAGGCCTTAATTGCATTCGGCCTTAGCGGCGCCTCACCGACCTTCCCTCGGATCCCATCAGTCGCGCCAAAAATGCGTTTTTCCATACATCAATTCTATCAATTTAGCGCCCCTGATGCAAAACCCAAACATTGTGTACAAATTCGGTCATTTTTGCAAATGTGGTAAATTTTACATGCTCCACCCCTGTTATTTTTGTATAACATTTTTATTCAAAACCTATTGACAAGTCTTTCCAAAGGGCTTATAGTAAAAATAGCTTTTGTAATTATTCGCAGATCACAAAAGCCGCAATTTCCTAAAAACAAACACAA